>Ga0209487_1000169_pt1 | contig 60526 bp, 47 predicted proteins | sample Poulit2012_FD_187524 | JGI IMG/M metagenome (GOLD analysis project Ga0209487, IMG submission 187524) | Agricultural soil microbial communities from Georgia to study Nitrogen management - Poultry litter 2012 (SPAdes) (version 2) | ecosystem: Environmental > Terrestrial > Soil > Agricultural land... | reverse complement strand
GCGCCGGCCTCATGCCGCCGGGCGCAGCCGCCACAGGGTCGTGACCTCCTGGCTGCGCGCGGCGTGCAGCGGATCACGGTCGTCCTTCGCCCGAGGATGGCGAGCAGCCGTGGCAAGCTTGCCCACGACCTCGAGTCCGGCGCGATCGATCAGCTGCAGGAGCTTCCCGCGGGGGCGTAGACCGAGGTGCTCGGCGAGATCGGAGAGGACCAGCCAGGCCTCGCCGTCAGGCGCGAGATGATCACCGAGCCCGGCGAGGAAGCCTCGGAGCATGCCCGATCCCTCGTCGTAGATGCCCAGTTCGAGAGCAGAGGTGGGTGCGCCCGGCAGCCAGGGCGGATTGCAGACGATCAGATCCGCCCGGCCGGGCGGGAACAGGTCGGCCTCCATGACGCTCACCCGCTGCTCGAGGCCCAGACGCCGCATGTTCTCCCGCGCGCAGGCCACGGCGCGGGGGTTGAGGTCGGTCGCCGTCACCCGTGCCGCACCCCGACGGGCGAGCACCGCGGCAAGGACGCCGGTCCCGGTGCCGAGATCGAATGCCTCGAGGTCTCCGCGGATGGCCGGCAGCGGTGCCTCGGCGACCAGATCGACGTACTCCGAACGGACCGGGGAGAACACGCCGTACCGGGGGTGGATGAGGTCGCCGAGTGCCGGGACCGGAACGCCCCGCTGCTGCCATTGCCAGGCGCTGAGCACTCCGAGCAGTTCGTTGAGGGAGACCATGGCGGGCTCGCTCAGCTCCCCGTACGCCTCGCGGCAGGCGCCGGCCAGGTCCGGGGCGCGGCGCAGAGCGAGCCGCAGGTCCGGCTCGATGACGACCACGATCCCGCCGAGCAGCTCGGCGCGCTCGGCACGCGCCGCCCGGTGCGCCCGGAACCGGCCCGGAAGGTCCAGGCTCTTCGGGAGGGGCCGGCGGTCCGCCCGCCGCCCGATGGCCGTCAGCAGCTGCCGGGCCCCTGGAAAGTCACCGCGCCACAGCAGACCCGCCCCGCCGCGGATGCGCCGCAGAGCGGAGTTGGCGGTGAGCGCGTCGCCGGCGATCTCGATCCGCTCCGGAGGCGGCGCGCCGTTCTCGGAGCGCCAGCGCGCGCTCTGCGCCATGCCGTTCTCGATCCAGCTGATGGTGGACATCGTGTGCTCCCAGGACAACTGCCGTGCCGAGCATCAGCGCCCTGGCACCGGGACTGGGCGGTCTGCTCATCGCGACGAGGCCCTCTCGTCCGGATCCATCATCTCATCCGACCTCCACGGCTCCCTCGGGGAGAGGATCTGCCGGACGGTCAGCGCCCTGGGACGTCGGCCGGCGTCTCCGTATACTCGGCCCTCCCCACACAGTCGATCTCGTGTCGACATCAGGAGGCACCGATGAGTGCAGACGAGAAGTTCGAGAACGCGAAGGACAAGCTGGGCGGGCAGGCCCAGGAAGGCCTGGGCAAGGTCACCGGCGACAAGGAGACCGAATCGAAGGGCAAGGCCGAGCAGGCCAAGGCCGGCGCCAAGGACAAACTCCAGGAAGCCCGCGACTCGGTGAAGGGCGCGATCGACGGCCTGCGCGGCGACCAGGACAGGAAGGACTGAGACAAGAAGGACTGATCCGCGCCGGCGCCGCCGCCTGACGGTGAGCTCCCGTGCATCCCCGGTGGCGGCTCCACGTGGTGGGGCCGCCACCGGTGTGTTCGGGTCGCCTCACAGTCAGACGACAGGTTCCGGGGTGTGGGGGTGCGGAGCGGAGGTGGCCACTGCGCCGGTCATCGCGTGTGCCATCATGAGGACGGAGGGATCTTCATGACGCCCCAGACCGACCTGCCGGTCGGCTTGCCTGATACCGAAGCACCTGTTCGGATGTGGTTGCCCGAGGCGGAGGCCGACGCCGCGGCGCTGAAGCAGCTGCGCACCATCGCCTCCCTGCCCTGGGTGCATGGGGTGCGGGTGATGCCGGATGTCCATCTCGGGATCGGTGCGACGGTCGGCAGCGTGATCGCGATGCGCGGAGCGGTCTCCCCCGCTGCCGTCGGGGTCGACATCGGCTGCGGGGTCGCCGCGCTGCGCACCGATCTGGTCGAAGCTGACCTCGAGGACCTGGGCACGCTGCGCTCGGCGATCGAGGCGGTCGTGCCGGTCGGCTTCCATGAGCATCCCCAGCCGCTGTCGCCGGCGACCCTCGCCGGGCTCGGCGCCCGGGGCGACCTGGACCGGTTCTGGGAGGGCTTCGAGGCGCTGCCCGAGGAGGTGCAGCAGCGGGAGGCCAAGGCCCGCAGGCAGCTGGGCACGATGGGCGGCGGCAATCACTTCGCTGAGCTGTGCGTGGACTCGCGGGACGGGCGCGTGTGGATCACCCTGCACTCCGGATCACGCAACATCGGCAAGGAGATCGCCGATGTCCACATCCACCGCGCGAAGGGCCTGGAGCACAACGCGGACATCGCCGACCGGGATCTCGCGGTGTTCCTGGCCGACTCCCCCGGCATGGAGGACTACGTGCGCGATGTCCACTGGGCGCAGGAGTACGCCGCCCGATCACGGGAGGTGATGGTCGGGCTGCTGCGCCAGCAGATCGCCCGGCACTGGGGCTCCCGCGGCCGACAGGTCACCTTCGACATGCCGATCAACTGCCACCACAACTACCTCTCGATCGAGCAGATCGACGGGGAGGACATGGTGATCACCCGCAAGGGCGCGATCTCCACCCGCGACAGCGACCTGGCTCTGATCCCCGGCTCGATGGGAGTGGGCTCCTACATCGTGCGCGGCCTGGCCAATCCCGACTCGTTCTACTCCGCCGCCCACGGCGCCGGCCGCACCATGAGCCGCAACGCCGCCCGCAAGACCTTCACCGTCAAGGATCTCCAGAAGCAGACCCGGGGCGTGGAGTCCCGGAAGGACAAGGGCGTGCTCGACGAGGCTCCGGGCGCCTACAAGGACCTGCACACCGTGATGCGCTACCAGTCCGATCTGGTCGAACCGGTCGCCCACCTGCAGACGGTGCTGTGCGTGAAGGGATAGCGGACTGGCGGTGAGTGCGGTCAGGCCTGCGAAGTCGGCGGGACTCCGCCACCTGTGAAGGCTGGGACGTCGTGCGGGGGCTGGATGCCGGGACGTCGTGCGGGAACGTCGCCTGCACGTGGACCGCGACGTCGCCGGGATGCGACCTGAGGTGACGCTCTGGCGCGGCTGTGAGGGAGGTGCACCCTCTCGTAGCGTGCCGGGCATCGTCACCTCACAGATCGGATCGCGATGAAAACCCATGACGCGCCCAAGAGCGCATCCATGGCGCAGGCCCGGGAACTCCACTCCCCTCGGCCGCGCCTCGAACGCCTCGCCCTGCCTGTCACCACCGGCTACCTCTGGGTGATGATGATTCTTCTCGGTGCGATCGTGCTGGAGACCTTCATGATCTACCCGAACATCTTCAGCGACCCGCCCCAGTCGCTGGACCTGTCGATGGAGTTCCTCTCCGTACGCGGCCCCAGCGATTTCTTCCCACCACTGGGACTGCTCTCCTGGGTCCTCGGCACCGCCTCGCTCCTGCTGAGTGCGAAGGTCCGCGGCGCTCGAGTGTGGCTGCTGGTCAGCGTGCTCGCCATCATCGCCGAAGGAGTGATCTCGATGCTGTACTTCTGGCCACGCAACGAGATCATGTTCGTCGAGGGCCTGACCGTGCATTCCGCAGAGCACCTGCGGCAGGTGGCGGCCGAGTTCGCGACGTTCCACTGGATGTCACGCATGGGCCTGAACACCGTCTCTGCCATCGGCGCATTCGTCGGCTTCTGCGTGTTGTACGGAGGGCGAGTTGTTCGCGTGACGGGTCGCGGGGCGTGACGGTCCCGCCGACGAGGGCTCAAGATGAGCACTCCGGTGTTCGTGCTGACCCACCATCCCCGGCCGCCCCCCCCAGGCCGAGCCCTTGGCGGGCCCCTGGAAGAGGCCTATGGTGAGCGAGGAACCATGATTCTCTCCCAGAGCGAGGTTCCGACATGACGACCACTCCAGCCGGCTACACCTACGATGAGCAGTCCGCGACCTCGCCCGTGACCCGCGAACAGCTGTCCCAGCTGCTCACGGACGTCATGTGGACCGACGACGACGCCGCAGCGCTGCGGCGCGCCGGTGAGATCCTCCGGCCCCAGGTCTCCGACCTGCTGGACGTCTGGTACGACTTCATCGGCTCCACGCCCCACCTGGTGGCCGTCTTCCACGGCACCGACGGAGAGCCCGATGCCGAGTACCTCGACCGGGTCCGGGGCCGGTTCGAGCAGTGGGTGGTGGACCTGTGCACCCGTGAGTTCGACGGACAGTGGCTGGCTTACCAGGAGGAGATCGCACTCCGTCACCACCCGACCAAGAAGAACCAGACCGATGGCGTGGATTCTCCCTGGTCGCACGTGCCGATGAGTCACATGATGGCACTGGCGGTCCCCGTGACCCTGACCGTCAGGGATTTCCTCGCCAAGGGTGAATCGGACCCCTCCCAGCTGGATGCGATGCATCAAGCCTGGTTCAAGGCCGTGACCGTCACGCTCGTGCTCTGGTCCCGCCCCTACGCGGGCGACCTGTGGTGATGCCAATGCGCAGGCGACCTGTGGTGATGCAAGACCGCTGATGCCCGATGTGCCGCTGGACAGCGGGGCTGACGCGGGAGGGCGCCTCGCGCACCGCCGGCACCGTCACCGGTCCCGAAGGTGTACCGCGCCGATGCTTGACCCTCACACCGTGGCAGGGAGTGTGATCGGTCCATGTTGTCCATCGGAGCTCTGGCGCAGATCGGTCAGGTGACCCACCGCATGTTGCGGCACTGGGACTCCGCCGGTCTGCTGGTGCCCGCCCAAGTGGACCCGTTCACCGGCTACCGGTCCTACGATCCCTCGCAGCTCGAGCGTCTGCACCGGATCGTAGCGCTGCGGCAACTGGGGTTCGGGCTGGATGACATCGCGCTGATCCTCAACCGGGGGATCGACGCAGAGCGTCTCGCCGGTCTGCTGCGCGCTCGCCGCGCCGAGGTCACCGACGAGCATCGTCTCGCCGAGGCTCGACTGCGCGATGTCGAGCGTCGCCTCCGCCTCATCGACCAGGAGAACACCGTGTCCACACTCGAGATCGTCCAGAAGTCCCTCCCCACCCTCCGGCTCGCTGCCCTGACCACGGTGCTCACCGAGCAGGACGAGATCCCGGCCGTGATCGGCCCCATGTACGGCCGGATCGTCCCCGTGCTCATCGACGCGGGCGCCACCCTCGGTCCGGCGATCGCTCAGTACGACATGAGCGAAGACGGCATGCGCCTCATCGCCGGATTCGAATACGCCGGTGACGTCCCCAGCGGGCTCGAGGACGTCGTCCTGCCCGAGGTCGCCACCGCCTTCTGCGGGGTCCACCTCGGCGCCATGGACACCATCTTCGAGAGCTGGCAGTCCCTGCACGGCGAGATCGTGGCCCGCGGGTACACGCCGAACGGCCCGATCCGCGAGCTTTATGTGCGGTCCGAGCCGGCGCCCCAGTCCGACTGGGTCACCGAGCTGCAACAGCCAGTGGCCCCGGTCTGATCCGGGGCAGCGGCTGACAGAGGCGGGCGCGGCAGGGATCAGCGTGGGAACTCCGGGGATCGATGGCATGAGCGCGCCCGGGCCATGCGGCTGCGGCAACGCTCCCATGAACGCCCCGCGACCATCCCTCGGCAGGCTCGCCCGGTCGCCGACGGTGCCCGGGAGCCTTCAGCGAAGGCACCCAGGGTGTTCAGCAAGGGCGTCGCGAGGACCTCAGGCCGACGGCACAGGAGTGCGGGCCGCCGTGGTCGCGGCCCCCAGGCTGCGATGCCGGCTGCCCCACCAGCGCCAGCCGAGGAACCCGGCTGCGAGGTCCTCGGCCTCCTCCCGGTCCTGCTGACCGGGGGGCTCCGCCAGGGCCTCACCCTGGGCCGCCTCCCCATGAGCTGGTCGTTCGTCATGAGCTGACCGTTCGGCGTGAGGCGGTCGCTCGTCGTGGGTGCCGTGTCCGCTCCACAGGGCGGGCACACGCTGGTTGTAGAAGCCGCCGGGTCGCCTGAGCAGCGATCCGAGCATCATCGAGGAGTGCCCCTGCTCGAGGACCTCGGGCTGCTGCAACACCCAGTGGAGGGCCTCGGTCAGCAGCATCGGGCTGCGGTCCCGGGCGGCGATATCCGTCAGCGCCTCCTGGGGCGAGAGGTTCTTGAGGTCCTCGCCATGGTCGGGATCGTGCACCAGGTAGATGGCGCCGGCAGGGATGTCGATCTCGGCCGGTCCGGCCTCGTCGACGTCGACCATGTCCAGCGTCGTGGACGCAGCGGGACCGTCCGCCGCGGCGCCGCGTGAACCGTTCCAGCCGAGCACCGCGGTCAGGGTCGAGGCGGGCGCACTCTGCGGGGACAGTGCCATCAGCACGTCATTGCGGTCACCGCCCCACTGCTCGGCCGCTCGGCGCAGCGAGTCCTCCTCGAGGCCCGCGAGCTGCGGCACGTCAAGGGAGATCAGCCGTTCGGCCTGTTCCGCGAGCGGGGGCAGGTCAGGCAGTGGAGGGGCATCGTCGATGGTGGACATGACTCCATCCTGGTCGATAACACGAGCGATGACCATCGTCCCCCTGCGACCGCCCGCTGGGCAACGCCCGTTCGGTCCATGGCGGCACGCCGCCACGGACCCTGGTCGTGACCTCGCACGAGCCCGCGAGCAGCTTCACTCCCCGGAGGTGCCGCTCCCCTGCTCACCGGTGCTCCCGCCCTCTCCACCACCTGTGCCGGAATCCTGCTCGGCCGGGGCGGGTGCTTCGCTCGCGGGCGCATCCCCCTGATCGTCTGCGGGGCCCTCCTCCTGCTGCGGAGCGTCGGAGTCACCCTCGGAGCCGTCCCGCTCCTGCAGATCCACACCGTCCTGCTGCTCTTGCTGCTCCTGCTCGGTCGGCGAGGAGTCCCCGCGCGGCGCGATGGACTCGTTGCCGGTCACCGACCGGTGGATCTCGCCGGTGCCCGGGGAGAGCTCGACACCGGTGACCCGTTGGATACCGAAGACTGCGACGATCCCGATCAGGGCGATCACGACCGCGAGGAGCACAGTGCGCAGGATTCGGCGCCGACCGGACGGTTGAGCGTCTGCATGGTCCTCGGTCCCGTTCCGGATCTCGCGGCCCCCGGGCTCTGCGGGCTTCTGCGCCCGGGCGGTGGTGCGCGAGGTCGATTTCGCGTGCGACGCCCCGGGCGTCCGACGGGTGGGCTGCGCCCTCTGCGTCTTCTCGGCGACCGACTTCAGCTTCGCCTTGCTGCGGTTGACGGAGTCGGTGTAGACGGCCAGGGCGGTGGCGGAGACGATCGAGGTCAGGGCCGCCCCGATCACGGTCCCGGCGATGCCCAGCTGCCCGCCGATCACCGAGGCGGTGGCGGCCGCTGCGCCACTGGCCCCCAGGCCCGTGGGCGAGAGCTTCTTGAGCTGCAGCTCGGGTTCGTCATCGGTGGGCCCACCGCGCCCCGCCCCTCCCTGCGGAGGCCGGCTGGGGCCGTCCGGACCGGAGCCGCCGGAGCCGGGGCCGGCCGGGCCCTGTGGAGGCATATCCTGCGGCTCGTCATCCCCGAGGGGCGGGCGGGCGCGGTGACGAACTGAAGGGGTCATGGGGCTGATCATCTGCCCGCCGATGAGAATTCGCCACGACGACGCTCACAGTTGCCTGGGAGCGCACGAAAAACCGCGGTGACCAGCAGCGAAGCCGGCGATGGCAAGCGTCACACGTCCGCTGCGTCACGAGATCGAGCCGATCCGCGAGCTGCGCCGGGCCGCGGGTGCGCACGCTCGGGGTGACGTCGAGGCGAGGACTGCAGCGCGTGGCGCGGCTTCTCAGATGTCGTCCTCATAGGCGGGGCCGCCCTCGTTCTCCCAGTTCGCGATCCGCTTGGCCGTGCGCTGGTTGAACTTCCTGCGCACGCCGTATCCGATGCCCTCGTCCACGTCTTCGGGCAGGAACTCGACGCCGTAGTACTCCAGGGCCTGGCGTGCGGCCTCGAGTTCGTCCTCCTTGAGGTGGGTGGCGCCGCGTTCGAAGCTGCGGAACCGGTCGGGGTCGAGGCCGGCCTGCCGGGCCACGACGAAGTGTGAGATCTGGGCCAGGGCGCGTCCCGCCCGGGCGAGGTCGCCTGTGAGATGAGGAAATGTGCTGTTCATAGCTCTAGTGTGGCCCAGGACAAGCCGGGGCGCACGGGATCCCCGGATCCTCTCGGGGCCACCGGTGTGCGTGGTGCCGGCGGGACGCAACCGGGCGCTCCGGCGCTGGACGCGCCCGAGCCGGAGGCCTGGACGCGCCCCGGCCGGGGGCCACGGGAGCGACCCGCCTGCTCGCTCAGCTGTGCGTCTGCGTGCTCACCGCCGGCGGATGGGGCCGACCCCGCTTTCAGTCCCCCGTCCCCTCCCGCAGCACAGTCTCTGCCTTGTTACCCGCGTAGTCCGCGAGCACGGCGACCACACGGCTGCTGGACGACGACAACGTCTGCTCGAGCGAGCTCCGCGTCGTCCGGCCGCGGATCCATTGCTCCCGTTCGCCCTGGTCGTAGGTCGTATCGAACAGCAGGGGCTCATCGTCCTCGAGCACAGTGAGCGTGCTCCAGTCGTCCAGCGCTGGACGTCGCAGCTGCAGCGAAGTGCCCTGGATCGACGCGAAGTCCTTCGGATACGCGGTCAGCTCGATGTCCGCGAAGGTCGAGATCGTCGAGACGGGCGTGGAGCGACGATCATCCACGGTCGCCAGGAATCGAGAACCGTTCGTGGGCACGTCATCGATGCTGGCGGACGTGGAACCCTTCCGCACACCGACCTGGGCCCGGAACGGCCGCTCCCCGGAGTCGAGCGATTCGATCCGCACACGCGTGCCCGGTCGGCACGGCGACTCCCAGGAGACCGTGACCGCGCCGTTCTCCGACGCTTCGGCCTCCACCCGCCCCAAGGAGAGGTCGTAGTCCAGGACGGCCGGCTCGCTGCGCTGCCCGTCGTGCCCGACGGCCACCAGCTCCAGCCTGCCCTCGATCCCGCCGAACCCCTTCACATACAGAGCGTCTGCGTAGACGGCGCCGAGGAAGGCGTCGTCGGCATAGGCCTCATAGCGGGAGACCTCCGCGAACTCGCCCATAGTCCACCTCAGGACCAGCTCCTCCGAGCTGGTCAACGCTCGATCGATCTCGAGGCCGCGAGGTCGTGCCGGCGCCTCCAAATCGGCGGGTGCAACGGTGAGGCCACCGAGATTGACCTGCAGCTCCCGTGCCTCATCCGTGTGCAGACCGAGACCGAGGGTCGTGATGGTCCGCCCGGCGTGCTCGGCAAGATCCACGTGGGCGGTCGCCCACTCGCCCCGGCCGGGCTCGTACTCGAGCGGGAGCTCGATCAACGTGCCGGGATCGTCCGCGAGCGCGAAGGCGGCGGTCAGATCGGCGGTCCCGACCGGCATCTGCACGGTCAGTGACAGCCGAGTGGTCTCGGTGACCTCCAGCGCGGTGAGGAACAGTCGCAGCATCGCGTCGCCGTCCAGCTCTCCCTCGACGACCAGCGAGCTGCCGCCTTCATACGGGTCCACCGGCGTGTAGGCGAAGCGCTCAGCGGGGACGTGTCCGGGACCGTAGTCGTAGTCCGCCTGGAGCTGCCCGTCCCCATCGAACCACCACTGCCAGGTCACCGGGCGGTCCTGCACGCCGATGTTCCCCCACTCGGTCGTGCCCACCTGCTCGCCCCCTCGCCAATAGCCCAGGCCGTGACCGGTGGAGAAACCGGTGTGGAAGGTGGTCCCGGTGATCGCGGTGCGCTCGCTGATGTAGGCGGAGATGCCCTGCCAGGCGTCTTCAGCCGGTGAGCCCTCGCCGTCGGGCGTTCCGGTCCACCACCTGCGTGCACGGTCGAACGCCTCGTGCTGACGGGCGTTGTCCGTCTTGCCCTCGAGGTCGGCGTGGGTGAAATCGGCGCCGAGGGTGGCGATCGCGGTCAGCGGGGCGCCGTCGGCGTCGAGGTTGTCGGCCAGGTCGTAGGGCTGCTCGAACTGGTACTTGCCAGCCTCGACACCGGTGAAGACGGCAGCGCGCGGATCCAGACCGAGCTCCTGTGCATGCTGCGCGGAGTTCTCCAGCTTCTGCTGGTCCCACCAGTAGTTCAGGAAGATCGAGTCGGTCACTCTGCCCTGCTCAGGGTTCGTCACCCAGGGGCTGTTCGCCGCATTGAACTCGTTCTGGTAGGACAGCTCCCCGCTGTCCGTGACCGAGTCGTACCACTGGACGTACAGGCCGCTGGTGCGCAGCTGCTGCAGGAAGTCCCGGTAGTCGGTGCGCTGTGACGGCGTCATCGTGACGCTTTCCTGCTCCTGATTGACGAAGTAGCCGTCGACACCGAAATAGTCCGCCATCTCCACAAGCTTCGTCACGGCGGGGAACGTGGCGCTGTCGTCGCGCACCAGCAGCTCCGCGAAGTGCTGGGAGCCGCGGTCGTCATCGGAGAAGAAGATCGTGGCGAGCGAGAGCACGCCGTTGCGGTGCGCCGCGTCCGTGTAGCCGGGGTTCGGGAGATTGATCGCACCGAACTCGAACCATCGTTGGGTCCACTCCGCGTCCGGGTCGTAGAGCTCGGGTGGGGTGCCCACGGAGGCCATCCCGTGCCAGGAGGCGTAGACGTCGATGTATTGCCAGTATTCGAACAGATGCTGGGCGAACACGTCGGTGTACGGATGGCTCTCGAAGAAGGCATTGCCGTAGTCCCCTGACAACATCAGTGACTGGGTGTCATCCGGCAGGGCCGGATCCCGTCGGGCGCCAGAGGCCGGGGTCGCACGCTCCTGGAGCGGTACCCGGGCACGCAGCAGCTCGGCGTCGGGGTCCGTGGACGGGTCCCAGGCGAGCACCTGGTCCGGGGTGTATCCACGTTGTGAGGGCTGGTTGGTTCCCGCGGCACGGTCTCCTGGCCACGGGAGCGTATCGCTCGCCTCCGCGGAGGGGGCCGTGATCCCTCCGGTGATGAGGGCTGTGCTCACGGCCGAGGCACCGACAAGGACGGTGCGGCGCGACGGGCAGACGGAGCGGGCCATGCTGATCACTCTCCTGACGAGGTGGGTGACGGTGCGACGACGCACAGGCGACCTTCGACGTCGAGGTCGGTGCGGGAGGCGGGATCCGCGGGGTCAGCGAAGAAGCGACCTGCGGGGCACAGCAGCTCCAGCCGCTGCTGCTCTCCGGGCCGCAGATGAACCCGGGCGAACGCGAGCAGCTCGCGGCTGCGTGGGGCTCGGGTACCGCCTCGGCGGTGACCGAAAGCGGCGACGGTGCCGTGGGTGGGCGCGTCGCTGTGGCTGACGAGCGTGACGAGGATGCGCACCTGATCGGCGTCGACGACGGTGTCCACTGCGCTCACGTCCCAGTGGCGGTAGCGCAGGCCATGCCCGAAGGGGAACAGGACCGGCTCCGGGACGTCCTGGTAAACACCCGTGGGGCTCTGGCGATCGTTGTAGCGCAACGGCAGCGCTGCCGGGTGGCTGGGCAGCGTCATCGGCAGCCGCCCGGTGGGTTCGGCGGCTCCCAGCACCAGCTCCGCGATCGCCTCGCCGCCGAACGGGCCGGGATATCCGGCCCAGATCGTCGCCTCGCTGTGGGAGACGACGTCAGTGAGCACGTGCGGTCGGCCGGCGACCACGACCGCGATCACCGGCACGGGGCCGGGAGTGGCCTCTCGGACGGCGCGCACGAGGGCGTCCTGCTCACCTGGGAGGGAGATGTCCGCTCGGTCCACCCCCTCCCCGCCGGTAGCGCTGCCGGCGCGTCCCGCAATAGCGCCGTTCTCGGCGAACTCGTCGTCGTAGGAGCGGTGGCTCGTGCCGCCCACCACGACGATGACTGCGTCGCTGTCCGCAAGGGCGGCCTGCCCGCTGCCGGGCCGGCCGGGGGCGTCCTTGGCCAGGAGGTCGTCCGGCCCGGCCCACTCCGCGACCTCGACCGTGGTCTGCGGGAGCGCCGTGCGCAGAGCCTCCGCGATGGACAGCGCAGACCCTTCGGGCTGGGGAGCCACGTAGTCACCGAGCATGCACGGCACGTCGTTGGCGTAGGGACCGACCACGGCGATGCGGCGGAGCGTCTGAGGGTCGAGGGGTAACGTCAGGTCGTCATCTGCGAGCAGCACGAGCGACCTGGCCGCCAGGTCGCGCGAGGCGATCCGGGCACTCTCCCGTGCCGCTTCGAGACGGATGCCCTCGGCATGCCGGTCCGTCTCCTGGGGCGGGTCCAGCAGGCCGAACCGAGCCTTCAGGGCGAGGACACGACGGGTCGCCACATCGATCTGCGCAGCGACCTGAGCGTCGCTCTCGGCGAGAGCATCGAGAGTGGTGAAGGCCTCGTCGCACAGCGAGATGTCGAGGCCGGCCAGCAGGGCGGCACGGCCGGCGGAGGGCAGGTCCCCGGTCATGTCGGCAAGCCGGTCCACGGCGAACATGTCGGCCATGACGACGCCCTCGAAGCCATGCTGGTCACGCAGGAGACGCGTCAAGAGGTCCGGGTTGGCGCAGCACGGCACCCCGTCGATGTCGTTGTAGGCGGCCATGAAGGCGACCGCGCCCGCGCCGATGCCGGTGAGCACCGGCGGCAGATGGATCTCGGCGAGGTCGTGGGGTCCCAGATGCGCGGACTGGCCGTTACGACCACCGATCGCCTCCCCCTGGGCCGCGAGGTGCTTGAGGACGACGCCGACGCCCTCGCCACCGAGCGCCGCGCCGCCGGTACCCTGCATCCCGACGACGATCGCCCGGGTGAGCTCGGACGCCAGCATCGGGTCCTCCCCGAAGGTCTCCTCGGAGCGGCCCCAACGGCCGTCGCGCAGCACGTCCAGGGCCGAGACCAGCGCGAGATGGACCCCGCTGGCGGCGAGCTCGGCGGCCACCGTGCGCGAGGCCTCCTCGAACGCCGCGGGATCCCAGGCGGCGCCGGCGGCGAGGTTCACGGGCATGGTCGTGCCGCCCAGAGCCTGATGGCCGTGGGGGGCTTCTTCACAGATCAGCACCCCGATCCCGTGGGGATTCGCACCGGTGACGGCTGCCTGGAGGGTGGCCATGGCCTCGGCCCTCTCCTCGGGGCGGATCCCTCCGTTGGTCCAGGAGCGGCCGGACCAGGCGTCGGCCCGCATCGGCGCGTACAGGCCTCCCATCCCCTGCCAGTGCTCGATCTCGGCGAGCGCTTCGTCGGTGACGGCGAAGCCTCCCGGGGTGCGGCGCAGCGCATCCCATCCCAGCAGCCTCTGGTTCAGCTGCCCCACCTTCTGCCTCATGGTCATCGAGCTCAGCAGGGCATCGACGGTTTCGTGGCTGGTCACGCATTCACTCCCAGGGAGTCGGGATCGGAGACGGCGGAGTATCCTCCGGGCTGGCCGGGCTCGACACGGTGCAGGCGCTCGATACCGCGGGCGGCCAGCGCGGCCGGGTCCTCGGCGAGGCGAGAGGTGACCACGGTGGGTCGCCGGTCCTGCTGCGCCAGGTCGTTCCACGCCGTGAACACGGCTCCTCCCGGGGCGCAGTCGGCCCGGCTGAGGGGGACGTCGCGTTCGTCGACGTCGACCACGACGGCCTCCTGGCGGACGGAGGGCGGGACGGGGCGGGCCCGCAGCTCGGCGGCGACCTCGGCGAAGGCACGGCCGATCGGCTTGACCCGGCCTTCGGCGTCGATCAGGCCGAGCGAGTACTCCAGCGGGGGGAAGTCCGCGAGGGAGCGGTCGACATCGTGGGAGCACCACCAGGTCACTCCCCACAGATTCGTGCAGTCGGCGGCATGTCGCACGGCGCGGGTGCAGAAGTCGGGCGCCTCGGCCGCCTCCAGCACGTTGAGCGGGGCCCCGATCTCCTGCAGCCACACGCTGCGGTCCGGCTCCGTCGCGAATGCTCCGGACAGCTCGGTGAGGTATTCGGCGTGCCGCAGGCTCTGCGGGGACATGGCTCCGTACTTCTGGGCGGTGCCGTTGAAGATCCAGGAGTGGATCGCGGTGACATCGCCCAGACGGGAGGCGTGGGCGGGCTCGAAGGGATGCTCGTCGAGGTACCAGATGGCGTCGTATTCCGCGTGCAGGGCCAGCCGCTGGTCGTGTTCGGGGATCGCGCCGAGCAGAGAGTCGAGCCAGTCCCCGGCCTGCTGGGGGGTGGCGCGCATGGGGGCCGGGTGGGGGTCGCCGGAGAACTGGTTGACCTCGTTGCCGAGCGTGAGCGCGATGTAGGAGGGCAGATCCGCGAGGGATTCGTGCAGACGCCGGGTCAGCTCGACCTGCGCCTGGACCACCTCGGGATCGGTGAACATGTTGCGCCGGTGCCATGAGGTCAGCCAGGCGGGCAGGAAGTCGTAGCTGGACATGTGCCCCTGGATGACGTCCACAGCGACATCCAGGCCTGACTGGGCGGCGATCTCGGCCATGCGCCGCACATCGGCCAGGGCCTGCTCGCGCACCAGGGTGCGGTTGGGCTGGAGGATCGGCCAGAACGGGAAGATGCGCACGTGGTCCAGGCCCAGACCGGCGAGGGCCTCGAGGTCGCGGCGCACCTCGTCCCAGTCCGGGCTGAGCCAGGAGTGGAACCAGCCGTCCCGGGGCACGTAGTTCACGCCGAAGCGCAGGGGCGAGGAAGGGTTGTTCATCCCTTGATCCCTCCTTGTTCGAGTCCGCGCATGAAGTACCGCTGCATCGCCACGAACAGGGCGAGGATCGGGATCAGCGCGATGATGGTTCCGGCGGCGATCAGACGGGGGTCGTCGTAGAACGTGCCGCGCAGATAGTTCAGGCCCACCGTCAGGGTGTAGTTCTGTTCGCTGGTGAGGATGATCAGCGGCCACAGGAAGTCGTTCCAGGAACCGACGAAGGCGAAGATCGCCACCACCGAGATGACCCCCTTGACCTGAGGCACGCAGATCCGCCAGAAGCGCTGCCAGGCGTTCGCGCCGTCGACCACCGCCGCCTCCTCCATCTCGTCGGGGATCCCGAGGAAGGCGTTGCGCATCAGCAGCACGTTCAACGGCGTGACCAGCATCGGTAGGGCCACCCCCAGCAGAGTGTCCGTCAGCCCCATCGAGCGCACCAACAGGAACTGGGCGATGATGATCGCCTCCAGCGGCACCAGCATCGCCGCGACGAACACGGCGGTGGCCACCGGGCGCAGCTTCCAGCGCAGGCGTGCCAGGGCGAAGCCCGCGGCTGTCGCCAGCACGATATTGCCGCCGATCACGATGGCCGCGACGATGAAGGAGTTGGCCACGAAGGCGAGCACCGGGATCCGGTCGATCACGTCGGCGAAGTTGCCCAGGGTCGGATCGCTGGGGATCAGCTGGGGCGGGCGCCGGTAGAGATCGTCATCGGGTCCCTTGAGGGACAGCGACAGCTGCCACAGCAGCGGGCCCGCGAGCACGATCAGCATCACCACGAGCGCGATGTAGCGGGCTATGGTGCCCGGTCGCGGGCGCCGGGGGTGGGACGACGGACGCACCTGGGGGGCGCCGCCCGGAGTGCGGGTGCTGTCGGTGGTGGCGGTCGCGCGCGGATCCGTCCCGGCGTCGGGGTGGTGCGTGGTCGTCATGCCTTCCTCCCCTCTCGGTTCTGCACGATGATCTGGAGCATGAGCAGCACCGCGAGGACCACGAACATCACCAGGCTGATCGCCCCGGCGTAGCCGGTACGGGCCTGCAGGCCAGTGCCTTCGCGCTGGATCAGCATCGTCATCGTGACGACTCCGCCGCCGGGGCCTCCCGTGCCGTCGGTCAGGACGTAGACCTCGCCGAAGACCCGGAAGGCGGCCACGGAGGAGAACATCGCCACCAGCATCATGGTGTTGCGGACACCGGGCATGGTCACCGCCATGAAGGTGCGCACCACCCCGGCGCCGTCCATGGCGGCCGCGTCGTACAGCGAAGGGTCGATGCTCGCGAGCGCCGCCAAGTAGATGACCATGTAGTAGCCCAGGCCCATCCACACCGTCACGAACATCGCTGCGAACAGCAGCAACCACCGGTCGGTGAGGAAGGGGATCGGCTCGGTGAGCACCTGAAGCCACTGCAGGGTCTCGTTGATCAGACCACGGCGCTCCAGCAGGTTCGTCCAGATCAGCCCCACCACCACGGCCGACATCACCACCGGCACGTAGTAGGCCGTGCGGAAGAAGCCCAGCAGCTTCCCGTCACCGGCGACCAGGGTGGCCAGGATCAGCGGCAGCAGGACGATCAGCGGCACCACGACCACCACGTAGAGCGTGGAGTTCAGCAGAGCGGTGCCGAATCGTGCGTCGGACAGCAGCTCGCGGAAGTTGTCCAGGCCGATGAAGCGGCCGTCGCGCAGCATGGTCGCGTCCGTGAAGGACAGCGCCAGGGTGTTGAAGAAGGGGAAGATCGTCATCACCAGCACGACCGCCAGTGCTCCGCCGCTGAACAGCAGCGGCACGAACCAGGGCGAGCGTGCCCAGTGACGTGATCTCCGGCGCCGGTCGGCGGCGCGCCGGGGCATGCCTGGGGCGGTGGTCGTCCCGGACTGCCCGGCTGTCGAGGGTGCGTGAGTCACTATGACCTCTCTCGATGATGCAGGGCTGGATCAGCTGCGGGTCTCGATCCTCTGATCCGCGTAGTCGACCGCGGCGTCGAGCGCCTCCTGGGGCGTGGTCTGACCCAGGACGGCCTGGGCGATCTGCTCGCGCAGGAACTCTGCCGAGCTCTCCCCGGAGAACGCCGGCGGCCACCAGGCCACGGCTTCCTTGACCTGGGCGGCGGACTGCACGCGGATGGCGCCGTCGTCGGTGCCGTCGTCCTCGGTGAAGTATTCGTCCTCGAGGGCGCCGGCGGTGGAGGGGAACACCGCGGCCTGCTTGGCGAACTCCATCTGGTTCTCGGGGTTGCTCACGAAGGCGGCGAAGGCGAGCGCGGTGGACTGGTTCTCCGACTGGGCGCTGACGGTGAGCGACTCGATGTACATGTTCGGGGCGACATCGGTGATGGCGGGGGCGACGGCCACCGACTCGTAGACGTCCGGGGCAGTATCGCGCAGCTCCTGCATGGTGTAGGAGCTGCCCGGCAGCCAACCGAGCTCCCCTGCCTTGAAGGAGTCCAGCTCTCCGGTCTGCAGGGCGTTCAGGGACTCCTCGGTGAAGCCCTGTCCCTGGTAGAGATCCACGTAGTGCTCCAGCAGCTCCACACCGCGGGGCTCGTTGAAGGTGAAGGCGGTCTCGTCCTCGTTCATGAGCTGGACGCCGTAGGTGCCGAAGGTCTCGATCGCGGGCAGGCGCCCGATCATCGAGGCATCGGAGATCTCGGCCATGGCCGCTGCCTGCTCGAACAGCTCCTCGTAGGTCTCGGGCAGCGCCTGCGGGTCCAGCCCCGCCTCCTCGAAAAGCGCGGTGTTGAAGAAGGAGGGACCGGTGTTCAGGTACCAGGGGAAGCCATAGGTGCCCCCACCCAGGCCGCTGAACGTCATGGCGTCCCAGGCGGAGGGCATGAACTGGTCCGCCAGAGCGGGATCGGCCTCGGCGAGGTCCAGCAGCATCCCGGCGGAGGCGAGGCTGTAGGCGGCTTCGGGCCCCATGTCGACGACATCGGGGAGGTTCCCGGCAGCGGCGTCGGCGGACAGGCTGTCCTGGTAGCCCTCGGCCGGCTGGTCGATCCATTCGACCTCGGTGCCCGGGTTCTCCTCGGTGAAGGCGTCGATGAGCGCGGTGAAGTACTCCTCGTACTCACCCTTGAGGTTCCAGGTCTGGAACCTGATCGAGCCGGTGATCTCGCCGGAGCCGGGATCGGACTCGGAGGAGCCCCCGCCGATCCCGCAGGAGGAGACGCCGAGGGCGGTGACAGTCGCAGCGGTTCCGGTGAGCGCCGTGCGGCGAGTGATCTTCTGGGTCAAGGTCGAACTCCTTGTTCGGTGGTGGTCAGCTGTCGTCAGACGGGCGCTGGATGCGCATGGTCAGCAGCTGGAAGGGGCGCAGGACGATTCGTGCCGACTGCAGGGGACCGTCCTGCTCGAGTCCTCGCGGCAGCGCCTCGGCGGGCCTGTCTCCCCGTGCGCCGACCGGCCGCTCCAGCAGGTCGGTCTCGACGACCTCGCGGCCAGCGAGCACGGCGGCCGGGCGCACACGTCCCTGCGCCCTTCCGCCGGCGAGCTCGGCGATCCGCACGATCACGTCACCGGAGCCGTCCTCGGCGAGCTTGATCCAATCAACGGCAGCGGTGCCCTCGGTGAGGTCGAGCTCCAGCAGCGGCTCGATCTCCGGGAGCTCCAGGACAGGTGCGTTCACTTCGTATGCCGCGTCGATCGTGGCGGCGAGGTCTCCTGCCACCACCGCGTACGCCATCCGGTGCCGGCCCAGGTCGCTGCCCGGGTCGGGGAAGCGAGCCCCACGCAGCAGCGAAGGGCGCACCACGGTCCCGCCGGCGATGGCCCGGACGTCGAGACCGTAGGAGGAGTCGTTGACGACTCCCACCCCGTACCCCGGCTCCTGCAGGTGCACGAACCGGTGCTGGCTGACCTCGTACTGTGCCTCGTCCCAGCTGGTGTTCGCGGTGACGGAGCGCTCGACGTGCCCGTACTGGGTCTCGTAGCGGGCGGTGCGGGTGTGGATGTCGAGCGGCAGCGCGATCTTCAGCAGGTGCTCGCGCTCGTGCCAGTCGACGTCGACGACGATCTCGAGGGCAGCGGCGTCCGGCTGCAGGCGGTACTCGACGCAGAAGGAGGACTCTGCGCGAGTGTGCTCGACCGTGACCCGCTCGTCGCCGGTCCTGCCCGCCCCTCCGGACTCTCCCGGAGCTGCGGCGTGGACCGAGACGACAGGGCGGGTCGAATCGAAATCTGCGCACACTCCGAGCACGTGCCGGTCCACGTCCCACGCGTCCCAGCGCACCGGCTGGTCGCGGAACAGCTCGAGCGCTCCGAGCTTCTGCCCTGCCGGCACCAGTTCGCGATCCGAGCCGAGGTCGCGCAGAGAGATGACATGGCCGTACTCGTCGATGACGGCGCGCAGCCGACCGTTGTCCAGAGTGTGGGTCGTGCCTTCCGTGAGCACGAGCGGCGATGAGGTCGTCGTGGTGCTCGCGCTCCGTGCACCACCGGTGGTCTCCGCGACGGCTCGGTGCTGCCAGGTGCCGTCTCCACGCGGCGCCAAGCGGGCAGCGGCCGTGGGCTGCTCATCGTCGGCAAGGAGCTCGACGGCTCGATCGGCGAGACCCCGCAGGCGCTGTTCGAGGTCCTGGTAGGTCGCACGCGCCTCCCGGTGGACCCAGGCGATCGAGGATCCCGGCAGGATGTCGTGGAACTGGTGCAGCAGCACCGCCTCCCAGATCTCGGTGAGCTCGTGGTGCGGGACGGCCGCCCCGGTCTCGACCGCGGCGATCGCCCACAGGTGCTCTACCGTGCGCAGCAGAGCTTCGCTGCGCCGGTTGCCCTGCTTCATCGCCAGCTGCGAGGTGAAGGTGCCGCGGTGCAGCTCGAGGTACAGCTCGCCGGCCCACACCGGTGCCCCGCCGTTGTGCCGGTATTCCTCCTCGGCCATCTCGAAGAAGGTGGAGGGGTCGCGCAGCTGCACAGCCGGGGAGCCCTCGAGGCTCTCCGCGCGGTGGGCACGGCCGAGCATCTCGCGGGTGGGTCCGCCCCCGCCGTCGCCGTAGCCGAACAGCAGCAAGGAGTGCGAGGAACGCATCTTGTCCCGGAAGGTCCGCTCGGCATGCGCCAGCTCGGCCTGGCTGACCTCGGCCGCGTAGGTCTCGGCAGGCGGGAAATGCGTGAAGATGCGGGTGCCGTCGATGCCCTCCCAGTCGAAGCTGTGATGGGGGAAGGTGTTGGTGTCGTTCCAGGAGATCTTCTGGGTCAGGAACCAGTCGAAGCCGGTGCGCCGAGCGAGCTGAGGCAGAGCACCGGAGTACCCGAAGCTGTCTGGCAGCCAGACTCCGTCGGGCTCGACGCCGAAGCGTTCCCTGAAGTAGGTCATGCCGAGCAGGAACTGGCGGATCAAGGACTCACCGGTGGGCATCACCGCATCCGATTCGACCCACATTCCGCCGACCGGGAGGAAGCGGCCTTCAGCGACCCGCTGCTTGACCTGCGCGAAGAGCTCAGGCTGGTCCTGTTCGAGCCAGGCGAACTGCTGGGCCGACGACATTGCATAGACGAACTGCGGGTCCTCGTCCATCAGGGCCAGGACGTTGGAGACGGTGCGGGCGACCTTTCGGCGGGTTTCCCGCAGCGGCCACAGCCACGCGGAGTCGATGTGTGCATGTCCGACGGCACTGACCTGGTGCGCCGTGGCATGCGCGGGAGCATCGAGCACGTCCTTCAGCTGGTGTCGAGCAGTGGCGGCCGAGGCCGGATCGGCATCATCGAAGGAATCGAGGGCGCGGTCGATGGCTTCCACGAGCCGCCAGTAGCGGGTGCTGTGGTCGGAGAGCTCCGCCAGGAGGCCACCGGCGACCTCCAGATCACGCACGAGCTCCCACATCACCTGATCGAAGGCGCAGACAGAGGCTGAGCGCAGCTCGTAGTGGCGAAAGCTCTTCGCGCTCTCCTTCTCACCGACGTCGGTGACGACGAACGGTGGCAGTCCGAGGACCAGCGGATTGGCGGCCGCTTCGAGATAGAGCACGAACGAGCCGTCGTCTGCCACGAGGTCCGGTGCCGCACCGGGGCCCCGTAGCCGCAGGTAGCCGTGCCGCGGGTGGAGCGCTTTGATCGGGCTGCCATCGGGGCGATAAGCAAGGGCTTCGCCATGGCCTCCCACGGAATGGTCCTCCCAACCCAGGTCCATGGTCAGCTCGACGATCTCGGGCGCGTCCAGGGGCACGGAGCCTTCGACGCGGAACCAGGTGGTGCTCCAGGCCGGACCCCAGGTCGAACCGATCTCGAAGGGCTCGTAGACCGGGGCGTCACGGCCGGGCAGCGGATCGAGGCCGAGGGCGTGCGCGGCGGGGACCGGCTCCCCGTCGCCGTCGACCCGCCAAGCGGTCAGGGCGACGGGCGCGATCTGCGTGTGCACCGCCGGGGCGATGCGGTCACGTACGACGCGTTCGAGCCGTTCGACCGTGAACTGCGGGTGAGTGTGCATGGTCCTCCGTCGCGAAGTGGCTGCCGGGCCGTTCCCTGCTGGTGGGGCGCCGATACCCGGACGGGAGGGGTCCCACAGTCACAGCATCGGGTCGCCCAGAGAAATGCTTAAGCCCTTTAGTTCGAGCACCTTACGACCGTCGGGACTCTGGCGTCAAAATCCCCGGATCGACCATCGGCGGGCTGCTGCACAAAGGCGCCATCGCGGCAACATCACGGATGCGACAGAGGGGAGTCACCGGGCCGCCGGAGGCGCCGAAGATCCCGAGAACGACACCGCTGCGCACGACAGATTCAGGTCATGACCTGGCATTCTGACAGCGCCGGAGCGGCTGCGTCGCCGCGCACACCATTCTCTCGACCGGTCGATCCCATGCCTGTGGCACCGCGGTGCTGGCTGGCATGCTCTGCGCACGGCTACGCCGACTGACGGGCCCCGGGCGCTGCGGAGAGCCCGGGCGCACGCGGCCCGTACTGTGATGTCGACAACATCGAGTCGAGCGGGCAGCGGTCCCGTCGGCTCGTGGAATCAGTCCTAGCCCTCCTGCAGGTCAGGGCCGTTGAGGACGCCGTGGTCCAGCCAGCGGCGCACGCTCATGCGCGCGTTCCGTTCGCCGCGGGGGCCGGGCGGCCGGTAGCGGATGAGTCGTCGGTGCCGGGCTGATCGGGGGCGGATGAGCCGGCACCAGGCTCGACGGGGGCGGGCTCGGCGGAGGCGCGGTGGGCGCTGCGCAGGCTCTCGGCTGCCTCGGGGCCGGTGGCGAAACCGACGCGCGGGGCGACCTCGGTGGCCAGCAGCTCGAGGCTGCGCAGGGTCAGCTCGTGGCCGGCGTTGATCGAGTGGACCTGGAAGGACACGTCGGTCACGCGCGGCAGGGAGGCGTCCGCGGCGAGCGACTCGGCAACCTGCTCGGGGGTGCCGACGTGGGTGTCGGTCACGGCGATCAGCTCCTCGATGCTCGCGCCATCGGCGTCGAAGCCGGGCTGGAGCGCGGCGAGTGTCCGCAGGCCGGGCTCGGCCAGCTCGAGGGCGCGGGACAGGTTCTCGGGGTCCACGGCGAGGGCGGTGCGGGAGGCCAGGATGCGCGGGGCCACCCCCTCGGGCAGCTCCTCGAGGTAGGCCTCGATGATGGGCAGCTGCATTTCGTGCAGCGGCGCCTCGTGCTCGCCCTCGGGGCGGGGCTGGGTGCGGGACAACAGCAGGCCGTCACCGTCGGCCCCTGCGCGCCGGCCGCCGCCCTCGGAGAAGGTGGCCTGCCAGACCCGCTGGCCGAGGTCTCCGGCGTCGGGGTAGATGCGCGATTCGGTACCGCGCACACCGCGCCCGGCGAGCGCATCGCGCAGCACCTCGAGATGGTCGGCGAACAGTTCGCGGCGCGCGGCGGGGTCGCGGCCGAAGGCGGGGAACGAGGAAGGGGTGCCGCCGGCGGCGATGCCCAGCTGCACCCGGCCGCCGGACAGGGCGTCGACCACGGCGGCGTCCTCGGCGGCGCGCAGCGGGTCGTCGATCGGCAGGGTCACCACGGCGGTGCCCAGCCCGATCTGCTCGGTGCGCTGCGCGGCAGCGGCCAGCAGCACGAAGGGGGAGGGAAGGCCGCCCTCGTGCTCGCCGAAGTGGTGCTGGGCCACCCAGGCGGAGGCGAAGCCGAGCTGCTCGGCGTGGCTGATCTGCTCGAGGGCGAAGCGGTAGCGCTCGGCGGCCGGGGCCTCCTCCAGGAGGCGGGTGAACAGTCCCAGGCGGGGGCGGGTCATGATGCGGGGATCTCCTCGTGATCGTGGCGGCGGCTCGGTGCGGGGTGGCCGTCCGGGTCGGGGCGGCTCAGGTCATGATGGGCGTCCGGGTCGCGGTGGCGCGGTTCATGGTCGCCACCCGGTTCGGGGCGGCGGCCCGGGCCGGGGTGGGTGCGGTCGGTGCCGGGGATGGCGGCCAGCAGCTGCCGGGTGTAGTCGTGCTGGGGGTCCTGCAGCACCTGGGTGACCTGGCCATGCTCGACCTGCCGGCCGCGGCGCAGCACCGAGACGGTGTCGGCGACCTGCCGGACCACGGCCAGGTCGTGGGAGATGAACACGTAGGTCAGTCCCAGTTCGTCCTGCAGGCGGGCCAGCAGCCGCAGGATCTGCGCCTGCACGGTCACGTCCAGCGCAGAGACCGCCTCGTCCAGGACCACCACGTCGGGCTGCAGGATCAGGGCGCGGGCGATCGCCACGCGCTGGCGCTGCCCGCCGGAGAGCTCCCGTGGTCGGCGGGTGGCGACCTCCCGCGGCAGGGAGACCAGCTCGAGGTGGTGCAGCGCGGCGCTGCGGCGCTGGGCGCGGTTGCCGCGGCGGGTGTTCTTCAGCGGTTCTTCGAGGATCGCGGCGATGGTCTGGCGCGGATCCAGTGAGCCGAAGGGGTTCTGGTGGACCAGCTGCACGGTGGAGCGGAACTCACGCAGCCTCCTGCCGGTGCCGAGCTCGGTGACCTCGGTACCGCCGACGAGGATGCTGCCGGCGGTGGGGCGGCGGAAGGCGGCGATCGCCCGGCCGGTGGTGGTCTTGCCGGAGCCGGATTCCCCCACCAGGGCATGGGTGGTGCCGCGGGGGATGTCGAAGGAGAGGTCATGGACCGCGAGGAAGGGTTCGGCGCTGCCGGGACTGGTGAACTCCTGGCACAGGCCGCGCACCTGCACCAGCGGTGCTTCGTCCGGGCCGGGTCGGCGCGGGCTGCGCTCGACCACCTGGCGCAGCGAGGGGGCGTCGGCCAGCAGGGTGCGGGTGTAGGCGGCCGACGGGTTCGCCAGCACTCGAGAGGTGGGCCCGGCCTCCTCGACGCGTCCGTGGCGCATGACCACGAGGGAGTCGGCGCGGTCGGCGGCCACGGCCAGGTCGTGGGTGATCAGCAGCACCCCGGCGCCGGTGGCCTCGCGCAGCTCGTCGATCAGGTCCAGCACGGTGGCCTGGACGGTCACGTCCAGGGCGCTGGTGGGTTCGTCGGCGATCAGCAGCTCCGGTTCGAGCGCCAGCGCCGCGGCGATCAGGGCGCGCTGGCGCATCCCGCCGGAGAGCTCATGGGGGTACTGGCGGGCCCGGGTGGCGGGGGCGTCGAGGCCGACCTGCTCGAGCAGTTCGAGCACGCGGGCCTGGATCTGCTCGCGGTCGCGCCAGCCGTGGATACGCAGCGGCTCGGCGACGCTCGCGCCGATGGTGCGCACGGGGTCCAGGGAGCTGGTGGGGTCCTGCGGGATCAGGCCGATGCGGGTGCCGCGCAGCTCGCGCCAGGCACGCTCGGGCAGACCGACGAGCTGCTCGCCCCTCCCGTCGGCGCCCGTGAGGGTGATGGAGCCGCCGGTGACGGTGCCGTTGTCGGCGAGCAGACCGATCGCCGACTGCGCGGCGGTGGACTTGCCGGAGCCGGATTCGCCCACCAGGGCGGTGACCGAGCCGCGCGCGACGGCGAGGTCGATGCCGCGCACCGCTTCGACGGCTCCGCGGCGGGTGCGGTAGGCGACGCTGAGGTCGCTGATCTCCAGCAGCGGCTGGGCCTGGGAGGGGGCGGTCTCCGGGGTCTGGGGCTGTGCCTGGGCACTCATGCCTGTTCCCTCTTTCCGATGGCGTTGCTGAGACGGTTGGTGGACAGCACCACGGCGGCGACCACGAGGCCGGGCAGCAGGGTCAGCCACCAGGCGGTGGCGACGTAGTCGCGGCCCTCGGAGATCAGCAGCCCCCATTCGGGGGTGGGCGGCGGGGCGCCGTAGCCGAGGAAGCCGAGGGTGGAGATCTGCAGGATCGCCGATCCCAGCTGCAGCGCGGCGAGCGCGATCACAGGGGCGGCGGAGTTGGGCAGGATGTGGCGCCACAGAATGGCCGGCAGGGTCCCGCCGGAGCCGAAGGCCGCCTCGACGTATTCGCTCTGGCGCACTGCGAGCACCCGGGAGCGGGACAGGCGCGCGAAGGTGGCGATCGAGGTGATGCCCACGGCGATCGCGGCGTTGGTGGTGCCGAAGCCCAGCAGGATCACCACCGACAGCGACAGCAGCAGGCCGGGGATGGCCAGCAGCACGTCGACCACGCGCATCAGGGCCTCTTCGACCAGGCCGCCGACGGCGCCGGCGATCACGCCGATGGTGGTGCCCACCACGAGGCCGACGGTCACGGCGACGATCGCCGCGGTGATCGAGTGGGAGGCGCCGTGGACGACGCGGGAGAACACATCGCGCCCGGTCGCGTCGGTGCCGAACCAGTGGTCGCCGCTGGGGGCCTGCAGGGAGGGGCCGGCCGAGGCGGTGGGGCTGAAGGAGGTGAAGAGCTCGGGGGCCAGCGTCCAGGCGAGGGCGAGCAGCAGCACCAGGGCCGACAGGACCACGGTGGGGCCTGCGGTGACCCGGCGCCGGGCCCCGGTCGCCGGGCGCAGGGCGAGGGGCCGGGCCTGGGCCGGCGACTGGGTCTGGGTCGGCGGCTGGGTCTGGGTCGGTGGCTGGGTCGGTGGCTGGGTCTGGGCCTGGGCCTGGGACTGGGGCTGAGACGTCTGAGCCTGGGAATGGGTGCTCATCGGGCGGTCACCGTCGCTCTGCGGGTGGGGGCCGTGGCGCCGGTGCGCCGCAGCCTGGCGTCCAGGACCGGGTACATGAGGTCCACGATCAGGTTGATCAGCACGAACACGACCGTGGACAGCACCACCACGGCCATCAGGACGGGGGTGTCGCGGGCGGCGACGGCCTGGGCGGTCAGCTGCCCGATGCCCATCCGGGCGAAGACGGTCTCGGTCACGACCGCGCCACCGACCAGCTCGCCGAACAGCAGCCCGGCCATGGTCAGGGTGGGCAGCAGGGCGTTGCGGGCGACGGTGCGCCACAGCAGCCACCAGGTGGAGGCGCCGCGGGCGCGGGACACGGCCACGAAGGGCTGGGCGGAGACCTCGTCGATCGAACGGATCAGCACCTGGGCGAGCGGAGCGGCGATGGGGATCGCGAGCGTCGAAACCGGCAGGATCAGCGACTGGATCGGGCTGGCGTTCAGCACCGGCACCAGGCCCAGCTGGAAGGAGAACACCTGGATCAGCACGATGCCGATCCAGAACACGGGCAGCGAGACCATCAGCGGCGGCAGGCCGCGCAGGGTGCCGCGCAGCCAGTGCGTCAGGCGCGTGCCGCGCAGGCTGCCGTGAGTGGCGGTGAAGGCGATCGCCACGGCCAGCACCACGGCGACCACCAGGGCCAGGCCCGCCAGGGTCAGGGTCGAGGGCAGCGCCTCGGCCAGCAGCGCGGAGACCGCCGCGCCGCTCTGGACGGAGTAGCCCAGGTCCCCCTGCAGGAAGGAGCCGGCCGTCTCCAGATACTGCAGGACGACGGGGCGGTCGGCGCCGTAGGCGGCGCGGATCTCGGCGAGCTGTTCGGCGGTCAGGCCCAGGTCGGGGTTGCCGTAGCGGGCCAGGACCGCATCGCCGGGCAGCGCCGCCAGCAGGATGTAGGCGGCGGTGAAGGCGAGCACGAGCACCAGCAGGGCGCCCCCGGTGCGACGCAGGATGTAGTGCATCGTCCGGCCTCAGCTCGTCAGCCAGGTGTCGTAGAAGCTGGGGCGGCCCACGGACTCGGTGGCGAAGCCCTGCACCGCGTCGATGAACCCGAAGACCTGCGGCTCCTCGAACAGCGGCAGCACGTAGGCCTGCTCGGCCAGGTGCGCCTGCGCGGCGGCGGAGGCCTCGGCGCGGCCCTCCTCCTCGGGGATGGAGGCGATCTGCGCGAGCAGCTCGTCCAGCTCCTCGTCGCCGACGGACTCATCGGGGTGGCCGTTGAGCAGTGCGTCGCGGTTGTCCGAGGAGAACTGGGACTTGATCACGTCGTAGTCGGCGCGGCCGACCATGGAGTGGTACACCTGCAGGGTGCCGGGCTCGGTGCGGGCGGCGTCCTGGGTGGCCTGGTCGCCGGGCAGCAGCTGCACGTCGACGCCGAGCTCGGCCAGCTGCTCCTGGATGAGGGTGACGACCTCACGGGAGCGAGGCTGGGGCAGCGCCTCGTTGAACGTGAGCAGCAGCGGCTGGCCGTCCTTGGAGCGGGTCCCGTCGGCCCCGGCCTCCCAGCCGGCCTCGTCCAGCAGCGTGGCCGCCTGCTCGAGGTCGTGGGTGTAGTGCTCGGAGGTGTCGACATAGCCGAGGGCGGTGGTGGCCAGCACCCCGGTGGCCAGCGGGTAGCTGTCGGTGAACAAGGTGTCGATGATCGCCTGCCGGTCGATCGCGGCGATCAGCGCTTGGCGGGTGCGGATGTCCTCCAGGGCGGGGTCGCGGAAGCGGAAGCTGAGGCAGTTGGTGACGCCGCCGGTGGAGGCGGCGTGCAGGGACAGGCCGTCTCCCTCGAACTGGGGCTCGTCGGGCGCCTCGATCTGGCGGGCGATGTGCGCCTGCTGCGAGGTCACGGTGCCCACGCGCACGCTGTCCTCCGCGGCGACGACGATGTCGATCTGATCCAGGTGGGCGCGGCCGGTGTGCTCGAAGGATGCGGGTGCCCAGTCGTAGTCCTCGCGCACGGTCAGCGTCAGCTGGGTGCCGATCTCCTCCTGATCGATCACGAAGGGCCCGGAGCCGATGATCTCGGTGGCGTTGCCGGGCCCGAACTCCTCGCTGCTGCGATCCAGGGTCGCACTGGACAGCAGTCCGGAGTTGATGGTGGAGACGGCCTGGGCGAAGCCCGGCGCGGGCGCGGAGAAGTGGAACCGCACGGTGGTGGCGTCGATGACCTCGCCGTGGTCGTAGTTGTTGATCGCCTCGGAGACGGTCAGCGCCCGGTCGGGGTCGCCGGCGCCGTACAGGTCGAAGTTCTTGACCACGTTCTCGGCGTCGATCGGGGTGCCGTCGGAGTAGGTGGCGTCCTCCCGCAGAGTGAACGTGTATTCGGTGGCGTCCTCGTTGACCTCGGGCAGGTCGGTGGCGATCCACGGCTCCAGTTCCAAGGTCTCGGGGTTCTGGAACAGCAGGCGGTCGGTGATGTTGTTCAGCACGCCGCCGTTGGGGTAGAAGCCCCCGGCCGGCGGGTACAGCGTCTCCCAGGTCTGCGGTTCGAGGTAGGTCAGCGTCCCGCCCTGCTGGGGCTCGCCGGATGCCGCCTGTCCGGCGCCGTCCGCGCCACCGCAGGCGGCCAGCGTCATGGTGGCGGGCAGGCCGATGCCGAGAGCGAGGGCGGAGCGACGGGAGAGGGCGGGCATGACGGGTCTCCTCAGAGGTGGGTAGGCAGGGCCCCGGGGCGGATGCCCGGGACCGGAAGTCCACCACACAAGCCAAACATGAACTAATGATTGTTCATAGCGCGTCATAGGGGGCGGATCAGCGCCCCGGCCCGGTCCTCACTCCGGCCCGTCGAGCTCGCTCATCATCTGCAGGGCCCCGAAGGCCTCGATGAGCACCTCCGGGGTGCCCGCTGCCTCCAGGTGCTCGCGCTGCAGGACGTGAAGGGGCGGGCCGGGCTGGTGGGGCGTCCGGGGCCGGTGAGCTCATGACACTCATCGTGCGTGAGCTGGGTGGAGGAGCCCGGTCCCAGCGGGCCTCGATCGCTCTACTGCTCGAACGCGCCCTGTCGATCAGCGTCGCCCAGCGGCCGACGCTGTCCGTAACCGGAGACCGGCAGCTCCCATCCGTCCAGCTCGGGCTCGCTGCAGAGCTCGAAGCTCGTCGACAGTCGCGCGGAGAGATCTGCCCGCACGGCAGCGAAGCCGGGATCAGCGGAGAGGTCGACCTCCTCCTGGGGGTCGGTGTCCAGGTCGTAGAGCTCGTCGGGCCCTCGTCGGCGCGAGACGTACTTCCACCGCCGGGTGCGGATCATGCGATTGTCGCCGTACTCGTCCAGGACCAGGACCTCGGACGCCCCGGGAGCGTCGGCATCCCCTCCCTCGGTCAGGAGGCCCGCGAAGCTGCGTCCCGTCCGCAACGGGTCAGGTGGTGCGCTGACGTCGGCCAGCTCGAGGACCGTGGCGAACACGCTGGTCGCGCTGAGCAGCTGGTCGCTCACACGCCCGGCAGCGATGCGTCCTGGGCCCCAGGCGATGAACGGCACCCGGATCGAGTTCTCCCAGAAGTTCAGCGGGAAGGTGCCGTTGCCCTTGCCCCAGATCCCGTGATGCCCGCAGGAGAAGCCGTTGTCCGAGGTGAACAGCACGATCGTGTTCTCCAGGAGTCCCTGCGCCTCCATCTCGGCCAGCACCCGGGAGAGCATCCGGTCGATGCCGCTGACGGCTGCGGCATACCCGGCCAGGTTGCGGTGCCGGTGCTCGATCGCATCCGCGAAGGCCTCGCGGCGGAACCAGGGATGGGGTTCGGGGGCCGGCACCGAGGGGAAGTCGGTCTCCGTGTACAGGTCCACGAGGTGCTCAGGATGGTTGCCGTTCGTCCAGGGATCGTGCGGAGCGGTCGTGGACAGCTGCAGGAAGAAGGGGCGCTCCTGGTCGTCCGCGGCGTGGCGACGCAGGAAGTCCACGGCATGGTCGCCGATGGCATCGGTGAAGTAGCGCGGCTCGGCCGTCTCCCTGGGGTCCGTGGTGGTGCGCCCGGCCTCGTCATCGAACTCCCAGATGGGCGCATCGAAATAGCTGCCTCCGCCGAGGCGATGGGTGTACCAGTAGTCATAGCCTGGCGCGGGGTCATGGGAGTAGCCCACATGCCATTTGCCCACCATGGCGCAGCGATAGCCCGCCCCGTTCAGCTCCCCGGCGAGGGTGGGGATGCCATCGAGGTAGGTGCCATGCGGCCGGTCCACGCCTTCGAGGCGCAGCCAGTCGTGCACCCCGTGCGCTGAGGGCATCCGGCCGGTCAGCAGGGAGGCGCGTGCCGGCGAGCACACCGGGGAGGCGCAGAAGAACCGCTCCAGGTAGGTGCCCTCCGCCGCGAGCCGGTCCAGGGTGGGGGTGACCAGCTCGGGGCTCTCACGGCCGAGGGCCCACGGCCCCTGATCATCAGTCAGGACGAACAGAATATTCGGGGCCTGGGGCCGGGAGGCCGGGGCCCGGGCGGTCATCGGGGCTCCCTCGTCGGCGCCTGGCGGCTGGGTGGAGGCGTGCACCGGGCCCCGTGCATCGGCGTGCGGGCTCATGACTGCGCCCCCTCGATGCGCACGCAGGCCGCCCAGCGCAGAGGCACGGTGGGCAGCTCCAGCACGACGCCCTCATGGTCGCGTGTCAACGGGAGCTTGGTGCCGCCGTCGAGCACGGTGGCGGTGAGGTCCCCGGCGGGCAGGTCCGGGCTGGAGATACGCAGCTCACCGCCGGGCAGGAGGCGCTGGGGATGGTCGTGGTCCAGCTGTCGGATGTCCTCGGGGAGATGGAACAGGTTCAAAGCCCCATCGGAACGGGTCGCCAGCCAGGCCCCTTCCGCCGCAGCCCCCTCGAGCTGCGGCTCTGCCTGCAGCGCCCGGGTCCCGTAGATCGCCGACTCGTGCACCGAGACCCAGGTGCCGATGGCCTCCAGCCCGCGTTTGATGTGCGAGCTCATGGCGCCGGTGGCATCCGGGCCCACACCCAGCAGGTAGTTGCCGCCACGGGCGATGATCGTGACCAGATTGGCGATCGCGTCCCCGACCGGCTTGGTGGGCTCCTCCGGCGCGAACGAGCACCAGCTGCGGGTGAAGGTGATGCAGGATTCCCACGGGTAGGGCAGCCGCTCATCGGGCAGCTCCTGCTCGGGCGTCCGGTAGTTTTCGTTGCGCCCGTGGACGGTGCGGTCGACGACCAGGATGTCCGGCTGCAGCTCTCGTGCCCGATCGGCCAGGGCGTCCATGGCGATGGGCTCGCGAGGAGCGCGGCACCAGCCGCCGTCCAGCCACAGGACATTGACCTCGCCGTACCCGGTCAGCAGCTCTTCCACCTGGCGGTGGGTGTATTCGACGAAGGGGCGCCAGTGCTCGGGCTCTGTGCCGGCGTCGACGTTGGCCCAGCGATCCGTGATCTCCCGGCCCTTGTCCCAGTAGCAGGGGTGGCTCCAGTCGGGTTTGGAGAAGTAGACGCCCGTCTCCAGGCCCTGGGCTCGGAAGGCGTCGAAGGTCTCCCGCACCACGTCACGGCCGAGCGCGCAGTCCTCCGCGGTCGATTTGAGCGCCGAGTACTTCGTGTCGTACATCGCGAAGCCGTCATGGTGCTTGGTGGTCAGCACCAGGTATCTCATGCCGGCCGTGCGAGCGGTTCTCGCCCAGTCCTCCGGATCGTAGTCCTGGCCGGCGAAGGTGTGGCGCGACTGGTAGTAGTACGTGTTCCACTCCGCCTCGGTGCCGGTGAAGTCCTCGTTCATCTCCATGAACGCTCCGCTGTTCTCCCGGCACAGGGACCACGAACCGGCCTGCCCCAGATGCGTGTACAGACCCCAGTGCACGATGAGACCGAACTTCAGGTCCTGCCAGTGCTCGAGGGCGGCGACGGTGCGAGGGTCGGTGGGGGCGACATACCCCGGATCCCTGACCGGTCCGCTGGCGCCGGCGGCCTCGAGGTCATCCGGGGTGAACTCGCCGTGGTGATCGGAAGGGGCGGGCGATACGGGTGAGGGCATGGCGTCCTTGCTTCCTTGCGTCCTTCGCTCGGTGATCCGGTCGGTGGGGCGGGCGGTCCGCCCCGGCGGGCGGCAGGGGGTCGGCCCCGGAGCCGGGGGCGAGCGGTCCGCCGGGGAGCCTGGCCAACCTGGCCTGGTCCGTCGTCATCCGGGGCTCATGCTCAGACGCGCTCGAAAACGGGCAGCACCTCGAGGGGCGCATCGACCTCGACCGAGACCGGGCCTTGATGCCGGTGACCGTGGTGGTCCCGCCATTCGCCCGCGGGCAGGCTCACGGTCCGCGAGCGGGCACCGCGCTCGACCACCGGGGCGACGACGAGGTCCTCGCCGAGCATGAACTGATCGGTGATCTCCTCCATGCCCGCCTGGTGGTAGGCCATGGGGCGCAGGATGGGTTCTCCGCTCCGGGCGGCCTGCTCGGCCAGCTCCAGCAGACGGCCGACGTGGCGCTCACGCAGCTCCAGCGCCAGCATCACGGCGCGCAGGTGCTCGGCATCGAGCACGCGCGCGGGGGACACGGAGAACTGGATCATCGGCGAGAGTGCGGCGACCTGCGCGTAGCGGACGAAGAATTCCTGGTCGATGCCCTCCTGACCGCGCATCGCCGTGATCTCGCCACCGCCGACCATGTCCGGGCAGCAGTAGGAGTAGCCCAGCAGGGACTGCAGGATCATCTGCGGGATCAGGCTCTCGATACCTGCGTCGCCCCAGGCCGGGGGCTTGTCCTGAACCCGCTGGGCCAGTGCCTGGCCGCCCATGTCCCAGCTGGCGCGCAGCTCGTTGAGCGGGTAGCGCAGGGCCGCTCGCGACCATTCCCGGCACATGTCCACCGGGAGCAGACCTCCGGTCAGGTCGTCGGAGCGGAAGTCGCCGACGTCGGCGCCGTCGAACTTGAAGCCGTCCACGCCGAGGTCGATCAGAGCGTCGGCGCGGTCATGGAACCATGCCACGGCTGCGGGATCCGATAGATCCAGGATCGCGCTGAAGCCGTTCCACCACCTCCGGATCGCCGGCAGGCCGTCGGCGGCCCTGAGCAGCAGTCCCTCGCGTTCGAGGTCACGGAACGCGGGGGAATCCGGGCTGATGTACGGCACCACCCAGAGCATGAGGTGACAGCCCCAGTCGTGCAGCGTTCTCGCCATCGCGGCGGGATCGGGGAATCGCGAGGGGTCGAACGTCCAGTTGCCGTAGTCGCCGGACCACATGTCGTCGATCATGACGACCCCGGGGGGAATCCCGGCCTCCAGCAGCCTTCGCACGTAGTCCAGGACCCCGGACTGCGTGGGCAGGTACGGTTGCTCGATCCACGAGTTGTACTGCGGGCCGGTGAACAGCGCCCGGTGGGGGATGCTCCCGCTGGGGCGGATGGGACCGCCGATCACACCGCGGAAGGCTGCCCGCAGGCTGTCCCCGGTGCTCTGGACGCGCAGATCCTCGCCTTCGACCTCCAGCACCCCGTCGCCGAAGCGGAAGTGGAACGGGCGCTCGGAGTGGACCGATCTGCCGGCACTGGACAGCAGCAGCGGTGAGGCCTGGTTGCTCCCCGGGGCCCTTTCACCCGGCGCAGGCTCCTGCCCGGCCAGATCGCACTCGAAGGGCCTCTGCCCCAGCGGCATGGCGAGCGCGTCCGTGACGCGTCCGCCCCACCAGCGCTCCCCAGGGGCCAGTGAGAGGGTGAGAACATCGGCCCGCGCCGATGAGGGGCCAGTATCGGCAGCTGTGCTCATAGCCCGAGTGTAAAGCGTTCTTCGATCAGAGGAGGCTGCCGCGAGCCGCTCGCGGATTCTGGCCGGGACCGGGCGCAGGGCCGCAGGGAGCGGGGGCGGAGACAACCGCCCTGCGTCGACCACCTGGCCGGCTCATCCGGATGGCGGGTCCGGCCCCGGGTTGCCCTTGCCGGATGGTGGGCCTGTTCCCGGGTGACCGTGCCCGTTCCCGGATGGCGGGCCCGTTGCTCGGTTTGACCTGCGGGAGTACCGTCAGAGCCACGGAGCACGCGCCTGCTGAGGGCGCTGGCCCCGGGCAGTCGCGGTCCACGGCGGGTACTGCGAGGGCCTGGGAACGAGCACATGGTCGACCGGGACGACGCCGTCCGCGGATCACCCGCTACATCGCGTGGGCGAGGGGCTCGCCCACCGGCACAGGGAGGGCTGGCAGATGGCGACGACGGAGGGTTACCCGGTCCCCGAGGCGAGACCGGCGCTGATCCGGTTGCGTGATCGGATCGACGGCACGTTCGTGGAGCCCGGGGACGAGACGTACGACCAGGCTCGTGCCGTCTGGAACGGGATGATCGACCGGTACCCATTGGCGATCGTCCGCGCCGCCTCCCCCGCCGACATCCCCCCGGTGCTGGAGGCCGCCCGGGAGACCGGGCTGCCGTTGGCGGTGCGCGGCGGCGGCCACAGCATCGCCGGCCTGGGCACCGTGGACGACGGGATCGTGCTGGACCTCGGCGACCTGACAGACGTGCAGGTCGATCCGGACTCGCGTCGGGTCACGGTGGCTCCCGGGGCCCTGTCGTCCGACGTCGACCGTGCCACCGCCCCTCATCACCTGGCCATCCCATTGGGCACGGTGGCCAAGCCCGGGGTCGCCGGCCTGACCCTGGGCGGGGGCGTGGGCTGGTTGCTCCGCCGAGCCGGCCTGGCGCTGGATCGCCTGGAGCGCGCGGAGGTGATCACCGCCAACGGCGAGCACCTGGCGGCGAGCGCCACCGAGCACCCGGACCTGTTCTGGGGCCTGCGCGGGGGCGGCGGGAACTTCGGCGTGGTCACCTCCTTCACGTTCCGAGCGGTGCGGCTGCCCGACCCGGTGACCGGCGTGACCCTGTTCTACCGGCCCGCGCAGTGGCGGCGGGCGGTCGCGGCGTTCGAACGCTGGTCCCGGCACCTGCCCGACCAGGTCGCCGCGATCCTGACCTTCATGGTGATGCCCGAGCAGGCGGGGATGGGTGACGAGCCGTGGTTGATGATCCGCTGCGTCTACGTGGGCCTGGACGAGGACGAGGGGAACACGGTCCTGGACCGACTGCGCCGGGCCGCCCCTCCCGATGAGCAGACTGCCGGCCCCGTCTCCTGGCCCGAGTGGCAGAGCTCGAAGGACGACCTGTTCCCCGATGGTTCCCGCGGGTTCTGGCGCAACGTGGCGTTCACCCGTATGGACGAGGACGCGCTGGATGCGATCCTCTCGATCGCCCGGCAGCTTCCCGGGCGAGGCACCGGAGTGGACATCCACCTGCTCGGAGGTGCCTTCGCCCGCGTGCCCGAGGACGCGACGGCCTTCCCCAACCGCACCGCTCGCTTCTGGATGAACATCTACGGCTTCTGGCAGCAGGCCGGCGACGACTCGTTCCTCAGCTCCTTCGCCGAGCATTCCCGCGCGGTGATGCGAAGGCTCAGCGAACACGGCGAATACGTCAACTTCCGGTCTCGCGAGCACACGCGTCCGATCACCGACTTCACCCGCCACATCTACGGTGAAGAGAAGTACCGCCAGCTGCAGCGGGTCAAGCAGCAGTACGACCCCGCGAACCTGTTCCGCAGCAACTACAACGTGGCGCCCGAGAGATAGGACGGAACCTGGCCCTGCGTCGCTCGGGCGGTTCCTCGGCGGGCTGTCGTCGAGGAATCATCGCGGGCTATCACCGAGGAGCCACCACGGGCCGTCGCCGAGCGATCGTCGCGCGCTGTGACCCTGGATCCATCCCGCAGGTGTCGCAGCCGAACCGCGCGGGCGTCGGCGCGGCGGTGTCAGTTGTTGCCCTGGAGACACTCCACGGTGCCGTCGACCACGGCATCGCCGATGCTGGCCTGGTCGAAGCTGATGGTGCCGTCCTCGGCGGTGATGTCCTCGGTCGAGCTGCTCTTCTCGGGCTCGCCCCGGTCGTGGAGCTTGACCATGGCGAACTCACCCGGCGTCACCTTGACCACAGGCAGGTCCTCACGCATCGTGATCACGACGTTGCGGATGGTGCCCGGCTCCCCGTTGCAACGCACGATCTCGGGGGTGAACTCCGTGTCCTCGCCCTCGAGCGCGATCTGCAGCGTGCCTGCGGACTCACCCTCATCGGCCTCATCAGCCTCGTCCGCGTCGTCCTCTGGGTCGCCGGATGCCTCGTCGTCGGTCGCCGACTCGTCGTCGGTCGTCGATTCGTCGTCGGATCCGGACTCCCCATCGTCGGTGTCCGTCTCCTGGTCGTCGGAGTCGGAGTCGGTCTCCTGGTCCTCGGAGTCGGTTGCGTCCTCCGCGGGCTCGGAGGCCTCCACGGCGCCTCCCTCGTCGCTGCCCGCCGACGGTGACTGCTCCTGCTGCCCCCCGCATGCGGTCAGGGCCAGGGCGAGGGCTGCTGCGGCGGTTGCGGATCGGACGAGGATCGAATTCTTCATGATCTGAGGTATAGCACGCACGGAAACGGCGTGGAACGCCGCCGGGGAGTGCGGTCCCCCACGCTCGCCGTGGCGCGTGAGGGATGCCCCAGCCCGAGAGGCTCTCCGGGGCCTGAACAGTCTTGTCGACCACATGCTCGGGCGGCCCGCCGCGAAGGGGACGATCGTGCTCAGGCCGCCCGCGGCGGAGGGGACGGACGATGGCCTCGCCCGTCCCCCGCGCGGCCCCGCAGCTATGGGGCGGGTCCGCTCCCGTCACTGCGGGGCCGGACCCGTCCCGCTGCTGCGGGGCCGATACGGGCGCGGTCAGCTCAGCGGCTGCGCATCCCGGTGGGCGATGTGGTCCGGACGCGGCGCGGAGGCCGCGAAGGGATCCTGCAGAGCGTTCTCGACGCTGTTGAACACCAGGAAGATGTTCGAACGCGGGAACGGCGTGATGTTGTTGCCCGAGCCGTGCATGATGTTCGAGTCGAACCACAGGGCCGAGCCCGCCGGTCCGGTGAACTGATCGATGCCGTGGCGGTGGGCCATGTCGGTGATGACCTCCTCGGAGGGCACCCCGACCTTCTGCTCCTTCAGCGAGGACTTGTGGTTGTCCTCCGGGGTCTCACCCAGGCTCGGCACGAAGGTGCGGTGCGAGCCGGGCATCACCATCAGTCCGCCGTTGTACGGGAAGTTCGGCGTCAGCGCGATCGAGCAGCTGACAGCGCGAGGAGCGGGCATGCCGTCCTCCGCGTGCCAGGTCTCGAAATCCGAGTGCCAGTAGAACCCGCTGCCCTTGAAGCCGGGCATGTAGTTGATGCGGGTCTGGTGCAGGTACACCTCGGACCCCAGCAGCTGCCGGGCACGATCCAGCAGTCGCGGATCGCGCGAGAGCTGGTCGATCAGCTCGCTGATCTGCTGGACCGCGAAGATCGAGCGGACCTCGCCGGACGCCTTCTCGGTCACCACGCGCTCGTCGCTGCGCAGCGACTGGTCGGAGGTGAGCCGGTTCAGCTCGGCCTGGTAGGTCTTCACCTCCTCCGGCGCGATGAAGTCCGGCAGGATCGTGAAGCCGCGCTGGTCGTGGTCACGCAGTGCGTCGGCGTCGAAGGGGCCGTCATCGGCGCTCCCCCACACGGTGGGATGTTCACGCGCGAAGGGCTCCATCGCCTCCGTGAGTCGCGTGCGGTAGAGATCGTCGGTCATGGTCGCCGTAGACAAATGGTTTCCTTTCCTCGATCGTTCTCATTCTGCTGGCACGCCCGCGGCCGCAGCGCGACCGAGAACATGCCGAAGCCGGGCGGTGGGCCCGGCTGCGTGAGCGACCGTACCTGGCTTAGCGCGAGTGTTCTACCTGGTCGTCGCTTCGCGGAGGCGTTCCCGCGGGAACGTCCCGCACAAAAGTCAGCTCTGGGCAGGGCCAACGCCCCAGCCGACGGTCGCATCCCGAGATGTGGTCGCCCGCCGTCACGCGCTCATGAGTCGCCGGTTGCTGCTGCCGGGGTTCTGAGTGGCCCGTGGGTTTCGAGGACCGGGGCGGGTGGCGCGGGGTGGCCCGCGAGCGCTGGGGCCCGGGGCCCGCGGGTAGCCCGCACGACTCGTGTCCCATGTCGTGTCCCATGAGCTCCAGGGGGCCCGAAGGTGGCCCGTGGGTTTCGAGCGTTGCGTTATCGGGGTTCTCAGCGCTGAGAACCCCGATAACGCAACGCTCGAACGGGCGCCACGGTTCTGCCTCGAGCGCACCCGGCTACCGGCGCCATGGTCATGCCTCGGGCGTACCCGGCTATTGGGGCTTCCGGGACTACCAGGGCCTTCGGGGCGTTGGGGCCTTCGGGCTCACTCCCGGTGGGGCTTCCGGGCTCACTGCCCCGCGGGACCTCCTAGCTCACTGCCCCGCGGGACCTCCTTGCTCACTCCCCCGCTACGGCGGCCGACGGGGTGGCGGCGCGGATCTCGGCGCTGGGGACGTGGAGGGCGTCTGCCGCGGTGAGCCCGGTTTGGGCGAGGTAGGCATCCACCAGGCGATTGCCGACCGCGTATCCGCCACCGGTCGGCACTCCCACCGATGCCCCTCCGAACCGCTGGGCGATCTCGTCACCGAGCACCCAGGCACCGAAGTTCTCCATCCCGCCGACGTCCAGGCCGGTGAGGACCTTCTCGAACACGGCGTCATCGTCCAGGTGCGGGCGTCCGATCGGGGTGTAGCCGAGGTCGTCGCCGTACAGTTGGCGGGCGAAGGCGTCGGCCAGCCCCTCGGAGACGACGTGCTCGCCGACCACCACGCGGGCCGGATCCCACACCACGCCGCCGGGGGCGTAGCGCAGGTTGTGGTTCAGCTCGTGGACCGCGGCCGCCTCGAGGCGCGCGAGGTTCTCTGCGGTGGGCCAGATCGTCAGCTGGATATACCCGGTCATGCTGCCATTGCCGGTGACGCCCCGAGAGGGCCCCATGAAGCCCTCATCAGCGGGGTCCCCGAGGACGAGCAGCACGAAGATGTCCGGCACCTCGATCTCGGGCAGGGCCTGCTTCTGCACCGCGGCCGCTCGCTGAAGGGCCACCTCGATACGGGTCCAGGCCTCCGCTTCTTCGAGCTGGTCGACGGCATCCAGCACCTCCTCGGTGCGACCCTCGAGCGGGAATCCCTGCCCCATGGCGTGCAGGGCGACCAGATCGACCTCGCCGGGGAAGTAGCGATACATGTCCTGCATCGGTGCGAGCATCTGGCGCAGGCGGTCTTCGCGCCGATCGGGAGATGCGGTCAGCACCTCGCGCATCCCGGCGGCGGTGTCGAGCACGGTGAATGTCATGGGGCCGACGCTAGGGGCCGCCGGCGGCGGGTGTCTCTCGAATTCTGGTGGGTCCCGGGACAGGCAGCGCCCGGGACAAGGCGGCATCCGGGCCCGGGACGGAGCCGCGAGCCTCAGAGGTCTACCGGCCCACGCCCGCCACGGTCTCGTACAGCCCCCGGTGCACGGGCCGCAGCCCGGCATAGGCCGCGGCGGCCGACGGATCGGGAGCGGTGAGGTCCCCTGCCTGCTCGACCAGCGGGGCGATGCCGTGGTCCAGCCCGAGGGCGTCGGCGCCTGCGATCGCGGCACCGAGCAGCGTGGCATCGGTGCCGTCGGCCAGGAGCACCGGGCGGCCGGTGACGTCGGCGAGGATCCGCCGCCACGGGGCGGAGACCGCTCCCCCGCCGACCACGGGCAGCACCCGGTCGGTGTCACCGCCCTCGAGCGCATGCGAGAGGGCGAGGGCGACGCCCTCGAGGGTCGCGGAGTAGAGGTCGTCCGGACCGGTGGAGGCGTCGATGCCGAGCACCGCGCCGCGCAGGGAATCGTCCCGGATGGGGTACCGCTCCCCACCGAGCGTGGGCAGGACGAGCAGGCCCGTCGGCCCGCGTCCGTGCTCGCTTTCGCGCTCAGAGAGCCGACGGTCGGCGTCCTGCGCGTCCATTCCTGCGAGGTAGGCCTGCCGCGCCCAGGCGGCGGCCGCTCCGGCGGCGAGGACCGCCGAGATGTGCAGCTCGGCGCCGCCGGCGAGCGCGAGCCGGTGGGAGGCCCCATCGGGCGTCGGATGCTGCCGGGGTGGCCGGACGCTCGCGACCCAGCCGCTGGTTCCCAGCGAGGCGTGGTCCTGGCCGGGGCGGAGGCCGGTGATCCCGAGGGTGGCGGCGCCGGCGTCGCCGGGGGCGAGCACGATCGGGATGCCGCCGGGAAGGCCGAGCAGCTCGCGGGCGCTCTCGTCGGTGCGGCCCACCACCTCGCCGACGCCGGTGGTCAGGCGCGGCAGCAGCGCCATATCGATCCCAGCGGCGCGGGCGACTGCGGGGGCCCAGGTGCGGGTGCGGGCGTCGAGCAGTCCGGTCGTCGCGGCGGTGGTCGGGTCGCACCGCAGCTCGGCGCCGAGGACGTGCGCGAGATGGCCGGCGGGCCCGAAGGCGATGGCGCGGGTGCGCGTGACCGGCCCGGGCTCGAGGTGGTGCAGGCGCCGGAACATCGCGGCGCTGCTGTTGGCTTCCTGCAGGTTCCCGGTGAGCGCATCCCAGCTCTGGCCACCACGCGCGAGAGCGGCGCGGATCTCCTCGGCCTCCGCTCCGGCGCGCATGTCGGTGTAGAGCACGGCGGGGCGGGCGGGGCCGTGCTCGCCCTCGAGGATGAGGTCCTGCATCTGGCCGGTGAGGCACAGCGCCGCGACCTCGATCTCGGGCGGAAGCGCCCGGGCGATCGCCGAGCGTGCGGCACGCACCCAGTCCGCGGGAGCCTGCTCCGCGCCGCCGCCGGGCAGGTGGCGGGTGGGGTACTCGGCGCTCGTGCTGACGATCGTTCGTCCGCCGAGGTCGATCAGTGCCGCCTTCGCGGAGGTCGTGCCGAGGTCGAGACAGAGCAGGCCGATCATGACAGCAGGGTATGCGCGGGTGGTCTCGGCGCGCGCCGGCGATGCCGACCGGCCGACGACTGACAGCCGGCCGACGACTGACAGCCGGCCGACGACTCGGGACCGGCGGGCGCCTCCCGTGCGGTCGTCGGCGCTGCTCGGCCTCAGAGCTCGATCTCGCGACCGTCCTCGGTGCGCAGGCGCAGCACGAATCGCGAGCCGCGGCCCTCCCGGACCGTGGCGAGCCCGTCGCCGAGGCCGAGCGCGGCGGTGGCCTTCTGCAGGGGCTCGGGCTTGACTTCGATGCGCTCGAAGGAGAGCAGCTCTATCGCGGGCAGCTCAGTGAGGCCGGGCTGCGGGGTGGTGCCCCAGTCGATGAGGAAGGGGAGGCCGTAGTTCCGGGGCAGCGGAGGCTGCGTGAGCTGCCATTGCAGTTCGGTGCCGTCGGGGGTGCGGCGGGAGAGGTCCTGCACCGCGCCCAGGTCGACGCCCCTGGCGCGGGCCCGCTCGGCGACCTGATCGATCCCCTCGGGATGGGCCGCGTACGTGATGACCGTGGGCTTCTTCAGGCGGTGGATGTTGAAGGTCTTCGGCAGCTCCTCGCCCTCCCGCTCGGGATCGGGGCCGATCAGCTCGAGGTAGTGGGGGCGCGGCCGGCCGCCCACGGTGAGGGCGACCAGCGCATTGGCGGTGCCGGTGGGGTGGGCGCCGCCGGGGGCGGCGGTGATGCCGGTCAGCTCATGGAACCAGTCCACGAGCTCCTGCAGGTCGGGGCCGGCGATGACGATGTGGTCCAGCAGGTGGGGGACGTTCATGAGCGCTCCTTCATGCGAGTGGGGCCTCGGGGTCGCCGAGGGAGTGCATCAGACGGTCAGCCAGGCGGGCCGGCGGCGCCGCTGAGCGCCTCGACGATATCCCCGCCGTCGAGCCCCGCCGCACAGGCTCTCGCTCTCATCGGTGCCGTCGTCAGCCGTGGGCCCCGGGCCGACCGCCGCCGGAGCCGGAACGGTCGCCGTGGGCTTCGGGCCGGTCCTCGAGCCGCAGTCCCCGGTAGCGGTTCACCGCGGCGTGGACCTCCAGGGGACGCGGCCGCGCGAGATGGCCGGGATGCCCGCGGTGGGGTGAGAGGGCGCCGAGACCCTCGGCGTCCAGGCGGTCGAACAGCGCCGTGATCGCATCATCGATCGTGAGGGGTGCGTGGTGCGGCTGGCTCCGGTCTGCGGGCCCGGCCTGCTCCATCAGCTCCGCGAGGCGGTCGAGCGCGTGGGCGATGGCCTGGGTCTGTGCGGCATCGACCAGCTGGGACACAGCCGCCAGGTCGATGTGCTCGTGGCCGAAGCGGATGGTCTCGCGCCCCCGGGCCGTGGCGGGCTTCCGTTTCCCGGGTGGGCGCAGGGTTCCGGCAGCGGGGATCCGGGCGCGGGGCGGGCCGAACACGGCGTCGGCGTCCTGGGCGGCGGAGTCGGCGAGCTCGCGCGCCTGCGCGGTGACGTCCTGGGGAACGTACTCGTCCAGGGCGATCACCTGGTCGGCGACGTCGAAGAACGCCCCGGATCCGCCGGCCACCAGCACGGTGGAGACCCCGCGCTCGGCGTGCAGCGGGCGGATGCGGTCCACGAACGGGGTGATCGGTTCGCGCTCGGCCGGGATCAGGGCACGCATGCGTTGGTCGCGGATCATGAAGTTGGTGGCCGAGGTGTCCTCGTCGATCAGCAACGCCGAGGCGCCGGCGTCGACCGCCTCGACGAGGGAGGCGGCCTGGGAGGTCGAGCCGGAGGCGTTGGTGGTGGAGAAGCTGCGGGTGTCGGTGCCCGAGGGTAGGCCGCTGATGAAGGGCGAGATGTCGACGCCGGCCACGGATCGCCCGTCCTCAGCGCGGATGGAGGCGACATCGCGCCGGGTGATCACCCATTCACGGCCGTCGCCCGCCCGGTGGGCGTACACGCCGCGCTCGATGGCCCGCAGCAGAGTGGATTTGCCGTGGTAGCCACCTCCCACGATGACGGTGACCCCATCCGGGATGCCCATCCCGGTCACGCGACCACCGCTGGGCAGGTCGACGGACACCCGCAGCGGGCCCGGACTGTCGAAGGGGACGGCTCCCTCTGTGAGCGGCAGATCGGAATCCCCGGCGCGGCGCGGCAGGATCGCCCCGTCCCCGACGAAGGCCACCAGGCCGCGCCCCGCCAGCTGGTCACGCAGGGCCTCCTGGTCGCGGTGCAGGGTGACGTGTGCGCGCAGGGCCGTGGCATCGAGGCGGGCGTGGAACAGGGCGGCTTCGGCGATCCGGGGCAGAGCCTCGGTGAGCAGCCGATTCGCCTGGCGGCCCCGGACCCGACGACCGGAGGCGGGCAGCTCGGCGGCGAGGCGCGCTTCGATCCCCTCGGCGGTGACGGCGACGCTGGTGCGCTCGAGGATCTCCTGGCCCGGGGTCCCGATGCTGATCTTCTCGCCGGTCGATGCCGCGGCCTCCGCGACGGCCCGGGCCAGGAAATCGGTGGTCGCGACGCGCCCGCGATGATCGTGCAGGAGGTCCTCCGGGATCCCGGCGGCGGCCCGGTCGACCACCAGACGCATCAGGGAGGGCGGGGCGAAGGGGTCGACCTGCACGTGGTCGATGAGCAGGCGGCACGGCCCCAGGTCGTAGGTGCCCCTCAGCTGCTTGTAGGACCCGTAGCCGCGCCCGTCGATCGATGTGAGGATCCTGGTCAGGTCGGCGCGGGTCACTGTCGTTCACTCCGTCGCTGGTCAGATCGGACCGAGAACACCATCGCGATGGCCAGCAGCAGGGTCGTCATGAGGGCCGCAGGGACACTGTCGAACACGAACACCCCCAGGGCCAGCCCGGCCACCACCGCCACGAGAGCGCTGAGGGTCATCCTCCAGCGGTCACCAAGACCGGCTCGGCTGCGCCGCTCGTCCGACGCAGACCGGCGCTCGCCACTCATGTCAGGCTCCTTGCTCGAGGGGGCGTCTACGACCCTAAGGGTGGCCGCAGCAGGGCCGAAACCCTGATCTGCACAGCACCCTGGTCTGTACCGCCCCGTGATCTGCACGGCACATGGTTCCACGCCTTCGCGCGCCCGGTCCGCGCGCGGCCGCCTCGGGCCAGCGGACGGGGCCCACCCGCGGCCGGCCCGGGGCAGAGGACCGGTTCCGCGCGCGGCCGCTTCGGGTCAGAGGACGGGAGAGCCGCACCGCCGGAGGGCGGCGGTCCTGTCGGGTTCGGGCCTCGGACTACGGGATGGCGGCGAACCCGAGGTTGAGCGCCGCGAGGATCAGCGGTGTCGCCGCGAGCAGCAGCGTCACCACCAGATTCGTCCTTGTCAGCTCGCCACCGGGTGAATACTCCTCCCGGGCGACATCCATGTGGCGCCACCAGGCGAACACCGCGATGCCCCAGAGCACGAGCCCGCCCAGGTCGATGAGAACGGGGAGGAGCAGCTGCAGCGGATTGTTGTCGCCGAGGAAGGCGAGGAGCAGCAGTCCCCCACCGGGCAGGAGCAGCGCGAGCGCGGTCAATGCAGCCACCTCCACGGACGCCTCGAAGCGGGGCGCACCGCGCAGAGAGAAGCTGGGCTGCCGAGCGAGCCGTACGATACCTGCGATCCCCAGGACGATCGGAAAGAGCGCACCGATGACGATGTCCTTGCTCCTCATCGCGAGGAAGGAGAGGCCGGCACTCGCCATGGAGTACGACTCCTCGTCGAACTCATATACGTGCGGGAAGAGTTCAGCGAGCATCATCGGCAACCCGATCGCGTAGAAGCTCAGCACTGCTCCCGCAAGGTGCGCCCCCGCTGCCACGAACAGCGCGACGGCCAGCACGTCGATGTGCAGAGCGAATCGCCAGATGCCGATGCCCAGGAATACCAGCGCCACGAGTGCGATGGTGCAGGAGGCGATCAGTGGAGGGGTGTTCAGGTCGAGATCCGGCACGGCATCCGTGAACAGCTGCGGCACCAGAGTCCGGTTCAGGCTCAGCGTGATCCCGGACCATCCCGAGATCAGGGCGACCAGGCCAGTCGCGACATAGAGCCACCAGGTCTTGAAGCGCCTCAGCCCCATGGCGCCGACGATCGACAGCAGGCAGAACGCGAGCAGGTCGAAGCCCAGCCAGAGCTGCAGGGCGACGATGGCCCCGAGAACCACCATCGCGGTGATCCGCAGCCACTTGCGCGGGAGCGTCCACAGAGCGATCGCCGCCGCCAGCCCGATGAGATTGATCAGCGACGTCAACGCCACGGACAGGAAGATCGCCGCCGAGATGTACAGGCTGAGGAAGGTCACCGCCGCGACGAGGACGACGCACGCCACCAGGCCGGTGCGTGAGCGCGGACGGGCGAGGGGCATACCGGTCGGTTGGAGCGTGCTGTGCATGCAGGCACTTTACTCACGAAAAAAGCGCCCGGAACGTTCCCGGGCGCAGGCCGACAAGAGGCTCGACCATGAAGAAACAGATCCGAGCCTATCGGTCGTGTCAAGCCCCTTGACAGGAACTCGCTGCATACGCCCTCCCGACGAGCCGGTGGGGCCAGGGGCGTCTGCGGAGGCCATCGCACGGCATCGTTCAGCTCCCCCGAGGACAGGGCCCGGCGGGCGCGGGCCCTGAAGTGCGCGTCGGCAGAACCGAGGAGACGTCGTGGTGTTCGTCGGCGGTTCGGCGCGTTGGTCACCGCTGAACGCCGGAGCCACCCTCAGCCCTCGCTGCCGCCCTCGCTGCCGGCCGGAGCGAGCACTGTCGCTGCCAGGGTCCGGGCGATGGGAGTGAACGATTCGATGTCCCCGCCGGCGCCGTCGGGGGCCGTGGTGAAGCTTCGCAGCAGGGCGACGGCCGGCAGATTCCGGATGCTCATGAATTCGACAGGGCCGCCGGCCACCCGCCAGCCGCGCTGGGTGAGCTCCTCGGCGACCTGGCCGAAGGAGACCAGCTCCGCGGGTCGGGTGCTGGCGATATGGAGCAGCAGCAGCGCGGTCGCATCGCGCTCGAAGCCGTCCTTCGGCGGGATCAGCGCTTCGACCAGCAGTTCCCAGAGGGCCCGGGGGTCCGTGCCCGCCGTGGCCGCACGGCGCGTGGGCAGCAGCTTCCGCTTGTACTTGCGCAGCAGCTTCACCCTCTGGAGCGCCTCACGGAAGTCGAGCACGTGGACGGCGAGGTTCTCCCGGTTGTTCTTCCCGTACCAGGTGTCCTGGTCGGGTACGACGGCGGACGCGGCGATCACCATCTCCGGCGTCATGTACCCGGCCTGGGTGAGGCCGATCCCGCCGTCCCTGGCGCGCTCCAGGAACCACCGGATGGGGTGCAGGGCCGCGGCCAACTCCTTCAGCTCCGGCGGTTCGGGGGCGCTGACGACGTCGATCAGGCGGAGGGAGAGCTCGAAGTAGGCGGGCGTGCCGTCGAGTCCTTCGGCGACGTCGGCGAGCGCCGGATGCAGCCCGGCCACGGCGAGGCCGCCCTGCTCGGCATCCAGCGCCTGCTGCAGCGTCCCGAGGTCGAAGAAGGCCGGGTCGGCCAGCACCTCGGCGAGGCTCTCGGCATCGGCGATGCCGCCGCAGTCCTCGGGCGGGGCGGTGCGGCGGCCGCCCGTTGCGACCGCGTCGGGGGCGTCTTCGGGCGCGCTCCGGACGGCCTCGACCTTCAGCCGGATCCGCCAGTCGTCGCCGTAGTCGTAGACGTAGCGGAGGGTGTCGCCCACATCCTGCAGGGTCTCGTCCAGGCGCACCTCGGCGGCGGGCAGGCCCTCGTCCTCCCCCTCCTCGACATCGAAGGGGCACAGGAAAAGCTGCGCGCGAGGGTCGAAGGGGTGGCCGCCGAGCGCGAAGCGGTGCAGGTGATAGTCGAGCCAGTCGAAGCTGACCTGGATGATGCGGTGCACCTGGGCGAGGGTGAGATCGCCGCGCAGCTCGAGCCGGCGCCAGATCGGCGGTCTCGCCTCCTGGAGGTCCATGCGCACCGTGAGGATCGTGGGCTCCCCGAGCGGGGCGCGGCGCAGGTCCGGGCGCGGCATCTGTGCACCGGAGATGGACCCCGCGCCCATGAGGGTCCCGAACATCTCGTGGATCTCGTCCGGGGAGATCTCCGCGATGATCTCGTCGAAGCGTCGGCGGAAGTCAGCGTCGGAACCGTCGGCTGGAGTCATGGGTACACGGTAGTAGGTGGGTGGGCGGGGGTCCCGCCCGCAGCGTCGCGCCACAATGGACAGATGATCGACTGGAACATCGTGTGGCGGGACTTCGTCGGCATCTCCTGGAGCGGCGCACTGGGAGTGATCGCCTCATCGGTGGTGCTGTACCTGTTCTTCACGTTGCTGATCCATCTGTCCGGCCCGCGCCTGATGGCCAACCCGACGGTCGGCAGCTTCGTGGTGCTCGCGGTGATCGGCGGCGTCACCGCGCGTGCCACCCTCGGTGAGGCCACGACCATGCTGGGCGCGTTGATCGTGCTGAACACGCTCATGGTCATGGAATACCTGATGGGTTCGATCCGCGGTGCGCGGCGACTCACGACGAGGCGGCGCCCGCTGGTGGTGATGGTCGAAGGCCGCCCGCTGCTCGGGGCGCTGCGCCGCCGGCACCTGACGCCGCAGGAACTGCTGAGCCGGCTTCGGGTCAACGGCGTGAAAGATCCCTGCGAGCTCGAGCTGGTGATCCTGGAGATCCGCGGAAGCCTGACCATCGTGCGCCGCGGCGCCACCATCGGCCGATCCCTCGTCGCCGATGTCGAGGGGCGCGAGCTGATCCCGCAGCGGCTGCTGACCACGGGGGCCGCAGGAGATCATACGAACTGACCCGTTCTCGCAGAGGGCTAGCCCGGCGGATCGGGCTCGATGCGATCGGGGTGGCTCAGGCCAGCGCGCGCAGCCGCTGGCCCAGCTCGCGGGCGGTCTGGGTGTCCAGGGGCAGTCCGAGGTCGGCGACGGCGTCGATGACCTGGCCGACGGTCAGCTCCTCATGCACCGTCTCCTGCCCGGGCCGACGGAGGGTGCGGGCACCGCTGGTGATCGTCACGTGCCCGGCCTCGGTGAAACGGCTGACGATCAGCATGGTCTGGAAGGGGCCTGCACCAGGCAGGGTCGAGGTGATGTGGTGGCCGCCGTGCACGTCGGTGGGCATGACCGGCAGCAGGTCGGTGAGGTGCTGGACGGCTTCGCCGCGGCGCAGCTCCCACTGCTCGATGCCTTCATCGGTGACGCGACGATGCAGGGACAGGAGGCCGAAGAACTCCTCGCGCCGCGCGCCGTCCTCACGCGGGATCGGGCCCGTCAGCGATAGGCCGAAGCCGGGGTCCATCATCCAGTGCCGGTCGTCGAGTTCGACATCCAGGCACATGTGGGTGCGGGTGTTCTGCTCGGAGTGGACCCGTCCTAGGCGGCGGCGCACCCCCAGGCCGAGGCGCTCGAGCACCCCGGCCATGAGCTGGACGTGCTCGAAGCAGTATCCACCGGTGCCCTGGTGCAGCATGCGGCGGGCGACGATCTCCGGACGGACACCAGGGTGCCTGCCCAGCAGCACATCGAGATTGCTGAAGGGGAAGGCCGCGACATGGCCGCGATGGATGCGCTCGAGCAGGTCCAGGCTCGGCGGGCCGGGCTCGACACCCACCCGCTCGAGATAGACGGCGGGGTCGTAGGCGTCCAGGTTCCAGTCGGTCATGCCTCAGCCCGTGACATCGCGCAGCCACTCCATCGCCTGCTGCGGGTCGTCGGCGGTGGTGCCGTCGGCCTGAAGCCGCACCGCCTGCTGCATGTCTTCCAGGGAACGCATCGGCCACACGTGCAGCTCGATCCCTTGCTCCCGGATCTGTGCGGTCAGCTCCTCGGTCAGCCCCTTGAGGCCGATGGCCACACGGTCGGCCCCGGTGTACTCGACCAGTCCCCGCCAGCCGCCCTCGAACCGCTCGGCGTCTGCCAGGGTGTGGCGGATGATGCCGCGGCGGATGCCGGGCATGAGCTCGCGGGCTTCCCGCAGAGCCTCCTCCTGGAAGCTCGTCAGGACGGTCCGCTCGGCGTCGGCGGGGTGAGCCTCGAAGTAGCGGGCGAGGTAGGGCACCGTCTCCGGGGCCTTGATCTCCAGCTGGATCACCGTGCTGGTGGCCTCGTACATCTCGGCGAGGGTGACCACGCCGCGGCCGGAGTCCAGGACGACTTCCTGCAGCTGGGCCAGGGTCAGCTGTCCGGCGGGGCCGCGGTCGCGGGCGGAGTCGTCACCGGCGGTGCGATCCAGTGTCGCGTCGTGGAGCAGGAACAGCTCCCGGTCGGCGCTGAGGCGCACATCCAGTTCGATCTCGTCGACCCCGACCTGCTCGGCCAGCGCGTACGACTCCAGGCTGTTCTCCGGGGCATGCGCCATCGCGCCCCGGTGCCCTGCGATCAGCATCGTTGTCATTCTTGCTCTCCCACTCTCTGTTCGTATTTCTCGCGGACCCGGTCGATAGCCGGCTCCAGCTCTTTCTGCATCCGGGTCAGCACCTCTTCGGCGTCCTCTCCCGCGGAGTAGACCGCTTGGATGGCGTCCTTCGCCTCGACGATCATCTCCGGGACGTAGCGACGGGCGACGTCGGGATCCCGGGCGATGTCCAGCTGATCGATCGCGACCCGGTAGTTGGGGTCCTCGTCGGCCAGCGCCGTGATCTCCGGCGATTCCATGGCTGTCTTCGTGGAGGGCACGTAGCCGCTCCCCAGCGTCCAGTCGACTGTGGCCTGGCCGCTGCTGAGGTACTTGATGACTTCCCAGGCGGCCTGTTTGCGCGTGTCGGAGGCGTATCTCAGCACGGAGAGGCCGCCACCTCCGGTGGGGACTCCGATCTCCGCCTCGCGCGGCAGGAAGGCGCAGCCGAACTCGAAGTCCGCGGCATCCTTGATGCTGGACAGGGAGCCGGTGGATTCCAGCAGGGTCGCGCACACCCCGGAGACGAAGTCGCCCTTGGGATCCGCGGCGAGATAGCCGGAACCGTCGTCGTGGATGAATGCGCGGTCGTACTCGAGGGCGGCGATCGTGGCGTCGTCGGTCAGTCTCAGATCCAGTCCCTCGGAGTAGGCGCCGCCGAAAGCCCAGACCGATCCTTGGAAGTACCAGTCGTCCGCACCGGTGTACCCGCGCATCGCGATCGTGTTGCCGTCATAGTCCAGGCCCGTGAGCTCCCGCCCCCATTCCGCGTACTCGGTGTACGTCTCCGGCGCCCGGTCGGGCAGGCCGGCGGCGGCGAACAGGTCGCGGTTGAAGTAGAACAGCGGAGTGGAGCGGGCGAAGGGCAGCCACCAGATCTCGTCCTTCACGGTGCCTTCGGCCAGGAAGCGCTCATCGAAGTTGTCGGTGTCGAAGCTGTCGTCGAAGTAGGCGGACAGCGGCTCGAGCGCCTCGGCCAGGTAGAAGCGGTTCCAGGAGACGTCGCTGAGGACGGCGATGTCGGGGACCTGCTGGGCCTGCAGGCTCGCGGCGAGCTTCGACTCGACGCCGTCGTAGCCCTCGAAGATCTGCACTTCGCAGTAGATCTCGTCCTGCTCCTGGTGGAACGCGTCGATGTTGGCCTGGATCACCTCGGCATTGTGCGCGGTGAACGAGCTCCACAGCACCACCCTCTGACGGCCCTCGAACTCGGGTGGGGTCTCACCGCCGGGCTGCTCGAGGACCAGGCCGCTGGTGTCGCCGAGCCCGAAGCAGCTCGAGAGCACGGGTACACCAGCGGCGGCGAGGCCGGCCCCCAGGAGCTGCCGGCGGGATGGGGCCGCGGCACCGGTGGGGCGCCGACGTGGAGACGAGATATGCATGACTCTCCTTCGACGGGATGGCGGGACCGTGCGGTCAGCGGCCGCTGCGGGCGGCCGCACCGGCGAGTCCGGTGACGATGTAGCGCTGGGCGAAGAGGAAGACCAGCAGCATCGGCAGCACGACGATCAGGGTCCCGGACATCAGCACCCCCCAGTTGGTCAGGCCCTCATTGGATTTGAGATACATCAGCCCGATCGGCAGGGTGCGCATGTTCACCGAATTGGTGATGATCAACGGCCACACGAAGTTGTTCCATTCGTCGATGACCGCGACCAGCGCCACCGTGGCCACTGCCGGCACCGACATCGGCAGGACGAAGGAGACCAGTTTCCGCAGATGACCGGCACCGTCGACCTCGGCGGCCTCGAACACCTCGCTGGGAAGCGACATGAAGTGCTGGCGCAGCAGGAAGGTGCCGAACGCCGAGGCCACCCCGGGCAGGATCAGACCGGCGTAGGTGTTGATCATCCCCATGTTGCCGATGGTGATGTAGTTGACCAGCAGCGTCACGTGCCCGGGCACCATCAGGGCCCCCAGCATCACGACGAACAGCCATTTCTTCGCGGGGAAGGGAAGGTACGCGAAGGCGTAGGCGGCGAAGATCGCCAGCAGCACCTTCAGGGCCGCGCCGACCACCGTGACGATCAGGGAGTTCTTGATGAAGGCGCCGAACGGGGCGATCTCCCAGGCTTCGGCGATGTTGTCGCCGGTGAGCTTGCTGGGCAGCCACTTCATGGGCCAGGTGTAGATCTCCGCGTTCGTCTTGAATGCGGTGGTCAGCAGCATGTACAGCGGGATCAGGAACACCAGGCCGACCGCCAGCAGCAGGAGGATCCCCCACCAGTTGCGGCGCCGGCTGGTGGGTCCGCGGCGGGGTCCGGGCGGTGGCGTCGCGGTGTCCTCGACGGCTGGGGGCCGGGTGGCCAGGGGGCTTGCCATCAGTAGTGCACCTTCTTCTCCACGAACCGGAACTGCAACGCGGTGATCAGCATCAGCACGACGAACATGACCGTGCCGGCCGCCGCGGAGTAGCCCACGTTCGAGCGCAGGAAGGCCTGCTCGTAGATGAACCAGCTGAGCGTGGTGGTCGCCGAGGCCGGTCCGCCGCTGGTCATGATCGCGATGATGTCGAAGGCCTGGAACGCTGCCAGGGTCTGCGTGATGACCAGGAAGAACGTGGTGGGTGACAGCAGCGGCAGCACCACCTTGAGGAACACCTGCACGGAGCTGGCCCCATCCAGTCGCGCCGCCTCCAGCACGTCGGAGGGCAGGCCCTGGATCCCGGCGAGGTACACGATGGCCACAAAGCCCACGCCCTTCCAGATCGAGACGATCAGCAGGGCGGGCAGAGCCCAGTCCGCGTCGGTGGTCCAGTTGGGCGATTCCGCGCCGAAGAGCTCGAAGAACACTCGGGCCAGCCCGTAATTGGGGTCGAAGATGAACAGCCACACCACGGCGATCGCCGCCCCCGAGACCACATGCGGAGTGAAGACGATCCCGGTGACCGCGGAGGTGCCCGGGAATCTCCGGGAGAACAGCGCCGCCAGCAGCACCCCGAGCACGAGGCTGACGCCGACCACCACCACGACCCAGACCACTGACACCCACAGCACCTTGTGGAAGGAGGGTGAGACCAGCATGGAGCTGTAGTTGGTCAGCCCGATGAACAGCGGCTTCGGCGAGATGAAGTCCCAGTTCGTCAGGCTCAGGTAGACGTTGGCGATGATCGGCCAGTAGGCGAAGATCGCGATCAGCGCGAGGTTGGGGAAGGCGAACAGGGCGAACAGGGCGTAGCCGCGGCGCCGGCGAGCACGCCGGGCGGGACGCTCCACGGCCGGCCGCGTCGCCGCGGCACGGTTGGGCATGTCACAGGTCCTTTCGGTCGAGCACCGACGCTCGGGTGCCACATTCCGGAGGGAACGGGCCGTCCATGCGGCCAGCGTCCACCGTAGCGCCACCGAACCGCCAGGGCACGCCGTCAAGGTGGGTGTCGCGAGCCCTCCTGCATCCGATGACCACGTCATATACCACAGAACCGATGGTGCACATTATTTGCAGAACCATTGACATGCATACGCCTCGATGCAAACCTTGTGCAGCAGAACACGTTCCACACGCAACGAAGCGTCGGAGACCCCGAATGACGATTCCACCCCTGCCACCCCCACCTCGAGATCGTCGGCAGCGTCATCGCACGCACGAACGAGCGCACGGCCTGACCCTGAACCGCCGGCAGTTCGGGGGGCTCCTCGGCGCGGCCGGCACCGCCGCACTCAGCGGATGCGCGTCCCAGGACTCCTCGACGGATCTCGACACACTGCAGGTCTGGGGCGGGGTGCCCGCGGAAGACGGCCCTCAGCAGGTCGTCGACCACTTCATGGACGAACACCCTGAGTACGACGTGAAATACACCCGGTTCGTCAACGACGAGCGCGGGAACCTCGCACTCAACACGGCTCTCCAAGGCGGGGTCGACATCGATGTCTTCTTCACCTACAGCACCGAGGATCTCGCGATGCGTTCGGGCTCGGGCATGGCGGCCGATGTCGCCGCTCTGGTGCGCCAGGAGCCCGAGCTCGAGCCCTTCCTGGACACGGAGGAGCCGAAAGCACTTTTCGATGGCGAGGCGATCACCGCCCTGGCCACCACCAAGGAACCCAACTTCGTGCTCTTCAACGAGGATCTGCGCGAAGAGGCCGGGATCGAGCTCCCCACCGACTGGGATCTCGAGGAGTACCTCGAGGTCATCCACGCCCTGGCCGGGTCCGGGCGCTACGGCACCTATCGACTGCCTGATCTGCCCCGCATCGAACTGGGCCCCAACTACTGGTACACCGATCAGGGGACCTCGAACTTCGACCATCCGGCATTCCTGCGGCACCTCGACCTGTCGGCCGATCTGATCCGCGAGGGGGTGATCTTCCCCTGGTCGCAGGTCCTGGCCAGGCAGATTGAGGCCTATCAGCAGAACAACTTCATCGCCGAGGACTTCGCGATCTGGGAGACGGCCCCCTTCAGCCTGCGCTTCCTGAGCGACCCCGAGGAGTACCCCCACGACTTCCTGGTGGCCTGCGCGCCAATGCCCACGATCGACGGCGCCGATTGGAACAGCGGCATGTACGGCAACTTCATCCAGATCAACGCCAAGAGCCCGAAGCAGGAACTGGCCTGGGAGTTCGCCAAGTACTGGATCCTCGAGGGCTCGGAGGACATGGCCCCGGGCGGGAAGATCCCCACCCTCGACACCGTCGATCACGACCTGCTGATCGACGCCATCCTCGGCGAGGACAAGGAGACCTTCTTCGACGTCGACTCCTTCCGCCGCACCCTGTTCGACAACGATCCCAAGCTCCACGTGGACACCGACCTCACGGCGGTCGCCGAGATCACGCAGACCTATGAGCAGCAGCGCGACGTGTGCTGGCTGCTGGAGCGCTCCCCCACCAGTGCGATCGAGGCGGTCCACGCCAATGCCGACGCGCTCATCGCACGCTTCGGGGAGGACTGAGATGACCACCCACGCCCCTGCCACCCGAGCCCCTGCCCCGCGCACGGAGCCTGTCCGACCCCGCGCCGCGGGCAGGGCTCCCGCCGAACCGCGGCCCCTCGTGGGCTGGCTGTTCATCGCGCCCAACCTGCTCGGCGTGCTGCTGTTCACCTTCATCCCCCTGGCCTCCGTGGTGGCGCTGTCCTTCACCGAGTGGAACCTGGTCTCGGGGTTCGAGGGCATCGAGTTCGTCGGCCTCGACAACTTCTGGTTCGTGCTGCAGGACCCGACCTTCTGGCGCAGCCTGCTGATCACCATCGCCTACGCGGGGGTGGCGGTGCCGCTGACCCTGGTGGTCGGGTTGGCACTGTCGATGGCACTGAACCGTGACCTTCCGGGCCGGGGGCTGCTGCGCGCCTGCTTCTTCATCCCCTACATCGTCAACATCGTGGCGATCGGCATGACCTGGATGATGCTGCTGGACCCCTCGGCCGGGCTGCTGAACCAGTTCCTGGGCAGCTTCGGACTGGAGGCCCTGCCCGGTTGGTTCGCCTCCTCGCGGTGGGCGCTGCCGGCGCTGATCCTGGTGACCATCTGGGCACAGGCCGGATACGCCTGCCTGATCTACCTCTCCGCCCTGCAGGACGCGCCGGAGCAGCTGTACGAAGCGGCCCGCATCGACGGTGCCGGCCGCTGGACCACGTTCCGCACCATCACCTGGCCGGCCCTGCTGCCTTCCACGATCTTCCTGCTGATCACCTTGTTCGTCGGCATCTCCCAGAGCTTCGGGATGATCGCGCTGATCACCAACGGTGGGCCGGGCGCCTCGACGACGACATTGTCTTTCTACATGTACCAGACGAGCTTCCAGTTCTACCGCTTCGGCTATGCCTCGGCGGTGGGCCTGGTGACGTTCTTGGGAATCTTCGTGCTGATGCTTGCGATGTGGCGGGCCCAGCGAGGAAGGGCTCTCCATGACTGACACCGCGCGCTCCGCCCGCACCAGCACGACTCTCCCCGGCTCAGGGCCACCCGATCGCTCCAGCCTCGCTGCTCGCGATGCCCTCCACCGTCGGCGCAGGCGAAGGCGACGCTGGGCCTGGGGCCTCCCGCTGTGGTTGCTCGCCCTGGTGTTCCTGCTCCCCTTCGCCTGGATGATCTCCACGTCCCTGAAACCCGATGCGGACGCCTTCCTGGTCCCCATGCAGTGGATCCCCGAGGACCTCCGCTGGGAGAACTACACCGAAGTGCTGTTCGGGGAGAACTCGATCCTGCCCGCCTTCGGCAACTCCGTGTTCGTGGCCCTGCTGCGCGTCACCGGGGAGCTGGCGACCGCGACGCTGGCCGGGTACGCCTTCGCCAAGCTCCGCTTCCGCGGCCGCAACATCGTCTTCATCGCCTACCTGGCGACGTCCCTGATCCCGGCGCAGCTGCTGCTGGTGCCTCGGTTCGTGTACTTCCAGAACCTGGGCCTCTACGACACCCTGTGGGCGCTGATCCTGCCCGGGATGTTCACGGTGCTGGGGACGTTCCTGATGCGGCAGTTCTTCGTGAGCCAGCCCGGAGAGTTCGCGGAGGCGGCCCGCATCGACGGGGCGAACGAACTCCAGATCTTCCTGCGCATCTATCTGCCGAACGCGATGCCGATGATCAGCGCGCTGGCGATCCTGACCTTCGTGTGGTCGTGGAACGACTACGAGACGCCGCTGGTGTTCATCTCCAGCCCGGAGTCGTTCACGCTGCCCCTGGCACTCACGAACTTCACCGACGAGACCGGGGCGATGGCCCCTGGGGTGTCGATGGCCGCCGCCGTCATCTCCATCATCCCGATCCTGGTCGTGTTCCTGATCTTCCAGCGTCGCTTCGTGCAGGCGATGACCGAGAGCGCGCTGAAGTGATTCCTCCCCCACGTCCCCTCCACGCCGCCCGCCCTCCCGCGCTCACGACCCATCCCGCACCTCACGACGAATCATCCAGGAGCAGTTCCACGATGTCCTTGCCCTCCACCATCTCGGGAGTCGTCCCCTCCCTCGCCCAGGTCGCCGACTACGGGCCGCCACGCAGCGAGATCGGTGTCGGCGCCCTGATGCCGTACAACGGCGCCCTGTACGTGCAGAACTACAGCTCGCACCGTGCGGCGAGCGGCACGGGGGTCAGCCTGCGCCGCATCGACGGTGAACTCTCCATGGAGAAGGTGCCCGAGGCGATCGGCGTCGATGGCACGTACACGAACCGCTTCGTGCATTTCGAAACCGGGATGCTGGTGATCGGGCCGCACGTGATCGAGCCCGACCACACCGTGCACACGATCGCCGAGCTCGCACCGCACCGCCTCTGCGGCACCGCCCGCCACCTGGCCCGTCCCGAGTCCGCGGTGTACGTGCTCACCATGGAGGGTCTGGTCTTCGAACTCGACCTGACCACGCTCGGAGCGACGCAGGTGTTCGATCTGAACCACGAGCTGGCCACGGAGGGAGAGTGGAAAGTCCACTACAAGGACTGCTACAGCGCCCACGGACGCCTGGTCGTCTGCTCGAACGAGTACGGAGAGGACGATTGGGCGGGCAAGCAGAGCCGCGGACGTCTGGCCGAGTACGACGGGACCGCCTGGCGGATCATCGCCCACAAGCCGTTCACGGCGATCGGCGGCCGCGGGGAGTTCACCGACACGATCTTCGCCACCGGCTGGGACCAGGCCTCCGCGATCCTGGAGGTGTTCACCGCGCGGGACGGGCGCTGGACCCGTTACCGGCTGCCGAAGGCCTCCCACACCTTCGATCACAAATGGCAGACCGAGTGGCCACGGATCCGCGAGACCGAGCACGAGCGGCTGCTGGTCGACCACCACGGCATGTTCTACGAGCTGTCCCCCTGGGCCTACGGGGGCAGGATCTGGGGCCTGAGGCCGATCTCCACCCACCTGTGGGTGCTCGGGGACTTCTGCTCCTGGAAGGGCATGCTGGTGCTCGGCGCGGACAATGCCTCCCCCAGCCACGGCATGAACGTCACCACCGCCGAGCCCCAGTCCGGGCTCTGGTTCGGCAAGACCGACGACCTGTGGGGTTTCGGGAAACCCAGCGGCTGGGGCGGGCCCTGGTGGCGGGAGGAGGTCCGCGCCGGGCAGCCATCGGACCCCTATCTGATGACCGGCTTCGACAACAAGTGCCTGCATCTGGAGAACCACGGCGATTCCGCGGTCCGATTCGAGATCGAGGTCGACATCCATGGTGATGGGCGCTTCGCGCGCAGCGAGCGCCTGACGGTCGGCCCCGGGGCGCTGGTCACCCATGTCTTCCCCAGCGGGTTCAGCGCCCACTGGGTCAGAGTGGTCAGTGACGCCGACACCACGGCCTCGGCCCAGCTATTCTACACCTGAAGGATCGTATGACCCACCCGAACGCGGCCGCACGACCGACGCTCCAGAGCCTTCGTGACGCCGCCCCCACGCTGAACCCCACCATGCGCCGAGTGGCGGAGGTGATCCTGGCCGACCCCCTGGCTGCAGGCTCCGCCTCCATCACCACCGTGGCGGCGACCGCCGATGCTGCCCCCGCCACGGTCTCGCGGCTTGCGACCCGTCTGGGCTACGAGGGGTTCCCGGCGCTGCGCTCGGCGATCGCTCTCGAGAACGGACGCAACGCCCAATCCGGTTGGGAGCGCGACATCGGTACTGCGATCACGCCCCAGGATTCCCCCGCCGACGTGCTAGAGATCCTGGCTGGAACCGCGGCCCGGGCGCTGCGCGACGCGGTCGCAGAGATCGACATCGACGCCGTCGACCGCGCTGCCACCGTGATCGCCCGCGCCGAACGCGTGCACCTGTACGGCGAGTGGGGAGACTCCGTGGCCCTGCGCGAGCTGCAGATGCGTCTGCAGCGAATCGGGGTGGCCGCCTGGTTCCTCGAGGGTGGGTCCGCGACTCTGCGCGCGGTCTGCAACACCCTGACGGACCAGGACGCGGTGGTCGTGCTGAACCGTTCCGGCACGGACGAGATGGCCACCCGGCTGCTCCGTGAGGCACGTGCCAAAGGGGCCGCCGCACTCGCGGTCCACGGGCTCCCGGGCTCCCCCGTCGCCCACGAGGCTGACATCAGCATCTTCTCCGGCATCCGCAACGGGGAGGTGTGGACGCACTACTACTCCGGCCGGGCCAGCGACACGCTCGTGACCAGCTTGCTGTGGGTGCTGGTGGCCCAACGCCGATCTGCCGACGAGTCGATGCGCTTCATCGACGACGGCATCCTCGGGGGCCGCCGTGCATCGTGAGCTCGCCGGCGCCGTCCGAACCATCTTCACTCCATGACGAAAGGATCATCGTGATCGAGGAGACCATCCATACCGATATCGCCGTGCTCGGCGGAGGGCTCGCCGGGATCTGCGCCGCCATCGGCGCCGCCCGCCAGGGCAAACGCGTCGTGCTCGCCCAGAACCGTCCCGTGCTGGGCGGAAACTCCTCGAGCGAGGTGCGGGTCTGGGTGTGCGGCGCGACCGCCCACGGGATCCACGTGTTCGCCCGCGAGACCGGCATCATGGGCGAACTGTTCGTGGAGAACCAGTTCCGCAACCCGGAGGGCAATCCGTACTACTGGGATCTCCTGCTGATGGAGAAGGTCCGAGCGGAATCGAACATCACGCTGCTGCTCAACACGGACATCACCGAGGTCGCTGCCGACGGCCCGCCCGATCGCCGCACCCTGCGCAGCGTGACCGGGTGGATGAGCGGTTCCGAGCGCCGCATCACACTGGAGGCGCCGACCTTCATCGACTGCACCGGCGACGGCCTGATCGGGTACCTCGCCGGGGCGGAATACATGAGCGGACGCGAACCGGAGTCGCAGTTCGGTGAATCCTGGGCACCTGAGGTCCCGGATCAGAACATGCTGGGCAGCACCATCCTGTTCTATTCCAAGGACATCGGCCGCCCCTCGAAGTTCATCGCACCGCCCTTCGCCGTGGACGTTGTAGCGGCGGGGATCACTGAGCATCGGGTGATCCGTCAGGACATGCGGGGGTGCGCCTTCTGGTGGATCGAATGGGGCGGCGAACTCGATGTGGTCCATGACAACGAGCAGATCCGTGATGAGCTCCAGGCGGTCTGCTACGGCCTGTGGGACTACATCAAGAATTCCGGCGAGTTCGACGCGGAGACCCTCACCCTGGAATGGGTCGGAGCGGTGCCCGGCAAACGGGAGTACCGCCGGTTCGTGGGCGAGCATGTGCTGACCCAGCAGGATGTGCTCGGGCAGGCTGAGTTCGATGACCGCATCGGCTTCGGCGGCTGGTCGATAGATCTGCACCCGGCCGGGGGCGTGTACGCCACCGAGCCAGGTTCCAGGCACTGGCATCCCGACGGCAACTATCACATCCCGCTGCGCTCGCTGTTCTCGAAGAATGTCTCGAATCTGTGGATGGCCGGGCGCGATATCAGCGCCAGCCATGTCGCTTTCGGTTCGACCCGGGTGATGGCCACCTGCGCCGTGCTCGGTGAAGCGGCCGGAATCGCGGCGGCCCGCGCCCAGGACCTCGAGGTCTCACCGTCGCAGCTGGCGAACGAGCATCTGCCGGCTTTGCACCACGCGATGACCCGCGCGGACGCATCGGTGCTGGGCGTCCACCATGACGACCCGTCGGATCTGGCCCTGAGGGCCGAGGTGACGGCCTCGTCCACCAAAACGGGGCTGGCCTCCACGCAGAGCTCGGGCCAGCGTCCGCTCGTGGACGATCTGAGTCTGGTCCTGCCGGTCGACCCGCGGCTGGACGGCCTGGACATCCTGGTCGACTCGGCCAGGGACACCGAGCTGCGGGCCTCGCTGCACTCGACCTCCAAACCGCAGAACTACCTGCCCTTCGAGCAGGTCGACGAGGTGCACGTGACGGTCGCTGAGGGCCGCTCGTGGGTCCACCTGCCGCTCGCCTGGGAGGCCGAGCACGCCCGGAACGCTGTCGTGGTGCTGCACGCGAACCCTGAGCTGAGCGTCCACCAGGGCGACCGCATCGAGCCGGGGACGGTGACCATGATCCGCCGTGAGCTGCCCGAGGGCGAGAAGTTCACCGAGCAGTGGCGCTACTGGAAGGAGACCCTGCACGGCAGCGGCATCTGCTTCCGCGCCTCGGCCGCGACGGAGGCGTTCCGGCCCGAGCATGTGCGCGGTGGGTACGCCCGCCCCTACGGCGGGCCGAACATGTGGGTCTCCGAGCCGGTCTCCGAGGATCCTCAGCCGCGGATCGAGCTGACCTGGTCGAGCCCGCAGACGGTCCGACACGTTGACGTCATCTTCGATGATGACGTCAACGAGGACCTGATCAACCTCCACCATCACCGGACGGAGGCCGAGGTCATGCCGACACTCGTACGCAACGCTCGCCTCGAGACACAGGTGGGCGGGACCTGGCGAGTGCTGGCCCGGGTGGAAGAGAACCGGCGCCGCCGATGGTCCGTCGACGTGGACCCGGCGCAGCAGATCGAGAATCTGCGACTGGTGGTCGAGGACACGAACGGAGCTGATGAGGCGCGGGTGGTGGCGATTCGCGCGTATTCGGCGTGATCGAACATGCGGCGTGATCACGTATTGGCGTGACCGCGTATGCGGCGGGATGACGTACTTGGCGTGACCGCGTATGCGGCGCGATGCTGGCGAGCCTGGTGTCGCCACCGGGCGTCTCGCTCACCCAGAAGCGCAGGCAGCAGGACGCCGTCACGATGAGCTTGTCGGTAGCGCCCTGCCGCTGCGCCACGTCGACCCTGCCCTGCGCCACGTCGCTGCTACGTCGCTGTGCCAGATCGACCCCACCACTCCGCTACGTCGACCCTGCCCTGCGCCACGTCGCTGTGCCAGATCTACCCCGCCGGGTGTCATGTCGCAGGACATCGACCCTGCCGGGTTCGGTTCTGAAAACTTCCAGAGCTTGGAAGATTTCAGAGCTCAACCCTGGGCAGAGAGTGTCATGTCTCAGGACATCGGTGACGTTTGTGTATCAGGACATCGGTGAC
>Ga0209487_1000168_pt1 | contig 60528 bp, 56 predicted proteins | sample Poulit2012_FD_187524 | JGI IMG/M metagenome (GOLD analysis project Ga0209487, IMG submission 187524) | Agricultural soil microbial communities from Georgia to study Nitrogen management - Poultry litter 2012 (SPAdes) (version 2) | ecosystem: Environmental > Terrestrial > Soil > Agricultural land... | reverse complement strand
CACCAGTGGTTCGGCAATGCAAGTGCGGAGACACCGAGTCTGGTCCGGCAGCCGCCAGCTGCTCCTGCACAAGCACGGCATTGCTGTCGGCATGAACGCGGGTATGGTCCGGGCCGCGGTGGCGCTGCTTTAGCGAGCAGTCCAGGGCAATCCGGCGCAGCGCGGCAAGATCATCGCCGGCATCGATTTCAAAAATTGCAAATAGAGAAGACAAGACACTGACCTCCTGATGGTTGGTTGCCACCAGCAGGCCAAAAACACCAAAGCCCGCTGGGGGCGGGCTTTGGTGTATTCAAAAAAACAGGTGAGCTACACGCAACCCCGCCGGTTGTGGGCGTTGTTTTGATTATTTTGGTTATTGCTGTTTTGTGCGTGCAACACGACACCGCCGCAGGCAGAAGCAACAGCTCCGGAAGACACCGGGTGCCGAACTGCAGAAACCTTGCTTGAGGCGGTGAGTTTGCTCATGGGGCCAATAAGAACACAACCGGCGGGCAAAAATCAAGTTAAAAAGCAGAGCATTTCACAAAAACGCCCCGCTTGCGCGCAAATCACCGTTCAGGTTCGACAAAATGCGCCCGCCGCCACTCTATCCAGCGCCGAAACAGGCGCTGGCCCTTAAGCTGCCAGCCAAGCTTTCTTTTCTGCGCCGGCGTCAGCAAATCCGGTCGGTGTTTGCCGATCAGGCGCAGCAGGTGAAAACGGCTGATCATGCACGACAGCGCCCAAACCGGGCTGTAGCGCATATAACGCAGGGTGATTCTTTCGTAGTCCACCAGGCCGGGCGTCCCATCGGGCCTGACGATGACATCGCGTGGCGGCATTGAATGGCGCGCCACACCGCGTTTGAGCATGGCCTCCACCAGCTCGCCCAGCCGTATGAAAAAGTCGTCATCCACGCTCTTCGCCTGCTCAAAAGAGCAGCCAGGTATGCGCTCCATGGTCAAGTTCAGGCTGTTTTCGTCAAAGGCAAGCAATTGGGGAATGCCGTCAATGCCTTGCAGGCGTTCCAGCGCGAGGCGCTCGCGCCGAAAGCGGCGCCGCCGCCTGTTGCCGACAATAAATGTCTTGACAACCTGGTCGCCCTGGATTTGGACGCTGTTTTTGACGTCTTTTTTCACGCTTGTCCAATATGAAAGCCGGGTGGACAAACAGAATTTTAACAGCAAAGACGCACCATAAATTTGCCGATGGCAGCAGGTGCTGACCGCCGCTGGCAAACCTAGGGCAAAACGACAATGCGCCCGCGCAGCCTGGACTGGCCATCTGTCTCCAGCAGCCGGTGGGCCTGTGCAGCCTCTTCAAGCGTCAGTGTTTTTGCAATGCGCACTTCAAGCCGGCCTGACTCAAGGTGGGCGTTGACGGTGCGCGCCGCGCGCGCCAAATCCTTTTTTGAGGCGTTGCTGAGCGCAAATCCGCGCAGGCTGGCGTCGCGGGTGTAAAGTTTGCCAACCGGCAGTGCGGGCACGGCGTCAAGCCCGGCGCTGACAATGATGCGACCGCCGGACGCCAGCATTTGCAAGGCCTGATCAAAGTCGTGGCGGCCCGACTGGTCCCAGTAAACATCCACTGCGCCGGCGGCCAGGTCAAGCAGCCTGGCGGTCAGGTCCGGATCGCGGTAATCAAGAACATGTTCAGCGCCCAGGGAAGCCACCCAGCGGGCGTCCGCGGCGGCAGCCGTGGCCAGCACGCGGGCGCCGGTGGCCCGTGCCATCTGAACCGCCGCGCTGCCAACCCCGCCGGCGGCACCGGCAATGAACACCGTGTCTCCACTCTGAAGACGGCCTTCCCGAAACAGCCCCAGCCAGGCGGCCGCGCCGGTATGCAGCGCGGCAACCGCCCGCTGTGGATCAACGCCTGCCGGAAGTGCATAAACGCGATCTGCCGGCGCCAGCACATATTCGGAAAAACTGCCCTGTCGACCCTCGTAACCCAGGCTGTTGCACCACACAAAATCGCCGACTGAAAAGTCATCAACCCCGCAGCCTGCAGCCACAACCCGGCCCACGCAGTCGCGCCCGATAACAAACGGCATGGGCAGGGGTGTTTGATAGGCGCCGGAGCGAACGAACAGGTCGACATGATTGACGGCCAGCGCCGAGGCTTTGATCAGCACATCGGCGGGCCCGCATTCAGGCACCGGCCAGCGACCAGTGCTGATGCTGTCTGCCGGCCCCGTCCGGCGAACAAAGGCAACTTTCATTGTGGCGGGCAGTTCGGTCATGAAGCATGTATTGAAGGGGGTTGTAGTGAACATGATGCAAAAGCCCGCTCTTTTCAATTACCGCTTTCAAACACATGTTTTGGTCGGAAAATATTTGTTAAAAACGGTTCCTTCGCGGAATCACTGCTGCTAGAATCGCGCGATGCATATCGCCACGCTACTGCTGATCATCGTGACAGCCGGTTTGGCCAGCCAGTGGATTGCCTGGCTGCTGCGCGTTCCGGCCATCGTCATTCTGATAACCACCGGTCTCATTCTTGGCCCCATCACCGGCGTCATCGATCTGACGCTGCCCACCGGCCACGTCAACGAGCTTATCGGCCTGGGCGTTGCCATCATCCTGTTCGAGGGTGGCATGGACCTCAAGCTGGGCGAGCTCAGGCGGGCCGGGCACGGCATTTTACGAATGGTTACCCTGGGGCCGCTGTTTGCCTGGGTGCTGGGCACGCTGGCCGCGTTTTACATCGCCGGGCTGCCGTGGGCCGTGGCGGTCGTTATGGGCGCCATCCTGGTGGTTACCGGGCCCACGGTTATCCAGCCCCTGCTGCGCCAGGCCAGGCTCAACAAGGAATCGGCCTCGCTGCTCAAGTGGGAAAGCATCGTCAACGATCCCATAGGCGTGCTGCTGGCAGTGCTGGCCCTGCAGTATTTCACCACGTCGGCAGAAGGCTGGACAGCCACTCTGCCCGGCCTGGCCAAAGCAGTTGGCATTGCCGGCCTGCTCGGCGGCCTGGGTGGCTGGCTGACCGGCTGGTTTTATCGACGCGGCGGGGTGCCGGCGCATCTCAAGCCGCCCATTCTCACCGTTCTGGTTCTGGCCGGATTCTGGATCAGCAATCTGGTCCTGGACCAGGCCGGTCTGCTTACCGTGGTCATCATGGGCCTGGTGCTGGGCAACATGCAGCTTGTGGAGCGCGAGCCGCTGCGCCACTTCAAGGAAAACCTGTCGGTGGTGCTGGTTTCAGTGCTGTTCATCGTGATTCCCGCCCAGCTGGACGTGACTCATTTGCAGGCCATAGGCCTGCCGGCAGTCCTGTTTGTTGCCTCAATTCTTTTTGTCGTCAGGCCGCTGAGCATCGGGCTGGCCACCATTCGCGCCCCCATGCGCTGGCAGGATCGCGTTTTGCTGGCCTGGATTGCACCGCGCGGAATTGTGGCCGCGGCCACCTCAGCACTCTTCGGCCCGGCCCTGATCGCTGCCGGCCATCCTGAGGCCGAAGCGTTCATGCCGCTGATTTTCATGGTCATTCTGGTCACGGTCGTTTTTCATGGCGCCACGCTCAGCCCCCTGGCGCGCCGGCTGGGGCTGGCGGCCGAAGAAGCCAACGGGCTGCTGATTGTCGGCGCCACGGAATGGAATCGCGCCCTGGCGCGGGCGCTGAATGAACTGGGCGTCAAGGTCATGATTGCCGAAGGCGCCTGGAAGCGCATCAAGCATGCGCGCATGGATGGCGTAGATGTCTATTATGGCGAGCTGCTGTCCGAACACGCCGACCAGGAGCTGGAAATCGAGCACCTTAGCTACCTTCTGTGCGCCACCGACAATTACTACTACAACGCGCTGGTGTGCAAGGCGCTGGGCGCGCAGTTTGGCCACCACCGAACCTTTCAGCTGGCCCCCAACAGCGAATCCAAAAACAAGCGCCGGCGGCTGACCCTGCAGCAGCGTGGCTACTTTGCCTTCGAACCGCCCACCGACGCCTCCACCCTGGACAGGCTCATCAAGGATGGCTGGGTCATCAAGACCACCCGCCTGAGCCAGAACTTTGACCTGGAAAGCATGGAAGAAAAGCTGGGCAAGGCCGGCACCGACTGGCTGCTGATCGGACGCGTTTCACCTGAAGGGAAATTCCGGCTCTATTCGCGCGAGCACAGTTTTACCCCCCAGGCCGGCTGGCTGCTGCTCTATTTTGCGCCCGGCCCTGAAAGGCACAGGGCGGACACCGGGAACGACAACGGACTCAAGGACAACGGCGACTGAGCAGCCACCGGTTTCGGTCCGGCCTCAGCTGCTCGAATCCAGCTGGAACAGCTCAAGCCGGCACTCTATGGGGCCGTTGAGCATCTGCCAGCTTCTTTCGGGCCGCAGGCCGATGCGGCAGCCGGCGCCGTTCAGAACAATGGCCCGCCAGCCGGGAAAGCTGTTGCGCAGGGTATCGCCCAGCAGGCGGTAAAGCTGCGCCAGCTCATCGTCAGCTTCCATGCGCTCGCCATACGGCGGATTGACCGCCACCAACCCGCCGGCGGTTTTGGCCGGCGGCGAGGCTTCGGCCAGCTCGCGGCGCTCAACATGAACAAGGCCTTCAAGCCCGGCATTTTTTACGCCGCTCATGGCATATCTGACCGCCAGCCTGTCATGATCAAAAGCGGCCATGGGCACGGCATTCCGCATGCCCTTTTCCTGTCGCTCCAGCGCCTCGTCTATCAGGTCCTTCCATGCCGCGTCATCGTGCTGCAGCCAGCGCTGAAATCCGAAGCGGGTTCGCATCAGCCCCGGCGCCGTGTCCGTGGCCATCCAGGCCGCTTCCACCGCCAGCGTGCCCGAGCCGCACATGGGGTCGACAAACCCGCCCCTGCCGTACGCCACGGCCGGCCAGTCGGCCCTCATCAGCATGGCCGCCGCCAGGTTTTCCTTCAGCGGCGCTGCCACACCGCTTGCGCGGTAGCCGCGCCTGTGCAGGCTGTCGCCGGAAAGATCCACGGCCACGCTGACCCGATCACGGTTCATATGCACGTTGATGCGCACATCCGGAGCCTGCAAATCCACCGAAGGACGAACCCCGGTGGAGCTGCGCAGCTGGTCGACCACGGCGTCCTTTACGCGCTGGGCCGCAAAATGACTGTGTGAAATGCGCGGCCGGATACCGCTGAAATCCACCGCCAGGGTATTGTCGACCGACAGGTGACGGCGCCACTCAACGTTCTGTACGCCCTTGTACAGCTCGCTGTCATTGCGGGCTGCAAAGTGGTGAACCGGCAACAGAACACGGCTGGCCAGGCGCGACCACAGGCACACGCGGTAGGCATCGGCAAGCGTGCCTGAAAAAACCGCGCCACCGCGCTGCGGACGGGCGCTTTGAATGCCCAGCGAAACGAGCTCGGCGGCCAGCAGATCGTTGAGCCCCAGCGGAGCGGTGGCAAAGAATTCATGGTTGGACAATGACATTGACCTGGCAGAGTGCGAATCGCTGCAAGTCTACCTGAAACGAGGGGCCGGCCCTGCCCTGTCGAGCCGGCCGCAAACACCTTGCTGGGCAAAAGACCCGGCCAATGGGTTAACCTTGCCAGCCTGTTGTTTCACAACCTGCAGGATGCCGTTGTGCCCAATCGAAAAACGTGCCCCGTCCGCCCTTGCATGGCGGCCATTATTATTCTTGCCCTGTGTTCATGGACAGTGCAGGCCGCCGGCATATCGGCCGATATGCTGATAGCGCCCGGCTTTACCAACAACGGCGAAGCCACGCTCAACATCAGCGCCAGAACCCCTTTCAAAAACCGCCTGTATGAGGGTGAGTCGGGCTATCTGAGCGGCTACTGGACGGCCGGCGCCACGTGGTGGGAAGCCGCCCGCCACGGCCGGGACAGGTATTCAATTTCGGCGTCACCGGTGTTTGTCTGGAACTTCAACGCCCGGGGCTGGCAGCCGTTTGTTGAAGCCGGAATTGGCGCGGCGTGGTTTTCATCCAACCTTGTCAGCAACCGCAACCTGGGGTCGCGGCTGCACTTTGAGGACCGTTTCGGCGCTGGAGTGCATATTGGCGCCCGCAACACGCTGGCGCTGCGCGTCATTCATTACTCCAACGCCAGCCTCAAAAAGCCCAATCAGGGCGTCAACAGCTGGTCGCTGGTCTGGAGCCACCGGTTTTAGAGCCTTGCGGCTGAGGAGCCTCGCGTTGATGGCGCCGCCGGTCAGGCGTCCCCGCCCTTTTTGACCCGGCTCGTTTCACTCCCGGCATTTGCGCCCCCTCCGGCGCGCCCGGCAGCCGCCTCGCCGTCGTGCTGCGCGGCGGCGGCGCCCCTTTCAGTATGTGCGCCTTTGTCGCGGCTCCGGCTGTCGCTGACAAAGTCGGCCGGCGGTTCGACAGCGACATCACCCGAACTGCTGTCACCGGCCGACGAGCTGCCGATATGGCGCAGGCGAACCTCCTGTCGACCCACCTGTGGCATGCGCTCGCGCATGGTTTTTGGATCGACCAGGCGCTCGGCACCATCGCTGAGGTGATCAAACACTTTTTTGTAGCTGTCGGTCAGTTCGTTGATCAGCTGCGCAGAACGCACGAAGTGAGCATTGACCTCTTCGCGAAAACGCTCGTTTTCGGCCTTGAGCTGGCCCACCGTCGGCTCGTGACGGCGCCGGGCTCCAAGCAGCCATACAACCAGCCCTCCGGCGATGAATCCGGCAACAACCCCAATGACGATCACAACAGTTGAGCTCACTGAAAACCTCTCCAAATCAAAAATTTTGTGCAGCTGCCGCGCTGCGGCTGACAACAGAACGTTTTTAAGGTGCGGCCTGATTGTTCAGGGTGCGCTCGCGCTCAAACACCACCCTGCCGCCCGTCACGGTTGTGACCACGCCAATATTTTGCAGTTCATCGGGCTCGACTGAAAAGGGATTGGCATCAACCACAATGAAATCAGCCAGCTTGCCGACCTCAAGGCTGCCCACGGAATGCTCGGAAAACCCGGCCATCGCTGCGTCAATTGTAAAGCCCTCAAGGGCCTGTTTCAGGCTCAGGCGCTGCTCGGGCAGCCAGCCGCCGGCGGGCTGCCCGCTGCGCTGGCGCGTAACGGCCGCATGAATTCCAATCCATGGATTGGGTGATTCAACCGGAAAATCAGAACCCAAAGCCAGGGGGATGCCCTTTTCTTTCATGGTTTGCCAGGCATAGGCGCCCTGCAGCCGGTCATCACCCAGGCGCTCGCCCGCCCAGCGCATGTCGGAGGTGGCATGAACCGGCTGCATGCTGGCAATGAGGCGGTATTCCTTCAGTCGGTCAAAATCATCGGGATGAACAACTTGTGCATGTTCCACCCTGTGCCGCCCGGGATTGTCGGGGCGGGCCTTCTGCGCGGCTCCCAGCGCGCTGATGACCTGCCGATTGGCGGCATCGCCAATGGCATGCACAGCCGTTTGCAGGCCGCAGCCCATAACGCGCCCAATCAATGCTTCAAGCTCATCATCGGAGTGAAACAGCAGCCCGCTGTTGCCGGCATCGTCGCTGTATTCGGCCAGCAGGGCTGCGCCGCGGCTGCCCAGGGCGCCGTCGGCGTACAGCTTGACGCCGTGCGCTGCAAGATGGCTGCCGGCATGGCGGCCGTTCGAGCACAGCCAGTCAAGCATGTCGCTGTCGCCATCGGCCATGGCTGTAATGCGCGCTGTCAGCCCGCCGTCTTTTTCGCGCTGGCGAAACAGCTCGAAGTCGTCCAGGCTGGTGCCCATGTCATGCACGCCTGTCAGACCCACCGAAGCCAGCTCATCCAGGGCCAGCTGCAGCGCCCGTTCACGCTCGGCGCGCCCCGGCTCGGGCACTCCGGCACTTACAAACCGCATGGCAGAATCAATAAATACCCCGCTGGGGCGACCTTCATCATCGCGGCGAATTTCACCGCCATCGGGCTGCCAGCTGCCCGACAGATCGCGCGCGACTTTCTCCATGGCCGCGCTGTTGGCCCAGCCGGCGTGGCCATCCACCCGCACCAGCCACACCGGACGTTCGGGAAAGGCCCGGTCAAGATCGCGGGCATTCGGAAACTCGCCGCCGTCCCAAAGGGTCTGATCCCAGCCGCGGCCGACAAGCCAGGCATCTTCGGGCAGCTTTTCGGCGTGCGCCTGCAGGCGCTGCAGCACCTCTTCAACACTGCCGGCGCCTGTCAGATCGGCACGCAGCCTGGCCAGACCCAATCCCATGACGTGGCCGTGAGCGTCTATCAGCCCCGGAAGCACCGCACGACCGCCGGCATCCATGGGCTCAATATCCGCAAAGCGTTTTTCAAGCGCTTCTTCACTGCCAACAAACACAATGCGGCCGCTGTCATCCCAGGCCATTGCGCTGGCCGTTGGCTGCTCGTCATCCATTGTGTAAATGCTGGCGTTGGTCAGGGCGCCACCGGCAGTGGCAGTGCCGGCCAGCAGCAGGCCAGCCAGGCAAGATAAACGGGAAATAATGGGCAGCATTCAATCACCATTGGTTGGGCTGGAAATCAATCTGCCGGCACAAATCAGCGATTTGAGCCTGCCGCAGCTCGAACTCGGGCATCATGATGATAGTCCAACAAGGGCCGACTTGAGCACTGAGGAGACGAACAAATGAACAGGACACGAACAATTGCGGGCGCTGCGGCCCTGCTGGCACTTTTGGTGCTGGCAGCAAATGCAACAGCGCTGGATGAAGGCCGCCAGGCGCCAGACTTTGTCGCCGCGGCCAGCCTTGACGGACAGGCCGTGGAGTTCAGCCTGCAGGAGGCCCTGGCCGATGGCCCGGTGGTGGTGTACTTCTTTCCGGCCGCATTTACCCGTGGCTGCGATATCGAGGCGCATGCCTTCGCCAGCCACCACGAGCGCTTTGCCGAGGCCGGCGCAACCATTATTGGTGTTTCAGCCGACCCCGTGGACAAGCTCAACGAATTCTCGGCCGATCCCGATTTTTGCGCCGGCAAGTTTGCCGTGGCCTCCGATTTGGACGGCAGCATAGGCAAACGCTATGGCCTGGAGCTGCGGGAGGTGCCGGAAGGCGCCACCGACAGCCGCGGACAGCCTCTCTCGCATGGCGTACTGCCGCGCGTCACTTTTGTGCTCGACAGCAGCGGCCGGGTCATTGCGCGGCTTTCTTCAGACGAGGACGGCATTGCGCCGCAGCAGCACGCCTCAAAGGCACTTGAAATCGTTGAAGGCCTGGCTGACAGCGCCACGTGATGGCCGCAGCTGGCAGTGCACTGCTGCCGCCCGGCAGTTCTGCACGGCTATAATTGACCGCCATGTCGCTTTCAGCCCCAGGTCCCGAAACCAGAGTTTACAGCCCGGCCGAGCTCAATCGCGAGGTTCGGGTTCATCTTGAAGCCGGCTTTCCGCGCCTGTGGATTGCCGGCGAGATCTCCAATCTGGCCCGCCCCCCTTCCGGCCACCTGTATTTTTCCATCAAGGACGAGCGCGCCCAGATTCGCTGCGCGCTGTTTCGGCGCAGCGCTGCCGGCCTGGGTTTCAGGCCCGAAAACGGCATGCAGGTGCTGGCCCGCGGGCGACTGGGGCTGTATGAGCCGCGCGGCGACTACCAGCTGATTGCCGACGGCCTGCTGGAGGCCGGCGCCGGTGCGCTGGCCCGGGCGTTCGAAGCGCTCAAGAAAAAGCTTGAGGCCGAGGGCCTGTTTGACCAGGCACGCAAGAAGGATCTGCCGCGCTGGCCCGAGCGCATCAGCGTTGTAACCTCGCCTTCCGGTGCCGCCATTCGCGACATTCTCCACGTTCTGGCCAGGCGCTGGCCGCGCGCACAGGTGCGCATTTACCCCAGCCAGGTGCAGGGCGAGCAGGCGCCGGCCGAGCTTGTCCGCGCCCTGAAGGCCGCCGATCTTCACGGCTTTGGTGACGTTATTTTGCTGACCCGCGGCGGCGGCTCGCTTGAAGACCTGTGGGCCTTCAACAACGAATCCCTGGCCCGCACCATTGCAGACTGCCAAACACCGGTTATCAGCGGGGTCGGTCATGAAACCGACTTCACCATCGCCGATTTTGTTGCCGATTTGAGGGCGCCAACGCCCACCGCCGCTGCGGTGGCGGCCACCCCCGACGGGCCGGCGCTGGCCATTGAGCTTGAGCGTCGACGCCAGCGGTTCGGGCGGGCCATGGAACAGGCCATGCAGCAGCGCGCGCAAAAGCTGGATAACATATCGGGGCGCCTGCTCCAACAGCATCCCGAGCGCCGGCTGACCGAGCTGCTGCGCCGGCAGGACGAACTTTCGCGGCGGCTGGGCCAGGCAATGCAGCGACTGACCGATGACCGGCAGCAGCGCTTCAGGGGGCTGCATGCACGACTGCTTGCAGGGCACCCGCGACGCCAGCTGCAGGAATTCGACCTGCGGCTGAAAACCGCGCACAGGCGCATGACAAGGGCTGTCAACCAGTCCATGGAGCAGCGCCGGCACAGGTTTTCCGCGCTGGTGCGCGCGCTTAACGGCGTCAGCCCGCTGGGCGTTTTGCAGCGCGGCTATGCGCTGGTCAGAACCCCCGATAACAGGCTGCTGACCAAAAAAAGCGAATTTGAAAAAGGCAAAAACATCAATATTCTGATGAATGACTTCGAGGTGGACGCAGAAATTACCGGTACCCCCCGCGAGGTATCACTCAAGTGAAGCTGCGTCTTTTGTCCGAAGTCAGGCACGAGGCTGAAATAAAGAAATCGCGCTTCATTGCCCTGGCGGCCGCGGCCGAAAGCGAAGAGCAGGCCCAGGATTTCATCGACAGGGTCAGCCTGCCGGACGCCACGCACAACTGCTGGGCATGGCGAATTGGCGAACGCTACCGCTTTGATGACGCCGGCGAGCCCGGCGGAACCGCCGGACGCCCCATTCTCCAGGCCATAGACGGCCAGGGCTTTGACCAGACCGTGGTGGTGGTCATACGCTATTTTGGCGGCACCAAGCTGGGCACGGGCGGCCTGATCCGCGCCTATGGCGGCGTGACTGCCGAGGCCCTGCGCACGGCCGAAAGCACGCCCATCATTCCCCAGGCCCAGCTGGCCGTCAGCCTGCCGTTTGCGTATACCGACGCTGCCCACCACGCCCTGAGCGAATTTGGGGGCACCAAGCTCGACGAGGCATATTCAAGCAGCGGGGTCAGGCTGGTTGTTGAAATTGCCAAAACGAAGCGCGCCGACTTTGTGAATTATCTGCGCAACCTGGCGCGTGGGGAAATCACGGTGGAAGACGGCTGAATGGCGCAGGCGCGGCCGGTCAGGCGGCTGCCAACGCCTCTTCCACGGCACCGGCCAGTCTGTTGACCAGCCTGTCAACCTGGGCCGCATCAAAGCCTTCCACAGTTACCCGCACCACCGGTTCGGTGCCCGACGGGCGCAGAATAACCCGGCCCTGGTCGCCAAGATCGTTTTCAGCCGAGCGCAGAGCGGAAACTATGCCTTCGTGCTCAAGGTTGACCGCTTTTCTGCTGGCCACCGGAACGTTGATGGTGGTTTGCGGGCAGCGCTGCATGCCGGCAGTCAGGTCGGCCAGGCTGCGGCCGCTCTTGACCATGACTTCCAGAACCTGCAGGGCGCTGACAATGCCGCAGCCGCTGGCGGCCCGGTCCAGGCACAGAATATGCCCCGAGGCTTCACCGCCGAGAACCCAGCCGCGCTCCAGCAGCGCTTCATGCACATGGCGATCGCCCACCTGGCTGCGCACAAAATCGATATTGCGCTGCGCAAATGCCTGCTCCAGCCCAAAATTGCTCATGACCGTGCCGACAACGCCACCATTGAGCTCGCCGGCCGCCCGGCGCGCCTCGGCCAGCACAAACAGGATCTGGTCGCCGTCTACCGGCTCACCCCGATGGTCAACAAGAATCACCCGGTCGCCATCGCCATCAAAGGCCAGGCCCAGGTCGGCCTGTTCCTCAACCACCCGTCGGGCCAGCGCCTGGGGGTGGGTCGAGCCGCAGTCACGATTGATGTTGAAGCCGTCGGGCTTGTCGAAAATGCTGACCACATCGGCACCCAGTTCGCGAAAAACCTCGGGGCCGATGCGGTAGTTGGCGCCGTTGGCGCTGTCGACCACAATTTTCAGGCCGTTGAGCTGTATCCCCCAGGTCAGGGTGCCCTTGCAGAATTCAATATAGCGGCCAATGGCATCATAGATTCGCCACGCCTTGCCCAGCTCGCGGTTGGGCACCTGCCTGATGGGCTGCTGCAACCGCTCTTCAACCTGCGCCTGCATTTCATCGCCGAGCTTGTGTCCATCGCCGGCAAAAAACTTGACGCCATTGTCGTGAAAAGGGTTGTGCGACGCCGAAATGACCACGCCGGCGGCCGCATGCATGCTGCGCGTCAGATGAGCCACAGCCGGGGTTGGCATGGGGCCCAGCAGCATGATGTCGACACCGGCCGCGGAAAACCCCGCTTCCAGCGCCGATTCAAACTGATAGCCTGAAATGCGCGTGTCCTTGCCGATGACCACTGCCGCACGTTCGCCAAAACGTTCGGCCAGCACGCGTCCCACCGCCCAGCCCAGGTGCAGCATGAAATCCACCGTGATGGGCGGCTCCCCGGCGCGACCCCGGATGCCATCGGTACCGAAATATTTCATTTTTTTCATTGCGCTGTTTCCAGTCCGGCTATTCTAGCGGGTTCCTTGCGGCGTTCTCCACGGCCTCAAGCAGCTTGAGCGAGTCCACCGCCTCGGCCACATCGTGGGTGCGAATGATGGCCGCGCCGCGCTGGGCGGCCAAAAGCTGGGCCGCCAGTGTGGCCGCCAGGCGATCCCGTGGATTCCTGCGCCCGGTGATGGCGCCCATCATGGCCTTGCGCGACAGCCCGACCAGCAGCGGAAAACCCGTGTCGGCCAGCTCATCCAGATGCCCGAGCAGCGCCAGGTTGTGATTGAGCGTCTTGCCAAAACCAAAGCCCGGATCGATGACAATTGCGGACCTGTCCATGCCCGCTTTGAGGCAGGCCTGCGCCCGCTGGAGAAGAAAGCGCCCGACATCATCCACCACGGAGTCGTAGCGGGGCTTTTCCTGCATGGTGCGCGGCGTGCCCAGCATGTGCATGATGCAGGTGGCCACATTCAGATCGGCAACTGTTTCCAGAGCGTCGGGATTTCTCAGGCCATTGATGTCATTGACCATCCGGGCACCGGCCGCCACCGCGGCCCGCATGACCGCCGGCTTGGAGGTGTCGATGGATACCGGTACGCTGCAGGCAGCGGCGATTCCTTCGATAACCGGCATGACTCGCGCCAGCTCCTCGGCCTCGTCAACGCCCCGGGAACCCGGCCGGGTCGACTCACCGCCCACGTCGAGAATGTCAGCCCCGTCGCGGGCCAGCTTGAGCGCATGCTCAACGGCCCTTTCCGGGTCGTGAAACCGCCCGCCGTCGGAAAAGGAATCGGGCGTCACGTTGACCACGCCCATCACCAGCGGCCTGTCGCCCCTGCTCCACTGCTTCAGGCGGCGCTTGAGAGAGCCGGCATCTGTCATTTTTAACCATTGAAAAAATTCAGGGGGTATTCTACCGCCTGGCGCCGGTGTGCACACGCGTCACAAAACGGAATGAATGTTTTTTTGACCGGCGCTATGCTTGCCGTCATGAGCCTGAGCGCACACCAGACACAAAGAATTGACGACGCCCTGACCCAGGCCGCCCGGCTTGGTTTCGACCTTGACGTGGCAGGCCTGGCCGCGCTGGCCGGCTACAGCAGGGGGCATTTTTCCCGCCTGTTCACACAGCGCTTCGGATTGAGCCCGGGGCTGTTTTTGCGCCATCGCCGCATCGACCGCTTCGCGGCCTTGTTGAGGCAGGGAAAGCCGGTCACCGAGGCCGCGCTGGAAGCCGGTTTTGGCTCGTCCAGCCGCAGCCACCAGGCGGCACGTGACGCTTTTGGCATGACGCCCTCCAGCCTGGCCAGGGGCGGCAGCAATGAAACCATTGTCTGGGGTGTTGCCGACTGCCTTCTTGGACGGGTGCTGGTGGCGTCCACCGTTCGCGGGCTGTGTTCGGTGCAGCTGGGCGATGACGACAAATTTCTTGTTGATGAGCTCGGCCGCCGCTTTCCCAAGGCCAGGCTGGTGCGGGGCGGCCGGGATTTCAGGACCACCATCGAACAGGTTGTGGCGCTGATTGACGACGGCCGGCCGCTGGACAGCAGCCTGCCGCTGGATTTGCGCGGCACGGTGTTTCAGCAGCGGGTATGGTCGGCGCTGCGACAAATCCCCGATGGTCAAACCATTACCTACAGCGAGCTGGCGCAGCGCATCGGACGTCCGAAAGCCGTCAGGGCGGCGGCCTCGGCCTGCGGCGCCAACCGGCTTGCTGTCGTCATTCCCTGTCATCGCGTGGTGGCCCGCGACGGCGGCCTGGGCGGCTATCGCTGGGGCCTGGAGCGCAAGCGAAAATTGCTTGAAAGCGAACGCGGGGACAGCCCTTTAAAAACCGGCTGACAGCTATTCCGGATCACGCCAGCCCGAGGTGAGGGGAAAGCGCCGATCGCCGCCGAAGGAGCGCCGGCTGATGGCCGGGCCCGGCGCGCCCTGGCGACGCTTGAACTCGGCACCGCGAACCATGCGGGCCACGCGCCGCACCAGTGCGGCATCGAACCCGGCGGCTGAAATCTCATCCACGGACTCTTCCCTTTCAACGTAGCGCGCCAGAATGTCATCGAGGGTTTCATAGGGCGGCAGCCGGTCCTGGTCAAGCTGCCCGTCGGCCAGCTCGGCCGATGGCGGCCGGTCGATGACGCCCTGGGGAACGGCCGGCGACAGGCTGTTGCGCCAGTTCGCCAGCTCGTACACCCGGGTTTTGAACACATCCTTGAGCGGGCTGTAGCCGCCGCACATGTCACCGTATATGGTGGTGTAGCCCACCGCCAGCTCGCTCTTGTTGCCGGGCGCCAGGGCCAGATGCCCGAACTTGTTTGACAGGGCCATGATCATGCTGCCGCGAATGCGCGCCTGCAGATTTTCCTCGGCATGGTTTTTGTGCCGGCCGGCAAACGGCTCCTCCAGCTGACGAAGCTGGGCGCTGTAAACCGGCTCTATGGAGATGCTGTCGTGATGCGTCCCCAGCATGACGGACTGCTCGCTGGCCAGAATCAGCGACAGCTCCGAGGTGTGGCGCGAGGGCATCATGATGCCGTGCACGTTTTCCGGCCCCAGCGCGTCGGCTGCAAGCGCCAGCGTCAGCGCCGAGTCCATGCCGCCCGACAGCCCCAGCACCACCGATGAAAACCCGTTTTTGTGCACATAGTCGCGCAGGCCGCGCTTGAGCACGGCCCAGATGGTCGCCGGGCCATCGCCATTTTCTTCATGACCCCCATCGGCCGGCCAGCGGGTGGTTTTGATGCGCCCGTCTGCGGCACTGAACGTCAGCTGCAGAAGCGCTTCGCTGCAGACCGGTGCCGGACCGGAAAGCCGGCCCGAGCCATCAATGACCATCGAGCGGCCGTCAAATACCACCTCGTCATGGCCGCCAACGGCATTGAGAAAGAGCAGCGGCAGCCCGGTTTCGCGGTGGCGCGCGTTCAGCACGTCGCGGCGCTGATCAAGCACGCCGTCATAAAACGGCTCGGCGGCGGCGGCCACAACCAGACTGGCGCCGGCCCGACGTGCCGCTGCCGCAGGGCCAGGCACAGACAGATCCGCGCCGGCAAGCACGGCAATGCTTGCGCCCTTGATGCTGATGACCAGCGGTTTGCTGCCGGCGGAAAAGTAGCGATGGTCGGCGCTGAAGCCGCCAGCGGACAAATTCTGCTGAAAACCGCGCCCGGCCACCTGCCCGTCGCGCAGCCAGCTCAGCGCATTGAACACCTTTCCGTCGCGATCGGTGTGGGGATGGCCAACGATGACATCGATGCCCGAGGCGGCGGCCGCAATGCGGCTGACGGCCCGAGCAACCGCCTGGCTGAAATCACGGCGCAGCAGCAGATCGCCGGGGCGCGGGCCGCCCAGGGCCTGTTCGGGAAAAATGATCAGATCGGCGCCCAGCTCGTCGCGGGCGCGAACGGCAAGCGCAGCAACGCGTTCAGCGCTGCCGGCAACATCGCCGGTATGAAAATCATCCTGGGCCAGCGCAATGGAAAGCATGGAAAACTCCCGGGACAGATGGCCGGCCGCAACCCCGGCTGCGGGCAGTGCCCCCAGCCAGGATTGTCAAACAGCCCTACTTGAGCAGTCCGGCAATGGCTCCGCCAAGTTCAACCGGCGAGCGCACGGTGGTAACGCCGGCCTCTTCCAGCGCCGCATACTTGGCGTCGGCCGTACCCTGGCCGCCGGCAATAATGGCGCCGGCATGGCCCATGCGCTTGCCCGGAGGCGCAGTCACACCGGCGATATAGGCCACCACCGGCTTTTTGACGTGGTCGGCAATATATTCGGCCGCCTCTTCCTCGGCCGAGCCGCCGATTTCACCCACCATGATGATGCCTTCGGTGTCCGGGTCGTCTTCAAACAGCTCAAGGCAGTCGATAAAGCTCATGCCGTGAATGGGATCGCCGCCAATGCCAATGCAGGTCGACTGGCCCAGGCCGGCCTGGGTGGTCTGGTAAACCGCTTCATAGGTCAGCGTTCCCGAACGCGAGACAATGCCCACGCTGCCCTTTTTGTGAATGGGGCCGGGCATGATGCCAATCTTGCACTCGTCGGGCGTGATGATGCCCGGGCAGTTGGGCCCGATCAGGCGAACGTCGTCATAGTCCTCAAGCGCTGCGCGCACGCGCAGCATGTCGAGCACCGGAATGCCCTCGGTGATACAGGCGATTACCCGAATGCCGGCATCGGCTGCCTCCAGAATGGCGTCGGCCGCAAACGGCGGCGGCACAAAAATCATGGAGGCATCGGCACCGGTCTGCTCGACCGCTTCATCCACGGTGTTGAAGACCGGCAGGCCCAGATGGTCCTGGCCGCCCTTGCCGGGCGTGACGCCGCCAACCATCTTCGTGCCGTACTCGATGGCCTGCTCGGTGTGAAAGCTGCCCTGGCTGCCGGTAATGCCCTGACAGATGACTTTGGTGTTTTTGTCAATCAATACGCTCATTGCAAATTCCTTCAGGCGCGGGCCGCTTCAACGGCCTTGCGGGCGCCATCATTGAGATCGTCGGCCGGGATGATGTCGAAGCTGCTGTTGGCCAAAAGCGCCTTGCCCTTGTCCACATTGGTGCCTTCCAGGCGCACCACCAGCGGCACATCCATTTCCATGTCCTTGACAGCGTTGATGATGCCCTCGGCAATCAGGTCGCAGCGGACAATGCCGCCGAAGATGTTGACCAGAATGGCCTTGACGTTGTCGCCGGAAAGAATCAGCTTGAAGGCTTCCTTGACCCGCTCGGCATCGGTGCCGCCGCCCACGTCGAGGAAGTTGGCCGGCTCGCCGCCCGCCAGCTTGATGACATCCATGGTGGCCATGGCCAGGCCCGCACCGTTGACCATGCAGGCAATGTCGCCATCAAGAGTCACATAGTTCAAATCGTGCTTGCTGGCGGCCAGCTCGGTCGGGTCTTCCTGCGACTCGTCGCGCATGGCGGCCAGATCCTTGTGGCGGTACAGGGCGTTTTCGTCGGCGTTGAGCTTGGCGTCCAGGGCCACCAGATCATCATTGCCGTCAATGATCAGCGGGTTGACTTCAATCAGCCCGATGTCCTTTTCCAGAAACAGGCGGTAAAGACTGCCCATGATCTTGACCAGCTGCCCCACCTGCTTGTGGTTGAGTCCCATGCGGTAGCCGATCTGGCGCGCCTGGTACGGCATGAAGCCGGCGCCAAGGTTAATGGGCATGGTAATGATTTTTTCCGGGGTTTCCGCGGCCACCTGCTCGATGTCCACACCGCCGGCGGCCGATCCCATGAAGACCACCGAGCGGTGGGCCCTGTCCACCAGGGCGCCCAGGTACAGTTCCTGCTTGATGTCGGTCGCCTCGGCAATCAGCACCGAGTTGACGGGCAGCGCCTGCCCCCCGGTCTGATAGGTTTCAATCTTCATGCCGATCATGCGCTCGGCTTCCTGGCGAACCTCGTCCAGGCTTGAAACCAGCTTGACGCCGCCGGCCTTGCCGCGACCGCCGGCGTGAACCTGGGCCTTGACCACCCACTCGCTGCCGCCAATTTGCCGGGCTGCGTCCACCGCCTCTTCGGCGGTTGTGGCCAGCTGTCCGCGCGGCACGGGAATGCCGAACTGCTCAAACAGTTCCTTGGCCTGATACTCGTGAAAATTCATGCTTGGAAAACCTGTTGATGTTGTTGTTGAAAATGGCGAAATAATGTTTTGCCGGGGCGACCGGGCACGCTTTTTCGGCACCATAAACGATGCTTTTGGAAGCGGGCGTTGTTGTTTGGCAAACCACGACAGGCCGACCTGCGACCAACGCGGCCTACGGGCGGCCGACTTTCGCGCTAGTATATCCCCACGGCAACCGGCGTGGGCGACCTCTTGCAGCAGAAATTGCCGGACCCCTCGCCGTCTTCCGCAGGCCGGTTTCCGTTAATTCGCTGACAACACAAAGGGATACAGCGTGGAAAAGGGCCACACCGTCAAGACATTCGGCACCCTGGTTGCCGACAGGCACACCGTACGCCGCGCGCTGCACTACCTGAATGCCTTCCGGCTCCTGGTTGCGGTTGCCGCAGTTTTTGTCGCTTTCAGCTCGCTGTTTGAAAATATCGAGGGCTATCGCGTCTTCCTGGCCCAGTCGGCGGCCCTGACCTACGCCGGCGGCGCCATCATATTTCTGGTTCAACACCTGCGCGGCCGCATTCGCGTGTCGGAACTGGCGTCATTTTCGCTGGTCAGCGATCTGATTCTGGTCGGCCTCATTCTGCATGGCTTTGGCGGATTTGAAACCGCGCTGACCATCCTGCTGCTTTTCACGGTGGGCATCGCCGGCCTGATTCTTGACTGGCGAACCACCTACCTGTTTGCCGCCATTGTGACAGTCGGCCTGATTGCCGATTATCTGATCAGCTTCAGCAGCGCTGCGGTCACAGGGTCGCTGCTGCAAACCTCGCTGTATGGAATCGCCGCTTTCGCCACCGCCACGGGCACCCTTCTGCTGGGCCGATGGGGGCGCGAATACCAGCGGCTGGCTGAGCGCCGGGGCGTTGATCTCGCCAGCCTTGGCCAGATCAACGAACTGATTCTGCACAAGCTGCGCTCCGGGGTTGTGGTCGTTGACTCCCGCAACCGCATCCGGCAGATCAACGAGGCGGCCTGGTATCTGCTCGGCAATCCGCCCGTGGGGCAGCGCAGCCTGTCAACCATTTCGCCCCCGCTGGCCGAGCGCCTGGAGCAGTGGCGCACAACCGGCAGGGACGAGGATGAGGGTCTTTTGCTGCAGGCCACTCATGCAGCCGTGGTGCCGCGCATGATGACCATGCCCGGCATCGATGACTCCCAGGCCACGCTGATCTTTCTTGAAGACACCTCGGTCGTCAGCCGCCGCGCCCGCGACCTGGCCCAGGCGTCGCTCGCCAGGCTGTCAGCCAGCATCGCCCACGAAATTCGCAACCCGCTGGGTGCGCTCAGCCATGCAGCCCAGCTTCTTGAAGAGTCCGAGGACATCAGCACCGCCGACCGCAAGCTGATTGGCATGATGCTCAACCACTCGACCCGCATGAACGACATTGTCGAGAACGTGCTGAAGCTGTCGCGCCGCGAACGCGCCGAAATCGAGCCCGTCAACCTGACCAGCTGGCTGCGCCGGCTGGCCGCCGATTTCCGCCTGCAGCACAACCTGAATGAAAAAAGAGTGCGGCTCGAACTCCCGTCTGCCTCCATCATGGTGCTTATCGATGCCAGCCAGCTTGGCCAGGCCATTACCAATCTCATGGAAAACGCGCTCAAGCACGCCGACGCCGGCAATGAAGAAGTCGTTATCACCCTGCGCGTCAGCCCGATTCGCGGACATCGCGAAATCGCCCTTGATATCATTGACAACGGCAGTGGAATACCGCCTGAAAAAAGAGCACAGATTTTTGAGCCGTTTTTCACCACCCACAGACGAGGTTCGGGCTTGGGTCTGTACCTGACCCGGCAGCTGTGCGACGCCAACCAGGCGTCGCTGGAATACGTGCAGGTTCCCAACAGCGGCGCCTGCTTTCGCATTCTGCTGAAGCGGCCCGAATCTCAACAGACAAAACCTTCGGAACGGCGCCGGGCCGCCGTCTGAGTCCGCTTGCAGGATACGAACATGGAAGAAATGCGCGCACTGGTTGTCGACGACGAACCCGACATCAGGGAACTGCTCGACATGACCCTGAGCCGAATGGGGCTGGAAGTCGATACGGCCGAAGACCTGGCCAGCGCAAGGCGTCTTCTGGCAGGCACCGACTACGCATTTTGCCTGACCGACATGCGCCTGCCGGACGGCAACGGTCTGAGCCTCATCAAGGAGGTTGCCCGCGATTATCCGCAAATGCCCATCGCCATGATTACCGCCTACGGCAAGGTCGACGACGCGGTCACCGCACTTAAATACGGTGCTTTCGACTTTGTCAGCAAGCCGGTTGACCTGCAGGTGCTGCGCAACATGGTGCGCACCGCCATCAAGCTGCGCCAGGATGACTCTGAAAAAGCGAAGGAAGCAGTCGAGGACAGCGGCAAAAGCGACGCGGCGACAGCCCGGGACACCACCAGCAAGGCCAAGCGCCCGGGCAAGACGCTTTTGCGCCAGCGCCTTGTCGGGGTGTCGCCGGCCATGGAAAGCGTGCGCGACAGAATCGTGAAACTGGCGCGCAGTCAGGCGCCGGTATTCATCAGCGGCGAATCGGGCACCGGCAAGGAGCTGGCCGCCCAGCTGATCCACGACCTGAGCCCGAGGGCCGAAAACAGTTTTGTCGCCGTCAACTGCGGCGCCATTCCGTCCGAGCTTATGGAAAGCGAGTTTTTCGGCCATAAAAAGGGCAGCTTCACCGGCGCCGATTCCGACAAGGAAGGCCTTTTCCAGACCGCCAACGGCGGCACGCTTTTTCTCGATGAGGTGGCCGACCTGCCCCTGCACATGCAGGTCAAGCTGCTGCGTGTCATTCAGGAAAAGTCGGTCAGGCCCATAGGCGCACGCGAGGAAATAAAGCTTGACGTGCGCATTCTTTCGGCCACCCACAAGCCGCTGCTTGAACTGGTCAAGGCCGGAGATTTTCGCAACGACCTGTACTACCGCCTCAACGTCATCGACCTGCCCATGCCCGGCCTGCGCGAGCGCCCCGAAGATATTCCGCATCTGGCCAGGCACTATCTCGAAGTCATTGGCGAGCAGTGGGGCGAACCGGCCAGAAAACTTGATCCCGAAGCCATGAGTGCCCTGCAGGGCCATCGCCTGTCGGGCAATGTGCGCGAGCTTGTCAACATATTGCAGCGCGCTGTTACCCTGTGCGAAAGCGATATAATTGGCATAAAGGACCTGGGCATTGAAAGCAGCCCGCTGAATGAAAGCGAAATTGAGATCTCCCCGCCCGAGGACCAGAACCTGGACGATTACATGAGCGACATTGAAAAGGGTATTCTTGAAAAGGCGCTGCAGGCCGCCAACCACAACAAGACCGAAGCCGCGCGGCAGCTGGGAATTTCCTTTCGGTCGCTAAGATACAAGCTGAAAAAATACGGAATAGACTGATGGCCACGGCAGCACCGCACAGGGCAGCGCCCGTCACGAACCGGTCGCAACTTGCGGCCATTGGCCCGGAGCAGCTGGCGGCCGATTTCAAGCAGGTGCGCACCGCTACGGAAGCGCTGGCACAGGGTCTGTCCGCCGAAGACCAGAACCTGCAGTCGGCCCCGTTCGCCAGCCCGGCCAAGTGGCACCGCGCACACACCACCTGGTTTTTTGAAACTTTTGTGCTCAAGCCCCACAGCCCGTCGTGGGAGCCGTGCAGCCCTGCGTGGAATTATCTGTTCAACTCGTACTACAACGGCGTTGGCCGTCAGTATCCGCGCCCGCAGCGCGGGCTGATATCGCGCCCCGACATTCATGAAGTGGCTGCCTGGCGCCGGCGCGTTGACCGCGCTGTTCTGGCGCTGATCGACAATCCGCCCGCAGGCGAATTCACCCGCCTGGCCGAGCTTGTCAGGCTGGGCCTGAATCATGAACAGCAGCACCAGGAGCTGCTGGTGACGGACATCAAGCACGGTTTTTCAAAAAACCCGCTGCACCCCGCATGGCATCAGCCGCGCCAGCCCGCCCGGCACGACGGTGCTCCCCTGCGCTGGATAAAATTTGATGGCCACACAGCCGGCATCGGCATGCCCGATGACGGCCGCTTTTGCTACGACAACGAGCAGCCCCGCCACCGCCAGATCATAGAGCCCTTCGAGCTGGCCGCCCGACCCGTGACGTGCGGTGAATTTCTGGAATTCATGCGCGACGGCGGCTATGAAGATCCCGATCTGTGGCTTTCGGACGGCTGGCGCTGGCTGAAGGAAAACGACATCCAGTCTCCGCTGTACTGGCAGCACACCGACGAAGGCTGGAAGATCCACACCCCCGGCGGGCTGCAGGCACTTGATCCTGCCGAAGCGCTGGCCCACGTCAGCTTTTATGAAGCCGCCGCCTTTGCCCACTGGGCCGGCGCACGGCTGCCCACCGAGGCCGAATGGGAAATCGCAGCGACAAGCCGGGCCGGCTCACCCGGCCCAACCGCAGAAAGCGGCCGCCTGCACCCGGCCGCATCCCGACCCGACCAAAGCGGCAAAAACCTGCTCGCCGACATGCTGGGCAACGTCTGGGAATGGACGGCATCAAGCTACCTTCCCTACCCCGGCTACAAGGCACCGGCCGGTGCCATTGGCGAATACAACGGCAAATTCATGGCCAATCAAATGGTGCTGCGCGGCGGCAGCTGCGCAACGCCGCTGGGACATATCCGCCCCACCTACCGCAATTTCTTCTACCCGCCCGACCGCTGGCAGTTTACCGGTCTGCGACTGGCACGACACTGATGAGTGAACAAGACAATTCTGTCCAGCTGCGTTCCGACGTGCTGGAAGGCCTGGGGCGTCAGCCGCGCTCCACGCCCAGCAAGTATCTGTACGATGCGCGCGGCTCCGAGCTTTTTGAGCAGATTACCCGGCTGAAGGAATACTACGTCACCCGCGCCGACCTGGCCCTGCACAGAAAGTGTCTGCCCGAAATATCCAGCCGGGTCGGCCCCCAGGCCCACATCATTGAGCTTGGCTCCGGCGCCGGCACCAAAACCCGCCTGCTGCTCCAAAGCCTGGACAAGCCGCGTGCCTATACGCCCATAGAAATTTCGGCGGCGGCGCTCGAACAGTCGGCAGAAGCGCTGGCAGAAGCCTTTCCAGACCTGCTCATACACCCCCTGGAAGCCGACTACACGGCCCCCATACCCAAGGCGGATCTGCGGCTGGAACCCCCGGCCCGGCGTCGCGTTGTCTATTTCCCCGGCTCGACCATCGGCAATTTTGACCCACCCGACGCCGTGGAATTCATGAGGCGACTGCGCAACATGATGGGCACAGACGGCGCCCTGATTGTCGGCATAGACCTGATCAAGCCCCGACACCAGCTGATTGCCGCCTATGACGATTCGGAGGGCGTGACGGCTGCCTTCAACCTGAACCTGCTGACGCGGCTGAAGCGCGAGATAAACGCCGAGGTGGACATCGACGCCTTCAGGCACGAAGCGCGCTGGAATGATGAACACAAGCGCATTGAAATGCACCTTGTCGCCACTCGCGACACGGGCATAGTCATCGACGACAGACGCTTTGATTTCAAGCCGGGCGAATCCATACACACCGAAAGCAGCTACAAATACACGGCTGATTCATTTGCACAGCTCGCCAGCCAGGCCGGCCTCCACTCCGACGGCGTATGGTATGACCCGAACCGGCTTTTTTCGACGCACTGGCTGGTGCCGGCAGACCACGCCGGCGCAGCGTTTGCAGGCCGGGGCGATTCAGCCGGGGTCGGCTGACGTTGAACCCCGGGAAGCACTCGGCCCGGGCAGACTCGGCAGGGGTTCGGCGCCGCGCCCGCTTTTGAGCCGCAGCGCGTTTCTGTAGCACTGGGCGGCCGCTTCCAGCTGCCCCTCACGGTCCAGAATGCGGCCCAACGCAGCATAGCTGCGGCTGTCGGGCTGGTGCCTGACCACGTGCTCAAGGCATTCCCGGGCGCGCTCGTACTGGCGGTCGTCAAGATAAAGCAGACCCAAAGTCTTGCGCAGCCCGATGTGATCGGGGTGTGCCTGCAGCCATTTTTCACAACGACTGATGCGGTGGGCCCGCTCTTCGCTGTCGGTGGCCGCATACAGGGCCAAAAGCTCGTCATCGGGCGCGCTGCCAAGCTGGCGCTCAAGAACGCTCGAAGCGCGCGCTGTGCGTCCCAGTTCGCTGGCCCGGCCCGCATAGGCCAAAACCAGCTCGCGCCGCTGGCGCAGCTTGCGCGGAAGCTCCTTCCAGCTGCTTTCCAGATCGTCAATATCCAGGCTTTGCGCAAGCTCATGCTGGGCAGCAAAGGCGGCAAGCCCGGTGGCACGATCGCGATCCACCACGCCTGCACGCCTGAGCGCGGGCACCAGCAGCCGCAGGTCGCGCCAGCGCGCCAGCTGCTGGTAATTTTCCAACAGCAGCCGCAGCACCCCGGTATGCCGGGGTTTGCGCAAGTGAAGTTTTTCCAGAACGGGCACCGCCTCGTCGACTCTTCCTTCGGCTGCCAGCAGGCGGGCGCGCGCAAGTCCGGCAACAAACCGGCGGCGACCGGCACTTTTCCCGGCCTGGGCAAGCCACCGGTCGCGACCAGCATCATCACCCTGCCCCTGCGCAGCGCGCGCCGCGGCCAGATACCCGGCCGTTGAGCGCCTGTAGGCCAGCGATTTTTGCAGCGAGCGTTCGGCCCCCTGCCAATCGCCCTCGGTCAGCGCCAAAAATCCTTTCTCCAGCTGTTTGCGCGCGCGACTTTCACGCGCTTTTCTCACGGCTTTTCCAGGCAGCCGCAGCAGGCCCGTCAACAAAGACAGGGCGAACCAGACGAGCAATACGCCCCCAACCAGCACCAGCACCGACATTTCCAGGCGCCAGCCCAGAAACTCAAGCTGAACATGACCCGGATCCTCGACCAGCACGGGTGCCAGCAGCGCCGTTGCAAGAAGAGCGACTGCTACGGCTGCAACAACAATCAGGCGTTTCACGATTCACCCAGCTTGCGCCTGACTTCGGCCAGCGCCGCGCCCAGATCCGGAAGCGATGATGCAGACTGGTCCGCCAGGTCCACCAGATCCGAAAGCCTGTCCAGCGCGTCGGCCACCGACCGGCTGCCGGTGTCAAACTGTTCGCGGACCATTGCGCCGGCCGCACCGGCGCTGGCGGCCAGCGCGGGCCGGTCATGGCGGGCGGCCGCCGCCTGGACCGCAGCCAGATGAAGGCGCAGGCGCTCGCGCAGACTCTCCTCGGCGGCCTCGCTCAGCGGCGCGCTGGCGCGCGGTGTTACGCGCACCAGGCTGCCAAGCGTCCGCTTGAGGCCGCTGGCAAAACCTTTTTCTTCAGCATCGTCCGCCTTCGGCTCTTCAGATGGGCGCACGCGGCTGCCGACCAGGGGCCAGGCGGAAACTTCCGCCTCAAGCGCAGCCACTTCGGCAATCACGGTTGTCCAGTCCGGCTGCCTGGCTTCACGCAGGCTGGTCAGCTCGGCGGATACAGATCCCAGGACGCTGGACAGGCGGCTGTCGCTGGCGTCCTGAAGCAAGGAGCGGGCGCGCTCGTAGTGGGTGATGGCGGCAGAATAGCCGGCACCGGAGCCGGCATGGGTCTGGCCAAGCTCAAGCAGGGCCGCTGTTTCAAGAAGCAGCAGCTGAAAGCGGGCATCGGCAAGCTGGCGGTCAATGCCGGTGCTGCTTGGAGTCGCCGCCTCATTTTCCGCAATTCGGGACTCCAGCCCGTCCACGGCGGAAGTCAGCTTGTCCAGGTCTTTGGAAAGACTGCTTATGCGCTCGTTGGTCTGCTCGCCGGCCCGCGAAATTTCTTCAAACCTTGATTCCAGCTCGGTGCTGTCAAGGCTGTTGTCATGATATTCGCCGATGGCCTCACCAAGCTCGTCATGACGCTCTTCCAGAACAGTCAGGCGTTCATCAAGCGCCTGTGGCGCTTCGGCAACTGCCTTGTCAACAGATGCACCAAGCCGCTCCGTCTCATCCTGCAGCTTCTCGATTGCCATGGACTGAGAACGCAGGTCCTCTTCGAGTACTGCAACCCGGGCCTTGAAAGCCGGGTCTGGAGACTGCGGGGGCTGTTCACCTCGCCAGTCCTGCCACCACAGCCAGCCGGAAAGGCCGCCGGCGCCAAGCGCCAGAAGAATTGCCAGCCAGGCAATACCGGCGCCCGCCCTTCTGGAAGCCTTCGGAGCTGCGTTTTGTGCAGATAAAGCGGATTCAGAACCGTGCTCTGCCGATTCATTGGCCGGATCGGAGTCGTGCTCTTCCGGGTTGTGCGTGTCTTCCTGTTCGTCCATGTCCTGTCCACTGACCGGGTTGCCGCCAAGATACAGTCAATTCTACACGGCCAACGCCGGATTTCACTTACAAATGTTCCAGCTCCTTGAGCATGAAATCATCGGAGGCACCGGCGGCCACAATGCAATGCGTGCAGCCAAGCTCGACTGCGCGGGCTGCAATGCGCTGTGAAGGAACAATGATTGGCGACTGGCGAACCTTTTGGGCAGCCTCATCGGACAGCCGCTCAAGCAGCCCGGTCACCGACTCCAGGCTGGCCCCGAGAATTGCCAGCGATTCCGCCTCGAGAATGCGTTCGGATGTGCCTTCGGGAAGATCGCAGGGAACGCGCCTGTAGACATGGATGCGTTCAACCAGCGCGCCGCGGCGATCGAGCGCCCGGCCCATCAGCCCGCGCCCGCCGGCGGCGGCCAGAATCAGAATGTCCAGACCGTCCACGTCCCGAAGCTCGGGCATGGCCAGCATGGCTTCGCTGGTGCCGTGGCGTTCCGGATAAAAAACATCCTTGAGACCCAGCTTCCGGGCCACCTCGGCGGTTCCCTGACCGGGGACAATGAGCAGCGCCCGCCCGAGCTTTTCGGTGCCCACCAGGGCAACCGCCTGCCGGACGGCTTCATGGCTGGTCAAAATGACCCTGTCGGCCGGCAGCAGGGTGGACAGATCATCGGCGACCGCTGCGGGATCCAGCGGCGGCTCAAGCTGAAATGGCGGGCATTCCCACGCCTCGAAACCGCGTTCGACCACCTTGTCTGCCAGCTTTTTTGCTGCGGGGCGAGTGCGGGTAATGAGGACAAGAGGCTTTTTTGGCATCACATTACTCCGAATCAGCGCTTGAATATCAAAGGGGAAAAGCAAAAGAGCCCGCCGGTGGTTGCCGGCAGGCTCTTGAATGGGATTCCGGGCGTCTGGCACAACTTGCCAAAGTGCTGGGGGCTTGCGTGTTGGCGTTGGCAGTAGGGGGACGCACCTCGACAAATCATGCCGTGGACGACGCCCGGAAATTTGACTGTCCAAGCCCTGTCTTCCCAAGCGGGAGACACTGTGACACAACTCATTGCATAAGTCCAGCGCATTCCAGTTTTCTTTTTTGCCAGCATTCAAATCTGTGACAGGATAGCCGCACCACCGCGAGAAAGAAGAAGTTTTGCCGCCTGACGCCCAAGATCGGCAGCTTCTTCCGGCGCACCCTGCACCTCGGCGTCAACCGTTTTTGTGCCATCCAGGCTCACCAGGCGAGCATGCAGATGCAGCTGTCCGTCGCGAAGGCGCGCAAGCGCCGCCAGCGGCATTCTGCAGTCACCGCCCAGTTCGGCCACCACCGCCCGCTCGGCGCAGGTAATTACGCGGGTCTCGGCGCAATCCAGGGGCTCTGCCAGGGCGCGCACGGCATTATCACCGGCTCGAGCCTGCACCACAATGGCGCCCTGCCCGGCCGACGGCAAAAAGCCGGGCGGCTTCAGCGCCAGGCTGTGCGCACGCCTTATTTGCAGCCGCTCCAGCCCGGCAGCGGCAAGAATCAGGGCATCGACCGCACCTTCGTCCAGCCGGCCCAGGCGGGTTTGAACATTGCCGCGCACCGTTTTTACCTCAAGCTGCGGGCACAGGGCGAGAATCTGGCCCTGGCGTCGCAGGCTGGCCGTGCCCACCCTGGCGCCGGCCGGAAGGTCTTCGGGGCGGCTGCCGTCGCGGGTAATCCACACGTCGTGCCACGAGGCCCGCGGCGGATAGGCCACCAGCTCAAAGTCGGGCTGCGGCACGGCCGGCACATCCTTGAGCGAATGAACGGCAATATCGGCCTCGCTGGCAAGCAGGGCGCGCTCCAGCTCCTTCAGAAAAAGCCCCTTGCCGCCTATTTCAGCCAGCGACCGGTCGAGTATTTCGTCGCCGCGGGTGCTCAGAGGCACCAGCGACACGTCCAGTTCGGGATGATGATCCCGCAGCTTCTGGGCCACATGTTCGGCCTGCCAGATGGCCAGCGCGGATTTTCGGGTCGCAATTCTCAGTTTGTTCATGTTTGATTTCTTTCCTGGGCTGGCGGCGCTTCAAGCAGCTCGCGAACGCGCGCCAGGTTTCTGCGGCTGACCGGAGGATGACAGCTGACGCCGGCAAGTTCCACCCTGTCCTGCCCGTGCTCGTCCCGGTACAGGCCGCGCAGGTAGCGGCGCGCCACCAGCGCCTTGCGGTGGGTGCGCACAAAAAGCGATCCCAGACGCTGCTCAAGGCTGACCAGTGAATCATCCAGCAGGGCCTGGCCCCCTTCAAAATGAACCACAGTGTACTTGTCTTCGGATACCAGCGCGCGAATGCCGGCCACCGGAATGGCCTGCACACGATCGCCCAGGCGGGTGCTGATGGTCGCATCCGAACCAACCGGCCGGTTGCGCGCCCTTTCCAGCGCCTGTGCCAACCTGTCCGGCCGCACCGGCTTGACCAGATAGTCGACCGCCTCGATCTCGAAGGCCTCGACCGCATACTGTTCAAACGCGGTCACAAACACAATTGCCGGAGCGGACGCCAGGGCTGCAAGCTGCTGCGCCAGCTCAATGCCGTTCAGGCCGGGCATTTCAATATCAAGAAAAACCGCATCGGGCTGCAGCCGACAGCACGCATCGAGCACCTGTTGCGGATCGTCCAGCTGGGCGCAGACTTCAACATCGCCTGCCTGACCCATCAGCCGAATCAGGCGATCGATGGCCGGCTGCTCGTCATCAACAACAACAACCCGCAGCCTGCTCACGACCAGCGCGCATCCAGCCAGGCATCGAGCGCGGCGATTTCTTCGGCACACACGCTGTGCGCCATGGGCCAGGCCTGCCACTGCACGGCATAACCGGCTTCTTCCAGCCGCCTTGCCGATGATTCGCCCAGCGCTGCGGGCACAATGGGGTCCTGGGTTCCGTGGCCCATGAAAACCGGCGGCAGCTCGTTCCCGTTGGCCCATTCGTCCAAACTGTCGGCGCCCAGCAGATAAGTCGACAGCCCGACAACCCCGCCCAGCGCCGGCGCACGCGCCAGGCCGCAGCGCAGCGCAATGGCGCCGCCCTGCGAAAACCCGGCCAGAATGATCCTGTGTGGCTCAATGCCGGCCGCCAGCTGCTCATCAAGCAGCGCATCAATCGCCGCCACCGAAGCCGCAATGCCTTCGGCGTCCTGGTTGCGGTCGATGTCCACGCCGAAAATATCGTACCAGGCGCGCATGGGGAGGCCGCCGTTGATAGTGACCGGCCGAACCGGGGCATGCGGAAAGATAAAGCGCACGGCGCGGGCTGAAGCGGCCGAAAGCTGCGGTACAATCGGCTCGAAATCATGGCCGTCCGCGCCCAGTCCGTGCAGCCATACAACTGCATGCCTGGGGTTGCGGCCGGTATCAACAACCACCTGTTCCATCATTGATTTTCCGGAGTTTATGGTGCGCCCAAGTTTAACCGCCCTGACATTCGTTCTGTTGGTTTCAGCGGTGCCTGCTCTGACCGGATGCGGACAGAAAGGGGCATTGTATCTGCCGCAGCCTGAAGCGGGCCCGAGCGATGCCGACGAAGAACATGACAGCGACAGTGGCAATAGCCAACAAGACGCTGCCGATCGCTGATGCGCACAAGGCTTGTGCGCCGCAACGGTTTCAGGAGCCCGGCACGGGAGTGTGGTAAATTTGAACCTACATGCACTGGCGCCCGGCCTTGAAGGCTCTGCGAGGGGATTTGCAACATGAGCAAACAGAATACGCTGACTGAACAGGACGTTGTAAGGTGGCTGCAGCACCAGCCCGACCTTTTCGTTCGGAACCCCGAACTTCTTGACCTGATGACGCTGCCGCACAACACCGGGGCCCACTCGCTTATAGAAATTCAGGTGGCGCGACTGCGCAAGGAAAACTCCGGGCTCAAGTCCCGGCTCAAGGCCTTTGCCGGCATCGCCGGCGAAAACGAGCGACTGATGCACCGGCTGCATATGCTGACTCTGGACATCATGAGTAGCCGCCGCGCAGAGGATTTCTTCGCGCGACTTTTCACGCTGCTCGAGCGCGATTTCGATGTTGCTGCGGCCAGGCTGCATCTGCTGTCCGCGCCAGACGATTTGGGCGAGGTTGCCGGGATTTCCGTCCACGCACCCGCCCTGCCCGACTGGGTGGAAAATTTGCTTGAGCGCCAAAAGATTGAATTTGGCCGCCTCACCCGGGCCAAGCTGGAGCTGCTGTTTCCCAGGCGCCACAAGGACATTGCGTCGGTCGCCCTGGTTCCAGTCGGCCAGCACGGCCTGCTGGCCCTGGGATCGGATTCCACCGATCGTTTCCAGCCCCATATGGGCACCCTGTTTTTGGAGCTTTTGGGCAAAAGCGTGGAATTCCGCCTGGAACAACTCAAGGACGACCTGGCCCGCAAGCACGCCTGAAATGAAACTGCCCGCCGCCATCAGTGCTTTTCTTGAACACGCTGAAAACGAGGCCGGATTGAGCCCGGCAACGCTGGCGGCCTACAGCCGCGACCTGAAACAGCTCAAGCGCTGGTGCTGCAAAAATGGAATCGATCAGGTCGCACAGCTGCAGCCTTCGGATGTGCGCAGCTTTGCCGCCAGCGAGCACCGCCGCGGGCTGAGCCCGGCAAGCATTCAGCGCCGTCTGTCCGGACTGCGGCGCTTCTTTCGCTATCTGCGTCGCGAAAAAATTCTGCACCACGACCCGGCCGAAGGCGTGCGCGCACCCAGGGCCAGGCGCAGGCTGCCAAACGCCCTCGATGTCGACCAGGTGGCGACCCTGCTGGATATTCCCGAAGACAGCGACCTGGCCTGCCGTGACCGTGCCATGCTCGAACTTCTTTATTCGGCCGGACTGCGCGTCAGCGAGCTGGCCACCCTGACCTGGAATCAAATTGATCTTTCTGAAGGCATGGTGCGCGTGGTGGGCAAGGGCAGGCGCGAGCGCATTGTGCCCATAGGCGGGCCGGCCATAAAAGCGCTCAAGCGCTGGCACAAAATCCATTTTCTGGCAGCCGGCAGCGATCAGCCACAGGTATTTACCAGCATGCAGGGCAGGCCGCTGGGCGTGCGCGCCATTCAAAAACGGGTGGCCACGTGGTCGGCCCGGCAGGGACTTGATCAAACCGTGCACCCGCACCAGCTCAGGCACTCGTTTGCCTCCCATATTCTCGAGTCTTCCGGCGATTTGCGCGCCGTTCAGGAGCTGCTGGGCCACGCCAATTTAAGCACCACCCAGATCTATACCCATCTCGATTTCCAGCACCTGGCCGAAACCTACGACCGCACCCATCCGCGCGCCAAAAACAGGGACTGAAGCCGGGGTGCCATCGATTCGGCAAGCCAGCAGCCGGCAAAAGCGCGGATTGTCCCGGGCGCCTGCCGTCCCCATGTTGTGAATTTCCACCTCATCAACGAACCAACTGAATCATGGAACAATACCGCGGAACAACCATTGTTTCGGTCCGGCGCGGCAATCAGGTCGTGATTGCCGGCGATGGCCAGGTAACGCTTGGCAATACCGTCATGAAATCCAACGCCCGCAAGGTGCGGCGTCTGTACAAGGATCAAATTCTGGCCGGGTTTGCCGGCGCCACGGCCGATGCATTCACCCTTTTCGAGCGCTTTGAAAGCAAGCTTGAAATGCACTCCGGACACCTGACCCGGGCCGCAGTGGAGCTGGCCAAGGACTGGCGCACCGACCGGCTTTTGCGCCGCCTTGAGGCGCTTCTGGCGGTAGCCGACCATGAAGCGTCGCTGATCATTACCGGCAATGGCGACGTGATCGAGCCCGAAGAAAGCCTGATAGCCATAGGCTCGGGCGGTCCCTACGCACAGGCGGCCGCGCGCGCCATGCTGCGCCACACCGAAATGGATGCGGAATCCATCTGCCGCGAGGCCCTCACCATTGCCGGCGAAATCTGCATTTACACCAACCAGACCTTCACCATAGAAACTCTCGACACCGATTCAGGAAACAACGCTTGACATGACCCAGATGACCCCTCGCGAAATAGTTCAGGAACTGGACCGCCACATCATCGGCCAGGCCGACGCCAAGCGCGCGGTGGCCATTGCGCTGAGAAACCGCTGGCGGCGCCTGCAGGTTGAGGAAAGCCTGCAGCCTGAAATCACGCCCAAGAACATCCTCATGATTGGCCCCACCGGCGTGGGCAAGACGGAAATTGCGCGCCGCCTGGCCACGCTCGCCAAGGCGCCTTTCATCAAGGTGGAGGCCACCAAGTTCACCGAGGTGGGCTATGTCGGCAAGGACGTGGAATCCATCATCCGCGACCTGGCCGAGGCCAGCTACAAGCTCACCCGCGAGCAGGCCATGCAGGAGGTGCGCTCGCGCGCTGAAGATGCCGCGGTTGAGCGCGTCATTGACATCATGCTGCCCAAAAGATCTTCCAGCGGCTTTGCCGACGCGCCCGCCGAAGACAGCGGCAATGCCGAATCGCGGCGCAAAATGCTGCGCAGGCTTCTGTCCGGCGAGCTCAACGAGCGCGAGATCGAGATCGATCTTGATATGCGCCTGGGCGTGGAAATCATGGCGCCACCGGGCATGGAAGAAATGACCAGCCAGCTGCAGCAGATGTTTTCCAACATGTCGGGCGAGCGCAAGCAAACCCGGCGCATGAAGGTCAAGGACGCCATTCCCGTGCTGATTGAGGAAGAGGCCGGCCGCATGATCAACGAGGAGGAGGTCAAGCAAAAGGCCCTTGAAGCGGCCGAGCAGCGCGGCATCGTGTTTCTGGATGAAATCGACAAGGTGGCCCGCCGCGCCGAAGGCGGCAGCGCCGGCGAGGTTTCACGCGAAGGCGTACAGCGCGACCTGCTGCCGCTGGTGGAAGGCACCACGGTCAACACCCGCTATGGTCCGGTCAGCACCTCGCATATTCTGTTTATTGCCTCCGGCGCCTTTCATGTGGCCAGGCCGTCCGACCTGGTGCCCGAGCTTCAGGGGCGGCTGCCCATACGCGTTGAGCTGCGCGCCCTGTCGGCCGACGATTTCAAGCGCATTCTGACCGAGCCCGATGCCTGCCTGACCCGGCAGTACATAGCGCTGATGGCCACCGAAGGCGTCGAGCTGGAGTTTACCGACGACGCCATCACGCGGCTGGCTGAAATCAGCTTTGCCGTCAACGAGTCGACCGAGAACATCGGCGCACGGCGACTGCACACCATCATGGAGCACCTGCTGGAGGAAATTTCGTACTCGGCCCCGGACCGCTCCAGCGAAAAAATCGTCGTTGATGCCGACTATGTCAACCAGTCGCTGCAGGACCTGGCCGGCAATGAAGACCTCAGCCGGTATATCCTTTGATGCGACAATAGCGGTCATGTCACCGGTCTTGGCACCAGCATGAACAATAAACCAGCCAGCGCCATTGTTATCAAGGATGTCACCCTGCGCCTCGGCGGGCGGGTCATTCTCGAGCGCCTGAGCGCGAGCATTCCTGCCGGCAAGGTCACTGCCGTGCTCGGCCCCAGCGGCGCCGGCAAAACCACCCTCATGCGGCTGGCTTTGGGGCAGCTCAGGCCCGACAGCGGCCAGGTGTGGATGGGCGATGAGCGCGTTGACACACTGGGCGCGCGCGAGCTGGGCCGCCTGCGCCGCAACACCGGCGTGCTGCTGCAAAGCGGCGCCCTGTTTACCGACCTGACCGTTTTTGACAACGTGGCCCTGCCCGTGCGCGAGCATACCGGGCTGCCCGAATCACTGATTGCCCGGCTGGTTCTGATGAAGCTCGAAATGGTTGGCTTGCGCGGCACCGCCAATCTGTATCCGGCCGAGCTTTCGGGCGGTATGCGGCGGCGCGTGGCCACCGCCCGCGCCATGGCCCTGGACCCCGACATCATGTTTTATGACGAGCCCTTTGCCGGGCTGGACCCCATTTCCCTGGGGGTGTCGCTGCGGCTCATTCGCGACATCAATGCCGCGCTGGGCACAACAAGCGTGGTCATCACCCACGATGTGGGCGAAATCGCCAAGCTGGCCGACCACGCCATCATCATTGCCAACCGCAGGCTCATGGCCAGCGGGTCGCCGGCCGAACTGGCCGGCAGCACCGATGCGCTGGTGCGCCAGTTCATGCAGGGTGAACCCGACGGCCCGGTGCCGTTCCACTATCCGGCCCGCACACTTGAATCCGACCTGCTGGCGTCTGGAGAGAAACAATGAGCACGCCTTCTACCGGCAGCGCCCTGACCGCCCCGCTGCGCGAGCTGGGCCGGGCCGGCATTTTTCTGCTCACGGTTATGGCCCGACTGCGGCTGGGCCGGGCCCAGCTGGGTGAACTGCTGCGCCAGGTTTACTTTGCCGGCGTGCGCTCGCTGGTCATCATCGTCATTTCCGGTTTTTTTGTCGGCCTGGTGCTTACTTTGCAGACCTACGACACGCTGACCCGCTTCGGGGCGTCCGATGCCGTGTCCACCGTTCTTGCCCTGTCGCTGTTTCGCGAGCTTGGCCCGGTTTTGGCGGCCCTGTTGTTTGCCGGGCGGGCCGGAACGTCCATTACCGCAGAAATCGGCCTGATGCGCGCCACCGAGCAGCTTGACGCGCTGGAACTGATGGCCATTGACCCCATAGAGCGCATCGTGCAGCCGCGTCTTCTGGCCGGCATGATCGCCCTGCCGGCCCTGGTGCTGATCTTCAATGTCACCGCCATTGTCGGCGGCATATTTTTTGCCGTCTTCCTGATGGGCAGCGACCCCACCGCGTTCTGGAGCAACATGCAGTCTTCGGTGGAGCTCATGCGCGACTTTGGCGGCGGCATGCTCAAATCGGCATGCTTCGGATTTGTTGCCGCGTGGGTGGCCACCTGGTACGGCTGGTCGGCCCGCCCCACCAGCGAAGGCGTGGCCTTGGCCACCACCCAAACCGTTATTGCCACCGCCATTTCGGTGCTGGTTCTCGACTTCGTTCTTTCAGCATTCATGCTCTAGAAAACATCATGAAATCATCCCATCAAATTGAACTGACCGCCGGAATTTTTCTTTTGCTGGCCATTGCCGCACTGGTATTTCTGGCCCTGCACGCAACCGATCGCGGCGTGGTATCGGGCGACACCTACACGCTTAATGCCCAGTTTTCCAACATCGGCGGGCTCAAGCCGCGCGCCAAGGTCAGCATGGGCGGGGTCACCATAGGCTCGGTCGACAGCATTGCGCTGGACCCGGAAACCTTCGAAGCCAATGTCACGCTCAAAATTGGCGAGCGCTATGACAACCTGCCCGACGACACGTCGGCATCCATATTGACCAGCGGTATTCTGGGCGACCAGTACATAGGGCTTGAGCCCGGCGGCTCGCCCGACACCCTGCGCGACGGCGACAGCATTCTCATCACCAGCTCGGCCATGGTGCTCGAACAGCTCATTGGCCGCTACATGTTCAACAGCGACGATTCCGGAGACAACTGATGCATACGGCAACAGCAAGATCCTTACTTTCCAGCCTCCTGTTTCTGGCCCTTGTGGCCGCTGCCGCACCGGCCGCGGCCAACCCGGAAGGAGCCGTTGAAATCATAGAATCGACCACCGGCAGGCTGACCGGCATGATCGAGGACAACCGGGACGCCTACAAAAGCGATCTTTCATCCCTGCAGGCCGACGTAAAAGACGTCCTTTTGCCAGCCATTGATGAAATCTATTCAGCCCGGCTGGTGCTGGGCCGGCACGGACGCGGCAGGGACAATGAGGAAATTGCCGCGTTTGCCAACGCCCTTATCGGCCAGCTGCTCGACCGCTACGCCAGCGCCCTGCTCGACTACAACCTCAGGGACCGCATTGAAATACTGCCGCTGGCCGGCAACAACACCGACCGCCAAACCCGCGTGCGCACCCGGGTTGACCTTGACAGCGGCGAGCGTGCGCCGGTCGATTACGTGCTGCGAAATACCGATGACGGCTGGAAGATTTTTGACGTCATCATCGAGGGCATTTCATACGTGGCCACATTCCGCTCGCAGATTGACCAGGAAATTCGCAAGACCAGCTTTGATGACATGCTCAAGCGCCTGGAAAGCGGCGATCTTGAAGTTGAGATCGATGAGTGATCACGACGACATCATCAGCCTGGAAGGCCGGCTGACCTCCGCAGAAGTGACGGCTGTGGAACTGCGCCATCGCGCGCGCTTCGACAGCGGCCGCTTTCCGTTGGCGGTCAGCCTGGACAGCGTGGAGTCGGGCGACTCGAGCGCCCTGGCCCTGCTGCTGGAATGGCAGGCGCGGGCCCGCCGGGCCGGTCGGGAAATCCGTTTTGAAAACCCGCCGCAGGGGCTGCGCGTCATTGCGCGCCTGACCGGCATAGAGCAGCTTCTGGGCTGGCAGGCGGACGGCCACAGCGACGCGGGTCCGGAACAATGATCAAAAGACGCCTGCTGACGGCTGTGGCCGCTGTTGTGCTGGCCGCAGGCTGTGCCACCACCGCCCCGCCGCCCGACGAGCGCCACCCGCAAGACCCCTGGGAGCCCTACAACCGCAACATGTTCAAGTTCAACATGGCGGTTGACCAGGCGGTGGTGCGCCCTGTCGCCATTGGCTACGACAGGATCACGCCCGAACCGGCCCAAAAGGGCATCCGCAATTTTTTCAGAAACATCCGCTCGCCCATAGACTTCATCAACCTTGTCCTTCAGGGTCGCCCAAAGGAAGCCGGCACCAAGCTGGCGCGATTTACGGCCAACACCATTTTTGGCATCGGCGGGCTTTTTGATGTTGCCACCCCCGGCGGCGTACCGGAACACCGCGCCGATTTTGGCCAGACGCTGGCCAAATGGGGCTGGAAAGACAGCCGCTATCTTGTTCTGCCGGTGCTGGGACCCTCATCCATTCGGGACGGCATAGGTCGCGGTGGCGATGCCGGGTTCAGCTTTGCCTGGCGCTGGGTGCTGGAAGAAACCAGCTACGGGTGGATACTGCTGGACGGCATACAGGCGCGTCATGCCCTGCTGCCGCTGGATGCCGATATTCAGTCGGCCTACGATCCGTATATCTTCATGCGCGATGCCTGGCTGCAGCGCCGCGCCCATCTGACCTCGCAGGGCGAGGAAGAACTGCCCGACTACGATGCGTTTCTGGACGAGCTGGATGATTATGACGACGACTGACGGGTTTGCGTAAAAGAACCCTGCAGAAACGCTTTAGCCATACAGCGACAGCAAATAGCCCAGCCGGTCCTCCACCCAGCGGCTGACCGGCATCAGCTCAATGCCCAAACGCTGCTGAAGTGCGTCGGTATCAACACGGGGCCCGTCATCCATCCGGGCATAGGCGGCGTAAAGCTCGGAAATGACGCGCGCTGAATGCGCGCTGCCCGTCTGATAGCTCAGGTCATTGGCAAAGGCCTCGACCGACTGCGGCGCAAAATGCACCTCGCGGCCGTAAACCCGGGCCAGGTATCGGCACAGCTCGGGCCCGGTCACCGCTTCCGGGCTGGCAATATCAATGGCCTCGCCCGCCGCATCCGCCTGCAGGCAAGCCACGGCAATTCGGCCCTGATCCTCGGTTGACGTCCAGCTGAAGCGGCGTTCGGCCGGCAGCGGCGGATAGCGCAGGCGTCCGAAATCACGGATTTCGGTGATGATATGGCTCCAGACCAGGTTGGCCAGATACAGCGTTGGCTGCAGTACCACAGCGGGCACCCCGGAGGACAGCACCTGCGCGGTCAGCCGACGGGCGGCATCGACAAAAGCACATGAAGGCATGACGCTGCCGCAATATCCGCTGGTGGTAAAAACCATCCTTTCAAGCTCGTGGGCACGCGCAGCGGCCAGCACATTGTCAACCGTTTGCTGTGCCTCGTCGGTATCGGGCATGTGATTGAGGTGGAAAAACACCGCCTGGCAGCCCGTCATCGCATCAACCACCGAATCGGCGTCGAGAAGATCGGCTCTGACAAACTCGGCGCTGGGCGTCAGCCGGGCCCGCGCAGCGGCCACATTACGGGTGACGGCACGAACTTCCAGGCCGGCGGCAAGCGCTTCTTCAACAACCGGGTGGCCCTGGGTACCGGTGGCGCCGAATACCAGCAGTTTTCTGATTGTCATTCTTCCATCCTCTGAGGACGAGCCTGACAGCCAGCATAGCAGGCTGCGCGAACCACTCGCACAAATGCCTGTAATACAATTGACCGTTATGCAGTCAAATCAACTTTTTTGGAAAAAACCCGCCCTGCTGCTTGCGGCTTTTTTACTGTCGACCCTGTCTCTGACGGCCTGCGATTCCGGCAGCGACTCTTCCGCACAGCAAGCCCGGCAGGACCGGCCGGCCAGAACAGCACCCGTGCAGCGATCCAATCCGCTGGATTCCGAGTGGAGCTCGCCCTACCATGTGCCACCCTTCCACCAGGTGCAGCCCGATCACCTGCCTGCCGCGCTTGAGCAGGCCATTGAAAAGGCAGAGCAAACCATAAGTGAAATAGCGGCTCAGTCAGCACCGGCCAGCTTTGAAAACACCGTGCTGGCCCTGGAGCGGGCCGAGCAGCCGGTGCTGCGCATTGCGCGCCTGTGGTACGGCCTGGCTGCCGTCAGCGACGATGACGAGCTGGCACGCATAGAGCCTGAGCTCAACGAGCTGCTGGCCCGGCACAGAAACCACCTGTTTGGTTCAAGCGCCCTGTTTGAGCGCATCGAGGAAATTCGCCACGCCATCCCCGACCGACCGTTCACCGAAGAGCAGCTGCGGCTGGTTGATCAGACCTGGAAACACTTTCGGCGCGCCGGCGCACATCTGGATGACGACAGCCGCAAAACCCTGGCCGATCTCGACCGGCAGCTGGCGGAGCTCGATCAGGCCTGGGCATCCCTGCGCCGCGAGGCCCGCCATCCGGCCGAGCTCCACATCGACAAACGCCCAGAGCTGGAGGGCATGCCCGACAGCCTGCTGACCCTGGCCGAGCGCACGGCGCTGGATCTTGGGCACAACGGCGGCTGGTCATTCACGCTCCATGCCCACAGTTTTTATCCGTTCATGCGCTACGCAACCGGCCGTGAGCACAGGCGCGAGCTCTACCAGCTGTGGAAGTACCGCTATGAGCAGCTTGACCGCACCCGCCGGGACCCGGACAAGCTGGTTGAGGAAATGGCAGACCTGCGCGCCCAAAGGGCCGCCCTGCTGGGCTTTGACAGCCACCTGGACTACATGCTCGACGATGCGTCCATCACCCGCAGCCAGCTTGACGAGCTGCTTGAAAAGCTGACGGCGGCATCACAAGCCAGGGCTGCCGGTGAGCTTGAGAAAATCAGACGCCTGGCGGCAGAAGATGGCGTTGATGATGAGCTGCGCGAGTGGGACTGGTGGTACTACCGCCAGCGCCTGAGCGAAGATGAACTGGACACCGGACCCGGCGAGCTGCGCCAGTGGTTCATGCCGGAGCAGGTTCTTGACGGCATGCTCATTCTTGCCGACCGGCTGTGGGGGCTCACTTTCCGCCAGCGCCCGGAGCTGCCCTCATGGCATATAGACGCCACGCCCTATGAAGTCATCGATCGCGACGGCACCACTCTGGGCATCATTTATTTCGATACCACCCATCGCCCCGGCAAGCTGGGCGGCGCCTGGACTTCCCACTACCGGGTTCAGCACTATGCCGGCGGAAAGCGGCAAACACCGGTTGTTGCCATTGTGGCCAACATGCCGCCGCCAGCGGCGGGGCAGCCCAGCGGACTGTCGGCCGATCAGGTCGAAACCCTGTTCCATGAATTTGGCCACGCCATGCACAGCCTGCTGTCCGATGTTCACCATCCGGCGCTGGCCGGAACCAACGTGCCGCCCGATTTTGTTGAGTTTCCAGCCATGCTGCTGGAACACTGGGCCTTGGCCCCGGAGCTTCTTTCGCTGTATGCGCGCGGCCACGAGTCGGGCGATTTCATCAGCAGTCAGGCCATGGAAATTCTGCACCAGCGCCGGCATCTGAGCGCCGGTTTGGAGATGCTTGAATTCATCGCCGCCATCAAGCTGGATCTGAAAATGCATGGCGCACCCGCAGGTCGGGTGCCCAATATCGAAACTGCAGAACGGCAGGTGCGCAGCGAGCTGGAACTGCCGCGCATGCTTTCGCCCCGGCATCATGGCAACGGCCTGGTCGACATATTTGCCAACCGGCGCAGCGGAGCCGATTTCAACACGCTGTGGTCACGGCTGCTGGCCGCCGATGCATTTGCTGCATTCAGGGAGCTTGGCGCCTTTGACAGCCAGCTGGCCGAATCACTGCGGGCTGAAATTTTTTCGCGCGGCAATGCCCGCAGCCCCGAGGTTTCATGGCGGAAATTTCGCGGACGCACCCCCAAACTGGACTTTCTGCTTGAAGAAAGCGGACTGTTGCTGCCGGAGCAGGATGATTAATCCGAGCCGGTTCGCTCTTCTTCAGAAATCACCACGGCCGCGCCCGATTCCCAGCGCGGGTCGCTGGCCGCTTCAAGCTGCCCGCTGACGCGGTCCAGCATTACGCCGTGCATGTTGCCCCAGGTGCTGCTGCGCACACTGACCTTGTGGCCCCGATCTTCCAGCTGCCCGATCACATCATCGCTCAGCGCCTCGGGCTCGGCAGAAATTTCGTCGGGCAGATACTGATGGTGAAATCTCGGCAGCGATACCCAGCTTTGCGGCCCGTTGCCGTCAATGAAATCAAGCACGCCCAGAAGCACCATGGTGATGATTCGTGAACCGCCCGGCGTGCCAATTACGGCCGTGCGCTCATCGCCCATCACAAAAGTGGGGCTCATGGACGACAGCATGCGTTTGCCCGGCTCAATGGCGTTGGCGGCAAAGCCAATCAGACCATAGGCGTTGGGCTCACCCGGCTTGGCGGAAAAATCGTCCATTTCATTGTTGACCAGCACTCCGGTGCCCGGCGGCACAAAGGCCGATCCAAACGGCAGATTGACCGTCTGGGTGGTGGCCACCATATTGCCGCTGGCATCAATCAGCGAAAAGTGCGTGGTGTCGCTGCTCTCTTCCATCACTTGCCCGGCATCCGCCGCCAGCATTGACGAAGGCATGGCCCTATCCATTCTCAGCGTTGTTCTCAGTCCAGCCGCATAGTCCTCGCTCAGCAGCCGGCCGGAAGGAATTTCGACAAAATCGGGATCGCCCATATAAAGCGACCGGTCGCGGTAGGCGCGCCGCATGGCCTCTGCCAGTAAATGCACCCTGTCCGTGGCATTCATGGCTGCCAGATCAAACGCGCTGACCATCTGCAGAATCTGGCCTATGGCAATGCCACCGGACGAGGGGGGCGGTGCAGTCACCAGCTCATGGCCCCGGTAATGCAGCCTGACCGGCTCGCGCTCGACCACCCGGTAATCGGCCAGGTCATCGAGCGTCCAGATACCCCCGGCCGCTCGAACCCCGTCAACCAGCTTTTTTGCCACCTCGCCACTGTAAAAGCCGGCCGCGCCATCTTCGGCCACCGCGCGCAGGGTTTTACCCAGGTCGGGATTGCGCACCGTCTGGCCCACCTCCGGCACCTGGTCATCAGGCAGGAAAATGGCCGCAGTTTCAGGCCAGCGCCTCATGACATCGGCTCTCGACTGAAGCAGCTGGTGATATTTTTTGTCTGCGGGGAAACCCTCTTCGGCCAGCCGGATGGCCGGCGCCAGCAGCTTTTTCAGCGGCAGGGAACCATAATTTTCAACAATATGCACCCAGCTTGCGACAAGGCCGGGAATTCCGCCGGCCAGCGCCCCGTTGACGGCCCGGTCGCGCACCACCTCGCCACTATCGTCCAGATACATGTCCCGACGAGCCTGAGCGGGCGCCGTTTCACGCCCGTCCACCATCACCGAACGATTGTCAGCGGCGTTGTGCAAAAGCCAGAAGCCACCGCCGCCCAAACCCGATGATTCGGGCTCGACCACCGACAGCACCGCCGATACGGTCACCGCCGCGTCAAAAACATTTCCGCCTTCGGCAATGATCTGCGCGCCCGCATCCGTGGCCAGTCGGTGCGCGCTCGCAATGGCCGCCCTGTCGGTTGCAAAGGCGCTTGCGCACAGCGCAAAAAGTGAAAACCCCAGCAGAGCAAACAAAAGGCGTTTCATGAGGCTACTCCTGAAAATCTTGTGCCGGCCAACGACCCTGCCCGCCGGTCGCCAGGCTCAGCTGTAGCGATGCCTGAGCGCTTCGGACACGCGCGGGTGAACAAAGCGGCTGACATCGCCGCTCAGGCGGGCGATTTCCTTGACCAGCGACGAGGAGATGAAGCTGTACTTTTCAGCCGGAGTAAGGAACACCGTCTCCACTTCCTCGATCAGGTGGCGGTTCATGGACGCCAGCTGAAACTCATATTCAAAATCGGACACCGCGCGCAGACCGCGCAGAATGACTCCGGCGTTGTGTTCCCGAACAAAATGAACCAGCAGGCTGTCGAAACCGATCACCTCCACATTGTCCAGGCCTTCCTTTTCAAGCACCGTCCGCGCCAGCGCAATGCGTTCCTCAAGGGAGAAGGCAGGCTGCTTGTGCGGGCTTTCAGCCACGGCGACAATCACCTTTCGGTACATGCACGAGGCGCGGGCAACCAAGTCGGTGTGCCCGTGAGTTACCGGGTCGAAAGTGCCGGGATAAACGGCAAGGTCGTAATCAGGCTGGCTCATCGGCTTTCCCCAAATGCGAAGCGGCCATTATAACGCCGCCAAACCGCGCTGCCGATCAGGCGAATTTTCAGCCAGGGTGAACAGGTTCATGCGCACCTCGCCCACGGTTTTGCTGCGCAGCATGTCCAGCCGCCCTGATGCGGCCGGAGCGCGGGCAGATGCTGCCTGCTCAACATAAATTCGGACACCTGCAGACAATGGAACATTTTGCAGAAGCAGCTCCAGGGCCGGCTCTTCGAGGCCGCTGGAAAACGGCGGGTCGATAAACACCAGATCAAAGGATGCCTCGTGGTTCCGGCCGGCCTGGCTTGCCAGCCACCCTGCCACGTCGCCCTGAACAACCTCCATGCCCTCCCCTCCCGGCCAGCTGGCCGCCAGCTCGCGCAGCGCGGCCACCAGCTTTCTGTTGCGTTCCACAAAGGTCACTTTTGCAGCGCCGCGCGACAGCGCCTCCAGCCCCAGCGCGCCAGTGCCGGCAAACAGATCCAGGCAGCGCGCGCCGGCGATATCCCACTGCAACCAGTTGAACAGCGTCTCGCGTACCCGGTCGCCGCTGGGACGCAGACCAGGCAGACCAGGCACCTTCAGTCGCCGGCCGCGCCAGCGGCCGCTGATGATCCGAATTTTTCCAGCCATGATGGTGATAGCATACCGCTTGCGCGAGCCAACCTTATCTGTTTGATCCAATCACCCGTTCAGGCCATGTTTTCCATATTCAGACGCAAAAAATCAGGCAAGGGCGTAGAAGCCACCCAACTTCGTCCGGCAGAAAAATCAGGTGCCGACCCGCTGGAGCAGCGCCTGGAAAGAACCCGGTCCAGCCTCGGCGGCCTGTTTGGACTGATTGGCTCGGCCAAGCGCATTGACGACAGCCTGATTGAGGAAATCGAAACCACGCTGCTGGTTTCCGACATGGGCGTGGCGGCCACCACGCGCATCATCGACCGCCTGCGCGAGGGTATGGAACAGAAAATCATCACGCAACCTTCCGAAGTGCTGCCGGCGGTTCAGGCCGAGCTCTACGACCTGATCGAGCCCTGCGAAGAGTTTCTTGCCATCGACCCCGACAAAAAGCCTTTCGTCATCCTCATGGTGGGCGTCAACGGCGTGGGTAAAACGACCACCATTGGCAAGCTTGCGCGGCGCTATCTGGACGAGGGCAAGCGCGTCATGCTTGCCGCCGGCGACACGTTCAGGGCGGCGGCTGTTGAACAGCTGCAGGTATGGGGCGAGCGCAACGATGTACCCGTGGTGGCCCAAGGCACGGGTGCCGATACAGCGGCCGTCATCTATGATGCCCTGCACTCGGCCAGGGCGCGCAATATCGACGTTCTGATTGCCGACACCGCCGGCCGGCTTCATACCCAGTCCAATCTCATGGCCGAGCTGGAAAAGATTGTGCGCGTCATGAAAAAGATCGACCCCGAAGCCCCGCATGAAACCATGCTGGTGGTCGATGCCGGCACCGGCCAGAACGCCCTGTCACAGGCGCAGCAGTTCAACCAGGCCATCAACCTGACCGGCATCACCGTGACCAAGCTCGATGGCACCGCCCGGGGCGGAGTTCTGTTTGCCATCGCCCAGGAAATGAAAATACCCATCCGCTTCATTGGTGTAGGCGAATCGGCTGCCGATCTTCGGCCCTTTGATGCCGGCACCTTCGTCCACGCCATTCTGCCCCTGGAAGCGTGACGCATTGAGCGTGGCTGCGTGTTTTTAAAAAGCCCCCTTGCCTGAAACAGCGCCATTCAGTCACCGCCTGCTGCGCTGGTGGAAAGTCCATGGCCGCCACGACCTGCCCTGGCAGCGTGAGCGTACGCCCTACCGCGTCTGGGTGGCCGAAATCATGCTGCAGCAGACGCAGGTAGGTACCGTCATCCCCTACTTCCTGCGCTTCATGAAGCAGTTTCCCGACCTGCAAGCGCTGGCCCGCGCCGACCTGGATGCAATCATGAGCGCCTGGTCCGGACTTGGTTACTATGCGCGCGCCAGAAATCTCCACAAGGCCGCCCGCATCTGCGCCGCCCGGCATGACGGCCAGCTGCCGCAAAGCCCGGACGCCCTGGTGGCCCTGCCCGGCATCGGCCGCTCAACCGCCAACGCCATTGCCGCCCAGGCCTTCGATACGCCTGTTGCCATCCTGGACGGAAACGTCAAGCGTGTATTGGCGCGTCATGCAGGCATTTCAGGCTGGCCGGGACGCAGCGCGATCGAACGCAAACTCTGGGCCGAGGCAAAGCGGCGCATGCCCTCCACCGACGCCGCCAGTTACACCCAGGCCATCATGGATCTGGGCGCCGGCATCTGCACGCGGCACCAGCCGCAGTGCCGCAGCTGCCCCGTCGCCGCCGACTGCTTTGCCCTGCACAACAACCAGACCCGCGTCCTGCCTGCGCCACGGCCCAAAAGAAAGCGCCCGCTGCGCGCCTTGACCCTGTTTCTGGCCAGCAACAAAAACGGCGAAGTCCTCATGCAAAAGCGGCCATCAACGGGCATCTGGGGCGGGCTGTGGTCGCTTCCCGAAGCCGGCGACCTCAATCCGGAACTTGTGGCCGGGTCATCCACAACCGACCTGACCATGCATCATGAGCTGACTCACCTGACGCTTGAGATCACTGTCAAAAAGATCAGCGTTGTGCCGGGCCACTTGATGACGGAATCACCTTCGCAGCGCTGGATGAAACCGGCACAGGCGCTGGAGCTGGGCTTGCCGCAACCAATACGGGCTCTGCTTGAAGGCCAGTGACGGCCGGCCAGCGGCTATCATGGCCGGCACACAAACATTTTTGAAAAACCATGAGCAACCGCAGCGTTTACTGCCAGTATTTAAAGCGTGAAGCCCCGGGGCTTGCACGACCCCCGCTGCCCGGCCCGCTGGGACAGGAAATCTACGACAGCATTTCGGACCAGGCATGGAGAAAATGGCTGGCCCACCAAACCATGCTCATCAACGAAAACCGCCTCAGCCCAATTGATCCCGAGCACAGGAAATATCTGGAACAGCAGGCCCGGGCCTTTCTGTTTGAAGGCAAGGCCGATGAAGTCGCCGGCTATACGCCTCCGGAAGGCTGAGGTGCCTGCCCCTTGCTGTGCACTTCAACCTGGCCCTGGCGACGGTTACGCTCTTCGGCATCATCATCCAGCTCGTCCTGAACCGCCTCGTAATCAAGCGAACGAATGGCGCGAATCCGACAGCGCCGCCCGTCAGCAACCAGCTCATCACCTTCACTGAGAACATTGGTGCTGCGCGTCACCAGACGAATAGCAATGGCGCGGTCCAGGCTCAGATCGCAGGCCCCGGTCAGCTCAAGCAAATAATGCTGCGATGGCCCGGTTTGCAAAGCCACCGAGCTCAGGCCCACCGGCCACCAGTTGCGAATCCGCGTGTAGCGTACCCAGTTTTGCGTGGCCCCGGCATGGCGCTGGTATACCGCCTGCTGATTCAGGGCTTCATCCCCGGCACTCTGGCGACGCTCACCTGTCGCGCAACCCACCAGCATGACAGCCAGCAGGGTCATTAGAACCAGTCTCATAGCGAACTCCTTTTCAGCACAGTCAATGACTTGGACAGCACAAACACTGGTTTTGCAGGCTCAATTTACCATTGAGGTTGACTTGTGTGTCAAAAAAAGGTCTAATATCGCGCTTGCCGGATGTGGTTTTCGGCGCCCTTCGAATTCAGCGGCCAGGTAGCTCAGTCGGTAGAGCAGAGGATTGAAAATCCTCGTGTCGGCGGTTCGATTCCGTCCCTGGCCACCACTTTTCTGTTTCACCCCAAACCAGCTTCGACCAGCGCTTTCCAGCGAACCGCCTGCCGGCTGGCGCCGGGCGGCTGGATGGCTCAAGCTGCGCTTGAGCGAGCTGCGCTGACGCTTCGGTTCCGGCCCGGTTGTTTCCCAGGCATCCTCAAACAACTTCAGCCGCAAACGAGCAAATCAGGCTGCCCTGGCGTCTTTTTCACTGCGGTGCAGCGGCATCAGCGCATTTGCCCACTTAAGCATTTCGTCAAGCATCTGCCCGGCTGAATGATCGATCAGTTCGTTGGAGTGAAACTCGCCCTGATCGTCAAACAGCTGCGCCACCATGGGCATGGCAACGCTTTCGACCATGGGCATCATTTTGAGTGTCGTCACCAGCTGCTTGGCCGACTGAACCGCGCGCAGGCCGCCGGATACGCCGCCATAGCTGACAAAACCGGCCGGCTTGTAATTCCATTCGCGATAGACATAGTTGAGCGCATTGACCAGCGCCGGCGGCGGGTTGAAGTTGTATTCAGGCGTCACAAACACAAATGCATCGGCTGATTTGACGCTGGCCGCCCAGGCCTTTGTGTGGTCATGTTCGTACTGCTGCATGACCGGGTGGCTGGACTCGTTGTACATCGGCAGGTCAAACTCGGCCAGATCCACCAGCCGGACGTCAAACTGATTGTGTTTGCGGGCGTAGCCGGCAAACCATTCGGCCACCCTGGGGCCTGTGCGCCCGGGGCGCGTGCTGGCAATGACAACGTGGAGTTCGGGTTTCATGCAAATGCTCCTTGGAAACTGATTGAAATGATTTTGGGCCGCCCTGTTCAGGCGGACGGCCGCAGCTGACCAAACCGGCCGCTGCTGAAGTCCTCAAAGGCCTGGTAAATTTCCTCTTTGGTGTTCATCACAAAGGGGCCGTGGCCAACAATGGGTTCGTCTATGGGTTCGCCGCCGAGCATCAACAGGCGGGCATCGCTGTTGGCCTCGAGGTGAACGCCGCTGCCCTGCCTGCTCAGCAGGGCCATTTGCGCCTCGCGCGCAATGGCGGTGCCGTTGATCTCCACGGTGCCGCGCAAAACCACCACGGCCGTGGTGTGCCCCGGGGGCATCTCAAAATCGGCAGCATGGCTGTGGTTGAGCTGAACATCCCACACGTTAACGGGCGTGAACGTGTGGGCAGCGCCTTCGCGCCCTCTGTAATGCCCGGCAATAACGCGCACGCAACCCGCTCCATCGGGCAGTTCCTTCTGCGGAATATCCGCCGCCAGCAGGGTTTGATAAGCCGGATCCGACATCTTGTCGGCCGCCGGCAGGTTGACCCACAGCTGCACCATTTCCAGCGTGCCGCCGGTGCGGGTGAATTCATGCGAGTGAAACTCCTCGTGCAAAATACCCGATGCGGCCGTCATCCACTGCACGTCACCCGGCCCGATTTTGCCGCCGGCGCCCGTGGAATCCCTGTGCTCGATCTCACCGTCATAAACAATGGTGACGGTTTCAAAACCTCGGTGGGGATGCTGCCCCACGCCGCGCGGCCGGGTGGCCGGCCCGAATTTCATTGGCCCGGCATGGTCAAGCAGCAGAAACGGACTGACATGGGCGCCGTGACTGCGCCAGGAAAACATCGACCGGACCGGGAATCCGTCGCCAACCCAGTGCGGCGCGGGTGCGCTGTAAATTCCAGTGATCTTTTTCATCATCGGGCTCCTGTCGCTTTTTGCGCGCGAGTTGGGGCCTGCCTGCCACTGTGTGCAGGCAAGCCATTGATAAACGGGAAAACAGGGGACGGCGACCAAAACCGGATCACAGGGTCCGGCCGCCGTCGTTTTGCCGGCGTCAGCTCAGGGACGCCGTGGCTTCAGCTTTCTTCGGCGGCAGCAGCCAGCGCAGCGGGTTCAACCGCCTCAACGGTAATGGCAATTTCCACCTCGTCGCTGATATAGGGCACAAAGGCATCCAGGCCGTATTTTGAGCGCTCAATGGTGGCTGTGGCATCAAAGCCTATCGCCGGCGCCTGCAGCATGGGGTGCTCGCCCACCTGGTTCAGAGTGGCTTCAAGCGTCACCGGATGGGTCTGGCCGACAATGGTCAGCTCGCCTTCAATCTCAAAGCGGTTCGAATCGCCCTGCTGCTTGACTGCGGTGCTTTCAAAGGTGATTTCCGGATACTCCGAGACCTTGAAATAATCATCCCTGAACATTTCATCCAGCTCGTCAACCTGGGTATGGGCGCTGCCGGCAGCCAGGGTAACCCTGACCGAAGACTGTGACGGGTCCTCGTTGTTCCAGGTCAGCAAGCCCTCGGTAACATCAAAACTGGCGCCTGGGCGCGAAAAACCCAGGTGATCCCAGCTGACCCTGACCTGGGTATGCTCGGGATCAAGCGCGTATTCCTGCCCGTCAGCCAGAGCTGAAATGCTGACGGCCGCCAGCAGTACGGCCGGCAGCAACATCGCAAAAGTTCTGTTGAATATTTTCATCACTGATTCTCCTTGAATACTTCCAAAGCTGGAAACTGTTTGAATTCACATCTGTTTTGTTGTTGATGTGGTGCATCATACTTTCAGCGCAATTGACCCGCTAGGGGGTTTTCCCTAAACTCATCGTTCTGTTTTTGGAACGATGAGCCATGCAAGACCTCAATGACCTGTACTATTTTGTCCAGGTGGTGGAAAACCGCGGCTTCGCCCCGGCCGGGCGCGCCCTTGGCATTCCCAAATCCCGGCTCAGCCGGCGCGTGGCGCAGCTGGAAAAACGTCTGGGTGTGCGCCTTATCCACCGCTCCACGCGCAGCTTCAACGTAACTGAACTGGGCCAGCAATACTACGACCACTGCAAGGCCATGCTGATTGAGGCCGACGCGGCCCAGGAAGTCATTGAGCGCAGCCGCGCCAGGCCCAGCGGAACAGTGCGCATGACCTGTCCCATCACCTTGCTGGATGCCAGCATTGGCGCCATGGTGGCCGAATACATGGTGGAAAACCCGGCGGTGACCGTGCATCTGGAGGCCACCAACCGCCGCGTTGACGTGGTGGCCGAGGGCGTGGATATTGCCATTCGGGCGCGCACGCCGCCGCTGGAGGACAGCGATCTTGTCATGCGCACTCTGGCTGAGCGCAGCTGGACCATGGTGGCCAGCCCTGCGCTGGTCAAGGACCGCCGGCTGCCGCTGCTGCCCGCCGATCTTCCCGAGCTGCCGAGCATGGTGATGGGCTCGCCCCAGCCCGCTTACAGCTGGAATCTTTACGGCCCCGACGGCGCGTCGGTCACCATTCCCCACCAGCCGCGCATGATCACCGATGACATGCAGGCCCTGTGCACAGCAGCCGTTGCCGGAGTCGGTATTGTCGAGCTGCCCACCATGGTGGTCAGAAAAGACCTGAAACAGGGCCGGCTGATAAGGATCACGCCCGACTGGGCATCAAAAAGCGGTATTGTGCACGCCGTGTTTGCTTCCCGGCGCGGCCTTCTTCCCTCGGTACGCAGCCTGATAGACTTTCTTGCCGCCAGCTTCGAGACGCTGGACAGGAAATGAACCGGCCCTCCGCTTTTAACGCCATTAAATATCAAGGATCCTGTTTCTAATGCCCAATACGGCAATCAGCATAGAGCAGGCGCTGATGAGCGCCGCCGCAAGGCTGGGCTCGCGGCTTGAAGCCGACCTGCTGGCCTGCCATGTGCTGGGCTGCGAGCGCAGCTGGCTGTATGCCCACGGCAACCGGCGCATGGCCGTCAGCGCACAAAGTGATTTTGACAACCTGGTCGAACAGCGCCTTGAGGGCCGCCCGGTGGCCTATCTGCTGGGCGAGCGTGAATTTTACGGCCGCCGGTTTGTGGTTGACGAGCGCGTGCTCATTCCGCGACCGGAAACGGAACTGCTGGTGGAGCTGGCGCTGGCCCTGTCGCTGCCCGCGCGCGCCCGGGTGTGCGATGTAGGCACCGGGTCGGGCTGCATTGCGCTTGTGCTGGCCGCCGAGCGCCCCGACTGGCAGGTCGTGGCGCTGGACAAGTCAGCTGCCGCCCTGGAGGTTGCCGAAAAAAACCTCGGCAACATGAAACTGAAAAACGTCGAGCTGCGTCAAAGTGATTTGCTGCGGACAGCCGGCGCGGAAAAGTTCGATCTGATTGTCTCCAATCCGCCCTATATTGAGGCGGCCGACGAGCATCTGGACAAGGGCGACTTGCGCTTTGAGCCGCGCAGCGCGCTTGAGGCGGGTGCCGACGGCCTGGAGCTGATTGGAGCGCTGATTGCGCAGGCGGGGGAAAAGCTCAACGTGGGCGGGTGGCTGCTTGTGGAGCATGGCTACAACCAGGCCGCTGCAGTACGCGGACTGCTTGAAAAAGCCGGCTTTGCCAGGGTTGGTTCACACCGCGATCTGGCCGCCATCGAGCGCGTAAGCGGCGGAAAAAAAGCCGGCTGAACTCAGCCGGCCTGACATGGTTTGCTGCGCAGCGGCCCGCAGCCGGGCCGCTGTTGGCACCATCCCGGAGCTATGCCTGCGTATCGGTGGCTTCGTCCTGTTTCAGCCCGGCCAGTTTCTTCAGGAAAGGCGTGGCAATCAGGAAGGCAACACCCACCACCGCCAGGAAGATCACGATCTGACGATAGAGATTGGGGAAGTCGGCCACATTGTCGTCGCTGAAACCGCCCGCCAGCAGGCCGGCCAGCAGGTTGCCCAGCGCGGCACCGAAGAACCACATGCCCATCATCTGGCTGTAATAGCGGCGCGGCGCCAGCTTGGAGGTGGCTGAAAGGCCAATGGGGCTGACACACAGCTCGCCTGTGGTGTGGAACAGATAGGTAAACAGCAGCCAGGTGGGCAGCACCTGCCCGCCGTCCTGGATCAGCGAGGCGGCAATCCACATGAAGGCAAAACCCAGCCCCAGCTGGAAGAAGCCCAGCGCAAACTTGAGCGGTATGGACGGATCCATGTTGCGCCGCCCCAGGTTGATCCACAGGGCGGAGAAGAATGGCGCCAAAAGCAGAATGAAGATGGCGTTGAGCGACTGGAAGGCCTCGGCCGGAACTACGATGCCCAGCACATTGCGGGCCGTATAGCGCTCGGCAAACAGGTTGAGTGACGAACCGGCCTGCTCGAAGCCCGACCAGAACAGCGCCGCGCCAATGAACAGGGCCACCAGCACCAGCGTGCGGCGGCGTTCAAGGCTGGTCAGCTCGCGGTCGATAAAGACGCGGATGTAGAAAATGGCCGCCACGACAAGAATGACGTAGGCGCTGTATTTTGACATCAGGCGGGCATCCATGTGCACCTTGCCTTCAAGCCCCAGTATGGCCACCACAAACAGCGCCAGTGCGCCGGCATAAATCAGCCAGGTCATGATTTTGGTCTGGGTTTGCTTGTCGGCGGGCACGGCTTCGGGATGCTTGCCAAACTCGCCCAGGTGACGACGGGTGATGCGGTAGGTAATCAGCCCGAGAATCATGCCGATGGCAGCCGAGGCAAAGCCCCAGTGCCAGCCGATGTTGATGCGCAGGAAGCCGGCGATGGGTGGCGCCAGCATGGCGCCCAGGTTGATGCCCATGTAGTAGATGACGTAGCCGGCGTCGCGGCGCGCGCCACCTTCGGGGTAAAGCTCGCCCACGCAACTGGAAATATTGGGTTTGAGCAGGCCGGTGCCCAGCACAATAAGAATCAGCCCGAAATAAAACCCGTACAGCTCGGGCACGCCGGTAAAGCCTGGCAGCGACAGCACAATATGGCCGGCTGCAATGATGATGCCGCCATACCAGATGGCATTTTGCTGGCCGAATACCCGGTCGGCCAGCCAGCCGCCCGGCAATGCAGCCAGATAAACGGCGGCCGTGTACAGGCCGTAGATAGCGGCAGCGGTTTTGTCGTCAAAGCCCAGACCGCCCTCGGCAATTGCCGCCACCATGAAAAGCACCAGCAGGGCGCGCATGCCGTAATAGCTGAAGCGCTCCCACATTTCGGTAAAAAACAGCGTTCCCAGGCCGGCCGGGTGGCCGAAAAACGAGCGCTCCCCCGGTACCGCCACGCTTCCCTCATTGGGCTGGTTCATGAAAGTTTCCTTTGTTTTGAATTACGGTCAACCAGCGAAGTTGACCAGAAAACGGGGCTGGAATCAAGCTGCGCCGCCCTTGCAGAGCGGCGCCGGCCACCAAAACCCCTACATGTTGCGGCGGTATTCACCGCCAACCTGGTAAAGCGCGTGGCTGATCTGGCCCAGCGAGCAGCACTTGACTGCCTCCATCAGCGCTTCAAAGGTGTTGCCGCGTTCACGGGCAACCTTTTGCAGTTTTTCAAGCGCCGCCCCGGAGCGGCTTTCGTTGCGCCGGTTGAATGCGCGCACGTTGTCAACCTGCTGCTGCTTCTCGTCTTCCGTGGAGCGCGCCAGCTCGATCTCCCCGCCTTCCTGCTCAAGCCCTTCGGGCGGCAAAAAGGTGTTGACGCCTATCAGGGGCAGAGAGCCGTCATGCTTCTTGTGCTCGTAATACTGCGATTCGTCCTGAATCTTGCCGCGCTGATACATGGTGTCCATGGCACCCAGCACGCCGCCGCGCTCGCTCAGGCGCTCGAATTCAGCGTATACCGCCTCTTCAACCAGCCCGGTCAGTTCATCGATGATGTGGCTGCCCTGGAAGGGGTTTTCGTTGTAGTTGAGCCCCAGCTCGCGGTTGATGATCATTTGTATGGCCACCGCCCGGCGCACCGACTCCTCGGTGGGCGTGGTGATGGCCTCGTCATAGGCGTTGGTATGCAGGCTGTTGCAGTTGTCGAAAATGGCATACAGCGCCTGCAGCGTGGTGCGAATGTCGTTGAACTGGATTTCCTGCGCGTGCAGCGAGCGGCCCGAGGTCTGAATATGGTATTTGAGCATCTGCGAGCGGCGGTTGGCGCCGTAGCGCTCGCGCATGGCGCGCGCCCAGATGCGGCGGGCCACCCGGCCTATCACGGCGTATTCGGGGTCCATGCCGTTGGAAAAGAAAAACGACAGGTTGGGCGCAAAGTCATTGATGTCCATGCCGCGCGCCAGATAGTACTCGACAATGGTAAAGCCGTTGGCCAGCGTAAACGCCAGCTGGGTAACGGGATTGGCTCCGGCTTCGGCAATGTGGTAGCCCGAAATGGACACCGAGTAGAAATTGCGCACGCCATTGTCAATGAAGTATTGCTGGATGTCGCCCATCATGTGCAGGGCAAACTCGGTTGAGAAGATGCAGGTGTTTTGCGCCTGATCCTCCTTGAGAATGTCGGCCTGCACCGTGCCGCGCACCACCTTGAGCGCATCGGCCTTGATCCTTTCATAGGTTTCGGCGTCCACCAGTTCATCGCCGGTGACTCCGAGCATGCCCAGCCCCAACCCGTCGTTGGTGTCCGGCAGCTCACCGACATATTCAGGCTGTTTTTTGCCCAGAATTTCGGCGCGCCTTTTCTGCGCCGCGTCCCACTGACCGGTTTCCTTCAGGTGTTTTTCGACCGCCTGATCGATGGCCGTATTCATGAACATGGCCATGAGCATGGGCGCCGGCCCGTTGATGGTCATTGACACCGACGTGGCCGGATCGGACAGATCAAAGCCCGAATAAAGCTTTTTCATGTCGTCGAGCGTGGCGATGGACACGCCCGAATTGCCAACCTTGCCGTAGATGTCCGGGCGCTCGGCCGGGTCTTCGCCGTACAGGGTAACCGAATCAAAGGCGGTTGACAGCCGACGCGCCGGCTGGCCTTCGGAAAGATAGTGGAAGCGCCGGTTGGTGCGTTCCGGCGTGCCTTCGCCGGCAAACATTCTGATTGGGTCCTCACCGGTGCGCCGATAAGGATAAACGCCGCCGGTATAGGGGTAGTGACCGGGCAAGCCCTCCTTCATCAAAAACTTCAACTGGTCGCCCCAGTCCCTTGTTTTGGGAGGCGATACCTTGGGAATTTTCAGCCCGGCCAGCGACTTGCGGTAGTTGTCGCCGCGAATTTCACGGCCGCGCACCTCGTAGCTGAATTCCTCGCTTTCAACCGAAGCCTTCAGCCCGGGCCAGGCTGCCAGCAGGTCACGTCCTTCTTCGCCAACGGCCTTGATGGCTTCGTTGTAGCGCTCGGCAAGAACTTTTGTGGTGGCGTCTTCGGGCAGGCTTTCAAAGCGCTGCAGCGGGTCGGGCAAACCTTCGGCCCCAAGCTCGCGCAACACCTCGTAATAGTGCTGGGCGCGGCGCGCCTCTTCGGCACGCTCGGCAATGCGCCTGTTCAGACCGCGCCCCTGCTCGGCAATTTCTGCCAGATAGCGAATCCGCCGGCCCGGAATGAGTATCGAGGGATGCGGCTCGCGCGGCTCGGCATTCAGCGCCGGATCAAAATCACAGCGCGGACTGCCCCAGGCCATCTTGCGACCATCAATTTCCTGCTCGCGCAACAGGCGGCACAGGCTGGCAAACATCCAGGTCAGGCCGGGGTCGTTGAACTGGCTGGCTATGGTCGGATATACCGGCGTGTCCTCGTTGGACAAATCAAACGCCAGCCGGTTGCGGCGCCACTGCTTGCGCACGGCCCGCAGGGCGTCCTGCGAACCCTGGCGGTCGAACTTGTTGAGAACAACCAGCTCGGCATAGTCGAGCATGTCGATCTTTTCCAGCTGGCTTTCGGCGCCATAGTCCGAGGTCATGACATAAACCGGAAAATCGACCAGATCCACCACATCGGAATCGGACTGGCCAATGCCGGCTGTTTCCAGAATGACCAGATCAAAACCCGCCCCCCTGAGCAGGGCCAGCGAATCGGCCACCATGTCCGACGTGGACCGGTGCAGGCGACGGGTGGCCATGGAGCGCATGAATATCTGTTCGGAACGCAGCGTGTTCATGCGGATGCGGTCGCCCAGCAGCGCGCCGCCTGTGCGTCGGCGGGTCGGGTCAACCGCCAGCACGGCAATGCGCATGTCGGGGAAAAACTGCAGAAAACGGTTGAGCAACTCGTCGGTCACCGATGACTTGCCGGCCCCGCCCGTGCCCGTCAGGCCAACCACCGGAACATGGCTTGCCTGGCCGGCCCGTGCGCGTATTTTTTCCAGCCCGGCCTCGTCCACCGCTTCATTTTCAATGGCCGTCAGCACCGCTGCCACGCTGCCGCCGTCGGCTGCGTCAACTTCCTTGAGTCGACCGGCGGCCTTGCGCTGGCGCTGGCTGCGCGCCTTTTCAGCCCGTTCCACCAGGTCGCCAATCATGTCGACCAGGCCCATTTTCATGCCGTCATCGGGGTGATAGATGCGCGTGACGCCATAGTCCTGCAGCTCGCGTATTTCGGCCGGCGTAATGGTGCCGCCGCCGCCGCCAAACACCTCGATGTGGCCGGCGCCCAGCTCGCGAAGCATGTCCACCATGTACTTGAAATACTCGGTGTGGCCGCCCTGGTAGGAGCTGACGGCAATGGCATCGGCGTCTTCACAGATGGCCGCGCGCACAATTTCCGCCACCGAACGGTTGTGGCCCAGGTGAATGACCTCGCAGCCCTGCGACTGGATCAGCCGGCGCATCAGATTGATGGCCGCATCGTGGCCGTCAAAAAGACTGGCCGCAGTCACCACCCGCAGCGGCGGACTGGCGGCAACATTTTCGGCCGGGACTTCAGCTGTTTTGGCGATCTGGCTCATAAAAATGACTCGGTTGCATTACAGACAATCCATCATTGTAACCATCTGCGTGATGGCGGACACAGGCGTGACCCGACTCAAAACTTCCAGCTGAGACGCAGGCGCGCATCGCGGTCCTGCTGGCGGTGTCCCGCTCCGCCCGGCAGCTCCACGTCCCGGCGCAACCGGGCGCGCACGGACAGGGTAACGGCCTGCGTCCAATCGTATTTGTAGCTCAGCTCCCACAAGTCGCCGTTGTTTTTCAGCTTGCTTGAAATCAGCCAGCCGGCACGGGCACGGCCCCGGACCAGGCCCAGGTGGTGTCCCGGCACCATGTCAAACCAGCTGACGCCAAGCTGAAAGGACTCGCCGCCGACCCGCCCCTTCCCGTTCATCAACAAGGCCTCGGCTGACGGGCGATTGAACGCATGGCCAAACTCTCCGGCAACCACAAGGCGGCCCGCGTGCAGCGGCCAGTCAGCCGCTGCCTTGACGGTGGCCGCCACGTAATCCCTGCGGTGCGCGTCGGCAATTCCGTACGGCGCCAGCGCATCGGGCATCCAGGTCAGCGACAGCATGCGCAAAAAAACAGGCCCGACGCGTTCGGTGGAGCGCAGGCCGAAATAACCGCTGAAGCGGCTTGAGCTGTCGGAAAAGTCCAGCGGCCCACGAATGGTGTTGCCGGTGCCCTTGCGGTGATTGAGTTGCGCAACCACATGGCTCTCCCAGCCGCCCGCAAGCCCGCTTCTCCAGTAAAGACCGTCTGTCCAGCCAATGCCGGACGAGTCCTTTCTGTCAAGATTCTTGCTCGACACTATGGGCAGGCCAAAGCTGGTCTGGAAACGCCCCAGGGTCAGCCGGTTGCGGCTGTTTTGGCCGTCCCAGCGCAGATAAAACTCGTCGGGATGCACCTCGCCATAGCCGGTTCCGGTGCCGCTGGCGCGGTAGCCGTCAAGGCGAAAGCCAAAATCATTGCCGTCGGAAATGGCCTGGGTGGCCAGCCGGGCGCCAAAGTTCCACTGCGCCGACAGACTGCGGCGCGCATACAGGCGCAGCCGCGATTTGAGCGTGGTGGCGCTGCTGTGCCCGCCGCTGCGGGTATCGCGCTCGCTGGCCGATGCGTCTGTGCGCCAGTCGCCGCCCAGCTTCCACTGCGTGGCGTGCGCACCGGATGCCGTCAAGCACAGCATCAAAATAACAGCCGGCCAGCGGCCGGCGCTCAGCGCCCTGCGGCGCCACAAACGTGAACTGGGCATTGTCCGGCCTCGGCCTTATGCGTGACTCAGGGCTGCAATTGTAAATCAGCGCTCGGGCAGGGCTCCATCGGAAACCAGTCGTTCAATATGCGAAAAAACCTCATAGCGCCCAAACGGTTTTTTCATGAAGCCGTCGGCGCCTATTCGCTCCAGATAAAACTTTTCCACCGCCTGGGGGTTGCCGCTGATCATGATGACCGGCACCCTCTTTGTGGCCGGATGCCGTCGCAGCCTGCGCAGGGCGGCAAAACCACTCATGCCGGGCAAAACGATATCCAGAAAAATCAGATCGGGCGGATCATCCAGGGCAATGTCCAGGCCCGCTTCCGCGTCTCCGGCCGACAGCGTTTCAAAACCGTTCTGAACCAGCATCTGGGTAAGCGCTGCAACAATGGTGCGCGAGTCGTCCACAACCAGCACCCTGATGCCTGGACGGGCAGAGCGACGCCTGCGACGGCGTCTGTCGGCGGCCCGACCCACGCCAAACAGGCGCCTGAATCTGTTAAACCTGTTCAAGTTCAACCTCCCTCAATTGAACAGCTGCCCAAAATACCCCCTGCACTGCCCGCCTGCCGGTAGCATACCCCCCGCGACACAAACATGCCAAACCCTCAAAGCTGCTACAATTCGCGCCGAACAACCTGCCAACCAGTTTTTTGCTGACCACGGGTATTCAACCACCATGAATCCAACCGGTTACATATCCCGCCTTTTTGGCCGGTCGCCCGTACGCCCCCTGCAGCAGCATTTTGAAAAAGCGGCCGCATGCGCGCACGAGCTGCCCGGCTTTGTTCAGGCCCTGCAGGACAGGGATTGGGAAAAAGCAACGGAAATTCGACAGCGCATCGTCAATCTTGAACACGAGGCCGACGACCTCAAGCGCGAGCTGCGGCTCAACATGCCGCGCAGCCTGTTCATGCCGGTGGCGCGCACCGACGTGCTGGAAATGCTGTCGGTGCAGGATCGCATTGCCAACAAGACCCGCGACATTTCAGGGCTGATGCTGGGCCGGAAGATGGTCATACCCGAATCACTGCAGGCCCTGTACATGAAGTTTATCGACCGCTGCCTGGATGCCGTGGGCCAGGCACACAAAACCGTCAAGGGCCTCGACGAGCTGTTCGAATCCGGGTTTGGCGGCAGCGAAACGGATCTGGTCATGACCATGATTGAAAAACTGGACCTGATTGAAAACCACAGCGATGACCTGCAGGTTCAGCTGCGCGCAAAACTGTTTGAAATTGAACAGGAGCTGTCACCCATAGACGTCATGTTTCTGTACCGGATCCTGGACTGGACCGGCGACCTTGGAGATCTGGCACAAAGCGTGGGGAGCCGGCTGCACCTGATGATCGCCCGCTAGGCGGGAACGGTCACAGCCGCCCAGCCAACATCAAGGCATGGAACTGGCGACTTTCTATATTGTTCTGGCAACGGCCTTCGGGCTGTTCATGGCCTGGGGCATCGGTGCCAACGATGCTTCCAATGCCATGGCGCCATCGGTCGGCTCACGCGCCATCAACATTCGGCAAGCCATTGTCATTGCGGCCATTTTCGAGTTTGCCGGCGCTGTTCTGGCCGGTGGCGGCGTTACCAGCACCATCCGCAAGGGGCTGGTCGACACCTCCCTGCTGGCCGACCAGCCCGAACTGCTGGTGTTCGGCATGCTGGCCTCCCTGCTGGCGGCCGGCACCTGGCTTCTGGTGGCTTCGGCGCGGGGCTGGCCGGTATCCACCACCCACACCATTGTCGGCGCCGTGGTCGGCTTTGCCGCCATTGGCATTGGCGTAAACACCGTCAAGTGGATGCAGGTAGTCAAGATTGTTGCCAGCTGGGTCACCAGCCCGCTGCTGGCCGGCATTCTTGCCTGGCTGCTGTTTACCAGCGTGCAAAGACTGGTTTTCGAACACGACAATCCGCTCAGGCAAGCGCGCCGCTACGTGCCGGTCTACCTGTTCCTGACCGGCTTTTTCATGGCCCTGGTCACCGTCGGCAAGGGCCTCAAGCACATTGATATCCATCTGACCACCGTGCAGTCCGGCATTCTTGCCTGTGCCGTTGGCGCCCTGGTCACTTTTTGTGGTTCGCTGTTTGTGCTGCGCATACCGGATGTCGAAATAGACGACAGCAATCTGGTCTACCACACCATCGAACGGGTCTTCACCATTCTGATGGTTGTTACAGCCTGCGCCATGGCCTTTGCGCACGGCTCCAACGATGTCGCCAACGCCATCGGGCCGGTGGCGGCCGTTATCAGCGTGGCTGGCAGCGGCAGCGTCGAGCAGCAGGCCGTGGTTCCGGTATGGATTCTGGTCATGGGCGGCGTTGGCATTGTCATTGGACTGGCCACCTACGGACACAAGGTCATGGCCACCGTGGGCTCGAACATCACCGTGCTGACGCCCAGCCGCGGTTTTGCCGCCGGGCTGGCGTCGGCCGCCACCATTGTGCTGGCCTCGGGCACCGGCCTGCCCATTTCAACCACCCACACCGTGGTGGGCGCCATTCTGGGCGTTGGCCTGGCGCGCGGAATTGCCGCCATCAACCTCAGAACCGTCAGCTCCATCTTCATGTCGTGGGTGGTCACCATTCCGGCCGGTGCCGGGCTGGCCGTGGTGTTCTTCCTTCTGCTGCGCGCGCTGGCCGGCTGAAGCGCACAGTCGCACCGGGCGGTTGACAGCCAATTCCCAAGTCGGGCTGACATGCCCTCTCGCTTCGGTTTAAAATAACCGGCTGACTCGCCCGCCAGTGCACCATGGGCGAGGTTCGTACAGCGTCAGGCTTGCGCCGACGTTTTGGATCGCCAGACACATTTCTGGCCAGTTTTGGGGGAGCTGGCCCAACCGCCTGCGCTGCATAACAGGGGCGCCGGCTTTGGAGGACAGTCAATGAATCTTTTTGAAACCATGCACACCAGCGAGCACGAGCAGGTCGTCTTCTGCCACAACAAGGACGCCGGGCTCAAGGCCATCATTGCCATTCA
>Ga0209487_1000167_pt1 | contig 60797 bp, 47 predicted proteins | sample Poulit2012_FD_187524 | JGI IMG/M metagenome (GOLD analysis project Ga0209487, IMG submission 187524) | Agricultural soil microbial communities from Georgia to study Nitrogen management - Poultry litter 2012 (SPAdes) (version 2) | ecosystem: Environmental > Terrestrial > Soil > Agricultural land... | reverse complement strand
TCAAACCCAACCTCAAACTTTAGAAGCTGTGTTGGATATGGATCGTTTACAATCCGGAGTTTATTTGATGAATGTTCAAATAAATGGCAGCACCAAAACTTTTAAAGTAGTGAAGAAGTAAACTCTCCAGATTGTTAGGTTAATATAATCCCCAGGTTCAGGAGGTTGAGCTTGGGGATTGTTTTTTGGAAGAACCTATACGCTCAATTAAGAACTGAAAAAATAAACAATTAGAAGGGTTGAAATTTCCTTGATGATTTGTTCATTTTCGGAAATAAGATATACAAAAAGTGGAGGTGTGTTGCTAACTTAATGATACTGAGAGCTTTGAGTCTCCAGGCGAATTAACTTTAATTAGAGGAATTTTTATTATGAAATCAATTTATTTCTATGTTTGCCTCGCTCAAAAGCAAGTAAAGCATTTATAATATGTACAGGATTTCATTATCAGTAATTGAATAAATTAATTGAAGTCGTGGGTAGTTTCTTCAGTTTTTTTAATAAACAATAAAAGCTGATATGATTTCCTGTACTGTTTTTAGTTTATAAGTTCTTAAAGAAAGGTTTTTCTAAGATCTTCTGCACTTCGGGGAGATAACAAACCCAAAGGCACATCAAAAACACTGATGGCACCGATTTTGTTTTCCTGATTCATTCTAAAAACAGCTCTTGCAAAGGCTACCAAGACAGAAGAAGTAAAAGCTGGATTATTTTCAAGTTGCAGTAAAAACTCCATTCTTTGAAAATGATTTTCCTGTGAAAATCCGGTTCGGATAACTTGTCCGCCATGAGGCATATTTTGATGATTTTTTAAAAATTCTTCTTCCTCTATAAAAAAAACTTCTGTATGATAGGGTTCAAAATAATGAGGCATGGTTTTAATGGCCTTTTCAATTTCTTTTGAACAGAAGTTTTCTTTTAAAACCACATAGACTTTACGATTATGCATGGAAGGAATGTCCAGATCCGGCTGATTTTTCAGCTTTGCTTCTCTTAAAGCCTGCTGATTGGGAAGAGTGTATTGAGCAGCTAATTTTACTCCCGGAATTTGACGAACCGCATCAGAATGTCCCTGACTGAGGCCTTCGCCCCAAAAAGTATAGGTTTTCCCTTTGGGAAGAATGCTTTCCCCTAAAACTCTTATTATAGAAAACAACCCCGGATCCCAGCCTGTGGAAATAAGACTTAAATTTTTATTCTGAGTAGCAATTTTATTTACTGCTTCAAAATACTGAGGAATTTCGGCATGAGTATCAAAACTATCAACTGTACTAAAATACTGAGCAATCTCTAAACTCTGCACAGGTAAATCTTTTGCTGAACCCCCGCAAAGAATCATAACATCTATTTTATCTTTAAAATTAGGGATTTCCTCCATAGATAAAATATTTGATGTAGTGGAAAAATAGTCAGGTGAGCGTCTGCTAAAAATAGCTTTTAATTCCATATCCGGATTTTGCTGAAGAGATTTTTCAACACCTTTGCCTAAATTTCCATATCCAACTATACCTATCTTTATACGTGAATTCATATTTCATTTTTTAAAAACCGAAAGATAACTTTTAAAAAAATAATTTTTGAATTTTAATGAATCAAAACTTTTTTCCATTTTGAATAAAAAACAACAAATAAAATCCCATTTTTGATGATTATTCTTTAATTTTTGAAAAATTCAATAAATCTTATACAAAATGGCTTCTAATAGAAGAATTTTTAAAAGATCCTCCCATCAATTTGATCCACAACAAAGGAAATATTTGTCTCAAATTTCTGAGATATCTATTGATGCTGTTTTAAAACTTTTACATAGTTCCTCTAAAGGAGTTTCTGAAAACTCTGCTGAGGAAAGATTGGAAAAATTTGGACTTAATGAGGTTGAATATGATAAAGCTCCTTCCTGGGTGAAACAATTAATTCAATCATTTGTCAATCCTTTTATTTTTATTCTTCTTGCCATAGTTATCATTTCCTATTTTATTGATGTTTACTTTGCCGCTCCCGGTGAGAAGGATTTTAAGACTGTCCTCGTTGTTTCTATTATGATTGTCGTTAGCGGTTTAATAAGTTTTATTCAGGAATTCCGCAATAATCGTGCAGCTGAAAAATTAAAAAGCATGATTACAACAAAAGTAAATGTCTACAGAGAAGGCAGGAATGTGGAAATTCCTCTAAAAGAAGTAGTTCCCGGGGATATTGTTTTATTGTCAGCGGGCACTATGATTCCTGCAGATTGCAGAGTTATAGAAAGTGTAGATTTATTTATAAGTGAATCAATGCTCACCGGGGAATCTTTGCCGGTTGAAAAAAGACCAAATCCTTTGAAAAATGCAGAATCAATTCCCTTACTCGAATTGGAAAATTTATGTTTTATGGGGACCAATGTGGTTAGCGGTTCAGCAAAGGCTATAGTGGTCAATACAGGTTCCGACACTTATTTTGGAAGTATTGGAAAAAGCATAGCAGGAGAAAAACCTCCTACCGGTTTTGATATAGGTATAAAAAGAGTAAGTCTGTTATTAATCAGATTTATGCTGATTATGGTTCCCATTGTTTTCCTGATCAATGGTCTTCTAAAAGGTGAATGGATAGATGCCTTATTATTTTCTATAGCCGTCGCGGTAGGATTAACCCCCGAAATGCTTCCGGTGATTGTTACGGCCAATCTTGCCAAAGGAGCTTTGAGTATGAGCAAACATAAAGTCATCGTAAAAAGATTGAATGCCATCCAGAATGTAGGTGCAATGGATTTGCTTTGTACTGATAAAACCGGAACTCTGACCCTGGATAAAATTGTGTTGGAAGCTCATTTAAATGTGTTGGGAGAAGAAGATGCAGAAGTTTTAAAATGGGCATTTCTCAATAGTTATCATCAAACCGGATTGAAAAATCTGATGGATCAGGCAGTTCTCAATCATGTTGATGAACTTCATTTTTTAAAGGCTGATAAAGATTTTACAAAGGTTGATGAAATTCCTTTTGATTTTGAAAGAAGAAGATTGAGTGTTATTCTAAAACAAAAAAGCGGAAAACATCTTTTGATTTGTAAGGGAGCAGTTGAAGAAATGTTGGATTTATGCACAAGGAGTTTTGATCCGGGAGAAGACAGAAAACTTCATATTGAAAAAGATGAAATCATTACGCTCGATGATGAGAAAAGAAAAGCTATTAAAAAAATTGCTTCTAAATTAAATGCTCAGGGAATGAGAGTTTTGGTTCTGGCTATTCGTGAATTTCCATCTGATCATCCGCTTACTTATGATGTGGAAGACGAATCTGATTTGATACTCACCGGGTTTATCGGATTTCTCGATCCGGCTAAACCAACTGCCAAACCAAGTATTGAAGCTCTGCAGAAACTACATGTGGATATTAAAGTCCTAACAGGAGACAATGAAATTGTTACCAAGAAAATTTGTAAAGATGTTGGTATTCCCGTTCAAAATATAATGATGGGACACGAGTTGGAAGAAATTTCAAATGAAGAACTCTTACAACAAATTGATGCTATCACGGTTTTTGCAAAAGTCAGTCCTCTTCAAAAACAACGGGTGGTTCAATTATTAAAAGAAAAAGGACATACGGTTGGGGTTCTCGGAGATGGTATAAATGATGCAGCAGCTCTAAAAGAGGCAGATGTGGGTATAACCGTCGATAATGCTGTTGACATAGCTAAAGAAAGTTCGGATATCATACTTTTGGAAAAGGACCTGATGGTTTTGAAAGAAGGTGTTTTGTATGGTCGGGAAACCTATGGAAATATTATGAAATACATTAAAATGGCTATCAGTAGCAATTTTGGAAATGTTTTTAGTATCATAGGAGCGAGTGCTCTTTTACCTTTTTTACCCATGTTGCCCATCCAGATTCTGGTTCAGAACCTTCTTTATGATATTTCCCAAATCTCACTTCCCTGGGATAAAATGGATGAAGACTATCTCGAAAAACCAAAAACCTGGGAACCTTCCGGAATTAAAAAATTCACCTTGTATATCGGACCGGTAAGTTCAATTTTTGATTATGTCCTGTTCGCTGTTATGTTCTTTGTCTTTAAGGCAAACTCGCCTGAGGAACAAAGTTTATTTCACAGTGGTTGGTTTGTTTTAGGACTGGTATCTCAGACTTTAATTGTTCACATAATTCGAACCAAAAAAATTCCTTTTATTCAAAGCTGGGCCAGTATGCCGGTTATAATTATGACTTCTTTGGTGATTGTGGCAGGATTGATTATTCCTTTTACCCCTTTGGCAGAAATTCTTTATATGGTTCCGTTACCTCCGACTTATTTCCTGTGGTTAATTGGAATTTTAATTGCTTATTCCCTGTTGTTGCAATGGGTGAAGAATCTTTACATTAAAAGATTTGGAGAGTGGCTGTAAAAAGGATTGGATAAATACTTGTTAAATTTATCGACAGATTTATTTATATTTGTAATTATATATTCCAACACCTCATTATCCTATAATTATGCCCTTTTTTAAACGATTTTTAATTCCTACAGATTTTTCAGAAAGCTCATTGGCTATTTATGAATATGTCAGTTGGTTAGCAGAAAAAAACAATGCTAAAGTAGATCTGATTCATGTGATTCCTCAAATTTCTTATTTAAATATAAGTGAAGAAGTTATGGGAAATCCCTTTAAGGTGCAGGAAAAATATGACCAGTGGGTTGAAAAGCTTTATGAAAAATTAAATGCAGAATTAAATAAAAACATTTCACAATCCTGCAGAGGTGAGGTCTTTGTCAGTGATAACGTTAGAGTTGCTCAGGGAATTATTGATCAAAGTCAGAAAAAAGATTATGATTTAATCATCATTGGCTCCAGAGGAAGAGCCAATGGAATTTTTAAAAGAGGAAGTTTGAGCTTGAGATTAATCAGACAATCTAAAATTCCTGTTTTAAGTTTCAACAGAAAACCTGAAGAAGGAGCTCATAAGATTTTAATGCCTACTGATGGTTCGAAAAATTCTTTTGCTGCTTTGGAAACTGCCTTAAAAATGGCTGAACAATTAAATTCTTCTGTTATTTTATACAGTGTTCTTGAGTTTGATTTTGCGAAAATTTCATTAATGGGTGGAGATCCTTCACTTTCAGAAATGGCTGCTCAAGGTCAAAAAAATGAAATCCTTCGAAATTTTAAAGAGAGTATTGAAGAATTAGAGGAGTATGAATTTGAAATAAAGCTGGGAGTAGATGGTGCTGAAGTCAGACCAAAAACAGGCAGAATGATTAGCGTTGAAATTATTATGGAACAAAATATCTCTTCACATAATTCTATTGTAGAATTTGCAAATGAAAACGCCGATTTGGTAGTTATGACTACTCATGGTCGAAGTGGTTTATCTAAAATTCTTTTAGGATCGGTAGCTGAAAAAGTTGTTCGTCATCTGGAGATTCCTGCTTTGACAATTAAGCCTGACTCGGTGAAGTAAAAAATTTATATTTCTCTTCTCATTTCTTATAAATAAATAATCTTTTTAAACTAAAAGCAGAACGTCTTATTTATAAAATACTCATCTTAAAGAAATTAAGAAACATATTGTAGGAAGTTTCCAAAATAAAACCTTAAATTTAAGTATCTCTTTTAAGGATAGAAATGATGAGGTTGATAATCTTTTTTCTGATTATTTTTCTTAGCGGAACTCCTGCTTTTACGCAATCTATTGCACAAGATTCAGCCGGTCAAATTATTTTAATTCAGGTAAAGGGTGTCATTTCTCCACTAACTGCCAATTATATCAAGAGAGGATTAAAAACAGCCCGGAAAAATAAATGTGAAGCGCTGATTATAGAGATGGACACTCCCGGTGGATTATTGGATTCTACAAAAGAAATTGTTCAGGCTTTTTTAGATTCAGATGATATGCCGGTTGTGGTTTATGTCTCTCCTCAGGGTGCTTCTGCTGCCAGTGCAGGTACTTTCATTGCCATGGCTGCTCATATTGCTGCGATGGCACCGGCTACCAATATAGGAGCTGCTTCCCCTGTGCAGATGGGTGGAGGGGGAAACGTTCAGACCGACTCTGTTATGCAGAAAAAATTATTTAACTATACTCAAAGTTATATACACAGTATTGCTGACAGAAGAGGAAGAAATGCAGCCTGGGCGGTGACTGCAGTAAAAGATGGAAGCTCGATCACTGCTGATAAAGCTGTTGAACTTAATGTGGTTGATTTTATCGCTAAAAATCGAAAAGATCTTTTAAATAAATTAGATGGAAGAACGGTTGAAGGAAAGATTCTTCAAACTCAACGAGCACATATTCAGGAATTGCCTCCCAACCGGGCAGAAAAATGGCTGAGTATTTTGATTCGTCCGGAAGTTATTTTAATTCTGACCATGCTGACTATTTATGGAATAATTGGAGAAGTTACTAATCCGGGTGCTATTATTCCCGGAGTTGCCGGAGTGATTTCTTTAATCCTGGTTCTTTTTGCTTCTGCAGTAATTCCTTTAAATACAGCAGGATTTATTCTGATTCTGTTGGCGGTCGGACTTTTTGTAGCAGAGGCTTTTACACCCAGTTTTGGTGTTTTAATTGCCGGAGGAGCCATTGCTTTCTTTCTCGGAGCTTTAATGTTATTTCAGGATTTGCCTGAGTCTATGTCTATTTCCTTTGCCTGGCTAATTCCTTCAACTATTGTGATGGTGTTGTTTTTTATATGGATTGCTTTTGAAGGCATACGAGTTCAGTTTAAAACTTCCTATACCGGAAATCAGGCTATGATAGGAAAAGTGGCAAAGGTTGTAGATGAAGTGTCCCCGCATAAAGGTCGTGTCTTTGTAAGAGGAGAATATTGGAATGCCATCAGTGATGAAAAACTGAAAAAAGGAGAAGAATGTATAATTCTTGAAGTTGAAGATCTGACCTTAAAAGTAGCAAAGTTTCTTTCAGAAGATAAAGCTTAAAAATTTTAATAAAAATAAAATTGAAAATCATATCTTTAAAATAATTCTTAAAAACCTTTTGTTATGGAAGAAATAGGCAGTTTTACTTCAAATTTAATGTGGTTGATTCCTCTGATTTTAATTCTATGGATTTTAGTAAACCAGGTTTTTAGAATTTTAAGAGAATATGAACGCGCTGTAGTTTTTAGATTAGGTAAATATCAAAGTACTAAAGGTCCGGGATTAATATTATTGATTCCTTTTATCGATAAAATTCAAAGAGTAGATCTCAGGGTGTTGACTATCAATGTAGATAAACAAGAAGTGATCACTAAAGATAATGTTACGGTTAATGTGGATGCCATCACCTTTTTTAGGGTGGTAAATGCTGAAGCTGCTGTTATACAAGTAGAGCGATATATTCATGCTACTTCAATGCTGGCTCAAACGACTTTAAGAAGTACTATCGGACAGGTAGAATTAGATGAATTACTGGCGCAGCGTGAAAAAATTAATAAACATATTCAGGAAGGAATTGATGCTCAGACCGAACCTTGGGGAATAAAAGTGGTTTCTGTGGAAGTAAGAGATGTCGTTTTACCTGAAAACATGAAACGGGCCATGGCCAGCCAGGCAGAAACAGAAAGAGTGAGAAGAGCAAAAGTTATTAATGCTGAAGGAGAATTTCAAGCAGCTAAAAGATTGGTCGATGCGGCAGAAATGATTCAGACAGCTCCGGCAGCTTTGCAGTTAAGATTTTTACAAACTATGTCAGAAGTAGCTTCAGAAAACACAAGTTATGTTTTTATGCCCGTTCCTATGAATCTGATGGAAGCTTTTCAAAATTTTGCAAATGTCAAAAATGAAAATCCCGGGCAGCCGCAGCCGGAAAAAGAATAAAGACTTTTTTTAAAGGAAATCGAAAAACTTTTAAACGAAATCTCTTTTAATTAATAGAGTAGTTTTATAATAAATATTAATTCCCCCCTTTATGAAGAATCAAAAAATTAGAATTTCTTATTTTTTAATTAGTTTAGTCTGTGGATTTTTGTTGTTTTATTCCTGTAAACAAAAACCTAAAAGCCAAAAAACAGAAAAAGGTGTTAGCTTAATTTCAATTGACAGCACCAAGATTTCTCCTTTTATAGATGAATTTAATCAATTGGAAAAGTATAAAACTGATTATACGAAGATTTATAACCATTATGATTTTCACTATATCTGGTTTGATGAAGAAGGAATGGTTGATTATGCGGAGTCTTTATACAATCAGGTTCAAGATTTAAATAAAGAGGGGATTTTTACATCCTTTCCTTACCAAAAGGAAATAGATACGATTTTTAATAAAGAAATAAAAGATCCTGATGAATTTCAGGAAGCTGAGTTTTTGATGACCGGTCTTTACTTGTTTTATCTCAACCATGTTTATAAAGGTATAGATTCTCAGATTACAAAAGATTTGGGATGGCTCCTTCCTCGTAAAGATGTGGATGATATTGTTCTGCTGGATTCCGTTATTTCCGGTGAAGAATGGGAAAGAAATGATAGCCTGATGGTTGATCAATATTTCAAAATGAGAGATAAATTAGAGGAGTATCGAAAAATACAACAAGAAGGAGAGTGGGAAAAAATAGAATTCAGCTCAAAAAAGAAGTCTTTTAAACCAAATGATTCTTCTGAAGTGATTCTGCAAATAAGAAACCGTTTGTATCAAAGTGGTGACTTAAAAAATAATAATCATAGCGAGGTTTATGATAAAGAATTACAACAAGCAATGGCCAAATTTCAAAAATATCATGGGTTTAAAACAGATTCTATAATTTCAGCAGAACATATAGCAGCGCTCAATGTTCCTGTAAGTGATTATATCAAAAAAATAGTTGTAAATCTGGAACGAATGCGTTGGATACCAACAAAAGTAAACCAGGCAAAAGAGTTTATTTTTGTGAATATTCCCGCTTATCATTTAGATTATTACCGGAAGGGAGAGGTGATTTTTGAATCGGATATTATAGTTGGGAATGTGATGACAAAAACTGTCATCTTTGACGGTGAAATGAGTTATCTGGCATTTAGTCCTTACTGGAATATTCCTCAATCCATTATTGAAAAGGAAATCAAACCGGGAATGGAAAAAGATGAAGATTATTTAAAAAAACGTAATATGGAATGGAATGATGGCAGGGTTCGTCAGTTACCCGGAGGAAATAATTCTTTAGGTCTGGTGAAGTTTATGTTTCCGAATTCCAATGATATTTACCTTCACGATACACCGGCTAAATATCTTTTTCAAAATGAAGAACGAGCCCTCAGTCATGGCTGCATAAGAGTTGCAAAGGCAAGGGACTTAGCGATTACTATTTTAGAAGATGATGAAGAATGGACGCCGGAAAAAATAGATAAAGCTATGCATGCCGGGAGAGAGCGTACTTATAATCTAAAAAATAAAATTCCGGTTTATATTGGTTATTTCACAGCTTGGGTAGATGAAGACAATGAGATTTCTTTCTTTAAAGATATTTATAAACGAGATGAAAAATTAGCAGATTTATTGTTTGCGAAATAATATAAAAGTTTTATGAAAGTTATATTAGAGTTGGCATGGTTTTTTCATTAAAGGAGATGAAAAAAAACATTTTAAAAACTCAATACATATTATTTATGCAGAAATATATTTTCTACCTGTTACTTTTTTTCAGTCCTGTTTTCAGTTTAATTGGAAGAGAAGTCTCTACCTCTCCGTTTGTTTTTGAAGAGATAGAAATAGAAGAAAAAGAAGCTGATCTTTTTTCAATCTTAAACTTATCCGATCATGGTTTGTCTTTTGAAGCGTTTTATTACGCCATGTCGGGTTATGAAAAGCTTCATGCGGAAGGAAAACTGGAAAATCCCGATTTATTAACTATTATAGATTTTTCACAATCCAGCAAGAACAAAAGATTGTATGTTTTAGATCTTAAAGAACAAAAATTATTGCACCATACCTGGGTTTCTCACGGTCGAAATACAGGTGATGAATTTGCTGAAAATTTCTCTAATATCAATGGCAGCTGGAAAAGCAGTCTTGGATTTTATCTGACCAAAGGAACCAATATGGGAGCTTCTGTTGGATTTTCCATGATTCTTGAAGGTTTGGAAAAAGGCTTTAATGATAATGCTAAAATGCGACAAATAATCATGCATGGAGCAGATTATGCTACAGAAGATTTTATCAAGCGAACAGGTAGATTGGGACGAAGCTTTGGATGTCCTGCTGTTTCTCCCGAAATCATAAAACCAATTGTCAACTCCATCCGCGACGGATCTTTAATGTTTATTTATTATCCGGATGATCATTATCTTTCTAATTCAGATTTACTTTCTGATTTTGGGATGAATTCTTAAAAATATAGCAGAATAAGATTAAAGAAGCTGGTCTTTGGATGAGCTTCTTTTTTCTTGGTTTATCATTTGGAACTATTGACTTCAGCCGATTTTAATTTTTTTAAAATGAAAACCGCCCCGGAAGGGCGGCTTTTTATATCTAAAAATACTGCAGATTTTAATCTATTAAGGTCTGCTCAATGAATGCATGAATATTTCCAAATTCAGGAATTCCGTCTAATGGAATAGGCATCACCTCATTTAAATCAATTAAGGGAAGATCTATATTTGTTTCACTTTTTATAATTCCAGTATTGTTAGCCAGATAATAAGTTGAAACCATCACTTCATTTTCAGTAGTCTGCATTAATTGAAGCTGACCGATTACAGGGATGTTTTGAAGAAGAATAGAAACATTGCTAATTTTTATTTCCGCTGATTTAACATCTTCAAAACCGAAAATGGAATCATAATTATCGGCTTGTGTAACAGATAAAGTGTAGCTGACTTCTATTGGGAAAGTGCCTAATTCCCCAACAGGAATACTTTGAGAAAAAGCTCCCTGAGAGGAGTGAAGTTCTTCTCCAACCTCTGCATCAATATCAAAAAGAGGAATGTTTTCTAAAGGAATTTCAATTTCCGGAAAACCTTCAAAATCCAATAAATCTAAATTACCGGTATAAAGAAATTGACCATTTTGTTTTTTAAGATTTCCATTGCTTAAAGCAGCCGTGAGAAGTCCTCTTGCTCCTTCCTGCACTTCCGAATGAAAATAAAGAGTTTCATTATTATTTTCCGTTAAAGTTAAAATTTCCATGCCGGAATCTGAATTTTGCATATCGTTCATTTCAAACAATACTTCATTCTCATAAGTCCAGGAGTTTCCTTCCTCAGAAGGTAAATAATCAGTGGTTATATCAGGATTTTCTCCATCATTATCTCCAGGTAAAACAATTGGATTGTCATCATCACTTGAGCAAGCCGCAACAAGCAACAGAGTAAATAAAATTAAAAAAAGATTTTTGAGCTTCATAAGAATAAAAGTTTATAAAAATTATTGAAAGCGCTGCAAACTTAATTTTTTTAATTTATAAAAGCATGTAAATATCAGAAAGAATGATTTAGACAATTTGAATGTCTCCCTTAAAAGTTCAAAGGTTTTCCGGGCATATATTTTTATTTTAATTAAAAAAAATCCACCTCTCAAAACTGAAAGATGGATTTTCTTTAAATTGTTTTCAATTTTTTAAATATGGATCGGTCTGGATTCAGTAGCATCCATTGCTGCTTCTCGAATAGCTTCGCTATAAGTTGGGTGAGCATGGCTGATGATGGCAATATCTTCTGCGCTGGCTCTGTAAGTCATCCCGACTACCAATTCCGCAATCATATCGGCCGCGCGGGCACCAACTATATGAGCGCCTAAAATCTCATCGGTGTTTTTGTCAGAAAGAATTTTGACCAATCCGTCAATATCACCACTTGCACGAGAACGGCCTAAAGCGCGCATAGGGAATTTTCCTACTTTATAATCAACTTTTTCTTCTTTTAATTGCTCTTCAGTTTTACCTACTGAGGCAACTTCAGGCCAGGTGTAAACCACGCCCGGGATCAGGTTATAATCAATATGCGGTTTCTGTCCGGCAATCACTTCAGCTACGAAAATGCCTTCATCAGAAGCCTTATGAGCTAACATAGCACCTTTGATCACATCACCAATCGCATAAATATTGGATGTGGAAGTCTGTAATTTTTCATTGACTTCAATTTGGCCCCTTTCATTAATTTTTACACCGGCTTTATCCGCGTTTAATCCATCAGTATAAGGTCTTCTTCCTACGGAAACCAGGCAGTAATCTCCTTTAAATTCTACTTCCTTTCCTTTTTTATCATCGGCTTTAATGATGACTTCCTTACCTTTATTTTCTACAGATTTAACCTGATGAGACAAAGCAAATTTCACTCCTTGTTTTCTTAAAACCTTTCGAAGTTCGTTGCTTTGATCCTTGTCCATAGTCGGTATAATTCTATCCATATATTCAATTACGGTTACTTCAGCTCCTAATCTTCTATATACCTGACCCAATTCTAAACCAATAACGCCTCCGCCAATAACCATTAAATGTTTGGGAACTTCTTTTAAACTTAATAGTTCGGTGGAAGTTATGATGTTTTCTTTATTAATTTCAATAAAAGGTAAACTTGCAGGTTTGCTTCCTGTAGCGATAATGGTTTTTCGGGCTTCTATTGTTTGGGTTTCTCCTTCTTCGGAAGTGATTTTAATATGAGTCTTATCTTCAAAAGATCCAATGCCCTGATAGGTATCAATCTTATTCTTATTCATCAAAAACTCAATACCTTTGGTAGTGGTCTCAACGACAGAGTTTTTTCGTTCTATCATTTTTTTAAGATTGAGTTTTACTCCCTCAGGCACTTCAATTCCATGTTCTTCCAGATTGTGAATGGTGTCTTCATAATGATGTGAAGAATCCAAAAGTGCTTTCGAAGGAATACAACCTACGTTTAAGCAGGTGCCTCCCATGGTTGAATATTTTTCAATGATTGCAGTTTTCATCCCCAATTGTGCACATCTGATGGCAGCAACATATCCTCCGGGACCTGAGCCAATAACGGCTACATCATATTTTTTCATAGTCTTTTTCTTTTTTCTGATAAAACTTTCGCAAAAATACAAAGAAATACGGGAGTGGGATAGAATTTTGAATTTAATCGAGGTTTTTTGGGATTGTTGGGAGATTGGAAATAGATTGAAAGGAGATTGAAAGAGATTGACGATGAGAGGGTGAGGGCCGTTGTGATTTTTCATTTGGATTTAGTTGTGAAATAATTTAAATAAAGAAAATGACAGTTAAGAAAAAGTAAATGTTATTTAGAAAAAACCTATCTTTATAGAAGTTTTTTAAATTTTTTAATTATGGAGATTTGTTTATTTAAGAAGACGAAAATTAAATCTGGACTCTTTCTTACAATAGCCTTTCTTCTCATAGCTCAAATTAATTACGCTCAGGAGGAAGAATTTCCTTATCTGGTAGTCGATTGGGCAAGTTATATGAGTGGGCAATTTGATTCGAATGGCAATATTATTATAACAGGAAAAACAGCGGAAGGAGATTCTTGGCAGCCCAGACCTTTTCAATTTTTAGAACCTTTTGTGTCCAACCCTGATGCAGATGCCTATCATTATATGGCTAAGATCTCGGCCGATCAAGATATAATGTTCGTCAACTTATTTGGACCGCCCATACCTGAAAACCCTACTTCTTTTTATGCTCAATTTTATGGGCGAATATTAACTGATGATTCAGGAAATATTTATTACACCGGAAATACGACCACTGAAGAAGGCATAGGAACGGAAGATGGTTACCATCCAAACTTTCATAACAATTGGTCCGATCCTTATGAGATGTATGTGCCGGGGCTGGATGATTGGGTGACCATCCCTCCGGTTCATTTACAAGATGCCTTTATCATGAAATTTAACCCTCAAGGTCAAAAATTGTGGGGCTCTTATTATAACGGAAACCAGGAAATGGATAGCAGGCAACCTTTTGTGCACGGAGATTATATTTACCTTGTGGGCTTTACCACTTCTTATGAAGGCATAACGACCCCGGGTACTTTTATTTCAGAGTGGGGAAGCGAACTGCCACATCAAACACCCCGAAGATTTTTACAGAAAATCGATGCGGAAACAGGTGTGCCGGTCTGGGGTACTTATTTGTTGACAGATTTAGAACAGATTGGGGAAAGTGCAATGGGAACTGTTTCTCCTTATTGGTTTACGATGACCAGTGAGGGTTATTTTGTTTACTTTGTTCAAAGTGGTAGCCTCACAAAAATGAGAGTGCTTGCTCCTGATGGCTCATTATATACTGAATTTGAAACGGATGTTGCTTTTGGTTCTGTCCTTTCGCTTGAAGCAGATAACAATAATAATTTTTATTTGGCAGGAAGTACAATAGATAATGATTCTATTGGTACCGAAGGTGCTTATAAACCTGTCAAAACAGCCTTCAAAGAAAATTTCATAGAAAAACTTGATATAAACGGAAACAAGATTTGGGGTACGTATTTGTTTGAGCCGGCAGGAAATATTATTACTGATTTGCTTATAGGGATATATGCACAAGATAAATCCGATGTTTATTTTGCAATTGGCACTCCTGAGGCAGATCTTGCCACTGAGGGTGCTTATCAAACCGAGCATGCCGGCGGTTATGATATCGCTTTTGGAAGTTTAAATGATTTGGACGGTAGTCTAAATTGGATGTCTTATTACGGAGGAAGTGGCGATGAAGTGGTTTATAACATAGCAAAAGACCAAGAGGACAATCTCTATATTAAAGGAACAACCAATTCGCCTTCAGAAGAAGTAATATCAGAAAATGCCTTATTTCCCACGCCTTTTGAAGTTAAAACAATTGATACTGATACCGGTCATTATTTGTTTATAGTCAAATTTAAACACCAGAAAAACCTATCAACCAAAAAAGTTACAGAAAAAAAATTTTTGCTCTACCCGAATCCCACCCGCAATAAGATAACCCTCCAAGGCCAAACTCCTTTTTCGGAGAAGGCTCGGTTAGAGGTTTATGACCTGCGCGGCAGAAAGATAATGAGCTACTCATCTCAAAATACAACAACCCAGGAAATAGACGTCTCAAACCTTTCCAACGGCGTTTATTTTTTAAGTATCGAAGAAAACGGCAATAAAGAGTTCCATAGGTTTGTGAAAGAATAAATTAAACAACCCAAAGACAGATAAGTAATAAGATCTATCTTTGGGTTTAATGCAGAAATATTTTTAAAAAAATACTTTCAAGAATCAGACTAATAATTCCTCTTCCACAACCAAAATCTCTTTTTTCAATTTAAAGTCCCCGGAATATCTTCCGATAATTTGTGCTATATCTTTTGGTTTTTGCCATTTACTGAAATCTGCATCCGGCACGGCTTCTCTGTTTTGAGGGGTGTCGATAGTGCCGGGGATAATCACGTGAGCCTGAACTCCCGTTTTGTCGGAATCCGAATTGAGTATTTTTGCTAACTGAAATAACTGAGATTTTGCCAGCGCATAAGCGACTACTCCTTTGGCTTTTGAAGTGTCCATTCCGGGTTCTGATCCGATAAAGAATAATTTTAATTTTTGGTCTTTTGGTTGGTTTGAAATGAGTGCCCGGGTTACAAAATAGGCCGTTTCAAAATTTAGTGCATATTGCTTTTGCAATTCAGATTGACCTGTTTTTAAAAGATTTCCCACAGCAAAACCTCCGGTGGTTAAAACGGCTACATCAATTTTTTTATATTTCTCTAAAACAGACTGTATGACGCTTTCTGTGGCCGATTCGTCTGTAAAATCCACTTCAATTTCTTCAATATTGTTATCTCATTTAATTAAGGTTTTAATTTTCAAACTATTGTTTTCATTTTTTGTTGTTGGTGATATGATAAAATATCCGTTAAATAATCGCGTATTCCTAAATATAAACCGATAAGTGTTTAATTTAAAAAAAAAAACAATAGAGATGAAAAATTTAAAGATCCTCCTGATTTTATTTGTGATATTTACTTTGGTTTCTTGTAGAGAACGCAAACCATCCAAACCGGGTGATCCGAATGTTGAAAATACAACTTCCCAAAAAGAACAAAAAATAGAATGGGAAGAAGAGGATGTTCCGCAGAATAATGAGAAAACAAATGAAACCCAATCCGGACCCGCTCAAAATGCGATTAGAGCCAGAAATAATAAAGGTATAGGTCCTGTTACAGAAGTGGTGCTTTTAAATCATATTGATGAAAAAATGGTCAGCAAAGGGGAGAGGCTTTTTAATAATGAATGTGCAAGCTGTCATAGAATCCATGAAAGCGGAAAAGGTCCTGCTTTGGGAAATGTTTTGGAAAGGCGTTCTCCTGAATTTGTGATGAATATTATTTTAAATACGCAGGAAATGATTGAGAAAGATCCGGTAGTGATGAGCTTAAAAGGGCAATATGAATCTGAAATGGTGCAGGTTGATGTCACTCAGGAAGAAGCAAGAGAAATTGTTGAATACTTGAGAACTTATCAATAAAAAAAGCTGTTCAAAGAAGATTCGAACAGCTTAAACTAAAAAATCTAAAACCTTTATTCAAAAACCAGATACTGCAAAACTCTTTCTTGTGGTTTCCAGTAAGGCGAGAGATTGCTATGAACTGTGTGATAGGAGCTGTAAATAACTTTTCCGGCTCCGGCATCAAAAGAAACAGTCATGGGAATAGTTTCACCATCAACTTCTGCCTCAATCCAGGTTTCCAGATTAGCACCGGGATGGGCTCCGTTCATCATGGCCCAGGAACTTAAAAAACTGGTAATATGAACACTTCCGTCCGAGTCTAAACAATTGTCGTTTTCATTGCAAGATACTCCTGCCATCCATGCTCCTAAGGCATCATTTAAAATTTCTCCCTGCACTTCAATTCCCCCCGGACCTACCTGAGCAGCATTGGAAATCTCAGGCTCATCAGCGGGAACATCATCACTTCCATAAAAATCAATCATGGCAGGGAAAGTTTGTTCAACATAATCATAGGCCCAATCGGTGCAATATAAAATTCCACCTTGTTCAACAAAAGTTTGAAGTTCATCGGTTATTTCCTGAGAGAAAGTTGTGTTGCCCAAACTTTGTAAATGAAATTCACGATGATCCGGAATCGCTCCTGAAGGTCTTCCGCTTAAAGGGGTTTCTGAAGCGCCGCAATTTATAAAAACAATATCATAATTGTGTAAATCAATTTGACCATCTCCATCATTATCTTCAAATAGTTCATTTATAGACGGGTAGGAGTAGTCTAAAGAACCATCTCCGTCATATAAATCAAAGGTTTCAGTTCCTAAGATTAATTCTCCGTAATTCCAATCATCTTCATCAGTTACTACACTTCCAAAACCAAGTTTGGCTAAAATATCCTGCATACGATCGTAATAACCGGTTACTACTGCGATGTTGGCTGAGTTAGTTTCTAAGGGAACAAGACCTACATCCATAGTTTCACCATCCAGTGATATTTCTTTGGAAAATTGAAAAGCTCCACTCTGAAAAACCACCAGCACTGTGGGATCTTCAGTGTAAGGTATTTTAAGCTCAAAACTACCGTCAGATTTGCTGCAGGTATAACCTATATAAGGAACTTCCGGTGTTTTGCAACCATCACTATAAGTGGTTAAATTTCTGTCTCCATCATTGGAGGCGACAAAAGCAGAAGGATCTTGAGGAACAAAAATAGTAGCATCAGAAATAGGGGTTTCTCCGTTTGGCGACATTAAGGTTCCTTTGATAACTGTCATCTCATCCAAGTCAGTAGAATCATCTTTGCTGCAGGAAAATAACAGTACAGAACAAGCGATTAAAAAAAATAAGTTTTTGATTTGTTTTTCCATTTTTATTGTGATTAAATTTAGTTAGAAAAAACAAAATTATATAATTTTATATAAATGGAAAAAGAAAAAACCCTAAACCTTTCTGTTTTCATTAAGGTTTAGGGTTTTGATTCTTAAGAATCTCTTATTTATTTTTGAGTTTCTTCAAGCCATTTTCGCGCATTGATAAAAGCTTCAAGCCAGGGAGAAACCTCATCTGTTTTTCTCTGTTTTGGATAATAAGGCCAATTCCAGGAGAAAATTGATCTTTCAAAATGAGGCATGGTTACTAAATGTCTTCCTGTTTCATCACATAAAAAAGCTGTATTAAAATCAGATCCGTTTGGGTTGGCCGGATATTGTTCATATCCATATTTTCCAACAATATTATAGCGATCTTCAGGATAAGGAAATTTAAATTTTCCTTCTCCATGAGAAGACCAGATTCCTAATCTGCTCCCTGCTAATGAAGATAACATAACCGAATCATTTTCAGGAATTTCAATGGTGGTAAAATTGCTTTCAAATTTGCCGGAATCATTAAACAGCATTTTTGGTTTTTCTTTATGATCCGGATAGATGAGGTTCATTTGCATAAACAGCTGACATCCATTACAAATTCCTAAACTCAAGACATCTTCTCTTTCAAAGAATTTTTTTATAGCCTGATGAGCTTTTTTATTATATAAAAATGCACCTGCCCAACCTTTTCCGCTTCCTAAGACATCAGAATTGGAAAATCCTCCAACAGCTGCAATAAACCGAATATCTTCAAGAGTTTCCCGGCCTGAAATTAAATCGGTCATATGAACATCTTTTACTTCAAACCCTGCTAAATGAAGTGCTCTTGCCATTTCACGTTCAGAATTTGAACCTTTTTCCCTTAAAATAGCAGCTTTGATCTTAGGTTTCTTCTCATCTATTTGAGGAAGCTGTCCTGTGAAATGATCGGGGAATTTATAAGTTAAAGGCTGAACTTTATAATTATCAAATCTCTCTTTTGCTTTAACTGCACCGCTTTGTTTTATATCCAATAAATAGGAAGTTTCAAACCAGGTGTCTCTTAATGCAGGAATATCAAATTCAAAATTTTCATTCTGATTCTTTATAGAAAGGGTTTTTCCGGAAATTACCTTTCCTATTTTAAAGAATTCAATTTCCTTTTCTTTAAGCAATTTTTCGATAGAATCATTTTTTGCCTGAATTACAATACCCGCATTTTCGCTAAATAAAAGTTTGACAGAATCTCTTTCATTAAGATCAGTCAAATCCAGTTCGGCAGCCAAATCATTTTCAGCAAAACACATCTCTAATAAAGTAGTGATGAGTCCTCCGGCGCTGATATCATGTCCTGCTACAATTAAATCATTTTTTATGAGATCTTGAATAGCATTAAAAGCTTTGACTACAAAATCAGGATCTTTAATGGTGGGTGCTTCTTTTCCTATTTTATTTAAAGTCTGGGCAAAAGAAGAACCACCTAATTTAAAATGATCCTGAGAGAAATTAATATAATAAATTGAGCCTTCATCCTTTTGTAAGACAGGTTCAATTACTTTTCGGATATCATTACAATTTCCTACAGCTGAAACAATAACTGTTCCCGGGGCTATTACTTCTTTGTCCTTATATTTTTGTTTCATAGACAAAGAATCCTTTCCTGTAGGAATATTAATTCCTAATTGAATGGCAAAATCTGAAATTCCTTTAACTGCTTCATATAAGCGAGCATCTTCACCGGGATTATTAGCGGGCCACATCCAATTGGCGGATAATGAAACTGATTGAATGCCTTCTTTTAAAGGAGCCCAGATAATATTGGTTAAAGCTTCTGCTACAGAATTTCTCGATCCGGCAACAGGATCAATCAAGGCAGAAATAGGAGAATGACCTATGGAAGTGGCTACTCCTTCTTTCCCCAGATAATCCAATGCCATAACTCCCACATTGTTTAGAGGAAGTTGTAAAGTTCCGGCAGTTTGTTGTTTGGCAACTTTTCCCGAAACAGACCGATCTACTTTATTGATAATCCAGTCCTTAGAGGCAACAGCTTCCAGTAAAAGAACTTTTTCTAAGTAAGAGTGTATTTCTTTTTGATTGTAATTTACATCTTCATATTCTCTTTGAATCCGCCTGTCTTTCATGATGGTTTTAGGAGTTTGACCAAACATGTCTTCCAGAGCTAAATCAATAGGATTATCACCTTTATTATTTTTGAAAACAAAATTGTTATCTTCTGTTACTTCTCCTACAGTATAAATTGGCGCTCGCTCTCTGTCAGCTACTTTTTTCAGGATTTCCAGGTTTTTCTTAGCAATTAATAAACCCATTCGTTCCTGAGATTCATTTCCTATTATTTCTTTTGCAGAAAGTGTGGAATCTCCAACCGGAAGTTTTTCCAAATGAATATGTCCGCCCGTTTCTTCAACCAATTCGCTCAAGCAGTTTAAATGTCCACCGGCGCCATGGTCATGTACGGAAATAATCGGATTTTCGTCGCGTTCAACCATAGCACGAATGGCATTGGCAGCTCGTTTTTGCATTTCAGGATTGGCTCGCTGCACAGCGTTGAGTTCTAATTTCTCTTCAGTTTCTCCGGTGTCAACGGAAGAAACAGCCGCTCCTCCCATTCCGATTCTATAATTGTCACCTCCTAAAACTACAATCTGATCACCTTTATGAGGTGTTTCTTTTAAGGCCTGATCGGCTTTTCCATATCCTATCCCTCCGGCCAGCATGATGGTTTTGTCAAATCCTAATAAACGTCCATCTTCTTCATGTTCAAAGGTGAGAACGGAACCACAAATCAAAGGCTGACCAAATTTATTTCCAAAATCAGCGGCTCCGTTAGAAGCTTTAATCAGAATGTCAATAGGAGTTTGATACAACCAATCCCGTTCAGGCATAGCATTTTCCCAAACCGCAGGATTTTCTTCTTCATTGGCTCTTAAACGGGAATAAGCAGTCATATAAACTGATGTTCCGGCCAGGGGTAAAGAACCTTTTCCTCCTGCCAGGCGATCTCTGATTTCTCCACCGCTTCCGGTTGCTGCTCCGTTAAAAGGTTCTACAGTGGTCGGAAAATTATGGGTTTCAGCTTTTAGAGATATTACAGAATCAAAATCTTTATTGATGTAAAAATCCGGAATGTCAGCCCGGGCCGGCGCAAATTGCTGAACTTTGGGACCTTTTATAAAAGCAACATTATCCTTATAAGCAGAAACAATGCTGTTGGGATTTTCTTTGGAAGTTTTTTTAATTAAATCAAATAAAGAAAATTCTTGTTCTTCTTCATCAATTATAAAAACACCATTAAAAATTTTATGACGACAATGTTCAGAATTAACTTGTGAAAAACCAAAAACTTCAGAATCTGTAAGTGATCTCCCTAATTTTTTTGATAATTCCTCTAAATAGTTTATTTCCTCATCGTTCAAAGATAATCCTTCTTTGATATTAAAGGTTTTGATGTCTTTTATGTAAAGAATATCATCCGGTTTTTTATCTATGGTAAAAATATGCTGATTCAATCCATCAATGGTTTCACACAGCATAGGATCAGCTTCATGCGGATAATGAGATTTTTCATGAAATTCTTCAATTCTCAGAATTCCATCTATATCCATGTTTTGAGTAATCTCTACAGCATTGGTGCTCCAGGGAGTAATCATGGTTTTTCGCGGACCGATGAATTGTCCTTTTATTTCTTTTTGATCAATTTGAGGTGCTCCGCCAAAGAGCCATTTTAGTTTTTTGAGGTTTTCTGATGAAAGTGGGGCTGTGGTTTGAACAGCATAGATTAGTTGTTCTGGGTTTCCGAAGAAAATAATCATAGTGTTGATATTCATTTTAAAGCTGCTGCAAAGTTAATTCTTTAATTCGAGAAAGTAGATTTTTGATTTAAGCAAATATATTTCAGAAGAAGAATTTTTTATTTTCTAAAAAATCAGTTTCCGAATTTCCTGTTTGACATTTTTATTTTTTTTCTGAATGAAAAAAAATCCGGAACAAATTTTAAAGTATCTGTTCCGGATCATTTTCAAAAAAATGGTTTTTTATTATAGAATTAGCATGGCATCACCATAAGTAGAAAATTTATATTTTTCTTTTATGGCCAATTCATAAGTTTCCATGAGTTTATCATAACCCAGGAAAGCCGCTGCCATCATCATCAAAATAGATTTAGGTGTGTGGAAATTGGTTACCATACAATTGGCAATGCTAAATTCATAAGGAGGAAAAATAAATTTATGTGTCCATCCATTATAAGGATTGAGTTCTCCACTTGTAGAAACAGCACTTTCAATTGTTCTCATACTGGTTGTTCCAACTGCACAGACCCTTCTTTTATCTCTTTTGGCTTTATTAACTAAATCTGCTGTTTCCTGAGAGACAAAACATTCTTCACTGGGCATTCTGTGTTTGGAAAGATCTTCTACTTCAACCGGTTCAAAAGTACCTAAACCAACATGAAGAGTAACTTCAGTTAAATCTACCCCTTTAATTTCCAATCGTTTTAAAAGATGTTTGGAAAAATGCAATCCTGCAGTAGGAGCAGCAATAGCACCTTCTTCTTTGGCATAAACAGTCTGGAAACGTTCAGCATCTTCAGGTTCTACTTCTCTTCCAATCTCTTTGGGTAAGGGGGTTTCTCCCAGTTCTTTTAATTTTTGACGGAACTGATCATAAGATCCGTCAAATAAAAATCTTAAGGTTCTTCCTCTTGAAGTGGTATTGTCAATTACCTCAGCTACTAAACTTTCGTCCTCTCCAAAGAATAATTTATTTCCAATTCTAATTTTTCGCGCCGGATCAACCATAACATCCCAAAGTTGAGTTTCAGGATTTAATTCTCGCAATAAAAACACTTCTATTCGCGCATTGGTTTTTTCTTTATGTCCGTATAATCGGGCAGGAAAAACTTTGGTGTTGTTGAAAATCAACACATCTTTTTCATCAAAATAATCAATTAAATCTTTAAAGAGTTTGTGCTCAATTTCACCTGTGTCACGATGTACAACCATAAGCCTTGATTCATCACGGTTTTCGGGTGGATGAGTGGCTATAAGTTTTTTGGGCAGGTCAAAATTGAACTGCGATAGTTTCATTTTCATAAGGGAAAAAATTTAGAATTGCAAATATACGACCCGCAGATACCCCTTGTCAAGTAAATCGATGAAAATTTTTCTTAAAAAACTAAATTTTAACTTTGAATTATAGAAAAGTCGAAGAATTTTTAGTAGAAGATTTTTTTAAGTGTTGGTTTTTAAATCGATTCCACATTTTTCAAGAGTTTTCCAAAAAGAAGGAAAAGATTTTGATACGACCTCAGGATTCCTGATTATAAGATCTGTTTTTAAGGCAAGGGGTGCAAAAGCCATAGCCATTCGATGATCCTGATAAGTTTCTATTTCAATTCCTGACACCATAGCGCTCACTGCTTCTCCTGCTAAAGTATCATTTTTAATATAAACTCTCATTCCGAATTTGGAGAGTTCTTTTTTTAAAGCTTCCAAACGGTCGGTTTCCTTAATTCTTAATGTAGAAAGTCCGCTGAATTTAAAGGAAATTCCTAAACCTAAACAAGTAACAGCCAAAGTTTGAGCTATGTCAGGATAATGACTTAAATCCAATTCAATTTTCTCAGGAATTTTATTATGTTTATTTTTTTGAATCAGAAGAGTTTGGTTGTTTTTAAAAACAGTTTGAACACCAAATTGTTTAAAAATTTCAGAACCAATCGAATCACCCTGAAGACTGTTTTTTTTAAAATTCGTTAATTCAATCTCGGCTCTTTCAGCCAATGCTGCCAAACTATAAAAATAGGAGGCAGAACTCCAGTCAGATTCTATGTTCACTATCTTTTTAGAGACTGAAGTAAAAGGAGATATGGAAATTTTATTGCTGACAAAAGTATTTTGAATTCCTATTTCTTTCAGCAAATCCAATGTCATCTTAATATAAGGCCGGGAAAGAATTTCTCCTTCCAAAATAATTTCCAAGCCTTTGGGAAAACTTGCAGCCATTAGGATTAATGCAGAAATATACTGACTGCTGATATTGGCCCTGAGAGAAACTTTATTTGTTATAGGTTTTTCAATTCCTCTTATTTTTAAAGGTGGAAATCCTTCTTTGTTTAAATATTCAATATCTGCTCCCAGACTTTGTAAAGCTTCTACTAAAATTTTTATCGGTCTCTCTTGCATGCGTTTGCTTCCGGTGAGAATTTTTTCTCCTTTCTGAAAAGCAAAATAAGCAGTCAGAAATCTCATGGCTGTGCCGGCATGACCTATATCAATAGTTTTTTCAGTAGAAGATAAAGCTTGTTCTAAAACAAAAGTATCATCACTGTCTGATAGATTTTTTAATTCTAAATCAGCAAATAAGGCTTTTAAAATTAAAAGTCTGTTGCTTTCACTTTTAGAACCGGAAATTTTTATGGCGGCTCTTATTTCTTTTTCTGTAGAACTAAGCTTTAGCATTTTTTATTTTTTAGTAACTCTGTAATGCTTCCAAAATCTATAGTAAGCAGTCAAAAATCCATAAATAAAACCGCCGATCAGATTAGCTACAATAAAAGAGCTGATATGTTCATCGGCAAAATAAAAACCGAAATAAGTGGCAAAATCAAATTTAAATTCGAAAATGACTCTGACCAGATTAAACAGAATCATAAAAGCAAAAGCAAATATGAAAACCGAAAACCAAAAAGTTTTTGAACTTATTATTTTTAAAAACATTATTGAAGTTTTTTGTTTTGATGATGTCTTTCGTGATCGCGTTTGGCTTTTAAATCAAGTTTTTTATCAAAAGCTTTTTGAAGATCAATTCCTGTTTGATTAGCCAAACACAAAACAACAAAAACAACATCAGCTAATTCTTCTCCTAAATCTTTTTGTTTGTCAGATTCTTTTTCACTTTGTTCTCCATATCTTCTGGCAATAATACGAGCTACTTCACCAACTTCTTCAGTGAGTTGAGCCATATTGGTGAGTTCATTAAAATAACGAACTCCATGTTGTTTAATCCATTCATCTACTGCTTTTTGAGCGTTTTTAATATCCATTTATTCTTTGTTTTTTGAATCTATAATTATAGTAACCGGACCATCATTGATCAGAGAAATTTTCATATCTGCTCCAAATTCTCCTGTGAAAACCGGTTTTTTAAGTTGTTTTTCAAATTCTTTTATAAAATCCTGATAAAGCGGTTCAGAAATTTCAGGAGGTGCAGCTTTTACAAATCCGGGTCTGTTTCCTTTTTTGGTAGAAGCATGTAAGGTAAACTGACTGATAATTAATGCTTCTCCTTTTATGTCTTTTAAAGAAAGATTCATCAGATTATTTTCATCAGCGAAGATTCGCATATTGACGATTTTTCTGCATAACCATTCAATATCTTCTTTAGAATCTTCCGATTCGATTCCAATTAAAACAAGTAAACCTTGATTGATTTTTGCTTTAATCGAGTTGTCAATTTCTACAGATGCTTCTTTTACACGTTGAATAACTGCTCGCATATTTTGTTTTTAATGATAAATATCAGGTCGGTAAGTGTCATCTTCACTTGTCATAATCTGAAGATAAGAATCATATCTCGACCAAGAAATCTCTTCGTTTTCCAAAGCTTCTTTTACAGCACAGCCAGGTTCGTTGATGTGGAGACAATTGTGAAATCTGCAGTTTTTTGAAAGTTTTAAAAATTCCGGAAAATATTTTCCGATTTCTTCTCTTTGCATATCTACCAGTCCAAAACCTTTGATGCCCGGGGTGTCTATTATTTTTGTGTTTTCTCCTACATCAAACATTTCAGCAAAAGTGGTGGTGTGTCTTCCGCTGGTATGATAATTGGAAATACTGGCTGTTTTTAAATCTAAACCCGGAGCAATCTGATTGATTAAAGTTGACTTTCCCACCCCGCTGTGTCCGGAAAAAAGACTGACTTTATTCCGCATCACTTCTTTAACCTTATCAATATTTTTTTGAGTTATAGCTGAGGTTTCTATGCAAGTATATCCTACACTTTCATAAATGGCTTTCCAATACAGAATTTCATCTCGTTCTTCATCGGTATAAATATCTATTTTGTGGAATAATATCACCGGTTCAATATGATAAGCTTCTGCTGTGGCCAGAAAACGATCAATGAAAATAGTAGTGGTGATCGGATTTTTTAAAGTGACCAGTAAAAATACCATATCTATATTAGCAGCTATAATATGAGCCTGTTTAGATAAATTGACAGCTCTTCTGATGATATAGTTTTTTCGATCTTTGATTTCTGTGATAATAGCAGTGTTTTCCTCACCGCTTTCATCTTTTTCAAAAATCACTTTATCTCCAACAGCTACAGGATTGGTGTGTTTGATTCCTTTTAATCTGAATCTTCCCTTAATTCTGCAGGAATAAAATTTATTGTCTTCTCCTTTGACAAGATACCAGCTGCCGGTCGATTTATAAACAGTTCCTTTCATAGTTTAATTTTTGCGAAGAACATTTTTTTGATGTTCAATAGATTCCTGATGCATAGCTTTAAAAATACGCAAAATAAATTCTTCGCTCAAACCATGGTCAACTCCGTAGGCGATCATTTTTTTTAAAACTGATTGCCATCTTTCACTTTGAAGAATGGAAACATTATATTGTTTTTTGATTTGTCCGAATTCTTTGGCCAAATCCATTCTTTTAATCAAAGAATCCATGATTTCTTCATCCAAAGAATCGACTTGTTTTCTTAGAGTCGTCAAGGATTTAAGATAGTTGGAACTTTCTGAACCTTTTTCCCGGATTTTTAATTTTTCTGTTATGGTGGAAAGTTGCTGAGGAGTAATTTGCTGTTTTGCATCACTCCAGGCTTTATCAGGATTTGGATGAGTTTCTATCATCAAACCATCATAATTTAAATCGAGAGCCGTTTGACATAAATCAAAAATTAAATCTCTTCTTCCCGCTATATGAGAAGGATCGAGGAGTAAGGGTAAATCCGGATAATTGTTTTGTAAATCAATAGCTATCTGCCATTCCGGAATATTTCGATAGAGTTTTTCTTTATAGCTGGAAAATCCTCTGTGTATAACTCCTAAATTCTTGATGTTTTGAGCGTGTAATCTCTCTACAGCTCCTATCCATAAACCTAAATCAGGATTAACAGGATTTTTAACCAAAACAATTTTATGAGTTCCTTTTAAAGCTTCGGCAATTTCCTGAACATTAAAAGGTGAAACAGTGGTGCGTGCGCCAATCCATAAAATATCAATTTCATGAGCCAGGGCTTGTTCAACATGATAAGGACTGGCTACTTCAGTGGCCATTAATAATCCGGTTTCAGCTTTGGCTTCTCTCATCCATTCAAGAGCTTTTTCACCGGCGCCTTCAAAATTTCCCGGACGGGTTCTGGGTTTCCAGACTCCTGCACGCATCACCTGAGTGGGAGTGCTTTTTAATAGCCGGGCGACTTCCATAATTTGATCAGAAGTTTCTGCACTGCAAGGTCCCGCAATTATAAAAGGACCTTTAGTAGAAAAATTTGATAGCCATTGTCGCATCCCCGAAAACTCACTCATAAATTAATTTTTATGTGTGCAAAGGTAAGGTTTTGAAGTGAATCATACACAATTCCTTTTTTATTTGAAAAATTTGGGAATCATGTGTGAAAGGAACTTTTTTATCAAAAATTGGGAGAAAATATTTTTATAGAAGCAAAAATTAATTTTTAAAGGAAAGCTTTAATAGGGTGAATTGTAGATTTGTAATACTAACAAAAAACCAATTTATCATGAAAAAATTAATTGTGGTCATTTTCGCCTTAGGCTTAGCTTTCAATATGCAGGCTCAAAAAGTAGATTTAGGATTAAAACTGGGAGCCAATTTTTCAAATGTAAGTGATGCCGGAGGATTAAATTTTAAAAATAAAACCGGTTTGGTGGCCGGAGCATTTCTTTCTATAGGAACTTCTAAATTTGCCGTTCAACCCGAAGTGCTTTATTCACAACAAGGAGCAAAAACTGATTTTGGAAGTTTTGATCTGGATTATGTGATGGTACCGGTGATGTTTAAATTTTATTTAGTTGAAAATATTCTGAATATTCAAGCCGGTCCGCAATTTGGATTTCTAACACATAAGAGTCTGACAGAACAATTAGAGACCAAAGATTTTGATTTTTCAGGAGCTGTAGGAGCAGGGTTGGATCTCCCTTTAGGGTTTAGAATAGATGCCCGATATAATTTTGGATTTACCGAGATCAGTAAAGAGGCAAAAGGAAAGAATGGTGTGTTCTCACTCGCTCTGGGTTATTCTTTTTTATAAGGTTTAAAGATTTCCCGAATTAGAAATAGATAATCTTCGCGGTTGTTGATGAAATCGAGTTCGGTTACATCTATCAGTTTTACTTTTAAATGATTCTGGCTTTTGATAAAGTTGATATAACCTTTATGAATGCTTTCTAAATATTCAGGAGCAATGTTTTGTTCATAAGATCTGCCGCGTTTTTTTATGTTTTGTAAAAGACGCTCTGTGTTTTGATAGAGATAAATGTATAAATCTGGTTTGGGAATATCTTTATACATAATACCAAAAAGCTTTTTGTAAAGAGAAAATTCATCTTCAGCTAAAGTGATTCCCGCAAAAATCTGAGATTTGTAAAAATCGTAATCCGCTACTATAAAATCATTAAACAGATCATATTGAGCTATGTCTTCCACTAATTGCTGATATCGATCAGCTAAAAAAGACATTTCTAAAGGAAAAGCATACCTGCTTTTATTCTTATAAAATTTGGGTAAAAAAGGATTGTCCTTAAATCTTTCGGTAATTAATTTTGCATTGAAATCTTGAGAAATCAGATGAGCTAAACTGGTTTTTCCTGCGCCTATATTTCCTTCCAAAACCAAATAAGATAAAGCGTTAAAAGAAATTTCCGGGGTCTTTAAAGATTCAGGAAAAGAGGTTATTGTTGAATAATCAGTGGTTTCTTTTAATAAGTTTTTAATCGATTTTTTAAAAACAGGATGAATAAAATCAGGAGCTATATCAGAAAGAGGCTGTAAAACAAATTTTCTTTCAGTCAATCTCGGATGTGGTAAAGTCAGAGAAGAAGATTGATGCTGAAGGTTTTCATAAAAAAGTAAATCCAGATCGATGATTCGATTTTCATAATTATTGGATGTTCTTTTTCGGCCTAAAATTTTTTCAATTTCCAGCAGTTTTTGTAAAACTTTTTCAGCCTGAAAACGGGTCTTAACAGAAATACAAGCATTGAGAAAATCAAAACCTTCAAAACCTAAAGAAGGTGTTTCATATATTTTCGAAATCTCCAGCACAAATCCGACTTTTTCAAATATCAAATCGATTGCTTTTTGAAGATTTTCCAAACGATTTCCCTGATTGCTTCCCAATCCGATATAAGCTGTAAAAGGTGGTTTCAATTGTTTGCTTTTTGAAAATGATCCTGGCAAAAATACAAGGAATGATTTCATATAAAAGATGATTTCGCTAAACTTTATTTCATCGGTCTTAAAGACAGATTAATACAAGCCGAAGAAAATTTATTAAATGAACCAGTTTTAAAAGAATAGAGCCGGCATCAATAAGCAATTCATCTAAAACAGACTGTTTCGCAGGATTTGTTAAAATAATCATCTGCAAACTTAAAAATCAGTATTTTTGCCGATTATTCAATCAATACGATCAAAGAATATTATGAAAAAAGCTTTAAAAATTTTCGGGATTGTGGTGCTGATTCTACTGGTATTTTTAATAGCAGCTCCTTTTCTTTTTAAAGGAACTATTGAAAAACAAGTTAAAAAAGCAATCAATAATAATCTTGACGCAACAGTAGAGTGGTCTGCTTTAAATTTGAGTTTATTCAAAAGTTTTCCGGATGCCAGGGTGCGATTAAAAGATATAAGTGTAATCAATAAATCACCCTTTGAAGGAGATACTCTGGTTTCTGCACAAGAAGTTTTTCTCGATATGGGTATCACTCAGCTTTTTAAAAAAGGAGATCATCCTTTAAGAGTTAATGAACTCGGTTTAGACAAAGCTTTTGTCAATATTAAAGTGGATAAGGATGGACATGCCAATTATGATATTGCCAAAGCAGCCGATAAAGAAGAAGAGGAGGAGACTGAAGAAAAAGTTTTAACCCTTGATATCCGGCATTATGAAATTAAAAACTCACGAATCAATTATTTAGATGAAAGTTCGAAAATGTTTTTACGTTTTCAGGATTTTAACCATCAGGGAAATGGTGATTTTTCAACAGATGTTTCTACTTTACATACTAAAACCAACACTTTGTTGTCTTTTAAAATGGACGATACTCAGTATTTTGAAAACACATCATTGGTTCTGGATGCAGATATTAAGATGGATCTGAATAATATGAATTTCAGTTTCGAAAAAAATCATGCTTTGATTAATCAACTTGAATTAATTTTTGAAGGATATGTTCAGGTAAATGAAAACAATCAGGAACTTGATATAGGTTTTACCACTCCCGGTTCAGATTTTAAAAATTTCTTAGGGGTTATTCCCAAAGAATATATGAGCGGATTGGATCAGGTTCAAACCTCAGGTGAATTTGCAGTAGATGGAAGATTATTTGGTGTTATAGATGATACACATATTCCGAAAATGGAAATTAATTTAAATTCTAAAAATGCCTATTTTAAATTTCCTGACTTACCAAAAGCCGTTGAGAATATCAACTTTGATGCTGTATTAAAAAATGAAAGCGGTCTGATGAAAGATATGAATCTCGATTTGCCAAGATTGACTTTTACCATCGATCAGGATGTGTTTTCAGCCAATGGAAATTTTAAAGATTTAATGGGAAATATTCTTGTGAATATGGCTGCAAAAGGCCGTTTAAATTTGGCTAATATCGATCAGGCTTATCCGCTGCAGACAGATTTAAAATTAAATGGGATTTTAGATGCAGATATGAAAGCTTCTTTTGCTATGGATGATATAGAAAAAGAAAGATATGACAAGATTACCAGCAGTGGTTCAGCAGAATTGAGAAACTTTAAATATACCTCAGAGGAAATGGCAAATCCTATTGAAATCAGTAAAGCTTCTTTAAAGTTTAATCCCGGAAATGTCGATTTGAGAGAATTCAACATGAAAACAGGACAAACAGATGCTCAGCTTCATGGAACTTTACATAATCTGATGGGATATCTTTTTAAAGATCAACCTATTAAAGGGGATTTTACATTGACTTCACAAACTTTTTCAGTAGATGACTTTATGGTGAAGGATTCAGAAGAAGCAAAACAAGATGCCGAAAAAACCTCAGCCGATTCAGGAGAGGAAGCCATAAAAATTCCTTCTTTCTTAGATGTCAATTTAAATTTTACAGCTCAGAATGTTTTATATGATAATCTTAAACTTACTCAAGCTAAAGGTAGATTAAGTATAAAAGATGAAAGAGCTACTTTGCAAAATATCTCTGCTGATATCTTTGGAGGAAATATAGGATTGAACGGATTTGTTTCTACAAAGACTGAAATTCCTCATTTTGATATGCAACTAAAACTCAATCGAATAGGAATTACACAATCTTTAAATGAAATGGAATTGCTAAAATCTTTAGCTCCGGTAGCTCAGGCTTTTGTTGGAGATTTGAGTACTGAAATTAATCTGAATGGAGATTTGACCAATGATTTTTCACCTGTTTATGCTTCCTTAACCGGTAGTGGTTTAGCTGAGATTTTAGATGCGACGGTTCAGGAAGAAAAATTGAGTTTTGTGTCTTCTTTAAATGACAAATTGCATTTCATTAATTTCGATAAATTACAATTGAAAAATTTAATCACCCGTTTTAGTTTTGAAAATGGAGGAGTAAATTTTGAACCTTTTGGTTTTAATATTCATAAAGATATCAAGGCTGAGGTCAAAGGAAGACATACTTTTGCCAATGAACTGGATTATAGAATGGATTTTGATATTCCTGCCAAATATTTAGGAAAGGAAATAGGAGGTCAGTTAGCCAAACTTACTGAAACAGATTTAGCTGCTATGAAGGTTGATATTCCTGTTCGATTTACAGGGGCTGTCAACCGTCCGCGGATTGATGTAGATGTAAAATCTGCTACTAAAGAATTGACTGATCAAATCATCAAAAAACAAAAACAAAATATTGAAGATAAAGCCAAGGATAAAGCTCAGGAATTTTTAGAAGGATTTTTTAAAGATAAAGAGGAAGAAAAAGCTCAGACTTCTGACACCACATCAGTTAAAGAAAAAGATAAACCCAAAGAAAAGTCTAAAGAAGAAGATTTAAAAGATAAAGCAAAAGATGCTTTGGAAAACATTTTTAAAAAGAGATAAATCGAATCTTGATAATTGAACTGTCTTATTTAAATAAATCTTCTTTAAAAGCTTTGTTTGAGATAAATTATTTATATTTGCAAACCAAAATAGAAAAAACAAGGTTGAACACCTTATAAATTAAAGATTTAAATAAAAAATCGTTTATGCTTATAGTAAAAGTAAAAGAAGGCGAAAAAATCGATCGCGCTTTAAAACGTTTAAAACGTAAATACAGAAACACAAAGGTTTTACAAAATCTGCGTGAAAATCGTTATTACACCAAACCTTCAGTAAGACGTCGTCAACAAAATCAGAAAGCTGCTTATATTCAGAGACTGAGAGATCAGGAGAATCTATAAGTAATGCTTTTGGAAGAAGGCTTTAGTCTTTATACACCTACACAGAAACCCACGACTTCTCAGCGCGAGAGGCTCGTGGATTTCTTGTTTGAACAACTCGGTAAATACGGAGATCCTAAAGAAGATATTATTGCTTGTCTTGAATTTGCTTTAGCGGAAAGTGAAAAAAGCATAGGCGGCTTCGCTTTGGTTTATCAAAATCAGGAAAATGAAATTTTAGGAGCTACCATTATTAATGAAACCGGAATGTCAAAATATATTCCTGAAAATATTCTGGTTTATATAGCTGTTGATCAAAAAACCAGAGGGCAGGGAATTGGTAAAAAAATCATGAAAAAAGCCCTTAAAATTGCCAAAGGAAATATAGCCTTGCATGTTGAGCCTGATAATCCTGCAAGATATCTGTATGAAAACTTAGGTTTTACCAATAAATATCTCGAAATGAGATATGAAAAATAAAAAACTTCTTTCCTGTTTTTATTTTTAATACTTCACAAAAAAACTAATTATTTACTATCTTTAGAATAGGTTTTTCACCTGTTTAAAAAAATTATTATGGCTTTTGTTACCCTTGAAAAAGCATCTTTAAAACACAATTACGACTTTTTGGACTCCCTTTTCAAAAAACATCAAATTGAATGGGCCCCGGTGGTAAAGATGCTTTGCGGAAATGAGCTTTATCTGGATTTTCTTCTTTCTTTGGGAGATGAGCAAATATGTGATGCCAGGTTGAGTAATCTGAAAGTGATTAAAAAACTCAAACCCGAAGTTGAAACAATTTATATAAAACCCCCTGCCAAAAACAGCATTAAAGAAATTGTCGAATTTGCTGATGTTAGTTTTAATAGTGAATTTGTAACTATAAAATGGCTTTCAGATGAAGCCAAACGCCAGAATAAAATCCATAGAATTATCATTATGATAGAACTTGGAGATTTGCGGGAAGGTATTATGGGCGAATCTTTAATGGATTTTTATCAAAAAGTTTTTGAACTGCCAAATATTGAAGTTGCCGGAATTGGTTCTAATTTGAATTGCCTGAGTGGTGTGATGCCAAGTAAGGACAAATTAATCCAGCTAAGTTTATATGAACAACTCATAGAAGCAAAATTTGGAAGAAAAATAGCCGGTGTTTCGGGCGGATCTTCAGTGATGGTTCCTCTCTTATTAAAAGGTCTGGTTCCTAAAGGTGTCAACCATTTCAGAATAGGAGAAACACTTTTCTTTGGTACAGATTTATTTGCCAATTCTACCATTGAAGGAATGAGAGATGATGTTTTTAAACTCAATGCTGAAATTATAGAAATCACTGAAAAGCCTGTTCAGCCTTATGGAGAATTAGAAGAAAATCCTTCAGGAGAAAAAATCGAAATTAAAGAAGAAGATTTTGGACAAGTTCATAAACGGGCTATTCTTGATATAGGTTTATTGGATGTCGCCAAACCTGATTTTTTAACTCCAACCGATCCCGATATCAGTTTTATAGGAGCCAGTTCAGATATGCTGGTTATAGATCTCAATAAAACTGAAAAAGATTATAAAGTAGGAGATATTATCAGTTTTAAAATGGATTATATGGGCGCTCTAAGAGTGATGAATTCTCATTATATCGAAAAAAGACTGGTAGATTAAAAAAGGATTTAATCTGCTATACTCAACTCAATTAAAAATCCGCTGTTAGCCCGTACATTCAACACTGAATGATCTTCAAATATCAGGTATTGTCCTTTTATACCTACAAGTCTGCCTGAATAAGAAAGTTGATTTTTAAAGTTTAATGATTTTAATTTTTGTGGATATTCAAGAACAGGAAAATTAATCTCAGTGATTTCAGGATTTTCAATATAATAATCTATTACTTCTTCCGGAAGATGAGGTTTTAATTTATGCTGAACTACCCATAAATCTCTTTGCACAATATCATTTCTCAACATATCTCTCCAATTTGTTTTATCCGAAATATGTTCTTTTAAAGCCACCTCAGCCACCCCGGCCAAATACCGGTTTGGAGTTTCTAAAATAGGAATAGCCTCATGAGCACCCTGATCTATCCAGCGGGTGGGAATTTGTGATTTTCTGGTGATACCTACTTTAACATCACCTGAATTGGCTAAATAAACAATATGAGGTTGTAGTTGAATGGCTTTTTCATAATCCAGATCTCGGTCCTCCTGGTTTAAATGAGCTGTGCTTAACTCAGGTCTCATAATCCAGTCTCCGGTTAAAGGACTTTTGAAAAAACAGTCATAGCAAAAACCTTGTCTAAAAATGGTTTTATCTTCACCACAACTCAAACATTCATACCCTAAAAACCGTAAATTTAATTTTTTATTTAGAAGTAAATTAAAGTGAATAAAATCATCCGGCAGTTCAAGAAAATATTGAACTTCCTTATCCAGTTCAGATTTCAACTTTTTTAAAACCCCTCTAAAGACCATAAATTTTGAATTATACCTTTAAAATTTTCAAAGATGCAAAAATAGATTTATTTTTATCCCAAATTATTCCTTAATATATATAGTAAATGGCATTACCTATAGCCAATTCGGTTGCTTCCTGGTTTTTAAAAAAACGTTTCCACCAAATGGAACTCTTTTTAAAATATCCAAATGAAGTGCAAAATGAGTTGTTGCTGCAATTAATTCATAAAGCCAAAGACACCGAAGTTGGAAGAAAATACGATTTTAAATCCATTTACTCTTATGAAGAATTTGCTGCGCGATTGCCGGTTCAGGCTTATGAAGATATTTTTAAAGATATTGAAAGAGCCAGAAGAGGAGAACATAATATTTTTTGGCCTTCTCCTATTAAATGGTTTGCAAAATCAAGCGGAACCACCAATGCAGTCAGTAAGTTTATTCCCGTAAGTGTCGAATCTCTTGAAGAGAATCATTATGCCGGAAGTAAAGACTTACTGGGCATGTATTTAAATAACAACAGAGATGGTCAGCTTTTCAGAGGGAAGAGCTTAAGGTTGGGAGGGAGCAAAGAAAATTATTTTGAACACGAAACAGTTCATGGTGATTTATCAGCTATTTTAATTGATAATATGCCTTTCTGGGCTTCCTATAGCAGTACTCCCAATACAGAAATTTCTCTGATGTCAGACTGGGAGGCAAAAATGGACGCTATTGTAAAAACAACTGTTAAAGAAAATGTGACCAGTCTTGCCGGAGTCCCCTCCTGGATGATGGTAGTTTTACATAAAGTTCTTGAAGAAACAGGAAAGTCCAATTTACTTGAAATCTGGCCGGATTTGGAAGTGTATTTTCACGGAGGAATAAATTTTGATCCGTATTTAAAACAATATCAAAAACTTATTCCCAAAGAAGATTTTCTTTATTATGAGGTTTATAATGCTTCCGAAGGTTTTTTTGCTGTGCAGGATAGTAATTATAATAAGGAGCTTTTATTGATGCTGGATTATGGGATATTTTATGAGTTTATCCCTATGAGTGTTTACGGAACACCAAAAGAAAAAGTGATTTCTTTGGATCAGGTTGAAATCGGAGAAAATTATGCCATGATTATCACCACTAACGCCGGATTGTGGAGATATAAAATAGGAGATACCATTCGCTTTACTTCCACTTCTCCTTATAGAATAAAAGTAACAGGAAGAACCAAACATTTTATCAATGCTTTTGGTGAAGAAGTAGTTATCGAAAATGCCGAAAGAGCCTTGCAAAAAGCGGCGCAGCTTACCAATGCTGAGGTTATAGATTATACCGCAGCTCCTGTTTTTATGGTAGATAAAGAAAAAGGAGCTCACGAATGGTTAATTGAGTTCCGGAAAATGCCCAACGATTTGAGGAAATTTAGAAATTGTCTGGATGAAACCTTAAGAAATTTAAATTCTGATTATAATGCAAAAAGAACCAATAATATGACTCTAAACAAATTGGTTGTTAATATTGCTCAACCCAAACTTTTCTATACCTGGGCGAAAAATCAAAATAAATTAGGAGGTCAAAATAAAATTCCGCGACTGTCTAATGACCGGGAGTATTTAGATGAACTGTTAGCTCTGAATGAAAGTTTAAAAGAAGAAATCGTCTAAAACATGCTCATGAAAATAAATGAATTTAGATTTTCATATCTTCGCCCGTCGTGAAACCTATTGCTAAAATAAAAGAACCCATAGCTTATGAGATGGAACTCTTTGAAAAGAAGTTCCGTCTTTCTATGTCCTCCAAAGTTGCTCTGCTCAATCGTATTACACATTATGTAGTCAATCGAAAAGGAAAACAAATGAGACCTATGTTTGTTTTTCTGGTAGCTAAAATGATTGCTGAAGGTGAAGTAAAAGACCGCACTTACAGAGGCGCATCCGTTATTGAATTGATTCATACTGCTACTTTGGTGCACGATGATGTGGTAGATGACAGCAATATGAGAAGAGGTTTCTTTTCTGTTAATGCTTTATGGAAAAATAAAATTGCCGTATTGGTAGGAGATTATTTATTGTCCAAAGGTTTGTTGCTGTCTATAGATAATGAAGATTTTGATTTGCTGAAAATTATTTCCGTCGCTGTTCGTGAAATGAGTGAAGGCGAATTGTTGCAAATTGAAAAAGCAAGAAGATTAGATATTACCGAAGAGGTTTATTATGAAATTATTCGAAAGAAAACAGCTACTTTAATAGCTGCCTGCTGCAGTATGGGTGCGGCTTCCGTAAAACCTGGTTCCGAACATGTAGAAACCATGAGAAAATTCGGCGAGCTTATCGGAATGGCTTTTCAAATTAAAGATGATTTATTCGATTATGGAGAAGAGAAAATCGGAAAACCAACAGGTATTGATATTAAAGAACAAAAAATGACTTTGCCTTTAATCTATGCTTTAAATAATTCTTCAGAAAAAGACAGAAGATGGTTGATTAATTCTGTCAAAAATCATAACAACAATAAAAAACGAGTCAAAGAAGTAATTGAATTTGTCAAAAAAGCCGGCGGATTGGAATATGCTCAATCTAAAATGAGAGCTTATCAACAAAAAGCTTTTGAAGTTTTAAAACCCTATCCCGATTCTGATTATAAAGAAGCTTTAGAGCTGATGATGAATTATGTTATAGACAGAGAAAAGTAAACTTATTTTTCTTCTCTTGCTTTAATCACAAATCATGAAACATTTCTTTAAAAAGTATTTATTTCTGTTGACCCTGATGGGTTCAATGGTTCAAGCTCAAAGTTTTGATATTATTCCTTTAGGAATTTATGGGGGAGGAGAAGAAGGAAATTTAAGTGCTTATTTAATAGGAGAAACAGATCAGCAAGCTTATCTGTCTTTGGATGCAGGAACTTTGAGAACAGGAATTAATAAATCCATAGAAAATGGAATTTGGAAAGAAGATGCAGCTTATGTCTTAAGAAATTTTATAAAAGCTTATTTCATTTCTCACGGACATCTTGATCATCTTGCAGGAATGATTATTAATTCTCCGGATGATGCTAAAAAACCAATTTATGCTTTGCCTTCTACCATTGAAGTTTTAAAAAATAAATATTTCACCAATGATGCCTGGAGCAATTTTGCCAATGAAGGGGAAGAACCTGTTTTAGGAATTTATACTTATAAAAGAAAAAAAGATACTGAAAAATTTAGAGTGGAAGGTACCTCTCTTCATGCTCAAATCTTTGAGTTAAGCCATATGAATCCTTATAAAAGTTCAGCGATTTTAATAAGCAATTCAAAAGGAGAGAGCGTTCTTTATTTTGGAGATACCGGAGCCGACAGAATTGAAAAATCAGATAAACTCGAAAAAATATGGACTTATATAGCTGATTTGGTTAGAAATAAATCTTTAAAAGCGATTATGATAGAAACTTCCTTTGACAGTGACAGAAAGGATGAATTATTATTTGGTCATCTGACGCCTAAACTATTAAATGAAGAACTTCAGAATCTGGCAAAAAAAGCCAATCAAAAAGATTTATCAGAACTGAAAGTTATTATTACTCATTTAAAACCCGGAAAAAGACAAATCGAAAAAATTAAAGAAGAATATAAGAACAATAATCCTTCTAAGGTCCAATTTATATTTCCTCAGCAAGGAAAGCTGATAAAAATTTAAAATATTTCTTCAGATTTTTCCTTGCAAAGAACAGAATTCATAATTTTAAAGAAGAATTCTTTTTTCACTTAAACAAAAATTCATGAAAATTATTATTCAAACTTTTATTCTTGGTTTTTCACTTCTTTTATCAGTTCCGATTTTCGCTCAGCAAACGGATCTCGAAAAACTTCAGGCTCAAAAACAAGAAGTTAAGGCTAAGCAAGATCAACTTTTAAAAGAGGAAATTGAAAATATTCAACATGCTCTTGAAAAAAATGAAATTTCTTCTGAAGAAGCAGAAAAAAAGAAAAGACTTGCAGCAGAAAAACACCGGCAGCAAATTGAAGAGCAACAAAAAATTATTGATGCCAATATCGAATTGATTTCTAAAAGTAAAACTCCGGAAAAAACTTCAGAAACTAAATCTGAAAAAGATTCTAATCTAAAAGTAAAAACTTATGGAAATTTAATTATGAATTTTGGTTTTAGTAACACTATTGCCAAAGGAAAATCAATAGGAGATGATTATAAAGTAGCAGGAAGCAGATTTTTTGATATTGGTTTTGAATGGAGTACGGGTTTGACTAAAAAGAATTTCTTTAGAATGAATTATGGAGTCAATTTACAATTCAATGGTTTAAAACCAAAAGATGACCATTTTTTTATTAAAGAAAATGATCAGATTATACTGGAAGATTTCGGAAAGTCTTTAAAAAAATCAAAATTGAGAATGGATAATTTAGTGATTCCTCTTCATTTTGAATTAGGCCCAACAGATTCAAGAGGATATGCAGAAAAATTTAGAATCGGAGTAGGAGGTTATGCCGGTTTAAATTTAGCTACTGTTCAAAAATTAAAATATAAAGAAGATGCTTATCGCGTAAAAGCCAAAAATTATTTTAATTCTCAAACGGAAGATTTTATTTATGGGTTGAGTGCCTATATTGGATATGATAATTTTGCCTTGTTTGTAAAATATGATTTAAATCCTGTTTTTAAAGACAATGAAACAGAAGAAAAAATTATAGCTGCAGGTTTGAGAATTATGTTGTAAAAATTAATAATCATTTTAAATGAAAGAGTTTTCAAGAATTTTCCTACTCAGTTTAGTGTTTTTTAGCTTGGTTCAGTGTGGAATAAAACCAACCCGGTCCACTTCTGTTTATGCCGAAATCATTGAAGAAGGATTGATAGATTGTTATGAAGCCGGATTACTGACAGAAAAAGGAAAACCTTTATGGTGTGAGACCTCTGCAGTATTATTTGATCAGGGAAGAATCTTTTTAGGAAATGATCATCAAATGCCTGATCAAAGATCTGCTGTCTTTTCTATGGAGATAAAAGATGAAAATCCTATTGCTTTTGAACAAACTGATTATAGTTATCATCCTCTTTTAAAGTTAGGTAGGAAATATGAAGATTTTGCAGTTTCTCCTGATGGGAAAACGATTTTTCTTATCACCGGTTTTGATCGGGTTAAAGAGGATGGAAGCTCTGACTGGGATGGATATAATGGCTTTTATCACTGGCCTTCCGGGGAAATAGAAAAAGTAAAAGTAATTCAAAAGAATAAAGACGATTCGACCAGTATTTCTCTGAGAAATGAATTTTCCAAAGTTTTGGCCAATAAAGAATTTCCGCTGGGAATGCCTTATTTTAAAATTGAAGGTTTGGCTGTGTTAGAAAATAAAATTCTCTTTGGAATTAGAGAATATGGAAAAAATTATAATGAGTTTGCTTATGCTGCCAAAATAATGTCAGTTTCTTATAAACAGAAAGATGAACATATCATCTTAAAAAACGATTTAAAAGTTATAAGTGATCTTCAGCCTAACCGGCTTAATCCGAAAATAAAGGAAGAACTGGGTTTGTCTTCCATAGAATATAATCCTCAGGAAAAAACATTCTTTCTGCTGACTTCCTTTGAAGATGAGCAAAATAATTTAGGAGCTTATTTATGGACAGCCAGTTATCAAGAATTAAAAAAGAATGTGATGAATCCTGTTTTAGATGAGAACGGAAATCAAATCAGGTTTTCTCATAAAGCGGAAGACATGACTTTTATCGATCAAAACACTCTTTTCATTATTCATGATGACGATAAAGAAGTCACCAAAATAAAAAACGTCCTTAGAAAACCTCATCAGGCAGCTTATAGTCTGGTTCGGTTGAAAAATCAACCTTAAAAATAATCAGAAGAAATTTTCACTAAAATTTAATATTCCTCATGAAGGTTTAGAGGTATTTATGTTTTATTTTTGCGCATTGACAAAATTGTCAAACATTTTTGTTGAAATATGTCGAAAAAAGATTCAGAAACAGAAAGACGCATTAAAGAAACCGCAAGGGATTTGTATTTCAAAGAAGGCAAATTTGGTGCGACTACTCAGGAGATTGCTGATGCTGCCGGAGTAAACAGAACCTTGATCAATTATTACTTTAGATCGAGAGACAATCTTTTTGACATTATTTTTAAAGAAGCCATTGAGCGTGAAGAATTTCTTTCTGAGAAACTGTTGTATTCAGACTTGCCTTTCAAAAAGAAAATTGAAAAATATATAGAACAATCTTTTCAGCAATCAAGAGAGTTTCCTTATTTGGAAAGTTATATAGTTTCTCGTTTGAATGAAGGTTTTTTTTATAAGAAAACAGAAAACTGGAAACGGTTTATTGAGAGATTTGAAAATGAATTTCAGGAAGAAATCCGAAAAGGAAATATCATTGAGATGGATTCACTTCAATTTATTTTGAATTTGAGTTCGTTAATTTCTTTTCCTTTTGCAGCCCGACCTTTATTTCAATCTTCTTTTAGAGTCTCAGATGAAGAATATGAACAGATTATGGATCAGAGAAAACAAATAATTATGAAAGTTTTATTTAAATAAACTACTTATGAATTTTTATAGAAAAATATTTTTTGTAGTAGTCCTTTTTTCCAGTTTGGCCGGAGCTCAGGAAAATCAAACCCTGGGTTTACAGGATGCCATTAATTATGCACTGGAAAATCAGGCTGATGCTAAAAAGGCACAACTTCAGATAGAAAATACAAAATATCAGATTCAGGAAGCAAGAGCCGGAGCTTTGCCTCATATCACAGGTCAGGGCGGATTAATGTACAATCCTGTTTTTATGCAGACAGCTATTCCTTCAGAAGATTTTCCGGGGGGAGAACAAAATCCTGAACCCTTTGTTTTGCTGGAATTAGGTCAGCGATGGAATGCTTTCGGAGGAGTGATGCTGATGCAAAATATTTTTGATCAGGCTGTTTTTACAGGTTTAAAAGCTGCCAGAACAACAAGAGAATTTTATCAAATTAATGCTCAGCTAACAGAAGAACAAATCATAGAAAGAGTAGCAAAAGCTTATTATAACGTTTTTGTTCAAAAAGAACAGTTAGCTACTATTGACAGCACTTATGCTAAAGTAGAAAAATCTAAAAATATTATTGAAAATTTATATGAAAACGGTCTGGCAAGAGAAATCGATTTAGACCGGGTGAAAGTGCAGTTGGTTAATCTGAATTCTTCCCGTCAGCAGTTAATAAATGCTGTTGAGCTCACAGAAAATTCTTTGAAGTTTTATATCGGAATGCCCATTCAGCAAAATCTTGTTTTATTAAAAGAAGATTTTGATTGGGAAGCTCATCTGCCGGAAGAAAATATAGATACTGAACAGCGAACAGAAATGCAGGTTTTGCAAAAACAAAAAGAATTATTAGTCATCCAAAAAGATGCTATGAAAGCAGCTTATTATCCAACATTATCTTTGATGGGATCTTATAATTATATGGGTCAGGGAAATAAATTTCCTATTGGAAAAGGAATGAAAGACGGTGTACATTGGTCAGATTTTTCCATGATTGGACTGAATCTTGAAATTCCAATTTTCAGCGGTTTCTTAAATAAAGCCAGGGTGAGTAAAGCAGATATCGAATTAAGAACTTTGGAAGAAGATATTAAAAACACCGAATTGGCATTAGACTTGGAATACAGCAATGCGAAATCTCAAATTTCCAACAGTTTAATTTCTCTGGAAAGCCAGCAGGAAAATGTGAGTTTAGCTCAAAAAGTAGTTGATAATATTGAAAGTAATTATCAATTAGGTTTGGCAACATTAACCGATTTACTGGAAGCTCAAAACGCTTTAGTCGAAGCAAAAAATAATTTCACTAACACTCTTTTACAATATAAATTAGCTGAGGTTCAGTTACTCAAAGCAAAAGGAGAACTTCATAAATTAAAATAAGCAGATTAAAATGAAAATATTTAAAAACATTCTTACTGTTATCATCATTATAGGATTATTGGTTTGGGGTGGAATCACTTTAGTAAAAAACAAAAGAATTTCAGAAGAGGAAACCCGGTTTGTAGCTATGCAAAATGATAGTGTAGCTGTTAATGTAGCTCAGGTTTCCTATCAGCAAATTCAGACAGAATATATAGCCAATGGAATTTTTAGAGCAGAACAAGAACTTGAAATCACTTCTGAAATTCCCGGAAAAGTAATCCGCGTGATGGTGGAAGAAGGAGAAAAAGTCAAACAAGGACAAACTCTGGCGGTGATTCGCGGAGAAGCTCAATCTATTGATTTAGGTGCGGCTGAAGCATCTTATCAAAATGCTCTTCGGGATAATCAGCGTATGGAAAAAGCTTTGGAAACAGGAGGAGTTACTCAGCAGCAGGTTGATATGTCTCGTCTGCAGTTAAAAAGTGCAAAATCTCAGCTGGAACAAGCTCAATTAAGAGTTGGTGACACACAGGTGAAATCAAGTATCGAAGGAGTGATAAATATGAAAATGATAGAACCCGGATCTTTTGTATCTCCCGGAGTGCCGATGTTTGAAGTTGTCAATGTTTCAGGATTAAAACTTCGGGTGGAAGTTGATGAAAACCAGGTTGCTAATTTTAAGACAGGAGACAGTGTCAAAGTAAAAGCCGGAGTTTATCCCGATAAAGAATTTTTTGGAAAAATCAGCTTTGTGGCTTCTAAAGCCACAGCTTCTTTAAATTTTCCGGTTGAAATAAAATTAGATAATCAGCAAAATTTACTCAAAGCAGGAATGTATGGAACTGCATTTTTCTCTTCTGCACAAAGAGAAGACAAAATTGAACCCGCTTTGGTTATTCCGCGTGAGGCTTTTGTCGGCGGACTGAATAATGCTGAGGTTTTTGTTTTAGATAATGATAACAGTGTGCATCTCCAAAAAGTAGTAATAGGCAGAATTTTTGGAGATCAGGTTGAAATCTTACAAGGTTTAACTCAAGATCAAACTGTGGTGACAGGAGGACAAATTAATCTGACCGATGGAGTGCTTGTCAGGATTATTCAATAAGATTTATCTGCCAATAGAAATCTATAGTTTGAAAAACAATAAAAAATTAGAATGAATTTACCGGCCATATCGATAAAAAGACCAACTTTAGTAGTTGTTTTATTTACAATTTTAACTTTAGGAGGATTATTTTCCTATACTCAAATGGGATATGAACTTATTCCAAAATTTGAAGTGAATGTAATCACTATCTCTACTATTTATCCCGGAGCTTCACCTTCTGAAATTGAAAATACGGTTACTCGTGAAATTGAAGAAGCTGTTTCTTCTCTGGAAAATATTAAAAAAATAGAATCCAAATCTTATGAAAGTCTTTCATTGGTTATGGTTCAGCTAAATCCTGAAGCCAATGCAGACAATTCCTTAAATGATGCTCAACGGAAAATCAATGCTATTCTTGGAGATTTGCCCGATGATGTAGAACCGCCTTCGCTGGTAAAGTTTTCTATGGATGATCTTCCGGTTGTAACCATTGCTGCAACAGCAGAAATGAGCGGAAAAGATTTTTATGATTTACTGGATAAAAAAATTGAACCCATTATTTCACGTGTGCCGGGAGTAGCACAAGTAAATTTGGTAGGAGGTCAGGAAAGAGAAATTCAAATCAATATCAATCAGGAGAAACTGGAAGGATACGGATTATCTCTTCTTCAGGTTCAGCAGATGATTATTTCTTCCAATCTTGATTTCCCTACGGGAAGTGTTAAAACAAGAGAGAAATCAACTTTAATTCGTCTATCAGGAAAATATCAGTCTTTAAATGAATTGAGAAATTTAGTTATTTCTGATCGTGAAGGCATTCAAATTCGTTTAAAAGATATAGCAGAAGTTCAGGATACTCAAAAAGATGTAGATAAAATAGCCAGGCTCAATCAGCAGGATGCTATTCTTTTGCAGGTCATTAAACAATCTGACGCCAACGCAGTAGCCGTGAGTGAAGGCGTGAAAGAAGCCATTCAGGAAATACAAAGTGATTATCAGTCAGAAAATGTACAGTTGAAAATTGCAAATGATACTTCTGAGTTTACTTTAACAGCTGCCAATCACGTTATTTTTGATGTGTTTTTAGCGATTGTTCTGGTAGCTCTGGTGATGTTGCTGTTCCTTCAAAGTCTGAGAAATGCTTTTATCGTTATGATTTCCATTCCGGTTTCTTTGATCGCTACTTTTATAGGAATTTATTTGTTGGGTTATACACTTAACCTGATGAGTTTGGTAGCACTTTCATTGGTAGTGGGAATTTTGGTGGATGACGCCATTGTAGTGGTTGAAAATATTCACCGACATCTTGAAATGGGAAAAAATAAAGTAAAAGCGGCTTATGATGGAGCTACTGAAATAGGTTTTACCGTATTGGCTATTACTTTGGTGATAGTGCTGGTTTTTCTGCCAATTTCTTTAAGCAATGATTTAATTGCCAATATTATAAAACAATTTGCCGTTACAGTTATGATTGCCACAGGGTTTTCATTACTGGCTTCTTTTACTATTGTTCCCTGGCTTTCTTCCAGATTTGGAAGAATTGAAGAAGTGAAGGGCGAAAGTTATTATCATAAATTCATTAGATGGTTTGAAAGTCAGTTAAAAAAATTCTCTGATTGGATTAGTAATATTTTAAGTTGGTGCCTGCGTTCTGCCTGGACAAAAACAGCCACTTTGGTAATTGCCGGATTGTTGTTTTTTGGATCTTTCGGCTTGGTAGGTTTTGGATTTATAGGAACAGAATTTATGCCTAAAATGGATAAAGGTGAGTTTTTGGTTCAGATTGAACTTCCAAAAGATGCTTCTCTTGAACAAACAAATTTTACTCTTCAGAAAGCGGAAAGATTTTTGCGTCAAAAACCTGAAGTTATTGATTTGATTACTACTGTCGGACAAACCAGCTCCGGATTTGGAATGAGTCAGGCTTCTACTTATGAAGGTGAGATAAACGTTCTTTTAACTGATAAAGAAGAAAGAGAGGATAATACCTTTATATATGCTGCTAAAATTCGCCGTGAATTGGAAGCAGAACTGGTCAATGCCAAAGTAAGTACTGTTCCTGTAGGAGTGATGGGAGCAGAGGAAGCTCCCTTAGAATTAGTAGTGGTTGGCTCTACTGTTGAAGATGCTTTGGAATTTGCTGAAAGAGCAAGAGATGAACTGCTGAATATTCCGGGAGCTACTGAAATAGAACTTTCTGTGGAAGATGGAAATCCTGAAATCAATGTGCAGGTAAACCGTGATCAGATGTCGAGTTTAGGACTGGATTTAGCAACTGTAGGAATGACTATGCAGACTGCTTTTAGTGGGAATACTGACGGAAAATTTAGGGCCGGAGAATATGAATACGATATTAATATTCGCTATGATCAGTTTAATCGTTCTAATATTGATGATGTCAGAAATTTGATCTTTATCAATAATATGGGGCAAAAGATAAGACTTTCTCAATTTGCCGATATTGAAGAAGGTTCCGGACCCAGTGTTCTGGAAAGAAGAGATAAATCTCCTTCGGTCAGTGTAAAAGCTCAGGTAGTAGGAAGACCCATTGGAACAGTAGCTTCAGAATGGGAATCTAAATTTTCTGAATTGCAAAGACCTGCCGGAGTCAGCACCGTTTGGGGAGGAGATATAGAAATGCAGGGAGATGGATTTGGAACTTTAGGATTGGCACTCATCGCTGCTATAATTTTAGTTTATTTAGTGATGGTTGCTTTATATAATTCTTATGTAACTCCGTTTGTGGTTTTATTTTCCGTTCCTTTGGCTCTAATAGGAGTGTTGGTAATCTTAGCCTTAACCCGAAATTCAATCAATGCATTTACTATTCTGGGAATGATTATGTTAATCGGTTTAGTAGCTAAAAACGCTATTCTTTTAGTTGATTTTGCAGACATGAGAAAAAGAGCAGGTATTGCTACCAATCAAGCTTTGATTCAAGCAAATCAAGCCAGGTTAAGACCGATTTTAATGACAACTTTAGCTATGATTTTCGGAATGATTCCGATAGCCACTCAATCAGGAGCAGCTTCTGAGGTCAATAATGGTTTGGCTTTGGTAGTTATAGGAGGTCTGGTTTCATCTTTGTTTTTAACTTTAATTGTGGTGCCTGTGGTATATGCTGTTTTTGATGCCATCACTTCTAAATACGGAAGAAAAACAGAAATAGATTATGCCGCTAAAATGCTGGAGGATTAATATGTGAATTCAATTGAAAATTTTTTAATTCTATACTTTTTCTTTAAAAAAGAAATTTAGTTTTTAAAAAATTCTTAGATTCAAAGAAAAAATATGCCAATCATAGGTTCTTTAATAAAGGGAATAATAGATGCTTCCCAATTCTTTGGATCGGATGAAGATCACATGGAAAATCAGGAAAAAGTTCTGATAGAATTATTGGAAAAAGCGAAGCACACAGCTTTTGGGATTTATTACGGATTTGAAGAAATCTTAGAGAAAGAAGATAAGATTTCTACTTTTCAGGAATGGATCCCTTTTTTCGATTATAATAAAATTCAGCAGGAATGGTGGAAACAAATTCAATCTGGAAGAAGTAATATCACCTGGCCGGGACGACCTTCTTATTTTGCTTTAAGCTCAGGAACCACCGGAAAATCCAGCAAGAGAATTCCCATCACCGAAGATATGCTCGAAAGCATCAGAACCACTGGATTAAAACAAATTTCGGCCATTTCCAATTTTGATATGCCGGCCGATTTTTTTGAGAAGGAAATCATGATGCTGGGAAGTTCTACCAGTCTGGATAAAAGAGAGGATAATCTGGAAGAAGGAGAAATAAGTGGAATCAGTGCCAGTAATATTCCTTTCTGGTTTAGAAGTTATTATAAACCCGGAAGAGAAATAGCTGATATTCAGGATTGGGATGAAAGGGTAAAGCATATTGCTCAACATGCCAAAGACTGGGATATTGGTGCTTTAAGCGGAATACCATCCTGGATGCAACTCATGCTGAAAGAGGTAATCGATTTTCATGAGGCTGAAAATATTCATGAAATCTGGCCAAATTTACAAGTTTATACTTCAGGAGGAGTAGCTTTTGAGCCTTATGAAAAAAGTTTTAATGCTCTTTTAGGAAAACCCATTACGGTGATAGATACTTATCTTGCATCTGAAGGTTTTCTGGCTTATCAAAGAAGACCTGAAACTTCTTCTATGCAGCTGGTAACAGATAATGGAATTTTCTTTGAATTTGTTCCTTTTGAACCTGAATATATCAATCCGGATGGTTCTATTAAACAAGATGCACCCGTTAAAACCCTGGCAGAAGTAGAAAAAGATAAAGATTATGTTTTATTGATCAGCACGGTTACCGGAGCCTGGAGATATTTAATAGGTGATACCATCGTTTTTACAGATATAGAAAGAGCAGAAATAAAAATAACAGGAAGAACCAAATTTTTTATGAATGTTGTCGGTTCACAACTTTCTGTCAATAAGATGAATGATGCCGTTCAGCAATTAGAAGAAAAATACAATATTCGTCTTCCCGAATTTGTTTTGTCAGCAATCAGAATCGACGGGGAATTTTATCATAAATGGTATTTGGGAAAAGAGCAGGAAATTTCTGTTTCCAATCAGGATCTGGCCGAAAGTCTGGATGAGTTTTTAAAAGAAGCCAATAAAAATTATAGAGTAGCTCGTTCTAAGGCTTTAAAAGGTGTGATTGTTGAAACTATTCCTATGGAAATTTTTTATGAGTGGAGTGGTTCTAATAAACAAAAAGGAGGTCAGGTTAAAATGGAAAAAATCATGAAAGAAGAAAAGTTTAAAGAATTTGAAGAGTTTGTAAAGAAAAGCAGCTGATTATTTTATACGCATTTCATCATCAATTTCTTCTTTGATTTCATCTTCCTCCAGTTCGTTCAGCATATCCATAATTTCTTCCGGAGAAAGATATAATTTTCTGATTCTCTCTTTATAAATTTCAGAAATATCACTATTGTTCAAGATGAAATTTTTGGTAGCAATAATATACTCGCCCATTCCATGTTCAATAGCATAAGCATCAGCTGTTCTCTCTGCTTCTCTTATATGCTTTTTAGAAAATAAATATTTTATTCCAAAGATGACCATTCCTATTCCTGAACGATGTTTATAATCCATAATATGACCCAATTCATGACCTAACCATCCAATCATAACTTCATCTTCCATATCTAAAATCTCAAAAGAATCATCCTCAATCTGAAAAGTTTCACTAATCAAAATCACATACGATCTCTTGTGCCGGTTCCGGAAAATGCTTAAAAATTTGGGTTGAGCCTGCATAGTCGATTTTTTTATCTTTTTTTTGAATTTGACAGTGATAGGAACATCTTTTAAATCAGGATAAAAACTCAATGCCTTCTCTACTTGAGGTCTTATTACATCAGGAATATCTTTATTAATCATAGTGGTCGAATCAGAAGGTGGTGAAGAATGCTTGGAAGGTGAATGAAGAAGAAAGTCTTGATTTTGTTGTGGAAATAATTTATAAAGATGATCCTTTACCATGGTTGTCGAAACAAAGAAAATCAACAATAAATAAAAAGAACAATATTTTAGCATCTTATAAATCTTTATTTCCGTGTGAAATTATTTTTCGAAAGAAAGTTTTTGATAGAGTCTGATTAAAGTTTTTTTAGATTGTTCTTTTCCTTCTTTTAGAAAATCAAGTGAACGATTTAAAATGTCACTATCATGAATGACTTCTCCAACTTTTGAGAAAAAACCTGAAGAATCTTTCGCTTGTTCATTTTTATTAAAATTCTCACGAATGATATAAGCTCCTAATAAAACTCCTGTTCCCAATAAAACTGCAGCCAGGGAAGCAGGTTTTGAGGAAGATTTTTTCCGGGAAATAATTTTTTTCAGAGAAATATCTTTTAATAAATCATTTTGAAATTCTTCTCTTGATTGAAAAACATAATTTCTTAGATCAATTTCAACTAAATTTTCTGAAAAAGATTCTTGTTTTGCCGGATCATCATCTTTTAAAATAGAAATAAAAAAATAAAATTCCTTTCCATCGGAAAGTCCGGTCCAATCCGGATCTAAAGTAGCATGATTAAACGCTGAAGTTTGAAGTGAAATTTTTCCCATTTCAGGTAAAACAATATGAGAAGCTGAGGAAAGTACTTCTTTAGCCAATTCTTTTAAGCCCATTTCTGCTCCATCTTGACAATCTGTATTCTGATGATGTCTGAAATACCAGTCTGTTTTTTCACCTTGCACAGCGATTAAATCTCCGTCGCAATTCGGGCAAATACAATGACAGCTCAATCCCCCTTTAACTTCTGAAATCTCTTTTATTTTTCCACTGTCTTTATCTTTAGCTAATATGAATGCTTGCATTTGTTTATTATGTTTTTGATAATTCAAAATTTAAAATACAAAATAAACAATTCAAATCAGCTGAAATACTGGAATTATGAGATTATTTTAAGAAAATATGTTTGATGAAAGTTTAAAAGATTAAAAGGAAAAGATTTCTTTTCCTGATCATTCTTCTTTTAAATTGCCTTTTGGTATTCCAAAGAAAAGAATCGGAAGCATCATTGCTTTTAGAAAGAGAATTGTCATCAAAAGTTTTCATGATACAGTTTTTAAAGAATTCTCAGGTAAACCATAAAATCTGCCTGCTTTTTTAAAAAATATACAGGCAGATTTTCCCCGATTTTAAACTGAAATTAATAGACATATTTCAATGTTTTAAAACGTCTTTTGGTATTCCAGTAACTGGCTTTAGAATTTCGGGTGGTTGTTGTGTTGCTTAGCGTTCTCATAACAGTACAATTTTAAAAGGTTGCTTTCTTATTGGACTGATGTTTCTTTAAAACGTTACGCGAATGGATGTTATTTTTAATTTAATTTCCTTTTAAAAATAAAAACCCGAGAATTTCCCGGGTTTTATAAAGACATTTTTTTAAAAATTAGAAACAATATTCATTTTCCTGAATTAACTGATCTGCAATTTCCTGAATCAATTTACTAATATTGGGGAAGTTTTGATAACGGGTAAATCTTCTCAATCCCATTAACAACATCTTTTGCTCATCTCCTCCGGAAAAAGAAATAATAGCTTCTTTTCCTTTTTGATTGATTAATTCTACCGCATCATACAAATACAATCTGGTCATATTTATCTGATTCTTTAATTCTTCAGCACTTGCATTTTTTACAGATTTTTCTGTTCTCAAAATAGCCGATTCCACCATAAAAATTTCAATCAGCATATCTGCAGCAGCCATTAGAAGATTTTGATGTTTTTCCAGATCAGCTCCATATTTTTGAACTGCACTTCCGGCAACCATTAAAAATGCTTTTTTCAGTTTTTCGAGAATTTCTTTTTCTTCTGCAAAGACTTCATCATAATCAGGAGTGTCAAAAGAAGGTATAGAAGTCAGCTCATCCTGAATAGCCATAGCAGGAGTCATTAAATCCAGTTCTCCTTTTAAAGCTTTTTTCAAGAGCATGCCTACACTGTGCATACGATTGATTTCATTGGTTCCTTCATAGATTCTTGAAATTCGTGCATCTCTCCAGGCTGCTTCCATAGGAGATTCTTTTGAATAACCCATTCCTCCATAAATCTGAATCCCTTCATCACTGCAGTTTTGCATATCTTCAGAAGCCGCTACTTTTAAAAGACTGCATTCTACAGCAAAATCTTCCACCGCTTTGAGCTCAGCTTCATTGTCAGATAATCCTTCTTCTATAAAATCCTGTTTTCTGTCTTCTATCAGTTTGGCTGCCCTATAAGTAGCAGATTCTCCTACATAAGCAGAGGTGGCCATTTTTGCCAGTTTAGTCTTAATGGCTTCGAATTGAGAAATTTTTGTGCCAAATTGTTCGCGCTCATTGGCATATTGAACAGAATAAGTAGTCACTCTTCTTTGAGCATCCAAACATGCAGCTGCCAGTTTGATTCGGCCAATATTTAAAATATTCATGGCAATTTTAAATCCCTGACCGCGTTCAGAAAGCATATTTTCTGCAGGTACTTTTGTGTTTTCAAAAAACACCTGACGGGTAGAGGAGGAGTGAATTCCTAATTTATCTTCTTCTTTTCCCAGTTTGATCCCATTAGGATTGTCTTTGTCATATTCTACAATAAAAGCAGAAATATATTTATCGTCTTCAATTCTGGCAAAAACAATAAACAGATGACAGAATCCGGCATTTGAAATCCACATTTTCTGACCGTTAATAGTATAACTTTTTCCGTCATCAGAAAGTTCAGCTTTGGTTTTTCCTGAGTTGGCATCACTTCCGGCTGTGGGTTCTGTCAGAGCATAAGCACCAAACCATTCACCGGTAGATAATTTTGGAAGATACTTTTCTTTTTGTTTCTCATTTCCGTAAAGGGCGATAGGCAAAGTACCAATTCCGGTGTGGGCTCCATAAGCAGTAGCCATAGAACCGGTAGCTCCGGAAAAATAATCAGTAACCAAAACAGAAGAGGTAAATCCCATTCCTAATCCTCCATATTCTTCATCTATGGTGATACCTAAAAAACCCAGTTCCCCGGCTTCTCTCATCAGTTTTTCAGTGAGTTCATAATCGTGATTCTCAAATTGTTCGCGTTTGGGAATCATTTCGCGTTCTACAAATTCCTTAACAGAATCACGCATCATTTTTTGCTCTTCAGTAAAATCTTCGGGCGTAAAAACATCCTCATAATGAGATTCTTTTATGATGAATTCGCCACCTTTTAGTGTGTTCTTTGACATTTTATATTTCTTTAAAATTAATTATCTGATTGTTTTAAAACTTAAAATCCGAAAACTTGTCAGGCTTTTTTCAACCCACTAATAAACTTCATAAACTCCTGCCGCTCCCTGACCGGTTCCTACACACATAGTTACCAAAGCATATTGGTCATGCAGATTTCTTTTTTTCATTTCATCAATAATCTGCACCGATAATTTGGCACCTGTACAACCTAATGGATGACCCAAAGCAATGGCTCCTCCGTTGACATTGACAATATCAGGATTCATACCTAGCTCCCGAATGACTGCCAGACTTTGAGAAGCAAAAGCTTCATTCAGTTCAATCAGTTCTATATCCTGAAGTTTTAATCCTGCTTGTTGTAAAGCTTTAGGAACAGCTTTTACAGGACCAATTCCCATAATTTTTGGTTCTACTCCGGCCGGAGCATAACTGACTAAACGCGCCTGAGGTTCGAGATTTAATTCTTTAACCATATCTTCGCTCATGATTAATACAAAAGCAGCACCATCACTCATTTGAGAAGAATTTCCGGCAGTTACACTTCCGCCTTGAGCAAAAACCGGACGAAGATTATTTAAAGCTTCTATGGAAGTGTCTTTTCGCGGGCCTTCATCTTTTTCAACGGTATAATTCCGATTTTTCTTTTTTCCGTTTTCGGCATAAGTCTGCTCTACTTCAATTGGCACAATCTGATCGGCAAAACGATTTTCTTCCTGAGCTTTCAAGGCTTTAATATGAGATTGATAAGCAAATTCATCCTGATCTTCTCGGGAGACATTATATTTATTTGCTACTTCTTCAGCAGTTAAACCCATTCCCCAATAATAATCGGCATGACCTTCTTTAACTAATTTATAACTTGGGGTTGGTTTAAACCCGCTCATCGGAATATAGCTCATACTTTCTGCCCCTCCGGCAATAATACAATCAGCCATTCCATTCTGAATCTTTGCGGTAGCTATGGCAATGGTTTCTAATCCTGATGAGCAAAAACGGTTGACAGTCATTCCCGGAACTTCATTCCGATCCAATCCCATCAGAGAAATAAATCTTCCCATATTCAAACCTTGTTCTCCTTCAGGCATGGCATTTCCGACTATCACATCATCAATGCGGGCAGTATCTAACTGAGGAACTTGTTGTAATAAATAAGCAATGGTTTCAGCTGCCATTTCATCAGGTCTTTTAAATCTAAAAACACCTCTTGGGGCTTTACCTACTGCTGTTCGATATCCTTTTACTATATATGCTGTTTTCATTTTATTTGTTTTTATTTTTTACTGAATTAATTTCTTAAAGGTTTTCCTGTTTTCAACATATGTTGAAGTCGTTCAAGGGTTTTTCGTTCTCCGCAAAGAGAAAGAAAAGCTTCCCTTTCTAAATCCAGTAAATACTGTTCGCTGACTAATTGATTTTCAGATAAATCTCCGCCTGACATCACATAAGCTAATTTGTCCACGATTTTTTGATCGTGTTCACTGATAAATTTTCCTGCTCTCATTTGACTGGTTCCGACTAAAAGAGCTCCTAAAGCTTGTTTTCCTAAAACTTTAATGTCTTTTCGCGGAATGGGTTTTGTGTAAGCATTTTCTGCCATCAGCACAGCTTGTTGTTTGGCAATGGCCAGTTGTCTGTCTCTGTTGACAACAATGATATCTTTATGAGGTTGTAGAATATCCAAATCATAAGCTTCATAAGCTGAAGTAGAAACTTTAGCCATAGCGATAGTGATGAGGCGACTTTGAAGTCTGTTTAATTCCACATCATCTTTTTCAAAAGAATCTGAAGCTCTTAAAGCCATTTCTTTAGATCCGCCACCGCCTGGAATTAATCCTACTCCTGCTTCAACCAAACCTATATAAGTTTCTGCTGAAGCTACTATTTTATCAGCATGAAGAGAGAGTTCACATCCTCCGCCCAAAGTCATATTATGTGGAGCAGAAATAGTAGGAATGGAAGAATATCTCATTCTCATAGAGGTTTGTTGAAAATACTGAACAGCCTGATTGAGTTCTTCATATTCCTGCTCAGCAGCCAGCATAAAAATCAAACCAATATTGGCACCTACTGAAAAATTTTGTCCTTCATTATATAAGACCAATCCGCGAAATTCCTTTTCTGCTAAATCAATGGCTTTATTTAAACCATTTAAAATGCCGGATCCTATAGCATTCATTTTACTTCTGAATTCGACATTCAGAATACCATCTCCCAGATCCTGCACCATCATTTCTTCATTTTTAAAAACTTCTTTCGGACCGCGTATATTGTTTAAAATAATAAAACCTTCCTGCCCCGGTTTTTTTACCTGATCCTTTTGTTGAAGATCATAGTAATAAGTCTGGGCATCTTTGACAGAATAAAAATTCTTTTGTCCGGCTTCCAGCATTTCATTTACCCAATCTGCCGGGTTGAGACCTTCTTCTTTTATGAGTTCTACTCCTTTTTCTACACCTACAGCATCCCAGATTTGAAAAGGTCCATGCTCCCAGCCAAAACCTGCACGCATGGCATCATCTATTTTATAAATTTCATCACTGATTTCAGGAATACGATGAGAAGCATAAGCGAAAAGAGAAGCGAAGTTTTTTCTGTAAAAATTTCCTGCCTTGCCTTTGTCCGCTAATAAAATAGCATATCGATCGGATAGGTTTTCAACAGGTTTTGTTTGCTCCAATACATTAAAAGAAGCTTTTTTCTGATCGCGATATTCCAGTGTTTTTAAATCCAAAGATTTGATTTCACTGGGACCGTCTTTCTTTTTAATTCTTTTATAAAAACCCTGACCTGTTTTTGCACCCAGCCAGTTGTTTTCGAGCATCTTTTCGATAAAATCAGGCAGAGCAAATAATTCATGTCTTTCATCATCGGGTAAATTCTCATATAAACCTTTGGCAACCAAAACCAAAGTATCAAGACCTACTACATCTACTGTTCTGAAAGTGGCAGATTTCGGTCGACCTAAAACAGGGCCGGTCAATTTATCTACTTCTTCAATGGTAAGATCCAGTTCATCTACCTGATGAAATAAATTCATGATGCTGAAAATTCCGATTCTGTTTCCGATAAAAGCAGGAGTATCTTTTGCAATAACAGCTTGTTTTCCCAGAAACTTTTCACCATAAGCATGTAAAAAATCTAAAACATCCTGAGAAGTTTCAGGTCCGGGTATAATTTCAAAAAGCCTAAGATATCGCGGCGGATTAAAAAAATGCGTTCCGCAAAAGTGTTGCTGAAAATCTTCACTTCTTCCTTTACTCATTAAATGAATGGGAATACCTGAAGTATTTGAAGAAACCAAACTACCTTGTTTTCTGTGTTTTTCAACCTGGTCAAAAACTTGTTGTTTGATATCGAGTCGTTCTGTCACCACTTCGATAATCCAGTCGGCTTCTGAAATTTTTTGAATATCATCTTCCAGATTTCCTGTTTTGATTCTGTGGGCAAATTTTTGATGATAAATTGGAGATGGCTTAGATTTTAAAGCTTTTTGAAGTTCTGTATTAACAATACGATTTCTAACTTCTTTATCATCTAAGGTTAAACCTTTTTGAATTTCTTTTTCATTGAGTTCTCGCGGAACAATATCCAGGAGCAAAACCTGAACGCCAATGTTAGCAAAATGACAAGCAATGGCACTTCCCATAACTCCGGAACCGATGACCGCTACATTATTGATATGTCTATTCATGGAAAACTTTTTGATTTTTTAAACTATGCTGAAAATAATCAATATGCGCGAATTTCCTTAAAAAAAAATTATATATTAACAAGAACTTAACCGGGTGTTTTTTGAGTTGGGTTAACCAAGAAATTTTAATTAAAGCAATAATCTCTCAGTTATGCAGAATATAGAATTGTTTATGGAGATGAAGAGGTTATAAAATTCAATGAAAAATTTAAATGACCTATATAAGTCAGGTGAAAGCCATTATTATTTAGGTAGAAGATACCCATTAAAGATAATAGATGGACATTCTGAAGCCGTTCATTATAAAGGCCGATACTTGCAAATCGAAACCAAAGATAAAGCTCCACAGCACGTTAAAAAGCTTTTGGATAAGTGGTATCGAGAAAGAGCAGATAAAGTTCGCCGAATATGCAGAACCCTTAATTCAGCGATTTAAAAAATACGATGTAGAGCCAAAAATTCTCTTTATCCAAAATATGGAAACCCGATGGGGAAGCTGTTCCGCCAAAGGAAACATCATCCTCAATCCCGAACTCATCAAAGCGCCCAAGCCTTGTATAGAATACGTCATCATCCACGAACTCTGTCATCTCATCCATCGCAATCACACCAAAGCTTTCTTTAGATTGCTGTCCAAAGAAATGGCGGATTGGGAGAAATGGAAGGAAAGATTGGAGCGGGAGATGGCTTGAGAACCTTGATGGTTTTAAAATTAAAGGTAATTAGCGAGAGTTATCTTAACGGCCGGGAAGATTTCAATAAGAATTAAACTTTAAAAACTTCGCTTCTTAAATAGAAGATAATTGCAGTGGATGACGATAAGCAGTAAAAAGCTGTATTTCTTTTGTGCTCATTTTTTAAAAAGAAAAAACCGCAAACCTTTAATTAATAAAAGTTTACGGTTTTTTAAAGGTGCTCGAGGCGGGACTTGAACTATACAAGTAAAATTCAACGTATATAAATCTAACTAAAACTGAAAGCCCCTTAAAACAAGGATTTACAAAGGATATTTATTTATTTCAATTTAATGCAATTTTATCAAATTTTAAATTTGTGCTCAATTTATACCCTTTTGTGCTCATTTTGTGCTCAATTATTTTACCTTTGAAATGTCAAATTTTAAAACTATTAAAATGGCCTCCGTAAATTTCATTTATAGATCTAAAAAACCTGAAGCATTTCTTACTGCACGATTTTTTTATAGAAAAATTGGACAAAAAAATCCATCTTCTGTCTATGCAAAAACAAGAGAGAAAGTAAAAAAAGAATATTGGGATAAAAAGCATAAAAAAAGAACCAGGGATTTTGAAATTTTAAATCAACAAATACGATTAAATAAAACTCTCTTAGATATTGAAACTTTTGTTGTCGAAAGATTTGAAAATAGCCCTATTGATGAGATAGATAAAAAGTGGCTTCAACAAACAATAAACCTATATTACACTCCGAAAGGATCCATAAATAAACAAAACACTCCTAAAAACTTAATAGATTATATAGAATATTTTTTAGAAAAAAAACGTAACACACTATCTCTTTCTATTAAAAAGCAAATGAGAGTAACTAAAAACAAAATGATTAGATTAGAAGAGGAATTGGGATATCCTATACTTTTAGAAAATATTGACGAACAATTCTTCAATACATATTTAGATTTTTGTAAAAAAGAAAACTATAAATTTAATACTATAGAAAGAGAATGGACTCGTATTAAAAGAATTTGTCGAGAAGCAGAAGCTGATGGTTTTAAATTTGAACGAAGATTGGATAGGCTTGTTGTAAAAAAATCTAAAAACGAAAAAGAAATAGAGGTGCCTTATCTATCATTTGAAGAATTAGAGCATTTAGCAAATTTTGATTTTAAAAAAGAAGCTCACAAAAATGCGAGAGATTGGCTAATTCTCAGCTGTTATACAGGACAACGAGTTTCTGATTTTCTAAGATTTAAAAAAGAAATGATTTACCAAGACGAAGAAGGAAGGTGGTTTTTAAATCTAACCCAAGTTAAAGATAAAGAAAACATTATTATTCCCTTAGCTTCTAAAGCCAGAGAAGTATTGGAGAAAAGAAATGGAGAGTTTCCCCGTAAAATATCAGAACAAAAATACAATAAACATATTAAAGATTTGTGCAAGATTGCTGGATTTGATAAAATGATGTACGGCTCAAGAAGGAAAAATATCAACAAGGGCAAAAAAGATCTACCAAAGGTATTTAGGGATGTAATTAAGATGTATCCCAAGCATGAACTTATTACATCACACATAGGAAGACGTTCTTTTGCTACAAATTTTGAAGGTCGAATACCCAGATCTTTGATTATGAAAGTTACAGGACATAAAAAAGAATCAACTTTTTTGAAATACATAAAAAAGAGCGATATTGATTTCGCTAAACAGGCTTATGATGCTATTGAAAATTTAAATTATTAACTCTTAACAAGAGAGATATGGATTATTTTAAAATGATTTGTGAAGCGGTATTTTTAAATAAAGATATAGTTTCTTTACTTAAAGAAAATCAAGCTAAAGCTAAAGAAAATGGTGTAGGCTATATCGAATTCTTTGAGAATTGCGATACGGTTTATAGGAATTTGAAAGGTGAATTGAACAAACAAATTGAAGATGAAAAACAACTTATACTTGAAGAGTTAAAGTATCTGCCATCCGATATATCTCTTGATGATTTAGAAGATCGATTAAAACGTTATTTTGATTTTATACGAAGGGTTAAAAATGATGAGGCGTTTATCGAGGAAAGCTTTTTTAATGAACTTTCCTTTCCCCAAAAATTATATGCTCATCAAATTGAGAAAATAGAAAGCGATATAAAAACTGCGAAACAAGATTTATACCGAGAAAATTCAAAAGAAATAAAGGATAGCAAAAATTTACATAAAGATATATTCAAGTATAATAGCTTTAGAGTATTTGAAGCCTTTGTAAAACGAAAAGATTTAAAAGTTTATAATCACACAGATTTAAGTTTTCTATACACTTATTTAAAAAGAGATAATCTACTTAAAGAGAAATGGGAATTATCAGACTTTAAGGATTGGATTCTCAGTGAAATTTTCAAAGATTCTTCTGAACAAGAAATTCGTAATCTGCGAAAAAATTTACATGAAAAATCGAAAGAAGATCCCAAGCGATTTAGATTATATGAAGATTTAAAAAATGAAGTTTTGAGAAAGTGAATTTTTTGTTATTTTTTCACAATTTTAAAGTCAAATGTTATAATTTTCGAAACTATTATATGAGGTCTTATAAAATGATTCGGGAAGAATTTAAACCAATTAACATGCTCTAAAACATTAAAAAATGGAGAGAGTTTTTTATGTGATAATTTTTATAGTTCTTTTTACCATTAGTGGTTGTCAAAATCAAAAACAAAAACATATTCAGAATGCAGATAAAGAAACAGATCTGCAATCAGGTCGGGAATTAGAATTAATATTAAAAGAAATTGAACTCAGAGAACGTGAATTAGATCTAAGAGAAAGAGAATTAGAACTTTCAATCGGGTCAGAAAAAAAATCACTTACTTCTATATATAATGAGGTGAAACGTGGAGTCTATTTAATCTATACTTCCAATAATATTGAGGTTTCTCAAGGATCTGCTTTTGTTATTAATAGCAATGGATTAGCGGTTAGCAATTTTCACGTTTTTGAAAATGCCTCCTCAGCTATTGCCATAAATGATTTTGGTGAGGAATTTATGATTACAGAAGTCTTAGAAGTAAATGAAGAAAAAGATTATATTATTTTCCGTTTAGGCAATCAAGATGATTTTCCTTTTCTAAAAATAGCCAATAATCTTCCGGAGGTGGGTGAAGATGTCTTTGCTGTGGGAAATCCAAGGGGTCTGAACCAAACATTATCAACAGGCATAATCTCAGGATTTAGGAGTAATAAAGAACTTCTTCAAACAACAACTTCTATAACTTATGGAAGTAGCGGAGGTCCTTTATTCAATAAACAGGGAGAGGTTATAGGTGTGACAACCAGCGGGTTGGATGAGGCAAATTTAAATTTTGCAATTAACATTCATGAGCTTCCATTGAAGAGGTTTAAAGAGGATTATAGGATAAATAACTTGGCAAGCGAATTAAGTCAGGATGAGTTGAAGACCTTGATAAAAAGTTATTATAAAGCTCTTAGAGAAGATGATTGGGCTGCTTTGTATTCTCTTTATGCCTATGATATAAATCGATTCTATGATAAATTTAATATTGATAAATATGAAGCTATTTCTTTAGCAAAAAGTTATAAACCTACTTTTAAAATTATTGATGTAAATAATAAAATAAGATGGAATACTTTTAAAGTTAACTTTTCCCAATTAGGTGCTGAAATAACATTTACCATGGATTACAGTATTGTTCGTGAAGAAAAAAATAAGCCATCGGAATTTGTATTAGAAATTGTACTAGTTGTTGATAAAGACAAGAAAATTTCAAGCATTTATGAGAATATATTATCCAAAAGATAAATTTGAGATATTAGAAAAACAATAAAAAAATTCATAATGATACAAACCCAAGACATTAAAAAAACCGTATGGGATGCCTGCGATACATTTCGTGGAGTAATCGATCCTTCACAATACAAAGATTATATTTTGACCATGCTGTTTATCAAATATATCAGCGATG
>Ga0209487_1000166_pt1 | contig 60798 bp, 51 predicted proteins | sample Poulit2012_FD_187524 | JGI IMG/M metagenome (GOLD analysis project Ga0209487, IMG submission 187524) | Agricultural soil microbial communities from Georgia to study Nitrogen management - Poultry litter 2012 (SPAdes) (version 2) | ecosystem: Environmental > Terrestrial > Soil > Agricultural land... | reverse complement strand
CCGAATCCAGGCCTCAGGAACCGGACTCACGGCAGCAGGAAACCGATGCGCAGCCGATCGACGCCCCCGCTCCGGAACAGCCCGCCAGCGGTGCCCCGGAGAGCGCTGTCACCGACCCCCGCCAGGCCGACCAGCTGGCACGCTTTCAGCAGCGCCTGTTCGCCCACCTGGAGCGCCACAAGCGCTATCCCTACAATGCCAAGCGACGCAGGCAGGAAGGGGTGGCCATGCTCCGCTTTACCCTGACCCGCGACGGCAGCGTGACGGCCTACTCTCTGGAGGAGAGCTCGGGCAACCGGGATCTGGACCAGGAGGTGCTGACCATGCTGCGACGGGCCCAGCCCCTGCCCCGCATTCCCGACGAGCTGGGGGCAGAACAGTTGGAACTGGTCATTCCCGTGGAATTCTTTCTCCGGCGCTGAGCTCCGCTGAACTCGACGCGCTCTGCCCTGTTGCTGTGCCTGCGGCGGACTTTTTGAGGCTGCGAGGGGTCCGATCTGCCCAGCAGGGCTTCGGCGCCCTGCCCGCTGGAACTGGGCTCCGGGTTTTCAGGCAGGCGCCTCAGAAGGGCCAGACCAGCGGCACGATGAGCAGCGTGACCAGGCCGACCACCAGACTGAGCGGGATGCCCAGCCGCAGGAAATCCACGAAACGATAATTGCCGGGACCGTAGACCATGAGGTTGGTCTGGTAGCCGATGGGCGTGGCAAAGCAGGTGGAGGCACCAATCATGACGACCACCGCGTAGGGCAGCAGGCTGACCCCCAGCTGGCCGCTGAGGGCCACCGCAATGGGAAAGACCAGCACCGCGGCGGCCACGTTGGAGATCAGGGCCGAGAAGAAGGCCGTGATGAGAAACAGCATGACCAGGCTGGTCATGGCCGAGCCTGCGCCCAGCCCCACCATGCGATGGGCCAGCACGTCGGCAGCACCGGTGACATCCAGCGCCGTGCCCAGGCCGATGGAGGCGGCGATGACCAGCAGCACCTGCCAGTCGACGCTGCGCCGGGCCTCCTGCACCCGGATGCAGCGGGTGGCCAGCATTGCCCCGGCGGCCAGCAGGGCGGCCTCCAGCATGCTGGCCCAGCCCATGCCCACCACAGCCACCATGGCCAGCAGGATGCCCCCGGCATGCCAGGCTCGATCGTGGCGCGGCGGCTCGGAGTCCTCGATGCGGCTGACCAGCAGGAACTCTCTGGAATAGCGGTGCTGATCGACGAACTCCTCGTGGGTTTCCAGCAGCAGGGTGTCGCCGGGGCGCAGCACGATGTCGCCGATGCGCCCACGGATCATCTGGGCGTTGCGGGCCACTGCAATGATGGCGGCATTGTACTGGTTGCGGAAGCGGGCATCCCGCACGGTCTTGCCAAGGTGAGGAAAGTTGGGCGACACCACCACTTCCACCAGGCAGCGCGCCGAATCCCGGTCCCCCAACTTGAAGGCCTGGTTTTCCGCCAGGCGGAGGCCGCGGATCTTTTTCAGATCCACCACCGCCCGGACATCACCGGCAAAGATCAGATGGTCTTCGGCGCAGAGGATCTCCCGGGGCGAGACGGCGCTGATCAGGTTGCCGCGGCGCTGTACCTCGATCAGGTACATGCCCGGAAGCTGACGCAGCCCGGCCTCCTCGATGGACTTGCCCACCAGGGGACTGCCGACCTCTACCTCCATTTCCAGGATGTATTGGCGGGCATCGGCAAACACGTCTTCCACCGGCTTGCGGTGGGGCAGCAGCCAGCGGCTGGTCAGGACGGTAAAGGCAATGACCGCCAGGGTGCAGGGCACTCCCACCCAGGCCAGGTCAAACAGGGACAGCATCGGCCGTCCCGAGGCGGCCGTCAGCATGTCGTTGACCACCAGATTGGTGCTGGTGCCCACCAGGGTGCAGGTGCCGCCGATGATGGCTGCATAGCTGAGGGGAATCATCAGCTGGGAGACCGAGAGATTGTTGCGCTTGGCCCAGTCGGCAATGGCCGGTACCAGCATGGCCACCACCGGCGTGTTGTTGAGCACCGAGCTGAACAGGGCCACCGGGCCCATCAGGCGGGCCTGGGCAAGGGGGATGGACCGGGTTCGGCCCAGCACCAGGTCGGCAATGACGGAGACCACCCCGGTCAGGGTCAGGGCTTCCGCCACCACAAACAGCACTCCCACCGTGGCCATGCCTTCGTTGGCCATGCCTGCCAGGGCCTGGGCCGGGGTCAGCACGCCGAGGAACATCAGCACGGCGACCCCGGCCACCAGCACAGCATCCGCGGGCCAGCGGGTCAGGATAAGCAGGCCAAAGCAGCCGGCGATGACTGCCAGAGTCTGCCATGCAGCGATGGTGAGCATGGCTCAGCGATACTTGTCCTGAAACCGGTCGATGAAGCGGGACAGTTGCTCGGCGGGAAGCTCATTGATGCCGGCAGCCGCCGCGCGCCCTCCCCCCGTGGCAAATTCCCGGCACAGCTCATCGGCCCCGGCCTTGCGATTCAGCGGGGCGCGGACGCTGACCAGATAGCTGCCATTGGGCCGCTCCGTCAGCACCGCGTGGGCCCGATCCGGACTGCCATTGGCCAGCTCGTTGCTGTACACGCCGCTGACCCGCCGCGCCCAGGCGGCATCGGGCAGGCTCAGCACCGCCACCTGCTCCGTGGCCAGCAGGAAAGGCTGCTCCCGGGCCATGTCCATGTCCCGCTGGTAGCCCTCTTCCAGGCGCTGGAAGTCCGCCCGGGCCTGTTCGATGAACTCCAGGGGATGGGCGTGGACGCGGACGCGCTGATAGAGCTCTTCGGGGGCAAAGTGCAGGTCGTCGACCGTTGCCCCGTACCCGTTGTAGTTCATGTAGATGCCCAGCTTCTGCAGCAGCTGGCACTGGGCTTCGGAGAGATCCAGTTGTGCCGCCAGCCGGGCCGCGCTGTCCCACAGGTTGTCGCCAAAGGCTCCCACTACGGCCCAGGCGGCGAAGCGACCGCCGAGATGGCCGTTGACCAGCAGACTGGTGCAGACATCGGGTGCAGTGTTGATGTGTGCATCCAGCAGCGGGCTGTCGGGAATTTCTCCGGCATGGTGGTGGTCGCAGTAGAACACCCTGGCGCCGGCTGCCAGGATCCGCTCCAGATCCTCGCGGTTCTTGTCCAGGGAAACATCCAGCACGGTGATCTCATCGCCGGCCTGGCCATGGATGCGCTGCAGCAGTGCGATGTCGCGCTTGACTCCAGTGACCAGCTGACTGGACCTGGGTTCGGCCAGGCGCAGCTGGGTGAGTGCACAGATGCCGTCGGCATCGCCGTTGAATACATCGATGTAAGCCATGGGCAGCGGGTGTCCTGAGCCAGTGTGCGGGCCAGTCTAGCACAGTCGCCAAAGGGTCGAATCACCCATTCGGGCGGCGTGGGCCAGACCGGTCCGCGCTGTCTCTCAGGCCAGTCCAGCCGCCCTATTCGGCCACCATCCGCTCGCGATTGAGGTCGACGATGGTCTGGCTGATGCCGGGCACGGCGGTCAGATCGTCCACGCCGCTGAACTGGCCGTACTCTTCCCGCCAGTCGGCGATGGCCTGAGCCCTGGCCTTGCCGATGCGATCCAGCTGGCTGGCCAGCTGCTCCACCGTGGCGGTATTGATGTTCAGCGGTGCCGGGGCCTCGCCGTCGGTCGGGGCAGCCCAGGCCAGCCAGGGCCAGAGCAGTGCCGCCAACAGGTGGCGGGCCCGGGCGGGCGCCCGGCGACGGGCGCCTGACTGTGGGTTGCTCGAGTGGGACAGGGTCGATGGGGTCATAGTGTTGCCTCCTTGCCAGCCAGTGGTCTCGCTTTGACCGGGGTGGACGTCGGGCGTTGGGCCCGTCCGCTCCTGCCCCGGACGCCACCAGACTAGCCCTTCACGCCCTGCCGAAGCTGTGGAAAATGTCTTGCTGAATGGCTTCCAGACTGCCTTGAGGGTGGTCGCTGCGAGTGATGGGGCGACCGATGACCAGGTAGTGGCTGCCCTGCCTCAGGGCCTCGACGGGAGTGGCGGTGCGGTGCTGATCATCGGCCCTGGCGCCCGCGGGTCGAATGCCCGGGGTCACCAGGGTGAAATCGGCACCCAGGGCATCGCGCAGCAGCGGGGCCTCCTGGGCGGAGCACACCACTCCGTCCAGCCCGGCCTCTCGGCTCAGGCGGGCCAGTCGCAGCACCTGTTCGGCGGGTGAGTCCGCCACGCCCACCGCCTTCAGCTGCTCGGCATCCATGCTGGTGAGCACGGTCACCGCAGTCAGCAAGGGGGCCTCTCGCCCCCAGGGCTCCAGCGCCTCGCGCGCTGCCTTCAGCATGGCCGGCCCGCCCAGGGCGTGGACGTTGATCATCCATACTCCCAGCTCGGCGGCAGCACTCACCGCCGCAGCTACGGTGTTGGGAATGTCGTGAAACTTGAGGTCGAGAAAGACGCTGTGGCCCCGCTCGACCAGGCTGCGCACCCAGCGAGGGCCGGCCCGGGTGAACAACTCCTTGCCCACCTTGACCCGACACTGTCCGGGATCCAGCTGTGCCAGCAGGGCCTCGGCCTGTTCCTGTCGGGGGAAATCCAGCGCCACCACGATGGGTCGCTCCACGGCCAGCCGATGGGGTTCAGTCACCTTCCAGTCCTCGTATGGGCTTGATGGTATTCCACTGTTTGCAGCCGGGGCACAGCCAGTGCAGCCTGCGCGCAGTAAAGCCGCACTGCTGGCACTGGTAGTTGGGCTTGTCCTGCAGGAGCTGCCTGAGCAGCTCATCCAGCAGGGCCAGCCGCTCGCGCTCTGAGTTCGATTGCCGCTCCAGCACCCAGGACAGCAGGCAGGACAGCCCGCGCAGAGTGGGCCGCTGGGTCAGTCGCTGCTGCAGAAACTCCATGGCGGACTCGTCGCCCTGACGATCGCGCAGCTCCCCGGCCACCGCCAGCAACAGCCGCGTCGAGGGATGGTCCTCGAGCAGGGCCTTGAGGCTGCGCAGATAGCCCTCGGGATCCTCCATCTGCCGGTAGCAGTCCCGGAGCTGATCGATCATCTCCGGCACCATGGCGGGGTCCTGCTCGGGAATGCGTCGGAGCTGGCGCAGCGCCTGGCGCGTCTGACCGGCTCGAAGCTCCACTTCCGCCGCCAGCAGCGAGGCGCGAATCCCCTGCCGATCATGCTGCAGGGCCTGCTTGATCAGCGCTCTGGCCCGCTGGAGGCTGCCGCGCTCCAGGGCCTGCTCTGCCAGCTCGCAGTGGTAGTGGCCCAGGGCGGCGTTGAGCTGCTCATGGCTGGTCCCCGGCAGCAGTCTCCCGCGGCGGGGCAGCAGGGAGCGGCCGACCTCGATGGCCCGCTGCCACTCCCGTTCATCCTGGTAGATCTCCATCAGCTGACGCAGGCTGACATCCCGCAGGCTGCTGGACTGATTGACCAGGTCCAGCAGCAGCCGCTCGGCCCGGTCCAGCAGCCCGGCACTGACAAAGTCCCGAGCCAGCTCCAGGTGGGCCTGGTGCTGCTGTTCGGCATTGAGGTTGGGGCGGGAGAGCAGGTTCTGGTGGATGCGAATGGCCCGCTCCACCTCGCCCTTGCGGCGCATTAAGTTGCCGACGGCCAGGTGGGTTTCCAGGGTGTCGCTGTTGACGTCCAGGGAATCGATGAAGAGGTCGATGGTCTCGTCCGTCTGCTCGTTGAGCAGGTGGTTGAGACCCCGATAATAGCGCCGGTATCCCTGGTTGCCGGTGCGCCGAAGCCGCAGGTGGCGACCGAGCAGCCAGCCGCTGACGACGGCGCTGAAGACGAGAAGAAAGTCACCCATGGTCAGCTTTTTGAGCCAACCCTCAACTCCTGCAGCTGTCGCTCACAGCGCTCGAGCTGGCGCTCCAGTCGCCGCCTGCCCAGGCCCATGCGGGCCAGTGCCAGACTGCTCGAGCCCAGTCCGGCCAGGCCACCGGCCACAAAGGCGATCAGCACCAGGGTGGCCAGCCTGGTGGACGGCAGCTGAACCAGCAGCAGGTCGACATCGACCCGGGTGCCATTCTGGGCGGCAAAGGCCACGCCCAGCAACAACACCAGGAGCAGGATCAGGGCCATGACGAGCTGCTTGAGCCTGTGCATCCGGCTTCGCTCCCTCTACGTGAATCAGGCGTGGCTGGACGGGGTGGAGGAGGTCCGCCCCCTGCCAGTCATCGCTCAGAGCCGGCCGGTGCCGGTCCCCTCCCGCCGCTCCTGCTCCCTCAGCATGGCGGCGTTGACCCGCTCTCGCATCTGCTTGCCGGGCTTGAAGTGGGGAACGTACTTGCCGCTCAGATGAACGGTCTCGCCGGTCTTGGGATTGCGCCCGAGACGGGCTTCCCGGTAGTGGAGGTTGAAACTGCCAAAGCCCCGGATCTCGATTCTCGAGCCCGAGGCCAGGGTCTCCGACATGTGCTCCAGCATGGTGTTGACGGCGAGCTCGACGTCCTTGTGGGACAGCTGACTCTGGTCTGCAGCCATGCGCTCGATCAATTCCGATTTGGTCATGGAATACTCCCTTGCACAGGTTCGGTGCCTCGCTGCTGCCCCGTCGGGACAGCAGCGATCTTCGACTTACTCCTGATTCTGCATCTGTGCCTTGATCAGGTCGCCGATGGTGGAGGGTGCAGCCTGCTCCTCCTGGCGGTGGGATCGAACCGCTTCGCGCTCGTCGGCCATGTCCTTGGCCTTGATCGACAGGCCGATGGTGCGGCTCTTGCGGTCGATGTTGATGATCATCACCTCGAGGGTGTCGCCCACCTTGATGGCATTGCGGGCATCTTCCACCCGCTCGCGGCTGATCTCCGAGGCCTTCAGCACCCCCTCGACCTCGTCGCTCAGGGACAGGGTGGCGGCCTTGGCGTCCACCTCGATAACGGTGCCGGTGACGATGGCATTGCGCTCATTCAGGGCAACGTAGTTGCTGAAGGGATCGTCCTCCAGCTGCTTGATGCCCAGGGAGATGCGCTCCCGCTCGGGGTCGATGGACAGGATGACGGTTTCGATCTCGTCGCCGCGCTTGAACTGGCGCACCGCCTCTTCGCCGGCCTCGTGCCAGGAGATGTCGGACAGGTGAACCAGGCCGTCGATGTTGCCTTCCAGGCCGATGAAGATGCCAAAGTCGGTGATCGACTTGACCGCACCGGTGACGCGATCGCCCTTGTTGTAGGTGCGGGCGAAGGTGTCCCAGGGGTTGTCCAGGCACTGCTTGATGCCCAGGGAGATGCGGCGGCGCTCCTCGTCGATGTCCAGCACCATGACCTCGACCCGCTCGTCGATCTGGACCACCTTGGAGGGGTGGATGTTCTTGTTGGTCCAGTCCATTTCGGAGACGTGAACCAGCCCCTCGACGCCCTCTTCCAGCTCGGCAAAGCAGCCGTAGTCGGTGAGGTTGGTGACCCGGGCCATGACCCGAGTGCCCTCGGGGTAGCGCTCGGTAATGCCCACCCACGGGTCGTCGCCCAGCTGCTTCAGACCCAGGGAGACGCGGTTGCGCTCGCGGTCGAACTTGAGAATCTTGACTTCGATTTCATCGCCAACATTGACGATTTCGCTGGGATGCTTGATCCGGCGCCAGGCCATGTCGGTGATGTGCAGCAGGCCGTCGACGCCACCCAGGTCGACAAAGGCGCCGTAATCGGTGAGGTTCTTGACGATGCCCTTGATGACCATGCCTTCCTGGAGCGTGGCCAGCAGCGCTTCCCGCTCCTCGGCGTTCTGCTCCTCCAGCACGGCGCGGCGGGAGACGACCACGTTGTTGCGGCGCTGGTCCAGCTTGATGACCCGGAATTCCAGCGTCTTGCCCTCGAGGTGGCTGACGTCGCGCACGGGGCGAACATCCACCAGCGAACCTGGCAGGAAGGCGCGGATGTTGAGGATGTCGACGGTGAAGCCACCCTTGACCTTGCCGGTCAGCTGGCCCTTGACCTCGTCGTCCGCTTCGTAGGCCTTCTCCAGTTCCTTCCAGGCCTCGGCGCGCTTCGCCTTCTCGCGAGAGAGCCGCGTCTCGCCCCAGCCATCCTCCACGGCCTCCAGGGCAACCTGAACCTCGTCACCGATCTGCAGCGTACACTCGCCGCGCTCGTCGAGAAACTGCTCCCTGGGGATGATGCCTTCCGACTTCAGGCCCGCGTGGACGGTCACCCAGTCTTCGTCGATGTCCAGAACCACACCGGTGACAATGGCGCCGGGGCGCATGTCGATGGTCTTCAGGCTCTCTTCAAACAGTTCAGCAAAGCTTGCGCTCATACTTGCTACCTATGCTATGGGTATCGGCTGGACCCGTCGTCAGTGTGTATCGGGCCGCTCACCGTCATCGCCACGCCACCAGCCGGCATGGGTCAGCTCATCGTCCCCGATCGCGACGACAGCTGGTGTCTCGTCGCGGCCGGGCCGCTGCGGTCGTCTCGCCGCATTCGTTCTTCTGACGCTCTCCGGGCGCTCGCGCGCCCTCCCCTCGTCCACGACCATCCCCGCCTCGAGGGCTCAGGGGTCGACGGGGCCCCATCCGCGCCTGTGCACCTCTCGGAGCACGCACTGCAGGACCTCATCGATGGACATTCCCGTACTGTCCACCGTCATGGCATCCGCCGCCGGCTTCAGGGGCGCCACCGGCCGCTCGCGGTCGCGCTGATCGCGCCGCAGGATGTCTTCCAAAAGGGCTGCGAGAGTAACATCAAGGCCCTTTTCCTTCAACTGCCTGTAGCGTCTGCGGGCCCTTTCCTCGGCGCTGGCCGTCAGGAAGATCTTCAGCCCGGCCTCGGGAAAGACCACGGTGCCCATGTCTCGCCCATCGGCCACCAGACCGGGCGGGCGAGCGAAATCCCGCTGGCGTCGGGTCAGGGCCCGGCGCACCTCGGGATGCACAGCAACCCGGGAGGCCAGCCCTCCCACCTGCTCACTGCGCACGGTGGTGCTGACATCGCGGCCATCCACCTGAATGCTCGCCGGCTCCCCGGGCTCGGCGGGGCCAAAGCGAACATCCAGCTCCCGGGCCAGCCGGGCCAGGGCCGCCTCGTCCTCCAGGGCCAGCCCCCGGTCTGCTGCGGCCAGCCCCAGCACCCGGTACATGGCGCCGGAATCCAGCAGGTGCCAGCCCAGATGGCGGGCCAGCTGCTGGCACAGGGTGCCCTTGCCGGCTCCGCTGGGGCCATCCACGGTCACTACCGGCGCCTCGCTCATGATGCCACGTCCAGGCGCAGGCCCAGGCTTCGAGCCCGCTCCACAAAATCCGGAAAGGAGGTCGCGACGATGTCGGCACCGCGGATGTGGATGGGAGCCCTGGCCCGCAGGCCTGCCACCGCCATGGCCATGGCAATGCGGTGGTCGCGCTGGCTGTCCAAGGTTGCCCCACCCAGCCGTCCCTCCGGGCCCAGGCCGCTGATGACCATGCCGTCCGCCAGGGGCTCGGCGGACACGCCCATCTGGGTGAGGCCATCGGCCATGACCTGGATGCGGTCGCTCTCCTTGACCCGCAGCTCTGCCGCACCGGTCAGCCGCGTCTGGCCCTCGGCACAGGCGGCGGCGATGAACAGCGCGGGGAACTCGTCGATGGCCAAGGGCACCAGCTCCCGGGGAATGTCGATGCCCCTCAGGGCGGCATGGCGCACGCGGATGTCGGCCACCGGCTCGCCGCTGGTCTCCCGTCGGTTGAGCAGCTCAACCCGGGCGCCCATCTGCTGCAGCAGATCGATGATGCCAGTGCGGGTCGGGTTGACGCCGACGTGTTCCAGGGTGAGATCCGAGCCCGGCACCAGGCTGGCCGCCACCATGAAAAAGGCCGCCGAGGAGATGTCGCCCGGGACCTCGATGGGGGTCGCCTGCAGCCGACCTCCCCCAGCGAGCACAGTCGTGGCTCCCTGCCTCTCCAGGGCATAGCCCATGCCCGCCAGCATGCGCTCGGTGTGGTCCCGGGTCGGGGCCGGCTCGGTGATGCGGCTGTGCCCGTCGGCATACAGCCCCGCCAGCAGCAGGCAGGACTTGACTTGGGCGCTGGCCATGGGCAGGGAATAGCGGATCGGCCGCAGGGGCCGGCGACCGCGCAGGGTCAGGGGCGGCGTGCCTGCCTCCCCCGTAGTCTCCACCTCGGCGCCCATCTGCCGAAGGGGCTCGGCAATGCGCTCCATCGGCCGGGCCGAGAGCGAGGCATCCCCGACCAGGGTGGTGGCAAAGGGCTGGCCCGCCAGCAGACCTGCCAGCAGCCGCATGGTGGTTCCGGAATTGCCCACATCGATGGGCCCGGCAGCGGGCTTCAGCCCCTCCAGGCCGACGCCGTGAATGCGCACTGCATCGGCGGCCAGATCGCCGCCGCCGGGCCCCTCGATGGTCACGCCGAGGCTGCGCAGGGCGTTCAGCGTGGCCAGGGCATCCTCACCCTGGAGAAAGCCGCTGACCTCGGTCACGCCCTCGGCCAGGGCGCCCAGCATGATGGCCCGGTGGGAAATCGACTTGTCGCCGGGGACGCGAATGCGCCCCTCGACTCGGCCGCCGGGTTGTACGATGTATTCCACCGAGTCTCACTCCTGACTCATCGTTGCCGAAGGCTGCATCTGCGAGGCAAAGCGGTCTCGGGCTGCCTTGGCCCGCTCAAAGACGGCCATGAGGTGGTCGCCATCGCCGGCCTCGACGGCCCGCTGCAGTTCGGCCAGATGGTGATTGAAATCCGTCAGCGCCGCCAGCAATGCCCGGCGATTGGCCAGGGCGATGTCCCGCCACATGACGGGGTCACTGGAGGCAATGCGGGTAAAGTCGCGAAAGCCGCCCGCCGCATAGCGGAACACCGCCTCGCCCCGGGAGCTGGAGGCCAGGGTGTCCACTAGGCTGTAGGCCAGCAGATGGGGAAGATGGCTGGTTGCGGCCAGTACTGCGTCATGCTCTTCCACGCCCATGGTCACCACCTCGGCCCCGGTCTGGCGCCACAGCGTCTCCACCCACTCGGCAGCAGCCGGGTCGGTGGCCTCGGTGGGGGTCAGAATGACCCGGTGTCCCCGGAAGAGATCGGGCCGCGCTGCCGCGATGCCACTGCGCTCGGAGCCGGCGATGGGATGTCCCGGCACAAAGCGGGAGCGGGCCGGCCCCAGGGCCGCCGCTGCGGCCACCACATTGCCCTTTACGCTGGCCACATCGGTGACCAGGGTGTGGGCCTGACCCGGCTGCTGCAGTAGAGGGCCCAGCTCGGCCAGCACCGCTTCCACGGTGCGAGTCGGCGTGGCCACCACCACCAGATCGGCACCGGCCACGGCGGTGGCCAGATCTAGGCTGTAGCCGTCGATCACTCCCAGCTCCCGGCCCCGGGCCAGCGAGGCTTCCCGCCGCCCCCAGGCTAGGGTTTCGGCCACCAGTCCGCGCTGCTTCAGCGCAGCGGCCAGGGAGCCGCCGATCAGGCCCAGCCCGAGGATGGTCAGCCGCTGCAACGGCTTCATGGCAACACCTTCTCCAGGGCCTTCAGCAGCGCGCTGTTCTCGTCGGGCAGACCGATGCTGATGCGCAGGTGATCGGGCATGCCGTAGACCCCGAGGGGGCGCACGATGATGCCCTGCCGCATCAGGTCCTGGTAGAGCTGGCCGGTATCGGTGGCAAACTCCGCCGTGATGAAGTTGCCCGCCGAGGGGATCCAGGAGATGCCCAGCCCCGACAGTCCCTGCTCCAGCTGGCGCATGCCGTCGAGGTTGATCCGCCGGCTCTCCGCCAGGTAGGCCTCGTCCCCCAGGGCGGCCTCGGCCCCGGCCAGACCGGTACTGGTGACATTGAAGGGCGCCCGCACCCGGTTGAGCAGGTCGGCGATGGCCGGGCTCGACAGGGCGAAGCCCACCCGCAGGGCCGCCAGGCCGTAGGCCTTGGAGAAGGTCCGCGTCACCACCAGGTTGGGATGGCGCTCCAGCAGTTCGAGGCTGCGGGGAAAATCGGGGTGGTCGACGTATTCGTTGTAGGCTTCGTCCAGCACCACGATGACCCTGGACGGCACCGTCTCCAGCAGCTTCGCCAGGGCCTGGTGACTCACCCAGGTGCCGGTGGGATTGTTGGGGTTGGCGATGAACATCACCGCTGTGTCCTCTGCCACCGCCGCGGCCATGGCTTCGAGGTCGTGACCCCATGCCCGGTCCGGGGTGACGATGGCCCGGGCGCCGCAGGCCTGGACCGCAATGGGGTAGACGATGAAGCCGTACCGCGAGTACACCGCCGACCGGCCTGGCTGCAGAAACACCCGGGCGATGAGGTCCAGCACGTCATTGGAGCCGCAGCCCAGGGTGATCTGTGTGGGCTCGACCCCATAGCGCTCGGCCAGGGCACCCTTGAGGCGATAGCCGCTGCTGTCGGGGTAGCGGTGGGTGCCGGCCAGGGCCTCCCGGGCTGCGGCCAGGGCTGCGGCGCTGGGCCCCAGCGGGTTTTCATTGCTGGCCAGCTTGATGACCCGCTCCAGGCCCAGTTCGCGCTGGACCTCTTCGATGGGCTTGCCCGCCTGGTAGGGCTGCAACCCCTGAACGCCCTGGTTGGCCAGGGCCACTGCATCACAACTCACTCTCGCCTCCCTTGGCCGGCCGCCGCGGAGGGCAAGGCGCCACTGCCGTCGGTCCGCCAGCTCATCTACAGCACCGCCTGGGGGTAGGAACCCAGCGGCTTGAGCAGCATGGAGCGCTCCTTCAACTGCTCCAGGATGTCCCTCGTGACCTCGTCGTCCTGATGCCCTTCGAATTCGATGAAGAACACATAGGCCCAGGCCTGGGTTCGCGAGGGACGGGTATCGATGCGGGTCAGACTGATGCCCTGCCGGTGGAAGGGCTCCAGCAGCTCAAACAGGGCCCCGGGACGGTTGTGGGTGGACACCACCAGCGAGGTCTTGTCCCGGCCGCTGGGCGGCACCGATTCCTGGCCGATGACGAGAAAGCGGGTGGCGTTGTCCGGATAGTCCTGGATGTCTTCCGCCAGCGCGGTCAGCCCGTAGCGCTCTGCTGCCATGCGCCCAGCCACCGCCGCCGTGCCCGGCTCTTCCGCTGCCCGGCGCGCGCCCTCCCCATTGCTGGACACCGGCTCCCTGGGTACACCGGGCCAGTGCCGGTCCAGCCAGTGCCGACACTGGGCCAGGGCCTGCTGGTGGGCAACGATGCGTTGGATCTGTCCCGGGGAGGGCTTCCCCCGGGCCAGCAGCTGCAGCTCGATCTTGAGCTCCACCTCGCCACAGATCTTCAGCGGCGAGCCGAGAAAGCTGTCCAGGGTATGGCTGACCATGCCCTCGGTGGAGTTCTCCACCGGCACGACGCCATAGTCCACCTGACCGGCTTCCACCTGCTGGAAGACCTCGCCGATGGTGGCCAGCGGGCGGCTGCGGACGGCGTGGCCAAAGTGCTTGAGCACCGCGGCCTCGGTGAAGGTCCCCTCGGGGCCGAGAAAGGCCACCTCCAGGGTGCGCTCCAGGGCCAGGCAGGCGGACATCAGCTCCCGGAACAGCAGGGCCACGCTGGTTTCGGGCAGCGGGCCGGGATTCTCTGCCATCACCCGCCGCAGCACCTGGGCCTCCCGCTCGGCGCGGTAGTACTGCACCTGCTCCGGATCCACGTCGGGCGCCGCCGCCAGCTTGACGTCGGCCACCTGCTGGGCAATGGCAGCGCGGCGGTTGAAGAGTTGCAGCAGCTCGCCGTCCACCTCGTCGATGGCGGCCCGCAGCGACTCCAGGCTCTGTGCTGCCCTGTCTTGATCGGTCATCGCATCAGCCCTTGCGCCGGGCAAAATCCTGCATGAATGCAATCAGCCGTTCCACGGCCTCCTCGGGAACGGCATTGTACAGCGAGGCCCTCATGCCCCCCACCGAGCGATGCCCCTTGAGGTTGAGCAAACCGGCCTCCTCGGCCTCGGCCAGGAAGGCGTCATCCAGGGCGGGGTCTGCCAGGGTGAAGGGGACGTTCATCAGGGAGCGGCAGTTTCTGGCCACGGGGTTGGCATAGAACCCGCTGTCATCGATGTAGCGATACAGTCGCTCTGCCTTGCGGCGGTTGATGCGCTCCATGGCCTCCAGGCCACCCAGATCCTTGAGCCACTGAAAGACCAGCCCCGCCAGATACCAGGCAAAGGTGGGCGGGGTGTTGTACATGGAGTCGTGCTCCGCCGCAATCTGCCAGTTCAGCATGGTGGGGCACTGGGCCCGGGCGCGGCCCAGCAGTTCCCTGTGCACGATGACGATGGTCAGCCCCGCCGGGCCGATGTTCTTCTGGGCCCCGGCATAGATGACGCCAAAGCGGGAGACCTCGACCGGCCGGGACAGGATGGTGGAGGACATGTCCGCCACCAGGGGGGCTGCCACGTCGGGGATGTCGAAGAACTCCACGCCGCCGATGGTCTCGTTGGGCGTGTAGTGGAGATAGGCCGCACCCGGGGTCAGCTGCCAGTCGGCAGGCTCGGGAAGGGTGGCGAAGTGGCTGCCCTCGGAGCTGGCCGCCACGTTGACGCGCCCCAGCCGCTCGGCCTCGGCAATGGCCTTTTTTGACCACTGTCCGGTGTTGAGGTAGTCCGCCACCTCGGTCTCCCCCAGCAGGTTCAGCGGCACCGCTGCAAACTGGGTGCTGGCCCCGCCCTGGAGAAAGAGGGTCGCGTAGTCGTCGGAGATGTCCATCAGCTGGCGCAGATCGGCCTCGGCCTGCTCGGCCATAGCCACCACTTCCGGCGAGCGATGGCTCATCTCCATGACCGACAGGCCCCGCCCCTGCCAGTTCAGCAGCTCATCCCTAGCCTGTTCCAGTACCGGCTCGGGCAGGCTGGCGGGCCCGGCGCAAAAATTGTACTTGCGATTCATCAGTGTCTGCTCTTGGTCGATGGCTGCTGGGCTCGCGCCGCGACAGCCGGGTTGTCAATGGATCAGGAGGGGCGCTCCTCGCCGGGGCCAGCATCGGTGGCAGGATCCTCGTCGACGCCCTCGGGTGCCGGCTCCTCATCTTCCTCCGCCACGGGCTCCACGCCCACCAGGCGCTCGCCCTCGCGCAGACGGATGAGTCGCACTCCCTGGGTGTTGCGGCTGAGGATGGAGATCTCCTCGGTGTGGGTGCGCACCAGGGTGCCCTGGTCGCTGATGAGCATGAGTTCGTCGCCGGGGAACACCTGCACGGCGCCCACCAGTTCACCGATGCGCTCGGTGGCGGCCATGGCAATCACGCCCATGGTGCCCCGTCCACGGACCGGGAACTCCGCCACTTCGGTGCGCTTGCCATAGCCGTTTTCACTGACGGTGAGCACCATGCCCTCCGCGCTGGGCACGATCATGCCGACGACCCGCTCTTCCTCGGCCAGGCGGATGCCGCGTACGCCCCGGGCGGTGCGACCCATGGGCCGCACCGAGCTCTCGTTGAAGCGCACGGCCTTGTTGCCGCTGGAAAACAGCATGATGTCGCAGCTGCCATCGGTGAGGGCCGTGCCCACGAGCCAGTCGCCCTCCTCCAGCTCGATGGCTCGCAATCCCACGCTTCGCTGCCGGGAATAGGCCGGCAACGGCGTCTTCTTTACCGTGCCCCGGGCAGTGGCAAAGAGGATGTACTGGTCTTCCCGATACTCCTCCACCGGCAGGATGCTGGTGACCCGTTCGCCCTCCTCCAGCGGCAGGAGGTTGACCAGGGGGCGCCCCCTGGACTGGCGGCCCGCCTCCGGAATTTCAAACACTCTCAGCCAGAACACTCGACCGGCGCTGGTAAAGCACAACAGGGTGGCGTGGCTGCTGGCGATGAGCAGGTGCTCGATGAAATCCTCGTCCTTGACCGCTGTCGCCGAGCGCCCGGTTCCACCCCGGCGCTGGGCCCGATAACTGGCCAGCGGCTGGGACTTGGCGTAGCCGCCGTGGGAAATGGTGACCACCCGGTCCTCTTCCGGAATCAGGTCCTCCATGGTGAGGTCCAGCCGCGAGGCCTGGATGTCGCTGCGGCGCTCGTCGCCGTAGTCTTCCGCCACCTGGCCCAGCTCGTCCCGGATGACCTGGACCAGGGCATCGGGGTCGCTGAGAATGATCAGGTACTCGGCGATCTCGGCCAGCTTTTCCTGGTATTCCTCCAGCAGCCGCTCATGCTCCAGCCCGGTCAGCTTCTGCAGGCGGAGATCCAGAATGGCCTGGACCTGGGCCGGCGAGAGGTGGTAGCGCCCCTCCCGAAAGCCGTACTCTTCCGGCAGTTCGTCCGGGCGGCAGGCCGTTTCCCCAGCCCGCTCCAGCATGCCCAGCACATCGCCGGGCTGCCAGGGTTCGGCCAGCAGCCGCTCCCGGGCCTCCTGGGTGGTGGTTGAGGCCTTGATGAGGGCGATGACCGGGTCGATGTTGGAGATCGCCACGGCCAGCCCCTCGAGGATATGCCCTCGCTCCCGGGCTCTGCGCAGCAGATAGACCGTGCGGCGGGTGACCACCTCCCGGCGATGGCGCAAAAACAGCTCGAGGCACTGCTTGAGGTTCAGCAGGCGGGGCTGGCCATCGACCAGCGCCACCATGTTGATGCCGAACACGCTCTCCATCTGGGTCTGGTTGTAGAGGTTGTTCAGCACCACTTCGCCGGACTCGCCGCGCCGCAGCTCGATGACCACGCGCAGCCCGTCCTTGTCGGACTCGTCCCGCAGCTCGCTGATGCCCTCCAGCTTCTTTTCCTTTACCAGCTCGGCGATGCGCTCGATCATCCGCGCCTTGTTCACCATATAGGGAACTTCGTGAATGATGATGCTCTCGCGGCCGTTGCGCTCCTCCACCACTTCGGCCCGGGCCCGCACGTAGATGCGGCCACGGCCGGTGCGGTAGGCCTGGACGATGCCGGCGCGGCCATTGATGATGGCCCCGGTGGGGAAATCTGGCCCCGGCAGGTGTTCCATCAGTTCATCGACGCTGATCTCGGGGTCATCCAGCAGGGCCAGGCAGGCGCTGATGACCTCGCCCAGATTGTGGGGCGGAATGTTGGTGGCCATCCCCACGGCGATGCCCGAGGAGCCGTTGACCAGCAGGTTGGGCACCTTGGTCGGCATGACGTCGGGGATCTTTTCGGTGCCGTCGTAGTTGTCGACCCAGTCCACCGTTTCCTTGTCGAGATCGGCCAGCAGCTCGTGGGCAATCCGGCGCATGCGGATCTCGGTGTAGCGCATCGCCGCCGGCGAGTCGCCATCGATGGAGCCGAAGTTGCCCTGGCCGTCCACCAGCATGTAGCGCAGCGAGAAGGGCTGGGCCATGCGCACGATGGTGTCGTAGACCGCCGAGTCACCATGGGGGTGGTATTTACCGATGACATCCCCCACCACCCGGGCGGATTTCTTGTAGGGCTTGTTGTAGTCGTTGCCCAGCTCGCTCATGGCGAACAGGACCCGGCGGTGCACGGGCTTGAGCCCATCGCGCACATCCGGAAGCGCTCGGCCGACAATGACGCTCATGGCGTAGTCGAGGTAGGACTGCTTCAGCTCGTCCTCGATGTTGACCGGCTGGATCTCTCTGGCGATCTCACCCATATGGTTGGTGTTCCCCTGATGCACTCAAAAAGTCGCGCCCCACGGCCTGTCCGCGCCGACCCGATGTCTGCTGCGAGCCCTCGTCGCGGTCGACGGCCGCCGCCACCGGTCGCAGCCCTGCGGGCCGTCGCAGCATCGTGGCGGGACCGCCTCGCGAAGAGGCGCACCGAAAGGCGGAATCATACCATCAAACCCGTCGCCGCGGTGGCCTCGCAGCCAGGCTCGATCTCCGGCAGGGTGGAACAAATCCGTTATACTGCCCGCTGCCCTGTCCCGCACCACGGTGTCCGCCGCGATGAACAACCGCTCTGCCCCGGGCCACGATCGCCCTGCCGACCTCATTCTCCATCCTCGCTGGATGCTCCCCATCGAGCCCGATCACCAGGTGCTCCACCACCATGCCCTGGTGATCGCCGAGGGGCGGATCGTCGCCCTGCTCCCGGAGGAGCAGGCCCGGGTGCTGCCCTGTGCAGAGCGCCTGGAGCTGCCCGAGCATGCCCTGCTGCCCGGCCTGGTCAACGCCCATGGCCACGCCGCGATGAGCCTGCTGCGGGGCCACGCCGACGACCTGGCCCTGGACACCTGGCTCCAGGAGCACATCTGGCCGCTGGAGCAGCGCTGGGTGAGCGCCGAGTTCGTCCACGATGGCGTCCAGCTGGCGCTGGCGGAAATGCTGCGCTCCGGCACCACCTGTTTTTCCGACATGTATTTCTTCCCCGACGTCGCCGCCCGAGCGGCGGTGGCCGCGGGTATGCGGGCCCAGGTGGCCTTTCCCATCCTCGAGATGCCCAGCGCCTGGGGGCGGGATGCCGACGACTACCTGAGCAGAGGGCTGCAGGTCCTCGACGATTTTCGCCACAGTGAGCTGGTGGAGGTCGCCCTGGGGCCCCACGCCCCCTATACCGTCGGCGATGCCGCCCTGCGGCGCACGGCCACTCTGGCCGCCGAGCTCGATGCGGGCATCCAGATTCACGTCCACGAGACGCTCAGGGAAGTGGAGCAGTCCCTGGCCGAACACGGCCAGCGCCCCCTGGCGCGGCTGGAGCGGCTCGGTCTGCTGGGGCCGCGCACCCAGTGCGTGCACGGGGTCTTCCTCGATGCAGAGGACCGCGCCCTGCTGTCCGCCCGGGGCAGCCACGTCATCCACTGCCCGCGCTCCAACCTCAAGCTGGCCTCGGGCCTGGCCCCCGTCGCCACCCTGCTGGATGAAGGCATCAACGTCGCCCTGGGCACCGACGGCGCCGCCTCCAGCAACGGGCTCAGCCTGTTTGATGAGCTGCAGCTGGCCGCGCTGCTGGCCAAGGCCGTGACGGGGCAGGCCACCGCCCTGCCCGCTGCCCAGGCCCTCCACATGGCCACCCTGGCCGGGGCCCGGGCCCTGGGGCTGGAAGAGCGCATCGGCAGCCTGGTGCCCGGCAAGCAGGCCGACCTCATCGCCGTGGACCTCAGCGGGCCGGAGCACCAGCCGGTCCACCAGCCTCTGTCCCAGCTGGTGTACACTGCAGCGGGGCGGGCTGTCAGCCACGTCTGGGTTGCCGGACGGCCCCTGATGCGGGAGCGCCAGCTGACCACCCTGGACCTGCCCGCCATTCTGGGCCGGGCCGAGAACTGGCGCCAGAAGCTTGCAGCCCCCACCCGGCAGCGTTGATGGAGAAGAGCCCCATGGACAGCAATGTCAGTGCCGAAGAAATTGCCAAGTTTGAAGAGCTGGCCCATCGCTGGTGGGACCCGGAGGCCGAATTCAAGCCCTTGCACCGCATCAACCCGCTGCGGGCCAACTACATCGATGAGCGCTCGCCGGTGGCCGGCAAGCGCCTGCTGGACGTCGGCTGCGGTGGAGGGCTGCTGACCGAGGCCATGGCCCAGCGCGGCGCCCGGGTCACCGGCATCGATCTGGGCGAGGCCCCCCTGGAGGTCGCCCGCCTGCACCGGCTGGAGTCGGGCCTGGAAATCGACTACCGCCTGATCAGCGCCGAGGCCCTGGCCGTCGAGCAGCCCGGCCACCACGACGTGGTGACCTGCCTCGAAATGCTGGAGCACGTGCCCGATCCCGCGGCCATCGTGCAGGCCTGTGCCACCCTGTGCAAGCCGGGCGGCGACCTCTATTTCTCCACCCTCAACCGCAACCCCAGGTCCTATCTGTTCGCCATTCTCGGCGCCGAATACCTGCTGCGCCTGCTGCCCCGGGGCACCCATGACTACCGGCGCTTCATCCGGCCCTCCGAGCTGGCCCGGTGGCTGCGCCAGGCGGGGCTCGAGTTGCGGGAGCTCACCGGACTGGTGTACAACCCCATTACGGACCGCTACCGCCTGCATCCCACCGATGTCGGCGTCAACTACCTGGTGCATGCCCGCAAGCCCGGCCGCTGAGGCCCTGGCGGCGGGCGGCCCGGCGTGGTCCCCATCCTTCACCCTTCAACCCTCGACCGAGCTTCATCATGCCCCAGCACCAACCCGTGGAGGCCGTGCTCTTTGACCTCGACGGCACCCTCATCGATACCGCGCGGGAATTCTCCGCCGTCCTCAATCGCATGCGTCAGCAGCGGGAGCTGCCGCCCCTGGCCTTCGACGAGGTGCGCGCCACCGTTTCCGACGGTGCCCGAGCCCTCGTCCAGCTCGCCTTTGGAGTGGCCGAGGGTGAGCCCGGCTTTGACGCACTCCGGCAGGAGCTGCTCGATCTCTACGAGGAACATCTGAGCCGGGAGAGCGCCCTGTTTCCCGGCATGGACCAGGTGCTCGCCTGGCTGGATCGAGAGGAGCTGCCCTGGGGCATCGTCACCAACAAGCCCGAGCGCTACGCCGACCCGCTGGTGCGGGCCCTGGGCCTGGACGGCCGCTGCCGGGTGCTGATCTGTCCCGACCACGTCCGCCAGCGCAAGCCCGATCCGGAAGGGCTGCTCATGGCCTGTGGGCGCATCGGCGGCGAGCCGGCCCGCACGGTCTACGTCGGCGATCACCTGCGCGACATCGAGGCCGGGCGCCGGGCAGGCATGTACACGGTTGCCTGTGGCTATGGCTATGTCCATGCCGACACCGACTGCAACGACTGGCAGGCCGACCTGGTCATCGCCAGCGCCGGCGAACTCATCGACTGGCTGCGCCCTCGGGTGGCGGCGGCCCGCTCTGCCCCGGAGACCTCCCATGACGGCTGATCCCCGCCTCTACCAGCCCGCTCCCGACCTGCTCGCCGGCCGGGTCATCATGGTCACCGGGGCCGGGGCCGGCATCGGCCGGGCCGCAGCCCTGGCCTATGCCAGCCACGGCGCCACCGTCATTCTGGCCGGGCGCACCACTGCCCGCCTGGAGGCCGTCTACGACGACATTGTCGCCGCCGGCGGGCCGGAACCCGCCATCGTGCCCGTGGACCTTGCCGGGGCGACCCTGGAGGACTGCCGACACATCGCCGAGCGCATCGACAGCCAGCTGGGACGACTGGACGGCCTGCTGCACAACGCCGGAGTGCTGGGCGAGCGCAAGCGTATCGAGGACACTTCCCCGGAGAGCTGGGAGGAGGTGCTCCGGGTCAATGTCAGCGCCGCCTTTCTGCTGACCCGGGCCCTGCTGCCGCTGCTGAAGGCCGCCCCCGATGCCTCGCTGATCTTCACCTCCTCCGGGGTCGGCCGCCAGGGTCGCGCCTGGTGGGGAGCCTATGCCGTATCCAAGTTTGCCACCGAGGGGCTGATGCAGGTGCTGGCCGACGAGCTGGGCTCCAGCACCTCGGTGCGGGTCAACTGCATCAACCCCGGCGGCACCCGAACCCGCATGCGGCAGGCCGCCTACCCCGCCGAGAACCCCGACGACAACCCCGCTCCCGAGGACATCATGGCTACCTGGCTCTACCTGATGGGCCCCGACAGCCGGGGGGTAAACGGCCAGTCCCTGGACGCCCAGCCCCCGCGGCGCTGAGATCTCCCAGGGGCCTCAGCGAGCCAGGTCCGGCCAGCGCGGTTCGTTGCCGTGCGCCTCCAGCAGGCTGGCTGCGCGAAACAGCAGATCTTCCCGCCCATGACGGGCCACCAGCTGCACGCCGATGGGCAATCCCTGCTCCGACCAGCCTGCGGGCAGGGACATTGCGGGCTGGCCGGTGACATTGAAGGGCAGTAGAAAGCTGGACATGGCACCGTGCAGCATCATCAGCTGGTCGGTCGGCTGCAGTGGATCCATGGTGCCCAGCCGAGGGGGCAACACCGGCAGGGTCGGGGTCAGCAGCAGGTCATAGGCCCCATAGCAGCGAGCCAGGGCCTGGCTCCAGCGCCCCATGCCATCCAGGGCGGCGAGCAGTTCCGCAGCACCCAGCTCCCGCCCCGCCGCCACCGCCTCGGCAGTGCTCGGCTCCAGGTCGGTGATCGGCTCGCCGAAGTGGCGCTCCCAGTGATCCACGGCCTGGGCCAGGCCGCCGGCGATGAACTGGCCCACGTCATTCCAGGCATTGAGGTCTCCCAGCAGCTCGCCCGCCACCTCTTCTACGGCGTGCCCATGCTCCGCCAGCAGGGTTGCCACCTGCTCTGTCGCCGCCCGGCAGGACCCATCCACCGGCCCGCTCAGCGGAGTGGCGAGAACCAGACCGATGCGCAGCGGGGGCAGAGGCTGATCCAGCTCGGCCAGCCAGGGACGCGCCGGCGGCGCCAGGGGATGCCACTCGCCGGCCACCAGACCGGCGGTGGCGTCCAGCACCGCGGCGCTGTCGGCCACGGTGCGAGTCACCACGTGCTCATGCAGCAGGGGACCCCAATAGTGGCCGTAGGGCGCAATGCTGGTGCGGTGGCGGGTCGGCTTGAGCCCCACCAGACCGCAGCAGGAAGCGGGGATGCGGATGGAGCCGCCCATGTCATTGGCATGGGCCACGGCCACCATGCCGCTGGCCACCGCCGCCGCCGAGCCGCCGCTGGAGCCACCGCTGCTGTGGTCGAGCTGCCAGGGGTTGCGGCTGGGGCCGTGGGCCAGGGGCTCGGTGGTGGGCGCCAGAGTCATCTCCGGCACCCGAGTACGACCCAGCACGATGAAACCGGCAGCGCGATAGCGGCGGACCAGCTCACTGTCCTCGGGCGAGCGGAACTCGCGATCGCGCAGAGCGCTCAGGCCGTGTTGATAGCGGTCCCCCGCCGAGTGCTGGACTGCATCCTTGAGCAGCATGGGCACACCGCGGAAAGGACCATCGGGCAGTTCGCCCGCTGCCTCCTCCCTGGCCTGCTCAAATCGCGTGTCCACCAGGGCACCCAGCTCGGGCTCCAGCCGCTCGATGCGGGCAATGGCCGCCTCCACCAGCTCCAGCGGGCTGACCGCCCCGGACCGAATCTGCTCCGCCTGTTCCAATGCACTCCACTGCCATTCTTCCATGCTGTCTTCCTCCTGAAGGCCTGTCCACGGCAAACCACCACCTCAGCCTAGCAGCAGACGAGCGGCAACGTCTGCATTGCGCCGGATGCCGCCCAGGGGTAGAATGGCCGGCTTTCCGAGTACCCGGGATCCAGGTCCCGCTCCACCCTGAGAAAGGATGAATTCATGAAACTGATCAAGAAGACGGCGACCCATCGCATTTTCCAGCGCAAGGATGGCCGCCATGCCGTGCGCGACCTGCAGCGCAAACCGGTCAACGGCGAGGAGAAGGTCGCCATTCTGGTGGCCGAGGGCCTGATTTCCCTGACCCAGCCCCGCGAGCCCGAACCCGTTGAGGAAGAGCAGACCGAAGACGCCGCCGAAACCCAGGCCGAGGAAGGCCAGGCCGAAGACCAGGAGTGAGGCTGGCCTCACCCTGAATCGCCTCTGTCGCGGCGTCGGCACCTGCCCGCCGCGAGCCCGCCATGTTTGATGTCCTCCCTTCCTTGCCGAGGACTTCACCACGCTGACCACGACCGCCGCAGCCCGCCTGCCCGCCCCCGTTGTCGCAGCCGACAGGACTGTTCATGCCCGCCACTGCCATCTCCTTTCAGGATCTCGACCTGCCCGCCATCCTGCTTCACAACCTGAGCAGGCTGGGCCATGAGCTGCCCACGCCCATCCAGGCCGCAGCCATCCCCCCCCAGCTGGCGGGGCGGGACGTCCTGGGCCAGGCCCAGACCGGCACCGGCAAGACCGCCGCCTTTGGCCTGCCCCTGCTGGCTGCGCTCTCCCCCGACCGCCATGCGGTCCAGGCCCTTGTGCTCACGCCAACCCGGGAGCTGGCCATGCAGGTGGGAAGTGCTCTGGAGCAGTACGGCCAGGGCCTGCCCGGTGCCCGGGTCGCTCTGCTCTACGGGGGCAGCGGTTATCGGGAGCAACTGCGCGACCTGCAGCGAGGAGCCACGGTGGTGGTGGGCACACCCGGCCGGGTCATGGATCACCTGCGCCGCGGGAGCCTCGATCTCTCTGCCCTGTCCCTGATCGTACTGGACGAGGCCGATGAGATGCTGCGCATGGGTTTTGTCGACGACGTCGAGTGGATTCTCCAGCAGGCGCCCTCCTCCCGCCAGACCGTGTTGTTCTCCGCCACCATGGCGCCGGCCATCCACGCCATTGCCCAGCGCCATCTGAACCAGCCCGTGGACATTGCCCTGGCTGCCGAGCAGATCACCGCAGAGGGCGTGCGCCAGCGCTACCTGGTCGTAGCCGATCAGGACAAGAGCGCCGCCCTGCTGCGCCTGCTCGAGGTGGAGCCGGTGGACGGAGCCATCGTCTTTGTCCGCACCCGCGTCGCCACCCAGGAGCTGGCACAACAGCTTCAGCAGCACGGCCTGACCGCGGCGGGGCTCAGCGGAGAGTTGCCCCAGGCCCTGCGGGAACAGACCGTGGAGCGCTTTCGTCGGGGGGAACTGGATGTGCTGGTGGCCACCGATGTCGCCGCCCGGGGGCTGGATGTGGAGCGCATCAGCCACGTGTTCAACTACGATGCCCCCTTTGACCGGGAAGCCTATGTGCACCGCATCGGACGCACCGGGCGAGCCGGCCGCAACGGCGAGGCGATTCTCTTCATCAACCACCGCCAGCGCCGGCTCCGCCAGGCCCTGGAGCATCACACCGGTCAGCGCATCGAGGCCCTGACCCTGCCCGATGCCGCCACGGTCAACCAGGCTCGCATGGCACGCCTTGGGCGACGACTGGCCACCGTTCTGAACGAAGACCTCACCGTCATGGAGGAAGTGGTCAGCGCGTTGCAGCGCGACAGCGATCTGCCCTGGCCCCGCATCGCTGCCGCCGCGGCCTGGCTGGCCCATGGCGGCCCTCTCCAGCTGGAGCAGGACCGGCCTCCGACCGCGTCATCCCGCCCTGCCCGGCCCCGCCCTCCGCGGACCCACCGGGGCAGCGAGCAGGGCGGCGAGGTGACCATGGCCCGGTTTCGCGTCGCAGTGGGCCATCGCCACGGCGTGCGCCCGGGCAATCTGGTGGGCGCCATCGCCAACGAGGCGGGGCTGACCCGTCAGCTGATCGGCCGCATCGACATCCGCGCCCACTACAGCCTGGTGGAGCTGCCTGCCCGCCTCGCGCCGGCCCAATTTCAGCGGCTGCAGCGAACCCGGGTCTGTGGCCAGCCCCTCCAGCTGCGCTCAGTCGAGGCCGGCCAGGGCAGGTAGGGGGCGGTGCCCAGCTGCCTTGCGGCGGTTGAACTCGGCGATGATCTCATCCATCCGCCGGGCATCGTAGTCTCGCAGACTGCTGACCACCAGCCGCTTGCTGCCCTGGCCCACCGTTGCACGCCCGCCCCCGGGCTCGGGGACATCGAGGCGAAACTCCAGGGTGACCACGCCGCGCTTGCCCTGCACCGCCAGCTCGCTGTGGGCCAGGGTCAGGGCCAGGCCCTCGGTCTGCTCCGGGGTCAGCGCCAGCCTGGACAGTGAAAAGCCCATGCTGTCGTAGATGATCAGCGGGCGCTCGGGATTGAACATGACGCCGTGGCGCTCCAGCAGAGGCTGGAGCACATGGGGAAAGTTGTGGCCCGAAAAGGCCACGTAGCGCCGGGTCAGGGCTTCGATCAGTTCGGCATGGCGACTGGTCGCGCCCTTCCGCTCCACCTCCAGGTAGACCCGCCCCTCGGGCCCGGCGATGCTCAGCTCGGGGCCCTCGACAGCAGCGAAGACCAGGGGCTGGTCCGCGGCGACCATGCCACGAAAGCGAAACTGCATCTGTTCGGACAGGCCGTAGTGATTCAGCACCAGGGCAAACAGCAGGTCGCCCGGCACGCAGAACCGCTTGCTGTCGGCATCGTGAATGGGGTTGAAGTCGCCGGCGACCAGTTTGGCAAAGCGACTGCCCTGCTCGGCACTGATCCGAATCAGGTCGTCCTGGCGAAGACAGTACTCGTCTAGATCCATGCAGGCGCCTCCCAGCCGCCTTGACCGGCTCCGGTCAGGATGAACTCGAACCGGTCGCCGACAGCTCGGTCAGCGGCCGACGTGGTCGAACGAACAGGGCCTCGCAGCGAGCGGTGACCTCCCCACCGGCGCGCATGGTTGCCTCAACCCGGGTCTTGCGCCCCTCGGTCTCCACCAGCCGGGCCTCCAGGCGCAGCTCCACATTGAGCGGCGTGGGGCGCTCATAGCGCACCGCCAGGGTGCCGGTCATGCCGGGCTGCCCTCCCAGCACCTGGGCGATGCCCATGAATTCATCAAACACCGCAGCGACGAAGCCGCCGTGGACACAGCCCGGAGGGCCCTCATAGGCCCAGCCCAGGGTCACCTTGCCGTGGACCCGGTCCCCGTCGATCCAGGTGTTGAGCGGAGGAGCAAGGGGGTTGCTCAGGCCGCTGAGGGGGTTGAGCTCATGCACCAGCTCTGCCATCTGGCCGTGTTCGCCCTGGCGGGCAAAGGCATGGCGTCCATAGATCCGCGGCGCATGCCCGAAGGCATCGGCCGTCTGCTCCAGCCGACGGGCAATGTCGTGGAGCTCGTCGGTGGGTGGCGTGCTGGTGACCAGCACCTCCATGAGCTGCCGAATGGCACTGCCCACCCTCCGCCGAGCCTCCCAGTGGGCACTGTGGGGAGGCGAGACCTCCTCGGAGTAAAAGGGGTTGAACTGTTCTTCGGCCATGGCGCCTCCAGCAATGCCTTCAGTCAACGGTAGTCTTCGGGTTCTGCGCTGGCAAGTGCTCCCGTCCCGCCCGGTCTTCCTCCACCAGTTCCTGCTTGACCAGCACCGCGGTGTTGCGCGGGATGAGCTGGCCGCCCCGGGCCTCGAATAGCACTCGGGTAAAGGCGGCGCCGAGCAGCAGGATCAGCGACGAGTAGTACACCCAGAGCAGGATCAGCACCAGTGATCCGGCGGCGCCATAGGTCGACGCGGTGGCGGTATAGGCCAGGTAGACGGCGATGGCGTAGCGGCCGATGGAGAACAGCACGGCGGTGACCACCGCCCCCACCAGCACGTCCCGCCAGCGCAGCATCACATCCGGCAGCACCCTGAAAATGGTGGCGAACAGCGCCGCGATCATGGCTAGGGAGACCAGCAGTTCCAGCCCTCCGAGCAGGGTGGCGATGCCCGGTATCAGCGAGTCGGCCATGTTCAGCATGGCCCGGAGCAGGACCCCGAACAGCAGGGAGACCAGCAGTACGAAGCCGATGGCCACGACGATGGTCAGAGACAGCATCCGGTTCTTGATCAGGATGAAGACGCTGCTGCGCGAGGGCTTGGCGGTGACTCCCCAGATGGCGTTTAGCGAGTGCTGCATCTGGGCAAAGACCGTGGTCGCTCCCACCAGCAGTGCCCCCAGCCCCAGCAGACCGGGCAGCAGGCCCGACTCCTGGATCCGAGACCGGGCCACGGCCTGCTCCACCGCCGAGGCGGCCTCCTGGCCCATGGCATCCTGCAGCTGGGCCACAATCTGCCCCCGGGCTGCATCCTCACCCAGCACCAGGCCGATGACGGTGACCGCAATGATGACCGTGGGTGCCAGCGAGAACAGGGTGTAAAAGGCCAGGGAACCGGCGTGGCTGAAGGCGTTGCGCCGCAGCCACAGCTGCATGGCCTGGCGGAGGATCTGCCACCAGAACCGCAGCGGAGCCAACGCGCACTGCAACCATCGGGGGGCCCGGCCGGACAAGGCTTTCATCCCTGGATTCCTCGACATCAAGGGCGCCGAGCCCCGACTGGGTCGGCATCGACCCGACCCATTGTAATGCGCACCGACAAGAAACTCACCCACCAGACCGGCGAGATCCGCCGTCCGCTTCATGCGATACTGGAGCCTCGACCTTCACGGGAGTCATCATGGAGTATCGCAAGGGGCGGGCCGGCTCCTGGCAGACCCTGCACCACGGAAGCCCGCGCTCGCCACGGGGAGGCCCCGGCGGCCTCCGCCTGTTCCTGAGCTGGCTGCTGCTGGGCCTGCTCATTGTGGTGGGACTGACCCTGGGGCTGGCCTTCATGCTGGTCGGCTGGCTGCTGCTGCCCCTGGTTCGCCGCTGGGTCAGGCGCCGGCTGCGCCGCTTTCAGCAGGAATCCGGCGGGGCAGCCGCCAACGATCCCTTTGCAGCCATGGCCGAACAGCGGCGTCGCGCCACCACCATCGAGGGCGACTATACGGTGGAATCCCAGGAGTAGTGCAGAGCGCTCCGCTCAGGCGCAGTCGGCCTGACCTGCGGCGATGCGCTCTCCCAGCTCGGCCAGATGGATCGCACTGCCGCCCAGGGCGAGCTCGTTGTAACGCAGAAACAGGCAATAGCGCCACAGGGGATAGTCCCGGTCGATGCCCGTTCCACCGTGCAGGTGCTGGGCAGCGTAACTGACCCGGTGGCCGCAATCGCCGGCCTGGATCTTGGCAATGGTCACCTCGGTGGTGGCCTCCTGCCCGCGGGACAGCAGCGCAATGGCCTGGGCGGTGGTCAGCCGCAGGCACTCGATGTCGATGTAGGCATCGGCAGCCCGGTGGCCCACTGCCTGAAAGGTGGCAATGGGCACGCCAAACTGCTGGCGCTCGGCGGTATAGCGAGCCGTCATGGCCAGCGCAGCATCGGCCACGCCCAGCTGGTGGGCGCACTGGGCCGCCATGGTCCGCTCGGCAACCCAGACCATGGTCGCTGCCCCTCGCTCGGGCTTCACCAGCACGTCATCGGCCTCCACCACCACATCCTGCAGTGCCATCTCGAACTGGGGTTCAAAATGAGTGGTCTGCATCGGCCGCAGAGTGACTCCAGGGGCCTGGGGGTCCACCAGCATCACCACCACGCCCCGACCGCTCTCTGCAGCCAGCAACACCCGGGCTGCCTGGTCCGCATGGGGCACGGCGGTCTTGATGCCGCTGACCCGATAGCCCAGACCGGAGCGCACGGCCTGGCTGGCGGGCCGAAGGGGATCCTCGCTGTCCGGCTCAGTCAGTGCCGCCGACAGCAGCAGACTGCCATCGACCACCCCCGGCAGCCAGCGCTCCCGCTGTGCCGGGCTGCCGAATTGCTGCAGCGGCAGCGCCGCGGAAACCAGGTGGGGAATCAGTGGCAGGGGAGCCAGACTGCGCCCGGCCTCCTCGATCATCAGGGCCAGCTCGGTCAGTCCCAGCCCCAGCCCACCCTGCTCTTCGGCCACGGCGATGCCGAACAGGCCCGCCTCTGCCACCAGCGTGTGCAGCGCCGGATCGAAGCGGGGCTGGCGGAATTCATCGTAGGCCGCCAGGCTCTCCGTGGTGACCTGCTCGCTGAAGAGGCGTCGGGCCAGCTCCTGCACATCCCGCTGGGCTTCCGTCAATCCAAAGTCCATGACCCTGCTCCTATCGGCTGGCCCGGGGCATCCACAGCCCCGCCGCCGAGATGATGTCACGCTGAATTTCGTTGGTGCCCCCGCCAAAGGTGATGATGGAGGCGGTGCGATACAGGCGCTCGATGCGCGAGGCCAGCTGCTGGCTGCCCGGTGAGCCCTGTCGCAGCAGGGAAGCCTGGCCGAGGACTTCTCCCAGCAGGCGATAGGCCTCGATGAAGAACTCCGAGCCGAAGACCTTTACCGCCGAGGCCTGGGCCATGTCTAGCTCGCCCTGGGTCATGGCCCAGGCCTGCTTGTAGGAGCACAGCTTCAGGGCCTCCACTCCCACCCGAACCCGGGCCAGGTTGTGGCGCACCCAGGGCTGGTCGATGACCCGTCCACCATCCCGCAGCCGGGTCTCCCCGGCCCAGCGCCTGACCGCATTGAACAGCTCGGCGGTGGGCCCGTAGTTGACCAGGCTCAGCCGCTCCCGGTTGAGCTGCCCGGTGATCAGTTTCCAGCCCCCGTGGAGTTCGCCCACCAGGTGCTCGGGGCCGACGCGCACCTCGTCGTAATAGGTAGCATTGGTGCGCACTCCGCCCAGGGTCATCACCGGCGATAGGCTGAAGCCGGGATCGGCGGTGGGCACCATGAAGATGGAAATGCCCCGATGCTTTTTTTCGGCCTCGGGGTCGGTGCGAACCGCCAGCCAGACGTAGTCACTGAAGTGGGCCAGGCTGGTCCACATCTTCTGACCGCTGATGACCCAGCCGTCGCCATCGGGTCGCGCGCTGGTGGTCAGCGAGGCGAGATCGGTGCCGGCACCGGGCTCGGAGTAGCCGATGGCGACCAGGCATTCTCCGGCGAGGATGCGCGGCACGAGTTCCCGGCGCTGCCAGTCGCTGCCGTGGCGGGCCAGCTGGGGACCCACCGACTCGGTGGTGAGAAAGGGAAAGGGATAGCCCGCCCGCATCACTTCTTCGACAAAGATGAACTGCTCGATGGGGGTCAGCCCCCGCCCTCCCAGCTCCTCGGGCCAGCCCACGCCGATCCAGCCGTCCCGCCCCATCTGGCGCAGGGCCTCCCGCCACAGGGGGCCGCCCCCCTCGCCCATGTCCCGCTCACACTCGGCGATGAGCTCGGGCGTCATCAGCTCATCGAAATAGCTGCGCAGCTCCTCGCGCAACCGCGCCTGCTCGGGCGTGAATTCCAGCCTCATTGCCTGACCTCACCGGCGGTGACCGCTCTGACTTCTTCTCCGGGCAGGGGCCCGGACCGGCCTTTCATCATAGGGCGAACCGGATGAGCCACAAGGTCAAAAAGGGCCATGCCCGCTGACCGTTTCGATCATTTCCCCAGCCTCTTGCATCGCTCTGTTTCCGGGCCTATAATGCGCTTCGCAGTTCTGGAGGAATCCAAACTGTCCCTGCAGGCACGTAGCTCAGCTGGTTAGAGCACCACCTTGACATGGTGGGGGTCGTTGGTTCGAATCCGATCGTGCCTACCAAATTCAGTGTCGAAGCCTCGACACTCGAGACAACAGCCACTGCGCGGCCTGCCAGTGGCTGTTTTTCTTTCTGGCCCCGCGCCATCCCTCAGCTGACAAAGGCCCCTTGCTTGAGGGCAGCCAGCTCATCCCGCAGCCGAGCAGCCTCCTCAAACTCCAGATCGCGAGCGTGCTGGAACATGCGCTCCTCCAGCTGGGCTATTTCCTTCGCCAGCTGGCCCGGAGTCAGGCTCTGGGCCCGGGCCAGCCAGGGAGCGGTCGGCTCGGCAATCTGTCGCGCCCGCGCTGCCCTCCGATCCTTCTGGCCCGGCACCCTAGCCCCCTCCATGATGTCCATGACCCGCCGCTCGACCCCTCTGGGGGTGATGCCCTGGCGCTCGTTGTGCTCCAGCTGTCGCTGGCGGCGACGATCGGTCTCATCCAGGGCCCGTCGCATGGATCCCGTTATGGTATCGGCGTAGAGAATGGCCTTGCCGTTGAGGTTGCGGGCGGCGCGCCCCATGGTCTGGATCAGGGAGCGCTCGGAGCGGAGAAAACCCTCCTTGTCGGCATCCAGAATGGCCACCAGGGAGACCTCGGGCATGTCCAGGCCCTCCCGCAGCAGGTTGATGCCCACCAGCACATCGAATTCACCCAGGCGCAGATCGCGGATGATTTCCACCCGCTCCACGGTATCGATGTCCGAGTGCAGATAGCGCACCCGCACGCCGTGCTCGGCGAGGTACTCGGTGAGGTCCTCGGCCATCCGCTTGGTCAGCGTGGTCACCAGCACCCGCTCCCCGGCCTCGGCGCGGAGTCGAATTTCCGACAGCAGATCATCCACCTGGGTACCGGCGGGGCGCACCTCCACCTCGGGGTCCACCAGCCCCGTGGGCCGCACGACCTGCTCCACCACCTGGGCGGCATGCTCTTCCTCGTAGGGCCCCGGCGTGGCCGAGACGAAGATCACCTGGGGCACCAGCTGCTCCCATTCATCAAAGCGCAGCGGGCGGTTGTCCAGGGCCGAGGGCAGGCGGAAGCCATACTCCACCAGGGTTTCCTTTCTCGAGCGGTCACCCCGGTACATGCCGCCAATCTGGGGGATGGAGACGTGGGATTCATCCACCACCACCAGGGCGTTGTCGGGCAGGTAGTCAAACAGGGTCGGCGGCGGCTCTCCCGTGGCGCGGCCGGACAGGTAGCGGGAGTAGTTCTCGATGCCGTTGCAATAGCCCAGCTGCTGGATCATCTCGATGTCAAAGCGCGTGCGCTGCTCCAGGCGCTGGGCCTCCAGCAGCCGGTTGGCAGCGCGCAGCTGCTCCAGGCGCTGCCCGAGCTCTTCCTCGATCCAGTCCACGGCCGACAGCAGGCGATCCCGGGAGGTGACGTAGTGGCTCTTGGGGTAGATGGTGTAGCGCGGCACCCGCTGGACCATCTCCCCGGTCAGCGGATCGAATAGGGAAATGTTTTCCACTTCCTCGTCGAACAACTCCAGGCGCACCGCCAGCTCGTCGGACTCGGCCGGAAAGATGTCGATGACATCGCCTCGCACGCGATAGGTTCCCCGGCTGAAATCCACGTCGTTGCGAGTGTATTGCAGCTCTGCCAGCCTGCGCAGCAGCTGCCGCTGGTCGATCTGCTCGCCGCGCACCACGTGGAGCACCATCTTGAAGTACTGCTCGGGGTCGCCCAGGCCGTAGATGGCAGACACCGTGGCCACCACCAGGGCATCCTCTCGCTCCATCAGAGCCTTGGTGGCGGACAGGCGCATCTGTTCGATGTGATCGTTGACCGAGGCATCCTTCTCAATGAAGGTGTCCGAGGAGGGGACGTAGGCCTCGGGCTGGTAGTAGTCGTAGTAGGAGACGAAGTACTCCACGGCATTGTCGGGGAAGAATTCGCGAAACTCGCCGTAGAGCTGGGCGGCCAGGGTCTTGTTGGGCGCCATGACGATGGTGGGACGCTGCATCTGCTCCACCACGTTGGCTATCGTGAAGGTCTTGCCCGACCCGGTCACGCCCAGCAGGGTCTGGGCGTGCAGACCCGCCTGCAGCCCCTCGACGAGGCTGCGAATGGCCGTGGGCTGATCCCCCGCCGGCTGAAACCGGGAAACTACCTTGAACGGTCGCGCCATGTCCTGCTCCTGCACAATGGGCTCATGCTACTACTCCCTCGCAACCACCTCCAGCGGTCCCCGCCTGCCCGCCTTTCCGCCCCGGTTCCGGGGGTCGAGGAAGCGAAGGGCTTGACGATCGCTCTCGGGATCATTAGGATGCCTTTCCACTGCTGATGCAGCTGACCATTCCGCCTTAGCTCAGTGGTAGAGCAACTGACTGTTAATCAGTGGGTCGCTGGTTCGAGCCCAGCAGGCGGAGCCAAACGAAGTCACCGGCGAGATCCCCCAGCGGGATCGACTCCGGATCACGCAAGACGGCCACCCCACGGGGTGGCCGTTTTTGTTTGGGCCGGCTGAGCGGCCCGAAGGACAGCCTGCAGGATCCGGCAGGGCCCGCTTCCGGTCCGGGGTCGGGGCGTGAAACCACGCCCCTCAGCTCCCTGGCACAGCGGAGTCGGTCACGCTTCGACGGGGCGCATGGTCGTCGCTGCCACCTCGGGGTCCCAGTATCCCCGCAGGGCAGTCAGCCGCCCCTGTTCATTGACCGCGTAGGTAAAGACCCCATTGATTTCCTGGGTATAGCGCTGGCCCTCGTGCTCGAAGGTCAGCACCAGGGTCACCACATTGGCACACTCGTTGCCCGCCTCGTAGGAGTGATGAATGGTGATGTCGATGCTGGAGTGGGCGATGTTGCTGTCCCAGAAGGCCGCCCGCTGCTCCGGCGTGCTGTGGCCCTGCCCCGTGGGATCGAGGTGGGAGGGGCCGATGGGGTCCTCGATGATGCCGTCTTCAGCGAACAGGTCCAGCCAGGCCTGACGGTCGTGGCTGTGCACTGCTTCCCGCGACCGGAGGGCAGCTTCTCGGGCTGTAAGGCTCATTGATCTTCTCTCCTGTGGGTGATTCAAAGGGTCAGGACGGCCACAGCCCCTGCCGGTGCATGGCGTCCCGGAAGCGCTCCATGGAGCGGAACTTGATCGCCAGCTGACTGTGGTCCTCGCCCTCTTCCACCCAGGGTGCCCGCCCCCAGGGAGAGGGGGTCCAGGGCAGCACGCTGGAGTGATAGCTCCCCGCCGGGTTCAGGCTGGCGAGAAAGTCCTTCGTCAGGGGTTCCACCGGGCTCAGGAGGACGTCATAGGGCTGCTCCAGCAGGCCCTGTTCCCGGCGCAGGGCAAAGATGCGGTCCGTGACGGACTTCAGCTCGGCGTGGGGCAAAGGCAGGCCCAGCCAGCCGTCCTGGGCAGCTGCCCGCCGAAGAGCCGGCGGGCTGGCGCCTCCCACCCAGATCGGTACCGGGGCCGGGGGCGGCGGGGACAGGATGACATCGCGGTAGCTGAAAAACTCTCCCTCGTGGGACACCACCTCTCCGGTGTGCAGCTGACGCAGACACTGCAGCAGCTCATCCAGGCGTCGACCCCGGCTGGGAAAATCGATGCCCATGATGTCAAACTCTTCCCGGATCCAGCCCGCCGCCACGCCGCAGCGAACCCGGCCGCCGGTAAAGCAGGCGGCGGCACTGGTGGCCCGGGCCACGGTAAAGGGATCCCGCAGCGCGGCCAGATAGATGTTGGTGCCCAGCTTCAATTCCCGGGTCGCCATGCCCATGGCGGTCAGGGTCACCCAGGGATCCGGCCAGGGGTTGGTGTGAGGCCACCAGACCTTGCCGTCGGGGGTATAGGGATAGGGCGTATCGATCTGCGCCGGGTAGACCAGGTGGTCGGGCACGGTGATGCCTTCATAGCCCAGCTCTTCAGCCTTGCGGGCAATATCGATAAACTGGTCGATCTCAACCGTGTTGACCAGTGAAATCCAGAATTTCATTTGTTTCCCCCAGGCCGCTGCAATGGGTCATCGAATGCGCACAGTATGCGGCCGGCATCGATCAGGGCGCAAGATCGACCAGGGAGGCGGACGATCCGCCAGGGAGTAGAGATGTCCTCGCCCTACCGTCACATGCTGCAGTATGACCGCCTGCTGGCGGACATCGAGGCCGCCGGCCCCTGCCTGGACCGGCAGGCGCGGTCGCTGGGTGGCATCAATCACCTGCTGGCAGTCGATTCCACCACCCTGGTCATCACCACCCGTCGTCCGGGCCACCGCATCGTCGCTGCCTGTGGCGCCGGAGTGGCCCAGCACACCATCGAATCCCCGGCCTCTGCCCCCCTGCAACGGCTCTGGACCCTGGACCCGGCCCTGCGCGACGACCAGCCGGCCCGCATTCTGCACACTCGGGAACTGCTGGGTCGGCCGGATCACCAGACCTATTTTCAGCACTGCCTGCGCCCCTTTCGGCTGGCGACCGTTCTGGCCATCAATCTGCCTCTGGATGCCGAACACCAGCTCTGCCTGCGGCTGGCCCGACTGGAGGGACGGCAGGATTTTGTCACCGGCGAGCTGGAAGTGGCCCGGCGGCTGGCCGGTCATCTCGCCCGGGCCCGGGAGCAGCATCAGTTTTCCGGCCTGTCCCTGGAGGGGCTCATCGCGCTGATCGATCGGCTGCGCATGGGCATTCTGGTACTGGACGGCAAGGGACGGCGGCGCTACTCCAACGCCGCGGGGCAGCGACAGCTGGATGCCGCCCTGTTCGATCGAGTGCGCGACCGCCTGGCCGCCGCCCTCTCCACCTCTCGGGCCGGTGAGCCCTGCTTCTTGGCGCTGGATGTTCCGGGAGAGCCCACCCTGCTGGTGGCGGCACTGCCGTTGCCGATGAGCGGTGAAGACCAACCGGCCCTGGTGCTGCTGACCTCCAGTAGTCAGCTCGAGCCCCTGGACCCGGAACCCCTGCAACAGCTGTTCGATCTCAGCCCGGCAGAGGCCTCCGTGGCGGCTCATCTCGCCGCGGGCTTCAGCATCGACGACATCGCCACCCTGCTGTGCCGCAGTCGGCACACGGTTCGGGCCCATGGCCGCGCCATCCATCGCAAGCTCGAGGTCAACAGCCAGGCCCGGCTGGCACAGCGGATTCTGACCTCGGTGGCGGGCCTGCTCGCCCCGCGCACCCGCCCGGAAGCGAGTGAGCCCCACCGGCTCAGGGCAGCCTCAGCACCGGATCCCCACAGCTGACAGCGCCCTCCCTCTCCACCTGGGCATAGACTCCAATGTGGCGCTCCATGAGCCGCACCATGGTTCGCGTCATCTTGCCGTCCTGTTCGAGACCGAACACCGGCTGGGGCCGAGAGGGAATGCTGCAGCGAATGGTTCGCGCCTGCAGGCTGATGATGGCCTCGCCCACCTGCAACCGGCTGCCTACCAGATCAAATTCGGGCACATCGCCATCGAGCTGATCAAAGTCGATGATCAGATTGGGCCGAAAGCGGCGCGGGTTGATGTCGGCCTCGCTCTCCCGGTCCAGGTAGGAGAGCACCTGGGTGCTGAGCAGGTGCAAAGGATAGGAGTCAAAGAAGGTCCCCGGAGGGGCCATGTACTCCGTCAGCAGGGCAAACATCTCTTCCGAGGTCTGGGAAAAGTCGAAGTCCGGCTCCCCCTCCTGGCGGTCCAGCTCCTCGTCCAGGTTGTCCAGGGTCGGTGCGGTTGGATGGCGGTAGAAAGCGCGATTGGAGGGGGGCTGAACCGGCGCCAGCCGACAGGGGTGACCCAGGTGTTCGGCCAGCATGGTCTCCAGCTCTGCGGTGTCCGACCGGGCCTCGCGGCCATCTGCCCAGCGGATGCAGACCTCGGGCACCTGGCGGTCAAAGCCGCCGAACCGGGCCGATTCGCCCTCGGCGTAGCTCGCTGCCAGTTCAATGAGGCGCGGCCACTGCCGGGCACTGCGAATGATGCCCTCTTCATCCAGCACCGCCCACTGGCGATCCCCCGCTACTCCCCGGGCTGTCACCCGGGCCGCTTCCAGCGCCTCCCCCCCCATGCTTTTCACCGGATAGCGCCACAGCTGCGCCACACGTCCTAGCTGCTCCATGTCTGCTCCTGGTCATCGAGACTTCATCGGGCACTGTAGCAGTCCGGTGCCGGCCGGACGTCGTCTCGCGAGACTAATTGCCGGCTTTAGTCCTCCAGGACGATTGTCTCACTCCCCGTTCAACCGCTAGCGTGGAAGAATAACCACAAGCTGTTGCAGCGTACCAAGGAGAGACATCGTGTCCATCGCAACCCGAAGCACCCTGGCCATGGCCCTGGCCGCCCTGCCCCTATATGGGTCGGCACAGGCCCTGGAAGAAGTCATCGTCACCGCCCAGAAGAGAATGCAGTCTCTGCAGGACACGCCGATTTCCATCGCCGTGTTCACCGACGACCAGATCGAACAGAGAGGAATTTCCAACATCGGCGATCTCGCCGCCAGCATTCCCAACGTCAAGATCACTCCAACCCCGTCCAACACTGCCTCTTCCACCATCGCCATTCGAGGCTCGGTGACCTACAACCCGGCCATTTCCTGGGAGCCCACGGTCGGGGTCTACATCGACAACGTCTACGTGGCCAAGAACACCGGCTCCGCCTTTGATGTGGCTGACCTGGAACGCATCGAGGTGCTGCGCGGTCCCCAGGGCACGCTGTACGGCAAGAACACCACCGGGGGGGCCCTCAACCTCATCACCAAGCGGCCCACGGGCGAACTCGGCGGCGACCTCGAGGCCGGCCTGGGCAATTACAATCTGCGCACGCTCCGCGGCACCCTCAACCTGCCTGCCCTCGAGCTGGGCTCGGCCCGGCTGAGCACCAAGCTGATTGCCTCCACCAAGCGCCGGGACGGGCTGTACAAGAACCGCCCCGATCCCTACGGCAATCCGAACGCGCTGCCGCCCTCGAGCAAGGAGCTCAACAATCTGGACCGGGAGGCCTACCGCCTCGATGCCCTGCTGGAAGGGGAACAGAACTACAGCCTCCGCTATGTGTTCGACTACAGCAGCATCGACCAGAAGCCACCCAAGGCCCAGCTCACCCAGGCCGATAGTTCGATGGGGTTGGATGACTATGTCACTTCGCCCACCGACAACCGCCGCCGGGTGAGTCACGACAGCGCGGGCCGCGAGGACATTCGCAATCGCTCCCACAGCCTGTTCTTCGACTACGAGCTGAGCGATGGCATCGAGCTGCGCTACATCGGCAACTATCGCAGCATGCTAGCCAAAGAGCAGGCCGAGATGGACGGCACCCCGCTCAGGCTGGGCATGACGGGCAAAGACATCGACTACAACCAGCAGTCCCAGGAAATCCAGCTCGGCGGTTACAGCGACCAGACCGAATGGGTGGTGGGCCTGTACTACTTCCGCGAGCGGGCCGATGCCTACCAGCCTGCCGATTTTTTTGGCTCTTATCAGGAAAACCCTTTTGGTTTTGACAACAACTCCAAGGCCATCTTTGGCCAGCTGGAATGGCGACCCGGTGCAGCCATGCTGGATGACCGCCTAGCGCTGATCGGCGGCCTGCGCTGGACCGAGGAAAAGAAAAAGGCCCGGCTGGAGAACGACAGCCAAATCCCAGGAGCTGGCTTCCCCCGGACGAATAGCGACAAGCGCTACAGCAATGTCTCCCCCATGGTGGTGGCCAGCTGGGAATTCACCCCGGACATCAACGCCTATGCCAAGCTCTCCCAGGGCTGGAAGGCCGGGGGGTTCAATGGTGAAGCTCCGACCAAAGAGGCCTTTCTCAATCCCTACGATGCCGAGACCGTGCGCTCCTATGAGCTGGGCCTGAAGTCCACTTTCTTCAACGACCGCCTCCAGCTCAACGCCGCTGCCTTTCACAATGTCAGCAAGGACATGCAGCAGACCATCTTTCTGGGGAGTGGCGGATTTCGCTCCAATGTAGAAAATGTGGGCAAGTCCAGGATCAACGGCCTGGAAGTCGAACTGGTCGCCGCCCCGGTGGCCGATCTGCGCCTGGGGCTGAGCTATGGCTACCTCGACCCCAAATACCGCAAGTTCATGGATGTGGATCTGGCCACCAACGAACGGAGAAACTTTGCCCGCGAGAAGGACTTTCCCTACACCCCGCGGCATACGGTCAGCGGCTATGCTGAATACACCTTCGCTAGAACCGCCTGGGGCGAGGTCATCGGCCACCTGGACTACCAGTACGTCGACAAGCATGTGCCCTACGTCAACCCCGACCAGAACGAGCACTCTCGAATTCCCTCCTACGAGGTGCTGAACGGTCGTCTGACCCTGGCGGACATTCCCATGGGCCAGGGCTCGCTGCAGCTCGCCCTGTGGGGCAAGAACCTGCTGAACAAGGACTATCGGGTCAACACCATTCCCCTTGGCCCCTCGACATTGAGCTACTTCGGCGATCCCCGCACCTGGGGAGCCACGGCCCGCTACCAGTTCTGAAGGCCATCGGCCCCGGCGCCTGCCCTTTCCAGGGTGGGGCCCGGGGCCTCATCCGCAGCCCTTCACAAAGGAGAAAATCCATGTATAATGCCCGCTTTCACTGATTGAACGACCCGCTATTTCGGGATGGGAAATCAGTCTTCGTCGGGGCGTGGCGCAGCATGGTAGCGCACCACACTGGGGGTGTGGGGGTCGCAGGTTCAAATCCTGCCGTCCCGACCAATTCTCTTCATCGCGTACAGGCCGGTGTCGGTCCAAGGCCTCGGTCGGGCTTTCTCAGCCAGTCTCTTCGCTGTCGCGCAGTGCTCTGAACCAGCCGTTTCACCGCCCGCCTCTGCTCTTTCGCTGAGACGGTGTCCGCTCGAAGACCGCTCGGACTTCGTGGACTTCAGCCCTCTTCCCCGGAACAATGGCCGCAGCATCGGGCCGGATCCATGGGACCGGCTCCACCGAGACCGGCAAAGCCGACTGCGCACCGAACCGGAGCGGGAGACTGCATGAGGACGAGACATCGCCCCATCCTGGGCGAGACCAGCGATGGCCTGCCCCTGCCACAGCGCCACTGGGCCCTGCTCACCCTGGTGCTGGCCATCGTCATGTCGGTGCTGGACAGCTCCATGGTCAACGTGGCCCTGCCCACCATTGCCGTCGAGCTCGACACCACTCCCGCCTCCTCGGTATGGGTGGTCAACGCCTATCAGCTGGCCATCATTGCCACCTTGCTGCCCCTGTCCTCGCTGGGAGAAAGCATTGGCTATCGACGCATTTCCATCGGTGGCCTGGCGGTCTTCACCCTGGCCTCCCTGCTCTGTGCCCTGGCCGACTCGCTGCAGACCCTCATCGCTGCGCGCCTGCTCCAGGGGCTGGGCGCGGCGGGCATCATGAGCGTCAATGCCGCCCTGGTCCGCTTTATCTACCCTCGAAGCAAGCTGGGCCGCGGCATTGGCATCATCGCCCTGACCGTGAGCGTCTCGGCGGCCAGCGGACCCACGGTGGCCGCAGCCATCCTCTCCCTGGCGGAATGGCCCTGGCTGTTTGCCATCAATGTGCCCGTGGGCCTGCTGGCGCTGGTCATCGCCCTGCGCTCCCTGCCGGCCACCCGCCGCTCGCCCCATCCCTTTGATGTGCCCAGTGCCATCCTGAATGCCCTGACCCTGGTGCTCATCATCCGCGGCATTGATGACATCGGCCACGGAGAGAGCTGGCTCAGGGTGGGCCTGCAGCTGGGCGGTGGCGTGCTGCTGGGTCTGATCCTGCTTCGGCGCCAGTTCGGCCTTCCCTCCCCCCTGGTTCCCGTCGACCTGTTGCGCATCCCGGTCTTCGCCCTGTCCTCCGCCACTTCTGCCTGCTCCTATGTCGCGCAGATGCTGGCCTATGTCTCCCTGCCTTTTTATTTTCACGATGGGCTGGGCCACTCGGCGGTGGTCACGGGGCTGCTGATGACCCCCTGGCCCATCACGGTGGGCATCATGGCGCCTCTGGCCGGGGCCTTGTCCGATCGCTATTCGGTGGGTCTGCTGTGCACGGCGGGGCTGGCTGTGCTCGCGCTGGGGCTGGGGCTGTTGGCCCTGCTGCCGGCCTCTCCCGCTGCCTTCGACATTGCCTGGCGCATGGCCATCTGCGGCGCGGGCTTCGGGTTTTTCCAGTCGCCGAACAACCGCGCCCTGATGGACTCGGCCCCCCGGGCACGCAGCGGTGGAGCCAGCGGCATGCTGGGCACTTCTCGACTGTTCGGACAGACCCTGGGGGCCGTCATCGCGGCGCTGATCCTCGGCATCAGCAGCGGACGGGGATCTGCCACGGCGCTCTGTGTTGCGGCTCTCTTTGCCCTGCTGGCTGCCCTGGTCAGCAGTTCCAGGCTGCTGGCCTCTCCGACCCTGGACGAGCCGGGGTCCTGAGCGCTCGGCCGGGCTCAGCCCGCCAGCCTCATCAGCACCAGTCCGGCGATGATCAGCGCCGCTGCCGTCATCCGCATCAGGCTGGCGGGTTCGTCGAAGACGGCCCAGCCCACCGCGACGGCGCCCACCGCTCCCAGCCCCGTCCAGATGGCGTAGGCGGTGCCCAGGGGAAGGCTGCGCAGGGCCAGCCCCAGCAGCAGCACGCTGGCCACCATGGCCAGCAGGCTGAGCAGGGAGTAATCCAGGCGGGAAAAACCAGCGGACTGCTTCAGGGCAAAGGCCCAGACCACCTCCAGCAGGCCGGCCAGCAACAACAGCCACCAGGCCATGGCGGATTCCCTCGGCGATGAGTGTCGGATGGGCGTGAGCAGGAGAAGCCGGCTGGTCTCGATCAGCGCAGGGCTCGCTGCACCTCTTCCAGCTCGGCGATCATCTGGCGCATCAGCTGGCGATACTGGGACTCGTCCTCCCGGCCCGCTGCCCCGCCCAGCCACTGGCGCGCGCCGCTGATGGTATAGCCCTGATCATAGAGCAGGCTGCGGATCTGGCGGATCAGCAACACATCCTGGCGCTGGTAATAGCGCCGGTTGCCCCGCCGCTTGACGGGCTTGAGGTCGGCAAACTCCTGTTCCCAGTAGCGCAGCACATGGGGCTTGACCGCGCAGAGCTCACTGACCTCACCGATGGTGAAATAGCGTTTGCCGGGAATCGCCGGAAGGCCTCCGCTAGGGTTTGCTTCCGGCATAGGCCTCAACCCTGGATTTCAGCTTTTGTCCCGGCCGGAAGGTGACGACGCGGCGGGCTGAGATGGGAATTTCTTCACCGGTCTTGGGGTTCCGCCCGGGCCGCTCGGCCTTGTCGCGCAGATCGAAATTGCCAAATCCCGACAACTTGACCTGTTCGTTGCCCTCCAGACAGCTGCGTATCTCTTCGAAGAAGGCATCGACCAGCTCCCTGGCTTCGCGCTTGTTCAGGCCAAGCACTTCATACAGTCGCTCGGCCATTGCCGCCTTGGTCAGCGCACTCATTGCTAGTTCCTTAACGTGACCTGGTGCTCGGAGGCGAGGTGGCGAACCACCGCATCCACGGCCTCGTTCACCTCGTCGTCAACAAGAGTGCGTGATGAATGGCGGAAGGTCAAGCCCAGAGCCAGGCTTTTCCTTTGAATATCAATACCATCCCCTTCATAGAGGTCAAACAGCCTGAGTTCCTTCAACAGGGCGCCCGCCGCCTCCCGCACGGCATCCAGCACCACCTGGGCGGGCAGCTCCCGCGGCGCCAGCAGGGCCAGGTCCCGCCTCACTTCGGGGAAGCGGGACAGGGGCTGATAGCGAGGCAGAGGCGCCTCCCCAAGGCCGGCCAGCTCCAGCTCGGCCAGAAAGACCGGCTGGCTCAGGCCCAGCTTACGCTGGACCTCGGGGTGGATGCGCCCCAGCCGGCCGATGCACTGCTGTCCTCGCAGCACCTGGGCGGTCTGCCCCGGATGGAGAGCCGGATGGGTCGATGCCACAAAGCGGCACTCGCCCGCCACGCCGGACCGCTGCAGCAGTGCCTCCACATCTCCCTTGAGGTCATGGAAATCCACGGCTGCCCGGCGCCCCGCCCAGGACTCCGGATCGCGCTGTCCGCCAAGCAGCAGACCCAGGGTCGGCTGCTGGACCAGCCCGCTCTCACCGGGCAGAAAGCGCAGCCCAGACTCGAAGATGCGCAACCTCTGCTGCTGGCGCTTGCTGTTGTAGAGCGCAGTGCGCAGCAGGCCGGTCCACAACGTGGTGCGCATGACGGACAGGTCGGCAGAGATCGGGTTGGTCACCACCAGGGGGGTGATCTCCGGATCCAGCAGCGCCTGCAGCGCCGGGTCGACGAAGCTGTAGCTGATGGTTTCGCAATAGCCCCTGGCGACCAGGACTGCAGCGAAGGCCGCGGTCGGGGTGTTTGCCTCCCGCAGCGGTGGCGGCTGAATGCGGGCATCCAGCGGCGTCAGGGGCAGTCGGTTGTAGCCGTGGATCCGGGCCAGCTCTTCCAGCAGGTCTTCCTCGATGGCCAGGTCAAACCGCCAGGAGGGGGGGCGAGCTCGCCAGCCCTGCTCGATGCGCTCCAGGGTCAGTCCCAGCCTCGTCAGGCTGTCTTCCACCTCCTCGTCCTTCAGCTCGATGCCCAGGACCCTGGCGATGCGCGCCCGGCGCAGCGTCACCTCGGGGCGGGCGGGCAGGCAATCGTCCAGTCTGGCCTCCACCAATGGCCCGGGTTCGCCGCCGGCAATGTCCAGGATGAGGCGGGTGGCCCTCTCCATGGCATGGACCTGCCCCTCGGGGTCCACGCCTCGCTCGAAGCGGTGGGAGGAGTCGGTATGGAGGCCATAGTGTCGAGCACGTCCGGCCAGCGGCCGGGGGGCAAAAAAGGCAGATTCCAGCACGATGTCCCTAGTTTCGGCGGACACCGAAGTGGAGGCACCGCCCAGGATGCCCGCCAGGGCGACGGGGCCGCTGTCGTCGGCGATCACCAGTTCTCCCTCGACCAGCCTGAGCAGCTCGCCACCCAGCACTTCGAGCTGCTCTCCAGAGCGGGCCGAGCGCACGCGGATGCTTCCCTGAAGCCGCGCTCGATCGAAGGCATGCATGGGCTGACCCCGCTCCAGCAGGACCAGATTGGTCACATCCACGATCGGATCAATGCTGCGAATGCCGCTGCGCCGCAGGCGCTCCACCAGCCAGGTCGGCGTGGGCCGGTTGGGGTTGACGTTGCGGATCACCCGGCTGACATAGCGGGGACAGGACTCTCCCGCCTCCAGGCTGACCGCCATTGCCTCGTCGGTGGTCGCTGCCACGGGCTCGACCCCGCTCTCGGGGGGAGGCAGTCGGTTGATGGCTGCCAGCTCCCGAGCGATGCCCAGCAGGCTCAGGCAGTCGGCGCGGTTGGGGGTGAGGTCCAGCTCGATGGCCTGGTCGTCGAGCTCCAGCCACTGCCTCAGGTCCATGCCCGACGGGGCATCGGGGGCCAGCACCAGCAGTCCACCCTCCTCCTCGCCCAGCTCCAGCTCGGACTCGGAGCACAGCATGCCCTCGCTGGCCACGCCCCGCAGCCGGGCCCGGCGAATTTTGAACTCACCGGGCAGCACCGCCCCCACCCGGGCCAGTGGCACCTTCAGCCCGGGAGCGACATTGGGCGCGCCGCAGACAATCTGCAGCGGTTCACCGCTGCCATCGTCGACCCGGCAGACCTTCAGGGCATCGGCATCGGGGTGGTCTTCCACCTCCAGCACTGCGGCCACCACCACGCCGGTGAATGGGCCGGCCACCGCCGCCACGGTCTCCACTTCCAGCCCTGCCATGGTCAGCTGCTCGGCCAGCTCCGCAGTGCTGAGATCCGGGTCTGCCCAGCAGCGCAACCATTGTTCACTGAACTTCATGCCCTGCTCTCCACTGCCTCGACCGTGGTCGCTGTATTCACTGCTTGCATCCCCCTAGCGAAACTGCGCCAAAAACCTGAGATCATTTTCAAAAAACACTCTCAAGTCATTGACTTGATAGCGAAGCATGGCCATGCGCTCCACGCCCAGACCAAAGGCGAACCCGGTGTAGCGCTCTCCGTCGATGCCACAGTGCCGAAAGACCTCCGGGTGCACCATGCCGCAGCCCATGACTTCCAGCCAACCGCTGTGCCCGCAGACGCGACAGCCCTCGCCATCACAGATGACGCAGCCGATGTCCACCTCCGCCGAAGGCTCGGTAAAGGGAAAATAGGAGGGGCGAAAGCGCAGCGCCAGATCTCGCTCGAAAAAGGCCTGGAGGAAGGACTGAATGACGCCCCGCAACTCGGCAAAGGTGGTCCGCTCATTGACCAGCAGGCCCTCCACCTGGTGAAACATGGGGGTGTGGGTCAGGTCGGAGTCACAGCGGTACACCCGGCCCGGACAGAGGATGGCCAGGGGGGCTCCGCGCTCTTCCATGGCCCGCACCTGAACCGGCGAGGTGTGGGTGCGCAGCACCGTGCCCGGGTCGATGTAAAAGGTGTCGTGCATGGCCCGGGCGGGATGGTGGGCAGGCATGTTGAGGGCTTCAAAGTTGTGGTAGTCGTCCTCGATCTCGGGGCCCTCCACCACTTCAAAGCCCAGCCCCTGGAAGAATTCGGAAATGCGCAGGATGGTTCGGGTCACGGGATGGAGGCTGCCCACGCTCTCCCCCCGGCCCGGCAGGGTGACATCGATGCGCTCCTGCTCCAGCTGTTGCGCGAGGCGCTCGGCTTCCAGCTCTCCACGGCGCTGGTTCAGGGCCTGCTGCAAGGCCTGCTTCAGGCGATTGATTTCGGCTCCGGCGGCGGGTCGCTGGTCGGGGGGGAGCTGGCCCACATCCTTGAGCAGCGCCGTCAACTCGCCTTTCTTGCCCAGGAAGCGGACCCTGACCTCCTCCAGTTCCCGCACGTCCTGCGCCGCTGCAATGGCCCCGCGGGCCGCCTCCTCCAGCGCTGCGCTGTCCATCATCCAGTGGTCTCCAGCAAACCTGTACGCCAGTGCCTTCCCGGGACTGTCATCCAGGAAGACGAATAAAAAAATAGGGAAAGGACCTTCGCCCTTTCCCCATTGACAACTCACCTGGCCATGAGGGCAGCAAGGCTGCTGCCCTCATGCGATGCTCAGGCCAGGGCCTGTCGGGCCTGTTCCACCACGGCGCTGAAGGCCTGCTTGTCGTGGACGGCCAGGTCGGCCAGAACCTTGCGGTCCAGTCCGATTTTCGCCTTGCGCAGACCTGCGATCAGCCGGCTGTAGCTCAGGCCGTTTGCCCGGCTGGCTGCATTGATCCGGGCAATCCACAGCGAGCGAAACTGCCGCTTGCGCTGGCGGCGGTCACGGTAGGCATACTGACCAGCCTTGATGACCGCCTGCTTGGCCACTCGGAAGGACCGCGAGCGGGCCCCGTAGTAGCCCCGGGCCTGCTTGAGGATCTTCTTGTGACGACGACGCGCCACCACACTGCCTTTTACACGAGCCATGTCCTACACCCTCGATACGGTGACCATCAAAGCTTGAGCATGCGCTTTACGTCGGCGACGTCTGCAGGGTTGACCTGCTCGGTGCCGCGCAGCTGGCGCTTGCGCTTGGTGGTCATCTTGGTGAGGATGTGGGACTTCATCGCGTGCTTGCGCTTGATGCCCCGCGCTGTTTTCTTGAACCGCTTGGCGGCTCCTCTGTGAACCTTGAGTTTGGACACGTCGGTCACTCCGCATTCATCAATGGAAAGCAATGCTGTCGGAGACGGCACTACTTCTTCTTTTTAGGGGCGATGACCATGGTCAGTTGCCGACCTTCCATCTTCGGGTATTGCTCTACGCTGCCGTATTCGGCGAGGTCTTCCTCGACCCGCTTCAGCAGCTCCAGACCAATGTTCTGATGGGCCATCTCGCGGCCGCGGAACCTCAGGGTTACCTTGGCCTTGTCCCCTTGCTCAAGGAAACGTACCAGGTTGCGTAGTTTGACCTGGTAATCCCCTTCTTCCGTCCCTGGACGAAACTTTACTTCTTTAACCTGGGTGCGAACCTGTCTTCTTCTGGCGGCCGCCTGTTGCTTTCGGGCTTCGAAAACATACTTGCCATAGTCCATCAGCTTGCAGACCACAGGGTCTGAATCGGCAATCTGGACCAGGTCAAGCCCCGCTTCTTCCGATGCGGCCAGGGCCTCGGCGATGGGCACGATGCCTACCTGTTCTCCATCGGCTCCGATCAGGCGGACCTGGCTGGCCTGGATCTGATCGTTGATGGGAACTCGCCTGTCCCGCCCTCTACTCCTGGTTGCGCGTTTGATTGTCAACTCTCCAAGTCTGTGCGACCACGACGCTCCACGTCGGCAGCAAGGCGCTTGCCAAAGGCCTCGACGCTCATGGTTCCGAGATCCTCGCCCGGATGGTTGCGCACGGCCACTGTCTGATTCTCGACCTCCCTGTCTCCGACAACGAGGAGATAGGGAATTTTTTGCATGGTGTGCTCGCGGATTTTAAAGCCGATCTTTTCGTTTCTCAAGTCTGTTTCAACACGGAAGCCCTTGTTTCTCAAGGTTTCCGCCACACTGCGTGCATAATCGGCCTGGGCATCGGTAATATTCAGCACCACCGCCTGGCGCGGCGCCAGCCAGGCCGGGAAGTTGCCCTCGTGGTGCTCGATGAGGATGCCGATGAAGCGCTCGAAGGATCCCAGCACGGCGCGGTGCAGCATGACCGGAGTCTTCCGCGAGCCATCCTCGGCCACATACTGCGCTCCCAGCCGCTCGGGCATGGAGAAATCCACCTGGATGGTGCCCAGCTGCCAGACCCGGCCGAGGCTGTCCTTGAGGGAGAACTCCACCTTCGGGCCGTAGAAGGCACCCTCGCCGGGCAGCAGCTCCCAGGCCAGTCCCTGGGCGTCCAGGGCGTCGGCCAGTGCCTGCTCCGAACGGTCCCAGACCTCGTCAGAGCCCACTCGTTCCTCGGGGCGGGTCGACAGCCGATAGATGATTTCTGAAAAGCCGAAGTCGGCATAGACTCCATGGAGGAGATCGATGAAGGCCGCCACTTCCGCCTGGACCTGCTCTTCGGTGCAGAAGATGTGGGCGTCGTCCTGGGTAAAGCCCCGCACCCTCATGATGCCGTGCAGCGAGCCCGAGGGCTCATCGCGGTGGCAGGAGCCGAACTCCGCCAGCCGCAGCGGCAGATCGCGGTAGCTCTTGAGCCCCTGGTTGAACACCTGCACGTGGCAGGGGCAGTTCATCGGCTTGACGGCGTAGTCCCGCTGCTCCGAGTGCAGCATGAACATGTCATCGCCAAACTTGTCGGCGTGGCCCGAGCGCTCCCACAGGGTCAGGTCGACAATCTGGGGGGTGCGAATTTCCTGATAGCCGTGCTCCTGCTGCCGCGCCCTCATGTATTCTTCGATGAGCCGGTACAGGGTCCAGCCCCGGGGATGCCAGAACACCATGCCCGGCGCCTCTTCCTGGAGATGGAACAGCTGCAGCCGGCGGCCCAGTCTGCGGTGGTCGCGGCGCTCTGCCTCCTCCAGGCGCTGGAGGTATTCCTCCAGTTCGCGGCGGCTGGACCAGGCGGTGCCATAGATACGCTGCAACATGGCATTGCGGGAGTCTCCCCGCCAGTAGGCCCCGGCCACCCGGGTCAGCCTGAAGGCCCGCAGCCGGCCCGTGGACGGCACGTGGGGACCCCGGCAGAGGTCCATCCAGTCTCCCTGGCGATAGATGCTGATCTCTTCCTCTTCCGGGAGGTCCTGGATGATCTCTACCTTGTAGTGCTCGCCCAGCTCGCGGAAAGCGGCCACCGCCTCGTCCCGGGTCATGATCTCCCGGCGCACCGGCAGGTCCGCCTTGACCAGCTCTTCCATCCGCTGCTCAATGCGCTCCAGGTCTTCGGGCGTAAAGGAGCGCTCGTAGGCAAAGTCGTAGTAGAAGCCGTCTTCGATGACGGGGCCAATGGTGACCTGGGCCCCCGGGTAGAGCTCCTGCACCGCCTGGGCCAGCAGGTGGGCAGTGGAGTGGCGCAGCACTTCCAGGGCCTCGTCGCCCCGCTCGGTGATGATGGCCAGCTCGGCGTCCTCGTCGATGCGATGATCGACATCCACCATGCGCCCATTGACCCGGCCCGCCAGGGCAGCTCGAGCCAGGCCCTGGCCAATGTCGGCGGCCACTTCCGCCACGCTGACCGGGCGGTCATAGCTGCGCTCGCTGCCATCGGGAAGCGTAATTACAGGCATAGTCACTCCTGATTGGCGGCGGCCCATACCAGAGGCCCACTCGCCCTTCTGCAGACCTCAGCGGCCGTGCAGGGTGAATCTTGACGGGATCAACCAGAGTCTGTCCACCCCGCCCTGGACACCTCGCAGCAGACCCGAAGGCCAAGCACGAAAACCAGGACAGGGTGGACAGACCCTGACATCAGCGAACAAGCCATTCTACCGCCTGCCAGCCGGGGCCGCAACGGAGATCCCCGCCCCACCAGGGTCCGCAGCGCGCCGGCCGACTGCGCCGGGAACTGTGATTCAGTTCCCCCTTTGCCGCTTCTCCCGCCCTTCCAGCTTGCAGTCGATAGTCCGGCAGCCTAGGGTTACCACAGCCGAGCTCGCGGCCCTGCCCTGCAGCAGGATGAATCCTGCCCCGACCCCAGGTGCAAGCCAGCGGCAGCCCGACACCGTGCCCGCCCCGCACCGCGACAGCGCAGTACCATCGCGCCCATGGAGAAGCATCCTCCCATGAAAACACTTTCCAGCCTCTACCGCTCTGCCCTGCTCGCCCAGACCGCAGAGACCTCCTTCGAGCGCAGGGAGGCCTTTCACCTGCGCTATCAAGTCTACTGCCTGGAGCGTGGCTTCGAACCCATCGAGGAATGCCGGGATGGCGTGGAGACCGACGCCCACGACGACCGGGCCATCCACTTCATCACTCGCTATCGCCACACCGGTCGAGCCCTGGGCGTGACCCGGCTGGTCATGGACCACTCCGACGCCCCCTTGCCCATCGAGGCCCACGGCATCGCCGCCGTCAACCATGAGCTGGACCGCCAGCGCGGCATGGGTCGCCGGCTCGGCGAAGTGTCCAGGCTGGCCGTCACCCGGGAACTGAAGCAGCTGTGCAGGCCGGCCTCTCCCCAGGGGGGCGAACCCAGGCCACCGCGCATCATCCCGCTGCATGTCTCCCTGGGTCTGCTGGCCCTGCTGTACAAGAAAAGCTGCCAGCAGCGCATCAGCCACTGGGTGGTACTGCTGGATGCTGCGCTGGTGCGCTGCTATGCCCGCTTTGGCATCCAGGGCGAGCCGCTGGGACCCATCATCGACCACCGCGGACCCCGCCAGCCCCTGCTGATCAGCGTCAGCGAGATCGGCGAGCGCATTCAGCGACGCTGCCCTCCCCTGGCCCAACTGGTCAGCGACTTTTTGAGTCAGCCCATCCCCGGCAGCACCGTGCAGCCCCTGCAGCCTCGCAACACCGAGGGGGTGACCGCCCAGGGCCGGGCCCCCGAACCCCTGCCCATCGCCCTGTGAGCCGGCTCCGCCTCAGCCACCATAGCGCCCGGGGGCAATGATGCCCCGGGGGTCCGCTGCCCGACTCAGACGACGGACCAGAGCCCAGTAGGGGCTGTCGGGCTCCACGAGGCGATCCATTTCCTGGGCCGGATAGCGGTAGGGCACACAACCCAGCTCTCGGCCCGCCTCCAGCAGTGCCCCGTAGCAGGCCCGCGCTCGCTGCACCTCCTCCTCGCGACGGGGGTCAAACAGCAGGGGTACCGTGCTGTCCACGCAGCGGTCGGACTGGGTGGTCAGGGTAATCAGTGGCTCCATGCCGTACTGGCGACACACTCTGTGCACCATGTCGACATAGGCAGTGACGACCTCGCTGCGGAGGGGCACCAGCGGGGCATACCAGAGAATGCCGCAACCATCCCGGGCGGGATGCAGACCCTGTGCTCTCTGCGGCCCCCCCAGCTTCCAGTAGGCCAGCGGCAGCGCCACCTCCGCCGGCTCTCCAAGGATGATGCGCTGCCCCTTATAGAGGGTCTCCAGCATGGCTGGGAGCCGGCCCACCAACACCGAGGGCAGCTGCCCCACCCAGCCCAGCAGCCGCTCCACCAGCGCCGGACTCACGAAGAGCGGCCGCGCTCCCAGATCCTTCAGCCTGCGCCGCAACACCCGCCTGGCGGCCTTGACCACCTCGGGCTCGCCATAGAGCGCCCCCAGCACCGTCCAGGGCGCCACGCGGTGTCGGCTGGCCAGGCGCTGAAGGTGCTCGTCTGCAACGATGCCCGCGGCGTCCAGCTGATCCGCCGGATAGGGAGCCATCATGGACAGCATGCGCCGGGCATTCATCAGGTTGATCCCGTGCACGATGCCGGGCAGGCTCGCCAGCACCTCCCGCAGAGCGGTCACTGCTCCGGGCAGGCTTTCCTCGCAGGGCAGGCGCAGAATGAAGCTCTCGATCCGCCGCGGCCGCGGCGCCAGAACCAGCCACATGCGCACCACCACGCCCAGGTGCCCCTGGCTGAACAGGCCATCCACATAGGGCCCGACCCCCCACTTGAACAGCGCGTCCACTCCCTGTGCGCCCTGCTCCGTCATCGGCGTGCGGTAGTATTCACCGCCGGGCAGGATGGCCTCCAGGGCCGTGACCGCGGCAAAGTGGTCCGTGTGGGGCGTAATGCCATACCCTCTCTCCAGGGCGTTGCCCACCAGGCTGCAGGCCGGGCCGCCGCCGTGAACCGGCACCATGTAATCCAGTCCCCGGGCCTGCAGGTAGTCGTGGAGCCCCTGCTGGGTCACGCCGGGCTCCACGCCGATGACCCCCAGGTCCAGGTGCCGGTCATCGATGCCGGTCAATCGGCTCAGGTCGAGAATGACCGAGTCAGGCCGGGCGGGTGCCGCACCGCCATAGCCCCAGTTGTTGCCGGTGCTGACCGGATACAGCGGGACGCCCCGCTCTGCAGCCAGCCGCACCAGGGCCTGTACCTCGCCCACACCGGCGGGGCGCAGAGCGCCGGCAGCATCCAGGTTCAGACCAACGGTGGTGCTTCCGTACTGTCCGGACAGGTCCGCGGCAGCCACCACGGCCTCGGCGCCGATCAGCTCCTCCGCCGCCCTGAAAAAAGCTTCCATTGACTCGCTCATTTTCTACCCCGACTCAATACACCCTCGGGTCCTCCTGCCCCCGACAGGCTGCCCTGCCCATGCCCTCCCTGGAAACCAGAATGAAAAAGCCCTGCAGCATCCCGGTTTCCCGGAGCGCTGCAGGGCTGAGGCTCAGCCTGTCAGAACGGGATCAGCTGTCCCGGCTGCGGCGACGTGCTGCAGCAACGCCGATCAGGCCCAGGCCCAGCAGGCCCAGCGTACCCGGCTCGGGCACTGCGACAGAGCTGCCGCCGTAGTTGCCGCTGCCGAAGGTGAACAGGCCATCCGTGCCCGGATTGAAGCTGTTCTGGAAGGTGAAGTCGGCACCGCCAGGACCGGTGTTGGTGTCGAAGTTGGCCGAGGCCAGCCCGCCTTCCACATCCAGCAGGCCGCGACCCGTGGCACCGTCCTCACCAAAGGCCACCGTCATGTCCGCAACCTGGGCCAGGTCCAGCCACAGCTCGCCATTGTTGGCAGTGCTGGGGTCCAGTGCACCGTTGCCGGAGTGCGGCATGTAGTCAGGGTTGTGGTCGACATAGACCCGAACCCAGCCGGCGCTGTCCTCGGTGGTCAGACCGGTGTTGGTGTCGAGGATGAAGTTGTCAAACTCGAAGGTCAGCTCACAGCCGGGGCAGAACACATCGCTGGAGCTGTTGTTGATGTTGGTGATCTTGCCGTAGCCATACAGCCGCTGCAGGCCATCACCCAGATCCTCCACACCCTGCTGGATGCTGTCGGAGCGGGCGGTAAAGTCGATTGGATGGTCCGGATCCCAGACGACGCCGCCGACGTTGATCATCGCCGCCATGGCGGGGGCGCCCAGTCCGGCAAGGGCCGTACCGGCCAACAGCTTGCGGAAAGTCTTGTTCATGATGTGTTGACTCCATAATTGTTGCAGTGCTTTTTGGTTGCCTGGGTCAGTGCTTCGCAGAACCGGGCAAGATGCGCCAGCTCTGTCTCACACACGGTGCCGAACCCCTTTGCAGGCCGGACCACCAAACCCCTTCAGCCGGACACGCCTGAGTCAAACCGGGCCTTCAAAGGGGCTTCCATCCTTGATCTCAGAGGGCTTGCAGCAACAGCATGCCGACCTCGCGCACTACCATGCACCCTTTGGGCCAACTTTTAACCATCACTCCAACTCATTGAAATAAAACACAAAAAAACAACAGCCCTCCGATCCCGCTCAGCGAGGGGAGGCGCCCCCTCATGAGCATGTAAGATTTATCGACAGGCCTAAGTGGCCCCGATCCGGCTCCCAAACGACACTCAATCGGGAAACCACAGCGCCCATTCGTCGGGGTCCGGCTCCACCTCGGCGATGCGATCGCCTGTCAACTCCAGCCAGAGGGGCAGCAGCGGATAGTAGAGCGCCGTCCGCACCGGCCCTGGAAACAGCTCTGCATAGCGCTGCAGCTGAGGGCTGTAGCGGGTGATCTGCTCTCGAACAAACTGGTGGGGCGCCTGCTCCCGCGCCGGGGCACTGAGCTTGTAGTCGACGATCCAGCGACAGCCATCCGCGGCAACGAAACAGCGGTCGATGATGGAGCGACCGCGCTCATGGATGAGGTCCAGCTCCTGCCAGCTCTCGTGGTGGTGCCCAAAGAGCAGCCAGCGCCCCCGGCGGTCCAGCAGCATCCGCTCCACTGCCTGCTGCAGCCGGGTGCGCGCGGTCGTCAGCTGTCCGCGACACAGGCCCTCCTGCAGCAGCAGCACTTCCAGCAGGCGCAGGCGAGCCTCGTCATCCCGATTCAGCCACAGCCCTTCACCCTGTTGCGCCAGCTGTTCCAGCAGCCAGTGCAGGGCCCGACCGGCGGCGGCACTCGCTTCCTGTCCCGTCTCGACGGAGGCTTCTTCGGCGGCGCCCTCGCCATCGCCCCCCTCGCCTCGCCCAGGGCGCAGAGAGGCCGGCCAGGGCGGAGGCTGCCAATCGGTGGGCAGCACCCGCAGGGACTGCTCCGCCAGCAACTCCATCAGGCTCTGCTGGCGAGGAGGAGGCTGCCGATCGTCCGTCGCCGTGGCATCGAGCCACTCCACTTCTTCCTCCAGGGTGTTGCGCAGACAGTGCAGCAGTGAGCTCTTGTGCGGAGCCCGGGGTGCACCGCTGGGGTTCCGCTCCGCACAAAACACCAGGCAGAGGCGTCGCTCGGCCCGGGTCGCGGCGACATACAGCAGCCGGGCATCCTCCAGTTCCCGGCGTTTCTTCTTCAGCTGCCACAGCCATTGATAAGTGGGATCCTCTGCGCCTCTGCGGGGCACCCCTGCCAGCACCAGGCCCTCCTCGCCCCGGGCGCTGCGATAGGGCGACCACAGCAGCAGTGGTCGGTCATCGCTGGCTGGCCTGCGGTCCAGGCCGGGCAGGATGACGGTCTCAAACTCCAGCCCCTTGGAGCGGTGGATGGTCATCAGCTGGACCCGGGCCTCTTCGCCGCGTCCGGCGCTGGCGTGGAGCCGGTCTACCGCACGCTTCAGAGCCACCATGTCCGGGCTGCTGCCCTGCAGGCCGTCCAGCACCTCGAAGACCCGCTCGACATCCTCCTGCTGGCCCAGTGCACGGGCCACGGCCCCGCCCCCCAGACTCAGCCAGCAGCCCTTGATCCATTGTGCCAGAGGCAGCCGGCTGCGCTGGGCCAGGGCCTGCTCCAGCTGCCGGTGCAGGCGATCCACCCGGGCCCGCCCCGCCAGGCTGAGGGCATGGCGCAACTCGGCAGCGGCCAGGCGCGGCCAGATCGGGCCGGTCTGGCCACTGCCGTCCTCACCGCTGACCAGAGCGTGGAGATCGGCATGATCCAGCCCGCACAGGGGGCTGCGCAGCAGGGCCAGCCAGCTGATCCGGTCAGCGGGATTGAGCAGGGCGCGGCACAGGCTGAGCAGATCCTGAACGGCCGCCCGTCGCGCCAGCGGATCGATGTCGCTGGCCTGCCAGGGAATGCCCGCCCGGTCCAGGGCCGGCAATATGGCGTCGAGGTGGTTGCGAGTGCGCACCAGGATGGCGATGTCTCCCTCGGTTTCCGCCAGGGCTCGCCGAACCTGTTCCACCACCACCTCCGCCTCCCGGAGCCGCCCCGGGTCGTCGAGGCAGCCCAGCACCTTTACCTCGCTGCCCGGCACCGCCGGGCGAAAGGCCGTGGCGGGCTCAAAGGGCACTGCCCCCTGATGGGGATCGGCCTGGGAGGGAAAGGCCTGGGAGAAGTGGTGATTGACCCAGTTCACCACTGCAGGATCCGAGCGGAAATTGACGCTCAGCGGAGCATCGCCCAGCCTGATCCCGTGAATTCCCTCACTGCGCGCCGTAAGAAACAGCCCCACGTCCGCCTCGCGGAAGCCATAGATGGACTGCATGCCGTCGCCGACGATGAACAGGGTGCGCGGCGGCGCGCCGCTGGCATTGTGTTCGACCCAGCCCTCCAGCAGGCGCACCAGCAGCCGCCATTGGGTGGTGGAGGTGTCCTGAAACTCATCCACCAGCACATGCTGAAGCTGGTAGTCCAGGGCCAGCAGGGCCTCGCCGGGTGCGCCCTCGCTGCCGAGGGCGTCGATGGCGGCCAGCGCCACCTGGATGAAGTCGGTCTTGCCATGGCGTTGGAAGACCCAGTAGAGCTCCAGCACCAGCCGGGGCAGCACCTCGGCCAGGGTAGACAGCAGGGCCCACTGCTCGTCGCTGTAGCGCTGCCCCGGCAGGGCCCTGGCCTGATTCAGGCGCTCCAGCAGCCCCGGGCGCAGGGACAAATCCTCGACCAGAGCCACCAGTTCCTGGCGGTGGTCGCCATCGGCCGCCCCCTCGTTGACCGTCCATCGCTGGCGCCAGGCTCCTTCCTTGGTTAGCAACCAGTCCGCCAGCTCGGCCCACAGGGGGCTGTCGGTCGGCGCCCAGCCCGGCTCCTGCTCCCCGGCCTCCAGCCGCTGCAACAGCAAAGGCAGCTTCTGGGCTCGCTCGGTGATGGCCAGCTGTCGCGCGCAGCGCTCGGCCTGCTCCAGCAGTCGATCTGCTTCCTCGCCCAGCGCCTGCTGCAGCCCGGCCAGTGCATCCCGATGGATGGACTCCAGAGTCCTGTCCAGGCCGGCCCGCACTCTGGCCAGGCCAGCCTGGTCATCCTCCGAGGCCACCAGCCCCGTGCCGAGATGGGCCAGCCACTGGTCCCGCTGCCCCAGCAGGGCCACGAGCAGCTCTTCCGCCTGGGGCCAATGATTGTCCAGATGACCCAGCAGCCGGGCCAGGGCCTGGCTCACCCTGCCCGGGCTCTCCAGCACGGTCATCAGCCCGGCCACCGCCTCGCGGTACAGCGGCTCGGCATCCTCGACGGGCTCGGGCGCGCCACCCAGGGCAGTCACCACGGGCATCTGCCGGGCCAGGGCAGCGCAGAGGCCATCGATGGTGAGGATGCGCAGCCTCGTCGGGTTGTGATGCAGCGCCCAGCCCTGCTGCTCATCCCGCGCCAGCACCCGGCGGGCCAGCTGCCAGGTGGTGCCCAGGTGTTCGCTGGTCGGCTCCTCCCCCGCGGCGAGCTCCAGAGCCTGGAGAATGCGCGCCTGCATTTCGGCGGCAGCCTTGCGGGTGAAGGTAATGGCCAGCACCTCTTCGGGTTCCTGCACTCCGGCCAGCAGGGCCAGCATGCGCTGGGTCAGTAGCTCGGTCTTGCCGGCACCGGCCGGGGCCGTCACGCACCAGGACCGCAGGGGGTCCCGAGCCCGGACTCGGTCGTCGTGGTCGACAGGTCGGCTCATGATGTTGCCCCCTTCTCTGGCCGGTCCTGGGGTTCGATCGCCGCCTCGTCCAGTTCGGCCTGGTGATGATGTCGACAGATCGGTGCCACCTCGCAGTGTCTGCAGGTGCGCCCCGGCTCCACCGGGTCCACCTCGGCCAGGCCCGCGACAAACTCTTCGGCCAGACGGGTCAGCACCTCCTGCCAGCTCTGCTTCTGCTCCTGCCACTCCTCCGCGGATAGACTGACCCGGAAGGGCCCCTCGCCCAGCCCCATCATGCGGCGCGAACCGGCGTGGAGCTGGCCAAAGGCAATGCCGGCCACACTGCCCGGCCGCTCTTGCTCGGCCGCCACAGCATAGAGAGGCAGCTGGGGTTCACGGGGGCGCTCGCCGAGCCAGTCCGTCTCCCCGAGCTGGGCTGCGCTCTTGTAGTCGATGAACAGCAGGCGACCTCCCAGGTCATCGATGCGATCGGCGCGCAGCTGTAGGTTCAGCGGGCCCAGGCTCAGTGAGCGGGCCTGCTCCAGAGCCACCACCTCGAAAGCCGGTCGAGCCAGCTCCACCTCTTCCAGCCACTGGCCCAGCAGCTGCTCGAGGCGCTGCCTCTCCAGCTCTGCCAGCTGCTGTCGCGGCAGCCATCCCCGCCGCGGCAGCCAGGCCGCCACCGCCTCGGACGCCGCCTGGCTCACCCGCTGCCGGCGCTGCGCCTCGCCCAGGCCGGCCAGGGCCCGCTGCCCCTCCAGGGGCTGCCAGAATCTTTCCAGGGCCTCGTGGACGAGCTGGCCGCGGTCCAGATGAGTGGGCCCGAGACAGGGCTCGGGCAGGGCCCGGGCGCCCAGGCGATGCTCGGCAAAGGCCCGGAAAGGGCACAGAGACTGGTTTTGCAGCAGCCGACTGCCTCCCCTGGGCTGCTCGGCATCGCCCACTCTCGGCGCCCGGCCCGGCTCCAGCTGCTCCAGTCGCAGGTCCTGCCGGGCGATCCAGGCATCCAGCAGACCTGCGGGCAGAGCCTCCGGCTGCTCCGCGGGCAGAGCGGTCAACAATGGGCTGACACCCTGCCCTGCGCCATCCAGCTCCCGCGGATAGCTGAAGCGCACCACGGGGGCCAGGCTCAGCAGGTCGCGGCTGATCTGCTGGCTGAAGTGCAGCTCTCGAGCGGCATCGCAGTGCGGCATGCGCAGCCTTCTTTGCAGGCTGCGAGGCAACAGCGGATGGGGCTGGGCCGCCGCGGGCCACTGCCGAGCTCCCATGCCGCAGACCCAGGCCCGGTCGAAGCGCTGGCCCGCGGTCTCCAGCAGGCCCATGACCTGCAGGCCGCCGGGCTCGACCCGGGGCTGAAAGACATGCTCTTGAAGCAGCCGCTGCAATGCCGACAAGGCGGCCTGCAGATTCAGGGGACCGGTCACCGCGTCCAGCGCAGCAAATTGATTCAGGGCCTGTTGCCAGTGCTGGTGCTGTTGATACTCGATGCTGTCCAGCGAACGCACAGGCCAGCGCCAGACTCCCAGCAGCGCTTCCACCCACTCCCTCCAGCGGGCGGTGCCGGTCCGGGCCTGGGCGATGCGCCAGCGCCGCTCCAGCTCCGCGGTGCGCTGCAGGCACAGCGCCGCCTGCCGCCCCTCGGGGTGGCGCTCGGCAACGCGATCCGCCGCCCGGCGCAGCTGACCCACCGTCACCGGATCCTGCTCCAGGGCGGCCACCTCCTCCAGCCAGCCCACCCCCCACGCGGTGCCAAACTGCAGGCCCGAAAAGGGGCATTGAGCCAGCGCCAGCACATCGGCCAGGGCCAGTTCGCCCCGCCAGAGCTGCAGCAGCCTCAGGGCAGATCGCACCAGCGGAGTCTCCGCCAGTGGAGTGCCGGCGGTCAGGTCGACGCTGGGTTGACGCTGGCTGCCCCCGACCAGGGGGGTCGGATCCCACTCCTCTGCCAGCAAGCGTTGGATGCGCACCCGGCGCCGGGCCAGGTCCGGCACCACCAGGGCGAGGCGGGGCTCCTCCCCGGCCCCGCTCTCCCGCTGCGCCCGCAGCCAGCGACAGGCCAGACGTATCTCTTCATCCTCGTCGGCAGCGGTGACGACCCGGGCCTCTCCCACCGTCGCCGAGAGCGCCTGCGGGTGCCAGGACGAGGCCTGTTCCAGCAGCTGTCGATGGAGCGGGGGCGGGTCGACCAGGGCCAGGGTGATCAGCGGGCTCTCGAGCACCAGCTGTCCGGTCTGGGCCCGCTCCAGCAGGAGGGCGTCGCGATCCACCGCCGCCAGCCAGTTCCGGGCAGCGAGCTGTTCGCGGAAATGGTCACACCAGGCCAGCAGGGCGGCGCTGTCCGGATCGGCCGTCATCTCCGCCCGCACCGCCGGGCAGTGCAGGTCCACCTGCCACAGCACCAGCTGGCGATAGGCGGTGGCGGCCTGGCGCGCCGCCATGCCCGGGCGCAGCCAGCTCATGCCGATGGCGTGCTGCTCGACGATCTGCAGCCACAGCTGCTGTTCCTGCATGGGGCTCAACACCAGCTGGGGCTCGCTCAGCCGCATCAGCTCACCGCGCCAGAGGCGCTCCAGCCAATCCCCCAGGACGTAGATGGATGGCGTCAAGGCCGCGGTTTCCGGCGGCAGGGCCCGGGCCAGGTCCCGGCGCAGCCGCAGGGCCAGGCGCCGGTTGGGGGTCAGGGCCACCGCTCCCTCTGCCAACCGGGACTGCAGGACCTCCAGGTCAATCATTGTCCACTCCTGTCATCGGGTTCTCCGGGCAGGACCCGGGCGGACAGGAGCGGAGCCCTGCCCAACCCCTGCCACATTCGGGTATAATAGATGTTTTCCCCGGCGGAGACCTCCGGCCGGGCCCTGCAGCAGGCCCCGTTTCGTGGCATCCGTGATGCCCGCCTCACCCGGGTCGCCAGGGCGCCGCACGGGCCGTCTCGAGCCGCGCCGGCCAGCACTCAGCCGGCATCGGCCACCAGCGCAACGGGGCCAGATCCGTACCCAACCAGCGGGTAGCCCATCATGACCGAACCAGTGATTGACAATTTGAACGTAGTCGACCAGGAAATCCTGCTCACCCCCGAGCAGCTCAAGCAGCAGCTTCCTCTGACCCGAACCGCCAGGGAAACCGTGGCCCAGGGGCGTCAGACCATTCGCGACATCCTCGATCGCAGGGATCATCGCCTGTTCATCGTGATGGGCCCCTGCTCCATCCACGACGTGGATGCTGCCATGGAGTATGCTCGCCGCCTCAAGGCCTTGGCCGCCGAGGTGGAGGACACCCTGGTGCTGGTGATGCGGGTCTATTTTGAAAAGCCCCGGACCACCGTCGGCTGGAAGGGGCTGATCAACGACCCCTACCTCAACGACACCTTCAAGATTGCCGATGGCCTGAAGATCGGTCGGCGGCTGCTGCTGGACATCGCCGAGCTGGGCCTGCCCGCCTCCACCGAGGCCCTGGACCCCATCTCGCCCCAGTACCTGCAGGACTGCATTGCCTGGTCTGCCATTGGCGCGCGGACCACCGAATCCCAGACCCACCGGGAAATGGCCAGCGGCCTGTCCTGTGCCGTGGGCTTCAAGAACGGCACGGATGGCGGCCTGGAAGTGGCCATCAACGCCATGGCTTCCGCCGGGCGCCCCCACCGCTTCCTGGGCATCAACCACGAGGGTCGGGTCTCCATCATCCATACTCGGGGCAACGAATACGCCCACGTGGTGCTGCGGGGCGGCAGCGACGGCCCGAACTACTCGGCCGAACACATTGCCCGCTGTGAAGCCGAGCTCGAGCGGGCGGGGGTGGCGGCCAACATCATGGTGGACTGCAGCCACGCCAATTCCAGCAAGCAGCCCGAGCTGCAGCCGCGGGTCATGGAAGACGTCACCCGCCAGATTCTGGCCGGCAATCGCTCCATCACCAGCCTCATGGTGGAGAGCCATCTCAACCCGGGCAGACAAAATGTCGGGGACGACCCCTCCAGCCTGAAGTATGGCGTCTCGATCACCGATGGCTGCATCGGCTGGGAGACCACCGAGGAAGCCATTCGCACCATGCATCAGCAGCTGCGGGAAGTGCTTCCGGGCCGCCTGCGCCACGCTGCCTGACCTCGGGGGCCGCTGCAGCGGCCCCTGCTCCCGCTGCCCTGCGACGGCCCCGAATCAGCGGGCCAGCTCGGCCATGGCCTCCTCCAGGCCGGCCAGGGTCAGCGGGTACATGCGCCCGCCCAGCTGCCGCTGGATCAGTTCCGTGGACTGGGTCCAGGCCCACTGCTCCCTGGGGACCGGGTTGATCCAGGCCACATCGGGATAGACCTCCAGAATGCGCTGCATCCAGGTGGCTCCGGACTCTTCATTCCAGTGCTCGACGCTGCCGCCGGGGTGGAGAATTTCATAGGGCGACATGGCCGCATCGCCCACAAAGATGACCTTGTAGTCCGCGCTGTACCTGTGGAGGAGATCAAAGGTGGGAATGCGCTGTTCGTACCGGCGCTGGTTGTTGCGCCACACCGACTCGTACAGGTAGTTGTGAAAGTAGTAGTACTCCATGTGCTTGAACTCACTGCGCGCGGCGGAGAACAGCTCCTCGCAGATGCGCACATGGTCATCCATGGATCCGCCCACATCAAAGAACAGCAGCACCCGGACGGCGTTGTGCCGCTCTGGAA
>Ga0209487_1000165_pt1 | contig 60856 bp, 51 predicted proteins | sample Poulit2012_FD_187524 | JGI IMG/M metagenome (GOLD analysis project Ga0209487, IMG submission 187524) | Agricultural soil microbial communities from Georgia to study Nitrogen management - Poultry litter 2012 (SPAdes) (version 2) | ecosystem: Environmental > Terrestrial > Soil > Agricultural land... | reverse complement strand
TTGTAAATGAGTACAACAATAGAAAACATCAGGGAATTGGTCGTGTAAAGCCAATAGAACTGTATGTTAAAAGAAAAAACAAACTTAAATCAGCCTAACCCTGGTCTAAAGAATGGGGAGTAGTATACGTTATTTATAGCATATAATACCTTAAAGCTAGTCCTAACGCTATCAAATCTACTTCAAAACAGTCTTTAATCCTTGGTAAATATATTTGAGAACTAATCCGTTACAAGTTTGTTTTTGGAATTAGTAATGAGGTAAATCCCTAAAAGAATAAATGGTATGCTCAACCATTGTCCTGTATTCAATACAAAGTTAATTATTTCACCTTCTTGTGGTTCTTTCCAGAATTCTACAATTAATCGAACGCTCCAAAGCATAATCAAGAATACCCCAAATATATAGCCTAGATACTTTCTTTTATCAGTTTTCCAATATAAATAATACATGGTTGCTGCTACAATAAAATAACCTGTGGCTTCAAATAGCTGGGTTGGATATCTGGCGAAATTCTCTCCTAGTTGGGCAAAAACAACTCCAAAATCGCTATTGGTTGGTTTTCCGATTATCTCGGAATTAAAGAAATTCCCTATTCGCACAAACGCACCACCAAAAGCTACAGCGAGTACTATCCTGTCTAATATCCAAAGCATTGGTTTTTTGAGGATTTTCTTGCTGTAGTAGTACATTGCTATTAATATAGCTATAGCTGCACCATGGCTAGCTAACCCTTGAAATCCAGTGAATTCAAATTCTGGGACGGTTCGTATTGGCAAGAGTATGGAAAGCGGATCTTCTTTGAATAATTCTGGTTGGTAAAAAATTACGTGTCCTAAACGTGCACCTAATAACGTAGCAATGACCGTAATCAAGAACAGTTTATCTAATTTTTCTAGTGAAACCCCTTCTCTTTGAAATATTTTTTTGGTGAAGTACCATCCAAATGAAAAGGCAATTACAAACATTAAACTATAATACCGGACAAGAAAAAATCCTAGGTCTATTCCGGTGGAAGGATTCCATACGTAACTTAGAAAATGCATAAACTTTTATTTAAATATAAGGGTAAAGATAAAGAAGCCGAGCTTAATTCTCGGCTTCTTTTGTTTCTGTTTTTTCTGGTACTGGATCATAGCCACTACCACCAAAGGGGTTGCAACTTCCAATTCTCTTTATGGCCATCCAACCTCCTTTTCTAAGTCCATAACGCTCTAAGGCTGTAATAGCATAGGTTGAGCATGTTGGGCTGTACCTACACGTAGAAGGGGTTAAAGGCGAAATATATTTTTTATAGCCTTTTATAAACCATATAAATGGTTTTGTGAAATTCATGGCTTATTTTATTTCGAATCCAGTGCCGTCTTTTCCGTCTTTTAATTGAATACCTAACGTGGCCAATGAATCGCGAATTTTATCACTAGTTTCAAAATTTCGCTCGGCTCTAGCATCATTTCTAATATCTACTAGTAGATTAACCGCACCTGTTAATAATTCTGAATCTCCTTCTGGTTCTTGATATTCATCGACTAAACCTAGGATTTCGAACATAAAGTCGTGTAAGGTTTTTTGCAGTAGATTTTTATCTTCAAGAGTACAGCTTGCTTTACCTGCGTGTGCTCGTTGAATAAAACTTGCCGCTTCAAATAATTGTGCAATTAAAATCGGACTATTAAAATCATCGTTCATCGCATCGTAACAAGATTGTCGCCATGCAGCAACATCCATATCTGTTGAATCTCCAGCTTCCAAATCTTCTACTAGATGATAGGCTTGCAGTAATCGTCGATAGCCTCTTTCCGAAGCCAGCATAGCTTCATCCGATAAGTCTAATACGCTACGGTAATGTGCTTGAAATAAAAAGAACTTTGTAGCCGATGGACTAAATGCTTTACTCAAAAAATCATTTTCACCAGAAAATATCTCTGCAGGTAAAATGTTGTTACCTGTTGATTTTGCCATTTTTCTACTATTCAATGTGAGCATATTGGTATGCATCCAATAATTTACTGGCGATGTATCGTTACTAGCTTCTGCTTGTGCAATTTCACAGTCGTGATGTGGGAATTTTAAATCCATTCCACCTCCGTGAATATCAAACTGCTCGCCTAAATACTTTGTGCTCATTACCGTACACTCTAGGTGCCATCCTGGGAAACCAACTCCCCATGGGGAATTCCATCGCATGATGTGTTGTGGTTCTGCTACCTTCCATAAAGCAAAATCTTGTGGATTTCGTTTTTCAGACTGTCGTTCTAAATCTCGCGTATTCGCTATCATATCATCTAGCTCCCTACCGCTGAGCTTTCCGTACTTGCTAACTTCATTGAATTTGAATACATCAAAATAAACTGAGCCATTAACCTCATATGCAAATCCTCGATCTATTAAATTCTGTGTGGCTTCAATTTGCTCTAGAATATGCCCAGTAGCTGTTGGTTCAATGCTTGGTGGTAACGTATTGAACTTAGCCATTACATCTCGGAAATCTACAGTATAGATTTGCGCTACCTCCATTGGTTCTATTTGTTCCAATCTAGCGCGCTTGGCAATTCGATCTTCGCCATCTTCTGCATCCTCTTCTAAATGACCTACATCGGTAATATTACGTACATAACGAACTTTATATCCTAAGTGCTTTAAATATCGAAAAACTAAATCAAATGAAATGAAAGTGCGACAGTTCCCAAGGTGAACATTGCTGTAAACGGTAGGTCCACAAACATACATTCCAACATAGTCTTCTGTAATAGGTTTAAATAATTCCTTCGCTTTGGTTAGCGAATTGTATATATAAATCTCTTGTTCTTTATAAGGTTTCATCATTCAAAATTGTTTTTATAGCTGGGCTTAAAATAAAACTAGTAGCAAGATAAGTATTTATCCGGCTACTAGTTACTGTGTTTATTATAATATAAAGTATTTTATTTGAATTATATTAAAAGATGGTGTCTAATTTAATATAATTTAAAAATTCTTTACGCACGCTAGGATCTTTAAATTTCCCACCAAATTCACTAGTTACCGTACTGGAATCAATGTCGCGTATTCCTCTAGAGTTTACACAAAGGTGTTTAGCATCTATAACGCAAGCAACATCTTCTGTGCCTAATGCATTTTGCAAATCTTGCACTATCTGCATGGTAAGTCTTTCTTGAACTTGTGGCCGTCTTGCATAATAATCTACAAGGCGATTCATTTTACTTAAACCAATAACTTTACCACTTGAAATATAAGCTACGTGTGCTTTTCCTACAATTGGTAGTAGGTGGTGCTCACAAGTAGAATATAAGGTAATGTTCTTCTCCACTAGCATCTCACCATATTTATACGTATTGTCAAATGTAGATGCATCAGGTCTTTTCTCAGGGTCTAATCCTGAAAAAATTTCTTGAACAAACATTTTTGCGATTCGTTTAGGTGTACCTTGCAGGCTATCATCTTTAAGATCCATACCCAAAGTATGTAGTATGTTTCGCATATCTGCTTCTATAGATGCCATCTTTTCTTCATCACTCATTTCAAATGCATCTGGACGCATAGGAGTTACCGCAGATGTTCCTATATGGTCATCTCCGTAAGCATCTTTAGCATCTACAGAATCCATATTGTTTTCTATCTTCATTTTAAATAAATATAATAATGAGTGCAAAGATACATAATACTATTTGTAATTAAAATAGTTTTGCAAAACATTGCAATCGCTTGATATTATGTGAATTGTATGTTAATTTGTTATCTCCTTCTCTCGCAGGTTTTTTAACATGGTTTCGGTCATTTTATGTAAATCAAAACTATGTTTCCAATCCCAATCCTCTTGTGCTTTACTATCGTCTATACTATTAGGCCAAGAGTCTGCAATGTCTTGCCTGAAATCTGGTGCATAGTCTATAGTGAAGTCAGAGATATACTTTTTAATGGAGGTCGCGATTTCTTCTGGATCGAAACTGACTCCTCCTAAATTATAACTACTACGAATTTTTATATTTTCTGTTGGTGCTTCCATAAGCTGTATGGTGGCCTGAATGGCGTCGTCCATATACATCATAGGTAAGTAAGTTCCGGCTTTTAAAAATGAAGTGTACTTGCCACTTGCTAAGGCTTCATGATATATTTCAATTGCATAGTCTGTGGTGCCGCCACCAGGTGGAGTTTTATAACTGATAAGTCCTGGATAACGAATGCTGCGAACATCTACACCATAGCGGTTGAAGTAATATTCACACCATCTTTCTCCAGTTTGTTTGCTTATACCATACACAGTAGTGGGCTCCATGATAGTAGTTTGCGGAGTATTGTTTGCAGGTGTAGTAGGACCGAAGACGGCAATACTAGATGGCCAAAACACTTTTTGAATACGTTTGTCCTTAGCAAGATTTAATATAATGAATAGAGAATTCATATTCAACTCCCATGCTTTCATAGGCGCTTTCTCTGCTGTTGCCGATAACATAGCTGCCATTAAGTACACAGTTCCTACATTGTATTCGTCAACAACTTTCTCTATTTGTTTTTGGTCTGTAGCATCTAAAATTTCAAATGGGCCAGCATTCATTAATTCTATATTCCCTTTGCGAATATCACTAGCTATTACTTTCTCAGCTCCGTGTAGCTCTCGCAACTTGGCTGTTAGTTCGGAACCTATTTGCCCACTAGCGCCAATAATTAGAATTGTATCGGTCATAATTTAAATTGTTTTGTCGTGCAAATATACAGATTAAAACCACTTGTTTGATTAGCGTCTCAATTAAATTATGATGTTCTTGGTTAATATACATCGAGGTATAATAACATAGAGAAGATGAATATTAGAGATTAATAGAGTAGTTAGAACAGTTGTTTTTATAAGTTTCGAGAAATACTAAAGCCTGCGACTACAAAACAATTCATATTAACCTGTATATTTGTAACGAATAAAATAAATAGGTGTTTTGAAAATAAGATTGCTTTTAGGGATATTGTTCTTCGCTTTGTTTTTCTCTTGCAAGGAAGAGGAGCGTATGACTTTACCAGATCCTACAGATAGTTCTACTAGGTATGATATTCCTGAAGCAGATTTCATTTCTCAAATTGATATAGCTGAAGATGCTACTGCGCAATGGTCGGTATTTAATGAGCTTAAATCCACCTTGGCATCTATACCAAAAGCAGATTTGCGAAGAATCCGAACGCAATCCGAAAAGCTTACACACTATAGCGACTCGCTAAGAAAAACTATGCCAACTTCGTTAGAAACCATGCCTATTAAAACTAGGTTAGATGTGGTTCATGCACGTATTGAATTACTAAATATGACTGCTAATAATTTGCTGGTAGATAGTCTGGAGTTAAAGGAAAATTATAAAGAGACACTTTTAGCATTTAATACGCTCCTACATCAAATAAATGAAAAGTACGAAAAGGATGCTATTCAAAAACAAGGAGAGAAAATCTTCTCTCATGAGCTACAGCAACGTACAAAGGACTCAATATTTAAGATAGAACAAGCGAGAAAACAAAGGCAACAATAAAGATTTTTGCTTGATTACATATATTTATACTATTTTTGGTAGTTAAAAAACAAAACATAACACGAAAACAAACCTAACAACAGATTTTATGAGGAAAACAATAAAAAGTGTTTCTGTAGCTTTAACTACAGTCGCACTACTTAGTTCTTGTGCGCAGGGCGGTAAAACTGAAGCAGAAGAAACCGCTTTAGCCGAAGAAGGAAGAGGAATAAATTTGGAGTACATGGATACCAGTGTAAGTCCAAAAGAAGATTTTTATCGATATGTTAATGGTACTTGGTTAGACGAAACCGAAATCCCTGAAGATAGAACTCGCTGGGGAGGATTTGATATGCTTAGAAAAGATACCGACAATGATATGTTGGCAATCTTAGATGAGGCAAAGGATTCAGGCGAGTATTCTTGGGATAGTGACCAAGGGAAAGCTTTACTTTTATTTGCATCCATACTTGATACGGAAGCAAGAGATGAGCAAGGAGTGCAGCCATTAGAACCAATTTTGAATATTATTGATGGTATTAACTCAGTAGAAGACTTACAAAAAGTTATTGCTGAAAACCCAACTACAGTAAAACACCCTTTCTTTGGATTTTCAGCTTTTTCCAATCCAAATAATAGCGCAGTTAATAGTGCGTATATAACCACTGGTTCTCTAGGTCTTCCAGATCGAGATTATTACTTAGAGGAGGATGAGAAAATGCAAGAAATCCGTGAGCAATATGTAGATCATGTTGCACGCATGTTGCAGTTTATAGGTGATGATGCTGATACGGCAATGGAAAATGCAAAAAAAATCTTGGCTTTCGAAACTAGATTGGTTACTCCACAGCTAGATAAGGTTGCAAGAAGAGACTTTAGAAATTATAACAACCCGCACTCAATAGATGAGGTTCAAAAGCTAGTACCTGCTATCCAATGGGAGTCTTTCCTTACCAATTTAGGTGTAGAAGAAATGCCTGAGCAGATTTTGGTTATGCAACCTGAATATATGAAGGAACTTCAAAAAGTGCTTGCAGAGGGAGATGTAGATCTTTGGAAAACTATTATGCGATGGGATGTTATAAACAGCGCTGCTAGTAGTTTATCTAGTGAAATTGATAGAGCAAATTGGGAGTTTTACAGTAAAACCCTTTCAGGTGCCAAAGAACAGCGTCCACTTAGAGAACGTGCTTTAAGCAGTGTAAATGGCATGATTGGAGAAGCGGTTGGAAAGCTTTATGTAGATCAGAAGTTCCCTCAAGAAGCTAAGGAAAAAGCAGAGGTAATGATTGCTGATATCATCGATGCATTCCAGTCTAGAATAGAAAATTTAGATTGGATGGGCGAAGAAACCAAAGTAAAGGCGATAGATAAATTAGATAAGTTTACTGTAAAAATAGGTTATCCAGATAAATGGAAAGATTACTCTAATCTTGAAGTAAAAGAAGGTCAGTCTTTTTATGAAAATGCTATAGCGGTTTCAAACTGGCACTTTAACCGAACTTTAGAAAAAATAGACCAGCCTGTAGATCGAACAGAGTGGGGTATGTCACCTCAAACAGTGAATGCTTACTTCTCGCCTTTAAATAATGAGATTGTATTCCCTGCGGCGATATTACAGCCACCATTCTATGACTACAAAGCAGACGATGCAGTGAACTACGGTGGTATCGGAGCAGTAATCGGTCACGAAATTTCCCATGCATTTGACGATAGCGGTTCTAGATTCGATGGTGATGGAAACCTGAATAACTGGTGGACTGATGAGGATTTAGAGCAGTTTTCTGAGCGTACTAAGAGTTTAGCAGACCAGTATAGTGCAATAGAAGTACTGGATGGAGTATATGTAAATGGTGAGTTTACTTTAGGAGAAAACATTGGAGACCTAGGTGGTGTATTAGGTGCTTATGATGGATTGATGAATCATTTAGAGGAAGTGGGGCGCCCAGGTGAAATCGATGGCTTTACTCCAGAGCAGCGGTTCTTTATGAACTGGGCCACTATATGGAGGTCTAAATCACGTGAAGAAGCTTTACGAAATATGATTAATACCGATCCGCACTCGCCTGCACAAGTACGTGGTGTGCAACCATTATTGAATATAGATGCATTTTACGAAGCATTCGACATTCAAGAAGGCGATGCTATGTATTTAAGTCCAGAGGAAAGAGTAAGAATCTGGTAATTTTAAATTCATTTAGACTATAAAAAACCACTTCTGCAAAGAGGTGGTTTTTTGTTTATATTCTATTCGGATTTGCTACGTACAAGTAAATAACGCTTGCCTCCATGAATACTTAAGTAGCCTTGATCGTAAACAAAATAATAGGTTTTATTTGCTTTAGTAACATAAATGCTAGTAAACAACTCGAAATTAAATCCTTCAAGAGATAGAGTTTGCCGAGCTACCGTTGTTTTATCGGTAGTATTATACTTTGTTAAAATCTGATAGTTTTTCCGCAATTGCGAATTGGTACGTTTTATCAACGCATTCTTTTCTCTGTTTTTAGCGTTGTTAAAACTATTTCTGCAGCTATCATTACAAAACTTCTTATCTAATCTTCCCCGGAGCTGCTCCCCACACTCCAAACACTTACGCTCTTCCATTTTCATTGTATAATGTGTAGTTATTTTTCTAATCAAGTGTGAAGAACACTTGCTTTATGTAAATATAATGAAAATAATAAGGATGAATGATTAGGGGTGCTGAGCGATACGTATAATTTTTGAGGTTTAAGGGCAAGTAAAGTGATTGGAAAATTAAATGGTATAGATATAAAGTGTATTTGAAGTTGTATTTATAACATATACAATGGGATACTTACTTTAAATTTCTGTATTTTTGCCGTTTGAATTCAAGAAAATAGTAATATGAGCAAAAAGTTTACAGAATACAGTGGATTAGATTTGCCTAAAATGGCTGATGAAATACTTGATTTTTGGAATAAAGAGTCGATTTTCGAAAAAAGTATTAGTAGTCGAGAAGGTAAGGAACCGTTTATATTTTTTGAAGGACCGCCTTCAGCAAACGGAACTCCAGGTATTCACCACGTAATGGCTCGAACGGTTAAAGATATTTTTTGTCGTTACAAAACGCAAAAAGGATTTTTAGTAGAGCGTAAAGCAGGATGGGACACCCACGGGTTGCCTATAGAGCTTGGCGTAGAAAAAGAATTGGGAATAACCAAAGAGGATATAGGCAAGAAAATAAGCGTAGAGGAGTATAACGAAGCATGTAAGAAGGCTGTAATGCGTTATACTGATGAATGGAATGAACTTACCGAAAAATCAGGATACTGGGTAGACATGAAAGACCCTTATGTTACCTATCACTCTAAATACATGGAAACCGTATGGTGGTTATTAAAAGAAATTTACAATAAAGATCTTTTATATAAAGGTTACACCATACAGCCATATTCACCAAAAGCTGGTACAGGACTAAGTTCACATGAACTAAACCAACCAGGTGCCTATCAAGAGGTAACCGATACTACAGTGGTAGCACAGTTTAAAGCTATACCAGATTCCTTGCCAGAGGATATTAAAAATATAACTAAAAACGTTGCTTTATTAGCTTGGACAACTACACCGTGGACACTACCTAGTAATACCGCTCTAACCGTAGGTCCGAAAATAGAGTATGTATTGGTGCGCAGCTATAATCAATATACTTTTAAGCCAATAAATGTACTCTTAGCTAAAGACTTAGTAGCCGCACAGTTTAATGGCATATACCAAGCAGTAGATTCTATGGACGAAGTGACTGCATATAAAGAAGGTGATAAGAAAATACCTTATTATATCGCTACTACGATTCTTGGAAAGGATTTAGAAGAAGTCCGTTACGAGCAGCTGTTGCCATACGCTTTGCCAGATTCAAATCCGGAGAATGCATTCAGAGTAATTCTTGGAGATTTTGTTACCACAGAAGATGGTACGGGAATAGTGCATACTGCCCCTACATTTGGAGCCGATGACGCCCTAGTTGCTAAAGAAGCTACCCCAGAAGTACCACCTATGTTGGTAAGAGATGAAAGTGATAATCTTGTACCATTAGTAGATTTACAAGGAAGGTTCCGACCGGAGATGAAGGAACTAGCTGGGAAATATGTGAAGAATGAATATTATGATGACGGCGAAGCACCTGAACGATCGGTAGATGTAGAAATTGCTATACAACTTAAAGAAGATAACAAAGCATTTAAAGTAGAGCGCTATTCACATAGCTACCCTAACTGTTGGAGAACTAATAAACCAATTTTATACTATCCATTAGACTCTTGGTTTATAGAGGTTACCAAGTTTAAAGATCGTATGCACGAACTAAATAAGACCATAAACTGGAAACCAAAATCTACTGGAGAAGGGCGATTCGGAAATTGGCTTGCCAATGCTAACGACTGGAACTTATCCCGTTCTCGCTATTGGGGAATCCCGCTTCCAATTTGGCGTACCGAAGATAATACAGAAGAAATCATCATTGGTTCGATTGAGGAACTCAAGAGTAAGATGACGAAAGCTGTAGAAGCTGGATTTATGGAGAAAGATATATACGAAGATTTCGTTGTAGGAGATTTCTCTAGTGAAAACTACGATAAGGTAGACTTGCATAAGAATATTGTAGACGAAATTGTATTAGTTTCTTCTACAGGTAAACCAATGTATAGAGAAGCGGACCTAATCGATGTGTGGTTCGATAGTGGAAGTATGCCTTATGCGCAATGGCACTATCCATTCGAGAATAAAGAGAAGGTTGAAAAAGCTTGGCGTAAAGCCGACTTTATTGCAGAAGGGGTAGACCAAACTAGAGGTTGGTTCTATACGCTACACGCTATTGCTACCATGATTTTCGATGATGTTGCGTATAAGAATGTGGTGTCTAACGGACTAGTGCTTGACAAAGACGGCCACAAAATGTCGAAAAGTTTAGGAAACGCTACAGATCCGTTCGAAACCTTAGAGAAGTATGGTCCCGATGCTACGCGTTGGTATATGGTAAGCAACGCTAATCCATGGGATAACTTGCGCTTCGATGAAAATGGAATAGGAGAAGTTCGAAATAAATTCTTTGGAACGCTTTATAACACGTATTCCTTTTTTAGCTTATATGCCAATATAGATGGGTTTACTTATAGCGAAGAAGATATTGCTTTGGAAGACAGACCAGAAATGGATCGTTGGATTCTATCAGAATTACATAGTCTAATTAAAAAGGTAGATAGCTACTTTAATGACTACGAACCAACAAGAGCTGCACGAGCTATTTCCGATTTTGTATTGGAAAACTTAAGTAATTGGTATGTTCGTTTAGGAAGAAGACGTTTCTGGCGAGGTAGTTACGAACAAGACAAAATATCGGCTTACCAAACTTTATTTACTTGTTTGGAGGTAGTTGCTAGATTGTCAGCACCAATAGCACCATTTTACAGTGATAGGCTTTATATAGATTTATTTAATGGAGTAAACAAAGAAGCAAAAGAATCGGTTCATTTAAGCGATTTCCCTGTCTTTAATAAAGCCTATATCGATGCAAAGCTAGAACGTAAAATGCGACGTGCACAGAAAATTACTTCTCTAGTATTTTCATTAAGACAAAAAGAGAAGATAAAGGTTCGACAGCCTTTACAAAAGGTTATGATTCCAGTGCTTAACGAAGCTATGCGAAAAGATATATCTGAAGTCAAAGACTTAATCCAATCAGAAGTAAACGTAAAAGAGGTAGAGTTAATCGATGAGGACTCAGGTATTTTAGTAAAACAAGCAAAGCCTAATTTTAAAGTGTTGGGGCCTCGTTTTGGTAAGAATATGAGGTTCGTTGCACAAGCGATTAATAGCATGGACCAAGAGGCGATTAATAAAGCAGAAAAAGAAGGTTCGATTGTGATTGATGTAGATGGAAATCCTGAGACAATTACTTTAGAAGAAATTCAAATTAGTCCACAAGATATAGAGGGTTGGCAAGTAGCTTCATATGAGGACATTACGGTAGCGCTGGATGTAATTATAACTCCAGATTTGAAAAATGAAGGAATAGCAAGAGATTTAGTAAGTCAAATACAAAACTTACGTAGAGACTCTGGATTTGAAGTAACCGATAGAATTCAAGTGATTTTAAAGGAAACCGAAAGTTTGAAAGTTGCGGTAATGGAAAATATTTCCTATATTAAACAAGAAACCTTAACAGATAACCTAGAGTTTGTTGAGGAGTTAGATGGCGGAAGTCCATTAACTTTCGATAATATTGATTCGGAAATAAAAATTAAGAAGAACATTAAATAAAATTAAGATATGGAGCAAAATGTAAAAACAAAGTTCAGTGATGCAGAATTGCAAGAGTTTAAAGAGATTATTTTAGATAAAATAGCAAAAGCTCAAGAGCATTTAGATCTTATACATAGTTCATATAGGAACGACTCTGATAATGGAACAGATGATACTTCACCTACATTCAAAGCTTTTGAAGAGGGTAGTGAGGTGATGAGTAAAGAGGCAAACTCACAGCTGGCAATTCGTCAGGAAAAATTCATCCGTGACCTTAAAAATGCCTTAATCCGTATAGAGAATAAAACCTATGGGATATGCAGAGTTACTGGAAAACTAATAAATAAAGAAAGACTAAAGCTAGTACCACATGCTACGCTTAGTATAGAAGCAAAGAACTTACAGAAATAGTTTAAGCATTAAACTCCCTAATCTTTAGTCTAAAAATCACTGTGTCATTATATACAAAGCCGGTTTTAATAAACCGGCTTTTGTTGTATCTATACATTAAATTGTATGGAAAGGGAAGGTTAGGAAAGCTTTGTAGATAAAACCTCCTAAAACACAATTAAATATTTATTTTTGCTATAAAAATTTTACTATGAGCTTACGTAAAGCCGGCTTTTTAATCGCTTTAATTTTGATTATAGATCAAGTGTCTAAAATCTATATCAAAACCAATTTTACTTTAGGAGAAGAAGTATTTGTATTCGAGTGGTTTCGAATTTTATTTGTAGAAAATGAAGGCATGGCTTGGGGCATGAAACTCCCTGGATCTTATGGAAAACTTCTATTAACCCTTTTCCGATTAGTGGCAATAGTAGGAATAGGGTATTGGCTTTACGACTCTATCAAAAAACAACTACCAAAAGTGGTTCTGTTAGCCTTATGCTTGGTGTTTGCTGGTGCGCTAGGAAATATTGTAGACTCTGTTTTTTATGGTCTAATCTTTGACGATAGCTTAGGCAAAGTGGCAAGTATATTTCCAGAAGCAGGTGGCTATGCCAGCCTTTTTCATGGAAAAGTGGTAGATATGTTGTATTTCCCAATTTGGTCTGGGTACTTGCCCGAATGGATTCCTTTTAAAGGAGGCGATTATTTTGTGTTCTTTGAACCGGTATTTAATATAGCCGATACCTCTATTAGTATTGGAATTGGGCTACTCTTATTATTTAACAAATCAGCATTTCCAAAACCAACCTCTGCATCACAGAACGTAGAAGAAAAACAAACTTCTTAGAAAGTATAAACTTTTGTTGGTGTAATGCAGTAGTCTAAAGGCACATCATGTGCTTCTGTTGGAATATTATCTTCTGGCTCAAAAAACGAAAGCCCCACAAATAGCGTGTCTGCATTGGTTTGTGATAAAAAATTATCATAAAATCCTTTTCCATACCCAGTTCGGCTCCCATTTTTATCATAGGCTAATAAGGGTACGAAGACTACTTGAATATTTTTAACTGGAATTGCAATCCCATCTACAGGTTCGGGAACACCAAAAGCTCCAATTTTTATACGAGTACTGTCTTGTAATAAAATGTGTTTTAACTCATTGTTTTTCTTCATAACCGGTACGCAGATATTCTTATCTTTGCCTTGTAATACATGAAGAAGGTATTCCGTGTTGATTTCTTTTTTCTCGCTGATAGATAAAAAAATGTGATAATACGTCCTATCCCAAATGGGCATTTTTAATGCTTGATTTGCAATGGCTAGACTTTTACTCTCTATTTCTTCTTCGCTTAATTCTGCTCTACGAGCGATGTAGTGTTTTCTTAATGCCGTTTTATCCATTAGGTTTAATTGTTTAGATCCTTAGAAATATGAAAAATAGCATCGCCTTTATATACAATTGGCGATTGGTTGGTATTGATGACGTATCCAGCATTTGGAGCTAACACCTTGTATCGCATGGTGCCAAATGGATCGGTGATAGTTGCCATGAACTCTCCTTTTTCTACATACTTACCATGTTTTATTTTTAAATGAAACAAACCGCTTTTAGCCGCTCTTATCCATTTGGTGCTACTAATAAGTACGCTGTCTCTTTCTGCGGGATCAGCAGTAAAAGTATCGTCTAACATTCCTAGGTGATCTAGAAAACGCTTTACACCTCTTAGCCCTTCCATAACAATATGTTTGTTACCTTCATTGGTTTTTCCGCCTTCGAATAGCAGCATAGGAATTCCGAGCTTATCTGCTGTACTACGATAGGTTTTTTTTATGTTTTTTGAGTGAACAATAAATGGAGCGTTAAAAACTTTCGCCAAGCTTAACAATCTTTTATTCCCTGGTTTTATTCGTATTTGTGGGGCGTTAAATCGCTGCGCTCCTCCAGCATGGAAGTCTAAACAGTAGTCTACATGAGGTAATACTTCTTTTGTAAAGCGATAGGCAACTTGACTTGCTAAGGAACCGCTTCTTATTCCTGGAAAACATCTATTTAAATCTCTCCCATCTGGAAATTCACGTGTACCGTTCAAAAAACCGAAGATGTTTAAAATAGGAATGCAGATTATAGTGCCAATTTTAGGATTGGTTATTTTTCTAGAAATTAAATTCCGAATGATTTCCACACCATTTATCTCATCGCCATGAATCCCACCTGTTAATAGCACCACAGGTCCAGGCTTGGTAGAGCGCTTTATTATAATAGGAATTTCTACATTAGTAGTTGTATATAACTTTGCGATGTTAAAGTCTATTGTTTTGCTTTCTCCTGGTTTTATGACCTCACCTAAAATTTTTAACTCATTATTTTCAATCATCTTATCCATAATATACTTCAATGAAAGTCTGTGTTAAACGCTTCGTTCTATGTAAGCAATAATACTGCGTGAAATGTTTCTTCCTGTTGTGGTTTCTATGCCTTCTAAACCTGGACTCGAGTTTACTTCTAAAACTACCGGACCATTGTTTGATTGTAATATGTCTACACCACAAACACCGAGGTCTAAAGACCGAGCTGCTTGTAATGCAATTTTTTCTTCTTCGTAACTTAACTTTACTACTTCGGACGTGCCACCCCTATGTAAATTGGATCGGAACTCTCCCTCTTTTCCCTGTCTACGCATAGAGGCAACAACAACCCCATCTATTACAATAGCTCGAAGATCGGCACCTTTTGATTCAGCGATATATTCTTGAATTAAAAACTTTACATTTGCAGCTTGTAGGGCCTCTATCAATGCAAGTGTCCCTTTATAAGATTCAGTAAGAATTACCCCTTGACCGTGGGTTCCTTCTAATAATTTTATAATCATTTGGTCGCTTTTCATGGTGTCCATTATAGCTTCCACATTATAGCCTAAACCTAAAATCGTTTTTGGGACTGGCACTTTAGCTCTAGCCATAATCTGCATACTTGTCCATTTATCCCTAGAATCAAGAATAGACTGAGAAGAGACGGTTGAAAAAACGCCCATACTCTCAAAATGTCGTACAATATTCGATCCGTAATAAGTTACCGAAGCACCAATACGCGGTATTACCGCATCTAAATCTTCGAGCATTTCATCGTGATAAAAAATTTGTGGCCCACTGTCAATTACTGCTGGACTGCAATAAGTTGCATCGATTATTTGAACGGAATGTCCGCGTCGCTCTCCTGCACGTAATAGGCTTTGTGTGGAATATAAGTAAGCACCTCGAGATAAAATGGCAATTTTCATTAGATATAAGCCGTTGTTAATAAAAAAATATAAATAAACTGATCAAGTTATAAAACCAAAGATGCTTAATTCTTTTTAAGAAACCTATTGCCATAACAAAAATTAGAGATGTAAAAGGGATTGCACCTAATATAAAAGTCTAGTTCAGTAAAAATAACCTATAAATAATAAAGATACGAAAATCTAAAATATTTGTCTTCCGATTTTCTATCGACTACCTTTGATTTAATTATGGAAGAATTACCTATTAAGTTACAACTAGCTACACTACCTAAAAGCCCTGGGGTTTATCAGTTCTATGATAAGGATGAGAAAATCCTTTATGTTGGCAAGGCAATCAATTTAAAGAAAAGAGTATCCTCTTACTTTAATAAAACCCATGATAGCGCTCGTACTAGAATGTTGGTAAAGCGTATTGTGCAAATAAAGCACATTGTAGTAGAAACGGAAACTGATGCACTCCTTCTAGAGAATAACTTGATAAAAGAATACCAGCCAAGGTACAATGTACTTCTTAAAGATGATAAGACATATCCGTGGATATGTATAAAAAACGAGCGCTTCCCTCGTGTATTCCATACACGGAATTTAGTGAAAGATGGTTCGGAATACTTCGGGCCTTACACAAGTATGAGAACGGTTCGAACATTGCTAAATCTTATACGATCTTTATATCCCTTACGAACATGTAATTATTTATTGTCAAGGGAAAATGTTTCGGAAGGGAGATATAAGGTTTGTTTGGAATATCATATAGGTAACTGTCTAGGTCCTTGCGAAGGACTACAAACAGAAGAGGACTATATGAAAAACATAGATGCAGTTAGAAATATAATTCGAGGTGATTTCCGAGGTTTACTACAAGAGTTTAGGGCGAAAATGAAAGCTCATGCCGAGAACATGGAATTTGAAATGGCCCAGCAAATCAAGGAAAAAATAGATACGTTAGAAAGCTACCACTCTAAGTCAACTGTAGTAAATCCCAAAATTCACAATGTTGATGTATTCACTGTCTTATCGGATGAAAGTTTTGGGTATGTAAATTTCTTGCAAATCGCTTTCGGTAGAGTTATTCGTTCGCATACAATGGAAATAAGAAAGAAAATGGAGGAGTCGGATAAAGAGTTATTACGACTTGCCATTATCGAATTACGTGAGCGTTTTAATTCCCAATCAGAGGTGGTTTATTTGCCATTTTCATTAAATTTAGGGGAGTATGTAAAAGTGGAAGTTCCTAAAATAGGCGATAAGAAACATATTGTAGACCTATCATTAAGGAATGCAAAATATTTTAGGATGGAGCGATTCAAACAAATGAAGATTGTCGATCCAAAGCGACATGAAAATCGTATTCTTACGCAGATGAAAACCGATTTGCGTATGAACGAACTACCAAGACATATAGAGTGTTTTGACAATAGTAATTTACAGGGAACAAATCCAGTGGCAGCTTGCGTGGTGTTTAAAAATGCTAAGCCAAGCAAACGAGACTATCGAAAATTTAATATAAAATCGGTAGAAGGTCCAGATGACTATGAGTCGATGCGCGAAGTGGTATATAGACGCTATAAACGTCTTTTAGAAGAAGAGGATCCTTTACCACAATTAATTGTAATCGATGGCGGTAAAGGACAACTGAATGCAGCGTTAGAAAGTTTAAGCCATTTAAATTTAGAAAATAAAATAGCTGTTATTGGGATAGCCGAAAGGTTGGATGAAATATTTGTTCCAGACGATCCAATTCCACTATTTATTGACAAAAGCTCCGAAACCTTAAGAGTAATTCAGCAACTCAGAAATGAAGCACATCGGTTTGGACTTAGCTTTCATAGGCAGAAAAGAAGTAAAAATGCTTTGCATAGTGATTTAGAGAATATTCCAGGTGTAGGACCGAAAACAATCGAGAGGTTATTGCGTCATTTTAAGAGCTTAAAAAGAATAAAATCAGCTAACTTTGAAGAGCTATCCAGTGTAGCTGGAAATGCAAGAGCAACTGCTATAATAGAATATTATAAAGACAATATATGAGAATTATAACTCTACTAACATGTTTACTTTGTATCTGGGGTGTAAGAGCACAAGACTCGACGCTTACTATAAAAAAACCAACGGACGACCTTAAAGTGGGTTTGGTTCTTAGTGGAGGTGGAGCAAAGGGTTTTGCCCATATAGGAGTGTTAAAAGTTCTTGAGGAAAATGGCGTGCGCGTAGATTACATTGCTGGAACTAGTATGGGAGCTATTGTAGGTGGTTTATATGCTTCCGGATATACAGCAAACGAGTTAGATTCCATTATATCTAAAACAAACTTTACTTCCTTAATACAAGATTTGATTCCTAGAGGTGCAATGACATTCTATGAAAAAGAAGAGTCAGAACGCTATGTGCTTACATTACCATTCGACAGGTTTAAACTTGGTTTTCCTAGTGGAATATCTAGAGGACAGAATGTTTACAGCCTGCTTTCTAGGTTAACCCAGCATGTGAGTGATATAGAGGATTTCTCTAAACTTCCTATCCCTTTCTTATGTATTGCAACTGATATAGAAACTACCGAAGAGGTAATTTTAGATAGTGGTTCGTTAGCACAAGCTATTTCTGCTAGCGGTGCCTTACCATCATTATTTAACCCTAAATACATAGATGGAAAACTTTTGTTGGATGGTGGTATTGTAAACAATTTCCCTGTAGATGAAATAAAGTCGAAAGTAGATATTATCATTGGAGTAGACGTACAAGATGGGTTGAGGGATAAAAGTGAGTTGAACTCTATGGTAGACGTGCTTATGCAATTAAGTACTTTTACTACAACACGAGGTATGGATGATAAAAAAGGTGAAGTGGACGTGTACATGCATCCAGATATAGGTGAGTATACAGTAATGTCATTTGATAAAACTAAGGAGATTATAGCATCGGGTGAAAAAGTAGCAAATGAACAAAAAGAATTACTTCAGCAAATAAGCAAATTACAAAAGCCTTCCGATAGGGTATATGAGAAAATTATTATTCCAGACTCTATTGCAATATCCGAGATAAATATTAGAGGGAATGAAAACTATACAAGATCTTATATACTGGGTAAGTTAAAGTTACAGTCGGATACCAAAGTTAGTTTCAATGATTTTGATTTAGGAATTTACAACCTGCTTGCAACAAGAAACTTTTCAAGTATTGACTTTGATTTTAATGAGCAAGAAGATGATAGATATATAGCGAATTTCTTTTTACGGGAAAGTCCAACCAAACAATATTTTCGAATTGCAGCACATTACGATGATGTATACAAAACCTCCGCATTATTAAATTTAACAAGAAAACGTTTACTAACTGCTAATGATATAGTTTCATTAGATTTTATTGTAGGGGATAATCTTCGATATCAGTTTGATTATTATGTAGATAAAGGAAATTATTGGAGTTATGGGTTTAACTCAAAGTATGATACTTCCGAAGTGGATGCAAACGTAAGTTTATTGGACCCGGAATTTGATGATCTTGGCGAAACACCAGATATAAATAGACTTACTGTTATACATAACATATTTAGAAATAGGTTGTATTTAGAAACCTTATTCAAGCGTCATTTTCTCGTAGGAGTTGGAGCCCAACATAAATGGTTGCGAGTTTACTCCAATACATTCGGACTGGATGATAAGAGTACTGAAACGGTTTTCGATAATTCAAACTACTATAGTGCTGTGGGATATATTATGTTCGATACACTAGATGATACATTTTACCCAGATAATGGTATTTATTTAAGAGGGGATATAGAGCAATTGTTATATACCAAAGGAAGAAATAAATCTAATGGCTCTTTTAGTGTAGTTCGTGGACAAGCTGTAGGAGCCATGCCAATGGCCAAAAATCTCACATTTATTGGTGGCTTAGAAGCAGGATTTGTTTTAGGTAGACAACATACAAGAACTATGGATTTTCTGCTGGGTGGATTTGGATACTCATCTATGCATAACATGGTGCAACTTTATGGCTATGCGCCATTTAGCTTACGTGGAGATTCATACTTTACAGTAAAAGCAGAAGTAGACTTTGAATTTTACCCTAAAAACCATATCAACTTTGCATATAATATTGCCAATGTAGGAGATGATTTATTCGAATCAAAAGAGTTTTATAGTAAAATACAATATACAGGCTTTGCTATAGGCTACGGAATAGAAACGTTCTTAGGACCGATAGACATAAAATATTCCTACTCTCCAGAATTGAAAAACTCCGAGTTTTATGTTGTTGTAGGTTATCCATTCTGATTTATACTTTAAAGATAAAATACTATAAAGTAAGCTATCTGAGTTATTTATTGTTGTACAAGTATATTTCCTTGGTAGTTTCCCACCAAGTTTTATGGGTTTTGATAAAAAAAACCGATATTTGATAAAACATAAAATATTATGCCGTTTTATCATCGATTAGGAAAGATACCGCCAAAGCGCCATACGCAATTCCGCAAGCCTGATGGTGGCTTGTATTACGAACAGTTATTTGGAACCATAGGTTTCGATGGAATGTATAGTAACCTATATCATATACATCGACCAACCCAAGTAAAAGAAATTGGGAAAAGATATTCAGTAGCACCCGATATTTCTGACGCAAACAATATAAAGTCTTTGTTGCTTCATGGGTTTAAAGTGCCACCAACTGAAGATTTTCTCGAGAGTAGAAAAATAATACTTACCAACTCCGACTGTCATATAGCACTAGCTGCACCAAAAAAATCTATGACGGAGTATTTCTATAAAAACTCCGCTTCCGATGAGGTGTTGTTTATTCATAAAGGGAGTGGAACATTAAAAACTTTAATGGGTAATATTCCATTTGAGTATGGAGATTATTTAGTAATTCCAAGAGGTATTATTTACCAAATTGAGTTCGATACCGAAGACAATCGATTGCTAATTGTTGAAACTAGTGATCCGGTTTATACTCCGAAACGTTATAGAAACTGGTTTGGACAACTCTTAGAACACTCGCCGTTTTGTGAAAGAGATTTTAGAGCACCCTCCGAGTTAGAGCCTCACGATGAGGTTGGGGATTTCTTGATGAAGATAAAGAAAAATGATGAAATATTAGAGTTGGTATATGCCACACATCCTTTTGATGTAGTTGGATACGATGGGTTTAATTTCCCTTATGCCTTCTCTATTCATGATTTTGAACCCATAACAGGGCGTATTCATCAACCACCGCCGGTGCATCAAACCTTCGAAACTGCTGGGTTAGTTATTTGTAGTTTCGTGCCAAGATTATATGACTATCATCCCGATGCAATTCCTGCACCTTATAACCATAGTAATATTGATAGCGATGAGGTGCTTTATTATGTGGATGGGGATTTCATGAGTAGAAATAATATTGATGTTGGCTATGTTTCGTTACATCCAGCAGGTATTCCACACGGACCACATCCAGGAGCAGCAGAAAGAAGTATTGGTAAAAAAGGAACCGAAGAACTTGCAGTCATGGTAGACACATTTAAACCATTGAAGGTGACAAAAGAAGCAGAAAAACTTGCCGATGAAGACTATTACAAGTCTTGGTTAGAATAACTGAAATTTAAAACTTTAAAAAATAAAATAATAATGAGTGAAAAAAAGAATATAGAGTCTGTAGAATATGGATTGGAAAAGATTTTTGATGGAGCACAGGACTTCTTGCCATTACTAGGAACAGATTACGTTGAATTTTATGTTGGGAATGCTAAGCAAGCTGCACATTACTACAAAACAGCTTTCGGATTTCAATCAGAGGCCTATGCAGGGCTAGAAACAGGAGTTAAAGATCGTGCATCTTATGTACTGAAGCAAGATAAAGTAAGAATAGTTTTGACTACTGCATTAAACAGTGAGTCACCAATAGGAGAGCATGTGAAAAAACATGGTGATGGAGTAAAGGTGATAGCACTTTGGGTAGACGATGCGCGCAAGGCTTATGAGGAAACTACGAAGCGTGGTGCTAAATCCTACATGGAGCCAACTGTAGAAAAAGACGAGCATGGAGAGGTGGTAAGATCAGGAATATATACCTATGGGGAAACCGTTCATATGTTCGTAGAACGAAAAAATTACAAAGGTACTTTCTTACCAGGGTATCAGAAGTGGGAATCCGATTATAATCCAGAGCCAGTTGGTTTTAAATATATAGACCATATGGTAGGAAACGTAGATTGGAATCAAATGAATAAGTGGGTAAAATGGTATGAAGACGTGATGGGGTTTGTAAACTTCTTGTCTTTTGATGATAATCAGATTCATACAGAATACTCTGCGCTAATGTCTAAGGTAATGGCAAATGGTAATGGGCGTATTAAATTCCCTATCAACGAACCAGCCGAAGGGAAAAAGAAATCTCAAATAGAAGAGTACTTAGATTTTTACGAAGGAGAGGGGGTACAGCACATTGCTGTTGCAACCGACGACATTATTAAAACTGTTTCGGATATGCGTAGCCGCGGCGTAGAATTTTTGTCTGTACCACCGCAAGCTTACTACGATTCAGTGCCATTACGATTAGGTAAATTCGACCATGAGTTGAAAGAAGATATTGACAAGCTACAAAAACTTGGCATTATGATTGATGCTGATGAGGAAGGGTATTTACTGCAAATATTCACTAAGCCAGTGGAAGACCGTCCTACATTATTTTACGAAGTAATTCAAAGAATGGGAGCCAAAGGTTTTGGCGCAGGTAACTTTAAAGCGCTTTTTGAATCTATAGAAAGAGAACAAGAGCGTCGTGGAACACTATAATTTCATGTTTTTTAAAGCTTTATAATTCATAAAACCCTATCTATATTAAACTAGGTAGGGTTTTTGAAAATATTTGAGAAAATACACCACGGTATTTAACTACTAAACACAATAAATTATTATGAAGAAATTTTTGTTTTTTATTTTCTTCTTGTCAGTTTCCTTAAGCTTCGGACAAGCTTCCGAGAAGGCTTTTGGCGATGGTGAGTATTTTCGTTTTCGCGTTCATTATGGATTATTAACAGCAGGATATGCCGAGTTGAGTGTAAAATCCACTAACCTAGAGGGAAAGCCTGTTTATCATGTTAAAGGATACGGGCGAACAAGAGGGGTTTCTCGGTTGTTTTTTAAAGTAGAGGACACCTACGAAACATATCTCGATAAAGATAATTACCAACCTTATCGTTTTATTAGAGATATTTATGAGGGTGGCTATACCAAAGACATAGTTATGAACTTCGATCATCCTAATCTCTCGGTATTGGTAAATGATAGAAAACACAAAACGGAAGAGATATTTACTATAAAAGAACAAACACAAGATTTGCTCTCAAGCTTCTATTACCTGCGTAATAATATTGATAGAAATAGTCTCAACGAAGGCGATGACATGGATATTAATATCTTTTTCGACAAGGAAAACTACACCATGCGATTGAGGTTTTTAGGTAGAGAAGTACTACGAACCCCTTTTGGTAGAGTTAAGACCTTGAAGTTTAGACCATATGTACAGTCTGGTAGAGTATTTAAAGAAAGGGAAAGCTTAACAATTTGGGTTAGTGATGATGAAAATAAAATACCGCTTTTACTGCAAGCAGAATTAGCTGTAGGATCACTAAAAGCAACTTTAGTTGAGTATAAGAATCTACAAAGAGAGCTCAAAACAGAATAACAAACACAATTATGCTAATAAAACGAAAATTTTAGCACTAGAAACTGTAGAAATTCATGTATTATATGGATGTTTGTCGTGGTATGTCGTATAGTGTGTTAAAACCAGTTTGGGAAAAATCAATAAAATTGTGAGAAAATCCGGAATATTATTATTAGTTGCACTTTTGCAGTTAGCCTGTAATACAACAAAGAAAGACGAAAAAACCTTAGCTAAAAATCAAGCGAATACGGAAGACGCTATAATTAAAAAGGCAGAACCCATAGTAGAATATGGTTTTGTTTTAGATGATTTAGAGATAGTACGCGATACCATCCGTTCTGGTGATACCTTTGGTGCTATTTTAAGCTCTCACGGTGTTTCACAAGTCGATATATTAAAAATAGCCAATGACTATAAAGACACTTTCGATGTACGTAGAATTAGAAAAGGAAAGCCTTACGCAATAATAAAGGCCAAAGATTCTTTAAACACTACAAAAGCATTTGTTTACGAAAAGGATTTGGTAGAATATACCGTCATCGATTTGGATGAAGAAATAAAGGTTGAGAACAAACAAAGAAAAGTCACCTATAAAGAACATTATGCACAGGGGGTTATTACTAGTTCTTTAGCACAAGCGCTACATGAGCAAAACTTAAGTCCATTAATGACTGATCGCTTAGCAACAATATATGCATGGACAATAAACTTTTTTAAATTACAAAAGGACGATAAATTCAAAGTGGTTTATACTCAAAAATACATTAACGATACTATTCCAGTAGGACTAGGTGAGATAAAAGCAGCTGTTTTTGAACATGCAGGAAAGCCTTTGTACTCTTTTAACTTCTCACCGGAGAAAGGCGACATGTTTACAGATTATTTTGATGAAGAGGCTAATAACTTACGTCGCGCCTTCTTGAAAGCACCAGTAGAGTTTAGTCGCATATCCTCACGATATAATTTAAATAGGCGAATAGCGTATTACGGAAATAGAGTTCGACCACATTTAGGGACAGACTTCGCTGCACCAATCGGTACGCCAATACTAGCTACAGCCGATGGAGTAGTAACTGCTTCGGCAAGACGTGGTGGTAATGGTAATTATGTAAAGATTCGACACAATTCTACATACGAAACTCAATACTTGCACATGAAAAGTAGAAATGTAAAGGTAGGTGATTATGTTCGTCAAGGAGACGTTATAGGTTGGGTAGGCATGACAGGGAATACTAGCGGGCCGCATGTTTGTTACCGCTTTTGGAAGAATGGAGAGCAAGTAGATCCATTTAAAGAAGATCTACCAGCATCAGAACCATTAGAAAAAGAATTTCATGAAGAGTATTTCGCATTTATCAAGCCTTTAAAAGAGAAGCTAGATAACATAGCTTACAATTAAAATAGTATTTACAGAATTTATTTTAAGCGGGAATCGTAATTTAATACGATTCCCGTTTTGCATTCATATAGGATTATTACCGTCTTGTTTCAGTATTGTTACATTGCTATTACATTTGCGTATAATAGAAATTTTATTGTGTTTTTTATAAAGAAAAGGTGTATTTTTGGCCTGTATTACTAATTCAATCAAAATACGTATGAAAAAGATTACACGATTTTTATTATTTTTTGTAGTGTTGCTTTGTACTACAGGAATGGTAGCCCAAATTACCTCATCAAGTATGAGTGGTCGAGTTACAGATGAGCTCGGACCAGTATTTGGAGCAACAGTTCTCGCTACCCATAAGCCTTCGGGTACTACTTATGGTACGACTACTAACATGGAAGGTCGTTATAACCTACCTGGTATGCGTGTAGGAGGACCATATACCGTAGAAGTTTCTTTTGTCGGTTATGGAACAAACACTATAAGTGATATTACCATAGGACTAGGTAGTGAATATGTTCATGATGTGGTTCTTAGTGAAGAAGCTGTTACTTTAAGTGAGGTTTTCCTCTCAGCTAGAAGTTCCAAGTTTTCAGATGTGAAAACTGGTGCGTCAACCAACATTTCGACTGAACAGATTACTTCAATGCCTTCAATTAACAGAAGTATTACTGATGTTGCTCGTCTTTCGCCTTATGCAAATGGAATGAGCATATCTGGAGGTGATGGACGATCTACAAACTTTACAGTAGATGGTGCTAACTTTAACAACAACTTTGGACTAAGCTCAAGCTTACCTGCTGGTGGAAGTCCTATTTCATTAGATGCTATCGAAGAAGTTCAAGTAGTAGTAGCTCCTTACGATGTACGTCAAACAAACTTTATTGGCGGTGGAATAAATGCCATTACAAAATCGGGAACTAATAGATTTAAAGGTTCTGCTTACACCTATTATACCAACCAAGACATGCGCGGTAATAGAATTGATGATGTTGATTTTGGTGAGCGTGATGATCAATCTAAAACAGGATATGGTTTTACTTTAGGTGGTCCAATAATTAAAGATAAATTATTCTTCTTTGTAAACGCAGAAGAAGAAAAGCGTCCAGAGCAGGTGGTTTCTTGGAGACCGTCAGAAGATGGAGTTGCTGATTTAGATCAACAACTTTCTAGAACTAGCATCTCTGACATGGAAAAAGTAAGAGATCACTTAATATCTAATTATGGATATGATCCAGGATCGTATACTGACTATCCAGCCGATGAAACCAATAAGAAGTTCTTAGTTCGTTTAGACTGGAATATCAATGACAAGCATAAGTTGAGTGCACGTTACAACTATGCTAAAAATCAAGCGTGGAACCCTACTAATGGTAACTCAAATAATGCAGGTTTCCGTAACAGAGGAATGAACCGAATTTCAGAACACTCTATGGCATTCTCAAACTCTATTTATTCAATGAATAATGTAGTGAACTCTATATCATTCGATTTAAATAGTAGATTTTCTGACAAGCTTTCAAACCAACTCTTAGTTACCTACTCAAAAATAGAAGACGCACGAGGTACCAACTCAGATCCTTTCCCATTTATTGATATATTAAATGGTTCTAATCCTGATGGAACGCAAAGTCAAGAGCCTTATATGTCTGCAGGTTATGAGTTGTTTACATGGAATAACGCAGTAAATAACAATACACTTACAATAACAGATAACTTAACGTATTATCTATCAAACCATAAAATTACAGCTGGTCTTAGCTATGAACATCAATTAGCAAATAACTCATACATGAGAAATGGAACGGGTTATTATCGTTATGCTAGTCTTGACGATTTCTTAAATCAAAGAGCTCCAACTGACTTTGCTTTAACTTATGGTTATGATGGCAATAAGAATCCTGCAGCTGAGGTTGCTTTTAATCAGGTAGGACTTTATCTTCAAGATGAGTGGGATATTAACCCTGACTTTAAATTGTCGTATGGTATTAGAGCAGATTATTTGAAATATGAAGATAATCTAATAAGAAACAACGCTATCTACGATTTAGATTTTGGTGGAAAAAGAATTGATACTGGTGAATGGCCAGATGCAAACATTCAATTCTCTCCAAGAGCTGGATTTACTTGGGACATTAATGGTGACCAAAGCTTAAAACTTCGTGGTGGTACAGGTATTTTTACAGGAAGACTACCATTAGTATTCTTTACTAATATGCCTACCAACTCAGGAATGGTTCAAGGAAGTTATGCTGCCGTTACGAGATATAACCCTGATGGTACAGTAAATATAGAAGGTTCTGATTTGTCTGTTTTATCTGGATTAGCCGGACCAATGATTACTGATGTAGATGAAATGATTCAAAGATTGGGTCTGCCAAGTACTATTAGACCAGAAGATGGAGAGTTACCTAGTGATATAAATGGTATAGATCCTAACTTTAAAATGCCACAAGTATGGAAGTCTTCATTAGCTTTAGACTATGATGTTCCAACTACTTTCCCATTGTCGGTTACAGTAGAAGGTATTTACACAAAGAACCTTAATGGTGTAATGTTAAAGAACTATAACTTAAAAGAGCCTGATGCTTCTTGGGAGCGTTTCTCAGGTCCTGATAATAGATACATTTATCCTGATAGAGACGATATTACCTATACTTCTAAAGACGCTTATATGTTAACAAATACCAGCGAAGGATGGGGTGCGATTGGAAATATTACCGTACATGCAGAACCAGTACAAGATTTGAGATTAATGGCTGCTTATACGTATACTGAGTCTCAAGAAATTTCTGGTATGCCAGGTAGTAATGCTGGATCAGCATATACTGGACTTGTTGGAGTTAACGGTCCTCACTTGCCAGATTTACAACGTTCACAGTATGTAGTTCCACATAAAGCAATTGGTTCATTAACTTATAGACTTCCTTGGTCTAACGACACAATGAAATCATCAACTTTAATAAATGTATTTTACTCAGGATTCTCACCATTTGGGAATAGCTATACCTACGTAAATGATATGAATGGTGATGGAATCAATGGTGATTTGATTTACATCCCTAAAGGTAGAGGTGATATTAAGTTTATAAGTCAAGAAGATGAAGATGCTTTCTTCAACTTTATGGAGCAAGACGATTATCTTAAGTCAAATAAGGGTAAATATGCTAAAGCAAATGCAGCACGTAGCCCATGGGTTCATACTTTTGACTTAAGATTAGTACGTGAGTATTATATTAATTTTGGAAAAGAGACTACTCATACATTACAATTTAGTTTAGACTTCTTGAATGTTGGTAACATGATTAACTCAAAATGGGGAGTTAACAAAACAAACAGGATATCAAACAACGGTAGAATCTTAGAATATGAAGGGGTAGATGGCCAAAATGTTCCTATTTTCTCGATGGCAAGAGTTGGTGGAGAATATCCAACGAAAACATATGATTACGACTATCATTATAATCAAACATGGAAGCTTCAAATAGGAGCTAGATATTCTTTCTAAGTAAAAGTTCCACTTTTAGCTAAGTGTTGTAACACAGAAAGAATGAAGTTTACTGCAAAGTCCATCAAATTATTTGATGGACTTTGTTTTTTATTGGTATATACTATCTATAGTGCGGAATAACTTTAAAATAAGTAACTTTGCTTTAAACCTAAAAACTAATATATATGTACACTGGAGTTTTACATTTGCATTCTTACTGGGCTTACTTGGTTCTAGGAGTTCTACTTATTGCAGTTATTAATTCGATTGCTGGCTTGGCAGGAAAAAAAGAGTTTGTTGTCAAAGATTTCCGACTAGCGCTATTCTCATTAATAGTTACTCATATCCAATTGTTAATAGGATTGATCCTTTGGTTCATATCACCTAAAGGATTAAAAGCAATTCAAAATATGGGAATGGGGGAAGCGATGGGAGACTCCGCTATACGACTAAATGTAATAGAACACCCATTGATGATGATTATTGCGGTGGTTTTGGTAACTATGGGATACTCTAGACACAAAAAGAAAATTGAGTCTAGTGCTAAGTTTAAAACAATCGTAATCTTTTATATCTTAACACTAGTGGTAATCCTAAGTAGACTGCCATGGGACCAGTGGTTATAATAAGGATGATATAAGGTATTTATTATATACTATAACAGAAAAAGGGGGCATTCAATTGAATGCCCCCCTTTTAATATTGGAAGATTATGTATTTTATCTTTCCTTAATTAAATAAATGAATACTGGGAAGTGGTCGCTATAACCACCTGTCCAACCCTCATTGGAATAGCTTCTATATGGATAACCTTTATACCTGCCTTGTGGGGTAGCTAAGTAAGATTTATTAAATATTCCAGCTTGATAAAAACTCAGAGTGCTGAAATCCTTTTTTGCTAACTCTTTCGACACCATAATCTGATCAAATAAGTTCCAACTATCTCGCCATGCTAAAGATCCCATTCCTTGACTATACATCGATTCCATTGGGTTGTACATGTCGGTTGCTTTCATATTGTTACGAGAGCCGTTTGTAACGATGCCTTCTTTAATGCTCGGACTCACAGGGTCATCATTAAAATCCCCCATGTTAATTATCTTTGCTTCGGCATCTATGGTTAATATCGAGTCGATAATTCTACGGTTTAACTCGCCTGCTTTCATTCTGTTTGGTAAACTTCTAGCTTCACCACCACTTCTCGATGGCCAGTGATGAACGATAAAATAAACCATCTCATTTTCTAAAAGTCCACTAACAACAAGTTGATCACGCGTGTGTAGCCTTCTAGTAGTGTTTCTTGCATCGACGATGTCCAATCGGTGCGATACACTATTAGTAGGTATAAACTCACCTTTTTTGTAGATAAGGCCAACATCTATACCTCGTAAATCAGGAGAATCGTAATGAATAATACTATAATTTGAGTCTTTTAATGCATCTTGATTGACCAAGTCGTTGATAACATTGTAGTTTTCAATTTCCACTAAACCCACCACAGTAGGTGTGGTCCCCGTAAAATCCTTTCCAATATCAGAAATAACTTTTGCTAGATTATTTTGCTTTAAGTTATATACTTCTTCGGTGTAGAACATTTCACCTCTAGGTGTCCTATCATGAAAAACCGTATTTGGATCATCTTCTAAGCTAAATAGGTTCTCTACATTATAAAAAGCAACGGTATGTGCTTTATATTGCTTTTCAGCTCCTCTTTTAGTTGGTGTTTCTTTAGTTGGAGAACAGCTATAAATAAATAACAGGATGAAAACCGATAAAATGTTTTTATTCATGGTGATTCTTTTGTTTTTATTAGTTTATTGTAAATATCGTATTAATGCTGTGTTTAAACTAATTTTTTCAAAATAAAGTATTAAGTTTGACTCTCTAAATTATTCGATAACTGTAAATAAATATGATTAGAAATTATCTGATAACGTTATGTTTCTCTGTTGCATTTATCAGCCTTTCCATGGCGCAACAGACTATAGTTCGGGCCAAGGTTATGGAGAGGGCAACAAACGAAGCTGTTGTAGATGTAAATGTGTTTATTGAAAACACAAATCTAGCTCAGACAACCGATGTTAATGGTGAGTTTATGTTCAGTGGAGATAGACTACCTTTAGGCGAAGGTGTATTGGTTTTAAGTAAAACAGGTTTTGAAACCCAATACTTGCCAATTGTCATTAATGAAGGAAGGGAATTAGATTTGGCCACTATTTACCTTCAGCCTGAAGTAAGCTCTTACACTAGCGATGCAGGGATCATTAGCTTATCGGACGAAGAGTTAGATCAAGAAGATGGAAGTGCATCAAATATTTCTGGTCTATTGCAGTCTTCCAAAGATGCTTTCTTGCAAGCTGCTGCTTTCGACTTTAGTGCTACCTTTTTTAATCCACGTGGATACGATTCGGAGTATGGTAAAGTACTGATAAATGGTATTCAAATGAATAAAATGTTTAACGGTAGGCCACAATGGAGTAATTGGGGAGGATTAAACGATGCAACTCGAAATCAAATTTTCTCTATGGGACTAAGCGCTAATGACTATAACTTTGGAGGCTTAGCAGGTTCTACTAACATTATAATGCGAGCTTCGCAATATCGAGAAGGTGGAAGAATAAACTACGCTTCTGCAAACGCTAGTTATACCGGTCGAGTTATGGCATCCTATAATACAGGATTAATGCCAAACGGATGGGCAGTAAGTGTTTTAGCCTCTAGACGTTTTGCCGATGAAGGGTATAGAGATGCTGCACTATATGATGCAAACTCCTTTTTTGCTGCAATAGAACGAAAAATTAGTGATAAACACAGTTTAAACTTAACCGCGTTCTTTACGCCAAATAGAAGAGGAAAAACGTCTCCAAATACCCAGGAAGTATACGACTTAAAAAACACACGATACAATGCGTATTGGGGATACCAAGATGGAGAGAAGCGAAACTCTAGAATTCGTGAGCTTGAAGAGCCAGTAATAATGCTTAACCATTATTGGGATTTTGATGAAACTACAAGTTTGAACACTAATATAGCCTATCAGTTTGGAACTAGAGGAGATAGCCGACTAGGATATGATAATGCACCAAATCCCGATCCAACGTATTATCAAAAACTTCCTAGCTTTTTCTTAGGCGATCCAAACGGTCCGAATTACGATCAAGCAGAAGCAGCTACCATTAACTTCCAAGAAGATGGACAAATCGACTGGAATCGTATGTACTATACCAATATGGCATACGGTGGAACCTCTAGATATTACTTATATGAAGATCGTAGTGATGATAAGCAATTATCTGCCAATGCTATTTTTCATAAACGTTTAGACAATATAACGTTAAACGTTGCAGTTAACTATAGAAAACTAAAGTCTCACAACTTTGCCAATATGTTAGACTTACTTGCAGGTAATGGTTATTTAGATGTGGACTCATACAATTATGGAGATAGGGCGCAAAGTGACCTAAATAATCCAGACAGGGTAGTTGATGTAGGCGATACTTTTAAGTATAACTTTAATTTAAATGCAGAGCAGTACGATGCGTTCGTTCAAGCACAATTTAAATATAGAAAGGTTGATTTTTATTTAGGTGCAGAAGTAGGTGGTACCAACTACCAAAGAGACGGGTTGTATAGGAATGGAGCATTTGAAGACAACTCGTTTGGGAAAAGTAAAAAGTTAGACTTTACCACTTTTGGATTTAAAGGGGGGATGACCTATAAAATAACAGGTAGGCATTTATTAGATTTAAATACTGCTTATTATACTCAAGCTCCTACTTTAAGAAACTCGTTTTCAAACTCCAGACAGAACAATGAAACGGTAAAAGGAATTACTGAAGAGAAAATTCAAAATGTAGACTTGAGCTATATTTTCCGTTCCCCTCGAGTTAAAGGTCGTTTAACAGGATTCTACACCAAAATTGAAGATGCTTCAGAAATCTCTTTCTTCTATGCAGATGGTATATCAGGATTAGGTAGAAACTCAACAACTGCTTTTGTGCAGGAGGTATTAACAGGAGTCGATAAACAGCATATAGGTTTAGAAGCAGGAGTTGAAGCTCAAATAACTCCAACAATTAAGTTAAAAGGAGCTGCAGCTTTAGGACAATACACCTATTCTAATAACCCTGATTTATATTTGACATCAGATGATTTTGAGCAAGAGGTTAATTTTGGTGAGTCTTACTTAAAGAATTATAAGGTCGCTGGTGGACCACAACGTGCCTATCAGATAGGAGCCGAATATCGTGATCCTAACTTCTGGTGGGTTGGAGCAACAGCAAACTTCTTCTCAAATGCTTATGTAGACGTAGCACCAATTTCTAGAACAAGAAACTTCTATATGGATGGTAGCGGATACCCGTTTGCAGACTATGATGAAGATATCGCAAGAGATTTATTAAAACAAGAGCGATTCGATAGCTATATGTTGGTTAATTTAATAGGAGGAAAGTCTTGGCGAATAAATAACTATTTTGTTGGAGTCTTTGCTTCGATTAATAATATCTTTAATCAGAAATATAAAACAGGTGGTTTTGAGCAAGGTAGAAACGCTAACTATAAGACCTTGAGCGAAGATGTAAATAAGGAAAAGCGCGTTTTTGGACCTAAGTATTGGTACGGTAACGGCACCACTTATTACGTAAACGTATATTTTAGATTCTAAAAACATAAACAATTAAAATTTTAAAAGAAAAATATATTTTATCATGAAACGAAATATAAACTATATCCTAAGTTTCCTCTTAATGGCCTTCGTAGTAAGTGGGTTTACGGCTTGTGTAAACGATGACGACTACAGTATTCCAGATTTTGTAGTAGAAGAGCCAGATGTGACAGTTAATTTCACTATAGCCAATGCGCTTGAGTTGGTAAGCGGAACACCAACAAAAATAGAGTCGGAAGAACCATTGTATCTAGAAGGATATGTAGTGTCTAGTGACGAGGCAGGTAACTTTCATAAAAACTTGGTTATTCAAGATTCACCTGAAAATCCAACAGCTGGAATTACAATTTCTACGCATGCAACCGATATGTATACATTCTTCGAACCAGGTAGAAAAGTATATGTTCGTGTAGATGGTTTGTATGTAGGTGTTTACCGTGGCTTACCGAGCCTAGGTGAGAGTGGAGATGAAGTGGAAAGAATGAGCGTTGAAGAATTTGACGAAAGAGTGTTGCGTTCTAATACAAAAGAAGAGATTGTTCCTACAGTAATTTCCATGGAACAAGTGTCGGATTCTCATTTAAATACACTTATTCAATTTAATAATGTTGAATTTCCAGCCGATTATGACGGTTTGACCTATGCTAATCCAAATGATAATTTTGGTGTAGATCGTACTGTAAAAGACTGCTTTAACAATACCGTTATTATGAGAAATAGTGGGTATGCAGATTTTAAAGAAGAGCTATTACCTACTGGAAACGGGACTTTAGTTTCAGTTCTTAGTGTGTTTAACGGGACCTATCAATTGCTAATTCGTGATACAGAAGATGTTGACTTTGAAGGAGAGCGTTGCGAAGATGACACACCACCATCGGATGGTGCGATGCCATTTAGAGAAAACTTCTCTACACATCCAGCAGGAATCGGTAGCTATGTAGACCTTCCTGGATGGACAAACGTTAATGTAAGTGGTGGAGAGAGACGCTATGAAGTAAGAGAGTATAGCGGAAATAAATATACCCAAATCTCAGCATTTGGAACAGAAGAAGATCCGTTCGAAGCGTGGCTAGTTACTCCAGGAGTAACCTTAGATAAACCGAACCCAATTTTGATGTTCGATACAAAAGACGGCCACTTTAATGGAGATGCATTAACATTGCATATCTCTACCGACTTTGATGGAGATGTAACTACTGCTACTTGGACAGATATAACAGATCAGGCAGTTATTCCTACAGGGCATACCAATTGGCAAGATGAATTCACAAATTCAGGTGCTATTGATTTATCGGAATATGCAGACCAAGAAGTATTTATTGCGTTCCGTTATTTAGGAGGTGATTTTAATGTAACGACTACCTATCAGATAGATAATATAGAAATTAAGTCTGGTCAGTAATAGTTTCAAGTAGATCTAATAAATAAAAAGCCATCCGCTTATTGTGGATGGCTTTTTTAATTTAAAGAGTTCTATTTTAAAAAGAGTTACAAGAGGTTAAGGCTAATACTCTGCTTACTTACATTAAAGCCTTTTGTTTATCATGTAGACAAGACAATGCAATTACTCATGTCATCTGTTTCCAAAAGTGGATTGGTTAATCTAAATATCCGTGATGTTTGGGTGGTAATTAATCTTAGATAACTAATTCCATAGGATCTAAAATAGATAGCTACAAAAGGGGCCAAGCGACTAGATAAAAATAAGGCTTTCTAGGTTGGTACCTAAAAAGCCTTAAAAGTACGTTTGATTAAGTAAGAGTTTTAAATATCGACACCTAAACTGATAATAAAGTTCTTTTGCGTTTTATCTAATCGATAAGTGTTGCTACTAGTTGGTAGCATCAAATTATTAGTTTCCTGCGAAGACTGTAAATATGCAAAGTCTAAGTTTATATTTTCGAATATAAAACCAAAGCCGACTGAAAAACCTTTTGTGTCACCCATCAGTTTAGAATCCTTATAAGGCGATTGTAAGTAGTGTAGCCCTCCTCGTAAGCTGGCAAATGCTATATTATATTCACCACCTATTCTAATGTTGGATGATGCTTGTAAAGCATCTTTTATAATATCGTTTTGCGTAGCAAAGAAAGAATTACTTCTAGGCTTAAAACGAATGTTAGCATTGTTCGTGTATTCATATTGTAGGCTAATTAAACCATCTGTGCCAAACACATATGCAAAACTCGCACCTGCTTTACCTGGAGTACGAATGGTATATTTTTCAAATACATTCAACACCTTCGGATTGACTTTGGCTGTATACCAACTCCCATTATCAAAATAATCAGTCTCTATAGACTGTTGTGTTTCTTCTTCTATTCTTGTCCATTTTGGTGTGGAGTAGGTAAGGCCAAAGCGCATGCCATTTTCTAATCGATATATTGCACCTAACTGTGCTGAGAATCCAGATCCATAGGTTCGTAGACTTTCTTTAAAAGCTACATAATCTACATTGCTGTCAGCCGCATGAGGAATTTCTTCAAATACATCTTTTCGCTCATAATCTATTACATGAGAATTTAGATTTAATCCAAGGTATAAGTCATCTATTAATTGTGTACCAAGGTTAAAAGCAAATGTGCCTTGGTATCCTCTTTCAAACAATGATTTTTGTTGTTCAAAAGCGTTGCCACTAATGTTAGATACATACTCTGTGTTCTCAGGATTATCTGGGTCAACAGGATTTATAAGATAACCTTGGTACCCTAAAAATGCGGTTTGTGCATTACTGCCATAGTTTTCTCCTAAAAACGAATATAAATCTGCATAAGATTCATTTCCTCTTAGGTTTAATAGTTCCAACCGGATTCCATTGGCTACATCCACAAAATAATCGGATAAAGAGAAGTCGTTTACGCCAGTTATTACACTATTTAAACCATAAGCGTTATCTAGCTTGTAATTAGCACCTAAGGTGAATTTGTTCCATACCGAAGATTCATCCCAATTATAATATACTAAGTTTATACCTGCATTCGCAACTTGCAGATCGGTGTAGTAGCTGTTTTTTAAAGTATTATTAAAGTTGCTTTTAGCTTTATTGTCGCTTATTAGTACAGAAAAATCTATATTGTTCTTTAGTAATACGGCACTCGAGGCTGGGTTGTCATTAATTGCAGACAAATTCCCGCCCAAAGCACTAAAAGCACCGCTCATAGCTGTATATCTAGCATTACCGTATATTCCACTTTGAGAATACCGCAAAGCATCATCGATGTTTTGAGCATACAAACTACCTATACCTAGCAGGCTAGCTGCAAGTATTATATGCTTTTTCATAATATGTTTGTTTTTTCGAATATTGTTATTTTATCTACGTCCACCAGATCTACCTCTACTTGCTGGAGCGGAACTCCTAGATGGTGAGGAAGACCTCATAGCTGGAGCTGAGCTTCTGCTAGGCGATGGCGATCTAAAGCCTGACGATCGATTGGATCGTCTTGTAGGACTATTCGTTTTAACAGGTGATTTTGGAGTTGGATTGCTCCTAACTCTATTATTCACTGGCGATTGCCTACGTGAAGGTTGCGTGCTAGGTGTTACCCTAACCCTATTTGATTGTTGAGGGAAAGTAACACGACGTGCAGGCGATGTAGCCTCTCTTCGCATTGTTTGATTGTTACTTCGTCTAACATTGGTATTTGTTGGACTGCTTCGTCTTATATTATTATTTGTAGTTGCACTTCTTCTCGATACGGTATTATTTGTACCGCGACGTGCTTCTGCTCCTAAAGTAGAACGCCCTCTAGCTGCGTTAATAGCGCTAGTTCGTCCTCTTGCGGCAGTTCGCCCATTGTAATCGTTGTTTCTTCGCCCTCTATTGTAAGAAACATAATTGTAATATGGTCTATAGTAATGAGAATGTCCATAATAGTAAGAAGGATGGTAATAATAAAATGGGGAATAAAAACCATTCCATCCATACCACCAACTAAACCCACCGCGCCAGCGTGGATAATAGTAGCCATACCCATAGTATGGATAACCCCAAACCCCGTAGAAAGAGTTATAATATCCACCATATCCATATCCATAACCTCCATAGAGATTAATGTTCACAGATGTTGTGTTGTTACCCCATCCAGCATAGGATTCATCTTGTGTCGAAACACGCTCCGAGTATACATATCCGTCATCACCAATATACTCCCTAGTGCTATATGCTTCAATATCTGTAAATATTGCAGACTCTTCTTGATCTGTTAGTAGTTCAGAGTAGGTGCCTTGTTTCGAGTGAAAGTATTGTTTATAATAGTTGTTTGTTTCTGTATAACCATCTGCTTGTCCTCGGTATGTTCTAGTTGAATATATTCCATCTTCACTTGCACGTTCTGGATATTTGTAGACAGTACAAGACCCTAGAAACAATACTATAGATGTAAGCATTAGTATCTTAGGAACTACTGACTTTATTTTCAAATTGATATTCATGACTTGATGTATTAATGAATTATAAATTGTCGGACAACATAAAAATAGCTAGTTTTGTCGACATTATACTATAAACTAGTAATATTTAACTAACACATATATAGGTGCAATAGTTGTGCCAAACATAACGGATTATGGCTAAAAAGTTAACAAGTAGAAAAGAGGATTATTCCAAATGGTATAACGAGCTCGTAGTTCGAGCCGACTTAGCCGAAAACTCTGGCGTTAGGGGATTCATGGTTATCAAACCTTATGGATATGCAATATGGGAACGCATGCAAGCTGAATTGGATAGAATGTTTAAAGAAACTGGGCATGAAAACGCTTACTTCCCATTACTTATTCCCAAATCTTATTTTTCAAAAGAGGCAAGCCATGTTGATGGTTTTGCAAAAGAGTGTGCAGTGGTTACGCATTATAGATTGAAGAATGATGAAAATACCAATGAGATTGTTGTAGACCCAACTGCAAAGCTGGAAGAGGAGCTTGTGGTTCGACCAACTTCAGAGACAATAATTTGGGATACATATAAAAGATGGATTCAGTCTTATAGAGATTTACCAATTAAGTTAAATCAATGGGCAAACGTGGTCCGATGGGAAATGCGTACCCGCTTATTTTTACGTACCTCTGAATTCCTTTGGCAAGAAGGGCATACTGCTCATGCTACAAAGGAAGAGGCTATAGAAGAGGCTGAGTTAATGCTTAAAGTGTATACTGAGTTTGCAGAAAAGTTTATGAGTGTACCAGTGTTACAAGGCTATAAAACAGAAAGCGAGCGTTTTGCTGGGGCATTAGAAACGTATTGTATAGAGGCGCTTATGCAAGATGGAAGAGCATTGCAAGCAGGTACTTCGCATTTCTTAGGCCAGAACTTTGCTAAAGCATTTGATGTAAAATATGCTGATAGAGAAGGGAAACTACAGCATGTGTGGGCAACCTCTTGGGGAGTGTCAACTAGATTGTTGGGAGCGCTTATCATGACTCATAGCGACGATCATGGTTTGGTATTACCTCCTAAATTAGCGCCATATCAAGTGATTATTGTTCCAATATATAGAAGCGACGAGCAAAAGCAAGCAGTAGCTGAGAAAGCCGAGGAGATGATGAAGGAGTTACGTGCTGCGGGTATTACCGTGCGATTTGATAATAGAGATACACATAAGCCGGGCTGGAAATTCAATGAGTATGAGCTAAAAGGAGTTCCAGTTCGCATTGGTATTGGACCAAGAGATATTGAAAATGGTACTTTAGAGATTGCTAGGCGAGATCTGTTGACGAAAGAAACCGTTAAAGCAGATACTGCTGTGACGTATATTCAAAATGTGTTGGAAGAAATGCAAACCGGTTTATTTGACCGAGCATTGAAATATAGAGAAGAGCACACTACTAAAGTAGATAGCTACGAAGAGTTTAAAGAGGTGCTAGAGGTAAAAGGTGGATTTGTTGTAGCGCATTGGGATGGTACAGCAGAAACTGAAGCTCTTATTCAAGAGGAAACTAAGGCAACAATCCGCTGTATACCATTAGATGCAGAAGAGGAGGAAGGAGTGTGTATACGTACTGGTAAGCCATCAGCAAGGCGCGTGGTATTTGCAAGAGCATATTAATTTCTTTCACTTCCTAGAGAAGTGAAGAAGCAGTGTTTTAAATAGTAGTCCCGATTATTACGACTGTTTATCGGGGCTACTATTTAAAAGTAAAAAATGTTTTTACAATTAACTAAGTTTGACAAACTCATATAGAATCAAGGATACAAGGTTTTTATTGCAGGTGTTTCAATAAAGAAAAAGAGCTTTTATCTGTATAATATTTGGAGATTAGTTTTTAATCATTATATTTGCATCGCAATAAACGTAATGGCCCGTTCGTCTAGGGGTTAGGACGTCAGGTTTTCATCCTGGTAACAGGGGTTCGAATCCCCTACGGGCTACAAATTTCACTGTATAGTTTTACAGTTGAAATGTGGGGTAAGTAAAAAGCACCCCAATTAGTTCTTTTTAGTTTTATTGCATTAAGTTTTGCTAGTGTGTATAAAATGAATTATATTTGCACAGCAATTAAAAACGGCCCGTTCGTCTAGGGGTTAGGACGTCAGGTTTTCATCCTGGTAACAGGGGTTCGAATCCCCTACGGGCTACAAGTTTCACTAATAACAAGATTAAAAAAATGGCAAATCACAAGTCAGCAATAAAAAGAATTAAAGTAAACAACAAAAAACGTTTACTAAACAGATATCAGAGTGCTACTACTCGTAATGCTATAACTAAGTTAAAAGCGTTAACTGACAAGAAAGAAGCAGAAACTGCACTTCCTGGAGTTGTGTCGAAGATTGACCGACTGGTGAAGAAAAACATTATCCATGCCAATAAAGGAGCAAGGATGAAATCACAGTTATACAAACATATTGCTGCACTATAAGCACAATTAATTTTAGTGAAACACAATTAAATAAAGCTTCTAAGTTGCCTTAGAAGCTTTTTTAGTTTCACACTCTCTCTCTTTATATCAAATCTTTTAAACTTCTTTTGATTAGATGAGCCGGAGTATGTACTGCCTGGCTTATAAATATCAAACGGTTAAAGTGGTATTATGTTACTTAGCTCTAAAGTGCACTTTAATCAAGATCTTTTTCTATTTGGGCTTATTTATTTTTCCTAACTGCTTCCGGAACTAGGAAAGTGTAATCCCCATCATAGCGCATAATATCACGTACTATGGTCGAAGAAATATTGGACACCTCAGGTGCGCTAACAAGAAAAACACTTTCTACACCTGCTATTTTAAAATTGGTTTGTGCAATAGGCTGTTCAAAATTATAATCTGTAGTATTCCTCAATCCACGCAGAATAAACTGCGCACCGATTTTCTTACAATAGAGTGCCGTTAATCCATGATAAGTATCTACTTTTATTTTCGGATTATCTTGAAAGGTTTCTTTTATAAAGTTTACCCGTTCTTCAAGAGAGAACATATATTTCTTTTCTGCATTTATCCCAATTGCAATGATAACTTCATCGAATAGGGGTAATGCGCGTGAAACAATATCTAAATGTCCTAAAGTAAAAGGATCGAAAGATCCAGGGAAAACGGCTTTTTTCATAGTATTAGTTATTTAAAGCTTCTTGCACTAAGATATCAAAAAGTTCTTCAAGGCTCAAACCTGCTTCTCGTGCTTGTTTTGGAACAATACTTTCTATGGACAGTCCAGGCGTAGTATTCATCTCTAAGAAGTAAGGTGTTCCATCTTGTATTATAAAATCGGTTCTAGTTATCCCTTTCATATTTAGAATGCGATGAATTTTAATTGCTTCTTCTTGAACTCTTTTCGTATCTGTGTCTGAAATACGTGCAGGTGTAATCTCTTCGGACTCACCATGGTATTTAGCCTTATAATCGAAGAATTCGTTGTGCGATACAATCTCTGTAGCTGGAAGAGCAATTTCCTTTCCTTGATGGGTATAAACACCCACTTGAACTTCGGTGCCAATTAATGCGGTTTCTATTAAGATTTCATCGTCTGTTTTAAAAGCTTTTTCTATAGCAGGAACAAGCTCATCTAAATTGTTTACTTTGCTTATACCAAGGCTAGAACCAGCTCTATTAGGTTTTACAAAACATGGTAGCCCAACTGTAGTGCTTACTGCTTGAATATCATATGCCATATCTTTATTCAAAAAATAAGAGTTTGCACAGTGCACACCAAAGTTTTTTAAGACTGACAAGCAATCACGTTTATTGAAGCTTAAAGCTGCAGGATAAAAATCGGCACTTGTTTGTGGTATATTTATTAAAGAAAAATAAGCCTGTAAGTATCCATCTTCACCTGGTGTGCCATGAATGGTGTTAAAAACCACATCAGGTATTATCTTTTCACCATCGGCTATAAAACTGAAGTCAGCTTTATCAATCGGCGATTCTATATCAGCATTAGGAGTGTAAAACCATCCTTTTTCTGAGATGGTTATTGGATATACCTCGTATTTATCCTTGTTTAGATGATCACAGACAACGCGACCACTGCCTATTGAAACTTCGTATTCACCTGAATAGCCACCCATTGCTACTGCTACACGCTTCTTTTTCATAGAGTTATTTGAAATATATTGTTTAACAAAAATATCACTAAATATGGTAAACAAACTAACAATAGCTTTGTATTTTTGTCTGTTAATAATATCTAAAAAATGTCGTTGATTAGATTTGTTTTTTCAAAAAAGTTTCTCCAGCAGATTTTAATAGCTGGAATCGTGGTAATTGCCATTGTATTTGGGCTACTTTGGTGGTTGGGATATAGCACAAATCACAACCAAAAACTTGAGGTCCCCGATCTTTCTAAGCTATCACTAGAAGAAGTAGAGAAAGTTTTAGAAAAAAATAAAATGCGGTATGCTATTTTAGATTCTGCAAACTACAATCCAGATTATCCGCCATATTCCGTTATGGAGCAAATACCCCAAGCAGGAGCAATGGTAAAGGAAAATCGAAAAATCTATATAAACTTAAATCCATCTGATTATCCAAAGCTGGATATCCCAGAGGTACTTGGAAAAACACTACGACAAGTAGAACCTACCCTACTGGCTATGGGGTTCTCTATTGGTACTATAAGCTATAAACCTTATCTAGCTGAAGACGTGGTGTTAGAGATGCATCATAAAGGAAGAAAAATAATGCCAGGTGATAGGGTACAGAAAACAGCTACTATTGATTTAGTTGTAGGGGATGGATTAGGTAGTTTAGATGGCAGAGAAAAGGAAGAGGAAACAGATTTCGATTCTGACTTAGATTTTTAAACCCTAACAATAAATATATTAAACAAGCATAAAAAGATGACCGATACTAATAGTAAAATGTATGAAGAAGAGTTTGATGACGACAAAGTATCGCAGTATGAGCATTATAGATTCGAAGTTGACAAAGGACAAGGGCCTTTAAGAATTGATAAGTACTTAATGAATAGAATTGAAAATGCTACCAGAAATAAAATTCAGCAAGCAGCCAAAGATGGAAATGTACTAGTCAATGACGAACCGGTGAAGTCTAATTATAGAGTTAAACCTCTAGATATAATCCGTATTGTTTTTGAACATCCACCACATGAGTACTTACTTGTGCCAGAGGATATCCCTATCGATATTGTATATGAAGACGAGCACATAGTAGTGGTAAATAAGGATGCTGGTATGGTAGTACATCCTGGCCATGGTAATTATTCGGGTACTTTGATTAATGCCTTAGCCTTTCATTTTGAAAACTTACCTGTGAATTCTAGCGAAAGACCTGGCTTAGTACATCGATTAGATAAAGATACTAGCGGGCTGCTTGTCGTTGCTAAAACAGATGAAGCAATGGCAAATTTGTCCCAACAATTTCATGATAAAAAACCGAAAAGAAAATATGTTGCATTAGTATGGGGCGATGTGGAGGAGGACGCTGGGACGATCGAAGGAAACATAGGACGTAATCCTAAGAATAGATTGCAAAACATAGTCTATGAGGGAGAAGATGCAGAGAAAGGAAAGGAAGCAATAACACACTATAAAGTGCTAGATAGATTCGGTTATGTTACGCTAGTATCATGTGAGTTGGAAACAGGGCGTACACACCAAATCCGTGTTCACTTAAAACACATTGGTCATACCTTGTTTAACGATGAGCGATATGGTGGCGATAGAGTGCTAAAAGGCACTATTTTTAATAAATACCGTCAGTTCGTAGAAAACTGTTTTAACGTTCTTCCAAGACAAGCACTACATGCAAAGACCTTAGGATTTCATCATCCAGAAACTAACGAGTATATGGAGTTTACCTCAGATCTTCCAGATGATATGAAAGCCTGTTTAGACCGCTGGGCAAATTATGCGAAACATGTTCTTTAAGCCTGCCCATCAAAATCGACACAATGAAATAAAATTATATTATGAAAATATTAGTTTCTCCGGCAAAGACGATGGATTATAAAACCGATTTGCCTATAGATACCTATACCCAACCTAAATTTATTAAAGAAGCAGAGGAATTAAACAACACGCTCAAAGCATTGAGTAAAAAGGAAATGTCTGCTTTAATGAAAATAAGTGACAACCTAACCAATCTTAATTACGATCGTGTTCGTAATTTTACACTACCCTTTACTACTGAAAATGCACGTCCAGCCGTTTTCGCTTTTTCTGGTGATGTATATGTAGGATTGGATGCATACACTTTACCGAAAAGCAAATTCGATCTTCTTCAAGAACGCTTACGAATTCTTTCGGGGATGTATGGGGTTTTAAGACCATTGGATTTAATGCAGCCCTATCGTTTAGAAATGGGTACAAGACTAAAGGTAAACGGTGCAGCTAACCTTTACGAGTACTGGGGGAATTCATTAACCGATATGCTTAATAAAGAAATGAAAGATGATGAGTTGTTAGTAAACTTAGCTAGCAATGAGTATTTTAAAGTCATAAATAAGAAAAAGCTTAAAGCAAAATTGGTAACGCCTATTTTTAAAGACTTTAAAAATGGTGAGCTTAAAATAATCGCTTTCTATGCTAAGAAAGCTAGAGGCAGTATGGCCCGATACCTAGTGGAAAATGATATTACTGACCTTGATGGGATACGATCTTTTGATGTCGATGGATATACTTTTAGCGAATCAGAAACTACAGATAGTTGTAATCCGGTTTTTATAAGATAATATTACAATACCTAAAATGTTGCAATCAAATGCTTCAATTTACTTTGTGTACCTTTAGGTGAATTTTTAAAAATTAATATAATGTTTAAGTGGAGGTGTTTAGTCTTAATGTTTTTGGTAATGGGTATTTCCAAAGCACAAATACTTAATGAAACCTTTGATGATACTTCTAACTTTACTACTTCCACACCGTTTTTCTCAAATGGTGATAGAGCATTCTTTGGAATAACTGGTGATACTAATGATTTTGGTAGTAATAGTCAACCAAGTGGACTCAAGCCATACGAAGGTTTTTTAGGAAATTATCTAACAGGGATGCGTTTAAATGGTCTAGGCGCAGATTTGCCTATTACTATTACCTGGGAAAATCTAGACATTCAGAATATTACTGATTTAGAATTTAAAGGAGATTTTGCGGAATATGTCGATTCCCCTGGCCATATAGATGCTGGTGATTTTATCTTAGTCGAATATCAAATAGATGGAAATGGATACGAACCACTACTATCTTTTGTTGGTGCCGACTTCTCTTCTGGATCGCATAATGGGGTTTTTAGAGAGGACACTAACTTCGATGGAACGGGCGATGGACAGGCACTAAATTACCAAGCTCAACGATTTACCAAAAGTATTTCCGATATAGGGCAAACATTGGACTTACGAATTTCAGTGTCGGTAAATGCGCATGAAGAAGACTTTGCTATGGATAACCTAATTATAACTGGCGATGGGGCAGTGGACACAACACCTCCCGTTATTTTATGTAAAGAAGATATAGAGGTTTATACTGATTTTAATACCTGTGGGGCTATAGTAAATTTTGTTTTGCCTAATGCAATTGATGAAACCGATGAAAATCCGATAGTAACACAAATAAGTGGTCCAGAATCCGGCGAGGTTTTTCCTGTTGGGTATACAGAAGTAGTTTTTGAAGCAACAGATAGCTCAGGGAATACATCACAATGTTCCATAACGGTATTTGTAGAAGACAAACAACCACCAAATGTACAATGTGTAGATCCTATCTTAGTCTATACCGAAGAGGGAGAATGCTTTACTGTAGTTGATTACGAACTGCCTACAGCCTTTGATAATTGTTCGAGTGAAGAAGATATTCAGATAGATCTTATAAGTGGTTTAGGCTCTGGTGAAGAGTTTTCAGTAGGAGTACATTATGAAACATTTAGAGTAACAGATCTTGCAGGGAATATTGCTGTGTGCTCGGTTGTAATAGAGGTTCTGCCATCTATGACTCCGACATTGGAGTGCCCGATAGATCCTGTTCATGTGCAAGCGAATAATGCTGGTGAATATATACTGCCAAGATTAGAAGGACGATTCGAAATAGAGTTGGGCAATTATTGTGGTCAAAGTGGTGTATATACCGAACAAGATCCACAGCCAGGCACGGTGCTTAGCGAAGGTACTCATGAAATAGAAATAAATTTAATTGCAGACGGAGTACAGGTAGACTCCTGTATAGTCCAATTAGTCGTTCAAGAAAGTTTAAGTGTGAAAGATAACACCTTAACTGACTTCGTTATTTATCCAAATCCCGTAAAGGATAAACTAAATATAAAAACCCTTGAGGAAATTAAAAACATTCAAGTTTATACCGTTCAAGGTAGGTTGCTGCAAACTTTTAATGAGGTTCCATTATCACTTAGTAGTTTGCCTAAAGGGATTTATATAATTAGGATTCAAACGCTGAACTCAAGTGGTTATTCTACGATAATTAAAGACTAAAAAAAAGACCGGATTTTTCCGGTCTTTTTTAATTATTTAGTCGAGGTATTATTTCTTTTTTTCTTTCTAGGCCTAAGTTTTCCATAACTACCTCTAAAGATTTTTCCTCGTCTTGTTTTCTTGTCTCCTTTACCCATAATGTATAAAATTAATTTTATTATTTATAAAAACATAACATACAAAAAAATAGATCTTAGACCAAATAGTTAAGTTACTGCTAAGTAGAAAATTCAAGGACACCAATCCTTACATAATAAAATAAAACCTTACTTTTGTCATCACAAAAACGATAATTATGGAGGTAATAACATTAGATCAATGGCACGAGCAAATTAAAGCAGATGCCAATGCAATAATTATAGATGTTCGAAAAGAAGATGAGGTGGAGGATGGCTATATAAAAAATGCTATTAATATAGATGTCGAGAATCCACCGAAGTTTATGGAGGAAGCTCAAAAATTAGATCCTAACAATGCATATTATGTCTATTGCCGAACAGGCCAAAGAAGTATGCAGGCGTGTCTAGTGCTTGAATCTTTAGGGTTTTCTAAGGTGTACAAACTAGATGTTGGTTTTGAAGGTTGGGTTGAAAATGGCAATGAAGTGGAAAAGTAAATAAATAGAATTAAATAAACAGGTAGCTGTCTAGAATATTAGACGGCTACTTTTTTATTTAAGTATTAAGAAGCTGTTTTAAACTTCAAAGCTATGACTTGCCTATTTATTTTGAAAAAACTAGAAGTAGAAAGTATTGCAAAGTGACATTCTGGCACTTGTTTAAATATGGCAGTACTTTTGCTTAGTACAAGTAGAGTAAAATTCTTACAACATATTCGTTACAAATATGAGCAATAAAGAGAAGGAAAATAATAAAGAAACCGTTGCGGAAGAGCAAACGCAACAGGAAAATAATCAAGACACACAGAAAGAAGTAGATAAAAACACTGTCGATGAGTCAAAGGAAGAGAAAGAACCAAAGGACGAATTAACAGAGTTAAAAGAAAGTCTTGAAGAAGAGAAGGATAAATTTATACGACTTTTTGCTGAGTTCGATAACTTTCGTAGACGTACCGCTAGAGAATCGATAGAGGTTCGTAAAGCAGCTAACGAAGAAGTTATGTCGGCTTTACTTCCTGTATTAGATGATTTTGATAGAGCTTTAATGGAACTCAAAAAGTCTGATGACGACTCCATGTTTAAAGGTGTAGAACTGATTCATAGTAAAATGAAAACCATCTTAACTTCCAAAGGACTTAAGGAAATGGAAGTAAAACAAGGCGATGCGTTTGACTCGGAGTATCATGAAGCCATTACTCAAATCCCAGCACCAAATAAAAAGTTAGTTGGAAAAATAGTAGATGTAGTAGAGAAAGGATATACTTTAGGCGATAAAGTAATACGCTACCCTAAAGTAGTTACTGGACAATAAAGATTATTATGAAGGAAGATTATTATGACATATTAAAGGTGTCTAAGGATGCATCGGAGAATGATATAAAACGAGCTTATAGAAGAAAGGCAATAAAGTACCATCCCGATAAAAATCCTGATGACAGCGAAGCAGAAGAAAAGTTTAAGAAAGCCGCCGAAGCCTATGAGGTTTTGAGCGATCCAGAAAAGCGTGCACAATACGACCGTTTTGGACATCAGGCATTCCAAGGTGGAGCTGGTGGATTTGGCGGTGGTGGTATGAATATGGACGATATATTCAGCCAGTTTGGTGACATTTTCGGTGGTGGATTTGGTGGATTTGGCGGTGGTGGACAGCGTGGAGCACGAAGAGCCAAAGGAACCAATATGCGAGTTCGTGTTAAACTAACACTAGAGGAAATTACTAAAGGGGTAGAAAAGAAAATAAGACTTAAAAGACGAGTAGTAGCCGATGGAACTACTTATAAATCTTGCCCTACTTGTAATGGCTCTGGATATGTAACTAGAGTTCAGAACACAATTTTAGGTAGAATGCAAACATCTGCTCCATGTGGAGCGTGTAGCGGAGTTGGGCAAACTATAGACAAAAGAGCACCAGGAACCGATGCACAAGGCCTAAAACAGCAAGAAGAAACTGTAACTATAAAAATTCCTGCTGGAGTGGTAGATGGAATGCAGCTGAAGATGACTGGGAAAGGGAACGAAGCACCAGGAAATGGAGTTGCAGGTGATTTATTGGTTCTTATCGAAGAAACACCACATGAAAGCCTAACTCGAGAAGGTGATAACATTCATTACGATTTATACATAAGTTTACCTGACGCTATATTAGGAAGTTCGCAAGAAATAGATACTGTAGATGGAAAGCTTCGTATAAAAGTAGAGGCTGGAATTCAAAGTGGAAAAACATTACGATTGCGTAACAAAGGAATTCCTAACATAAATGGATATGGCAGAGGTGATTTACTTGTTCATGTAAACGTATGGACACCTCAGACTATAAATAAAGAACAGCGAGATTTCTTCGAGAAGATGAAGGAAGATGAGCACTTTGAGCCAAATCCAAATAAAAGTGATAAATCATTTTTTGAACGAGTAAAAGCTATGTTCTCTTAATATACAATAACTACTTTTATATATAAATATTAAAACTCCCAATGACGAAAAGTTATTGGGAGTTTTTATTCATCTTAACTCAACAGTCGCTTTTATAAGCTAAAAAGATAAGCAGAAATCACTTTTCTATGATTCTTTGTATTATTTTGTGCTGCGAAACATAATTGAATAGCATACCATATTAATATATCTATAAAAAATATATGAATCCTATTATTGATATCAAAAATGTATCCAAGTCTTTTGGTGAGCATCAGGCTTTAAGCAACGTTAGCTTTAGTGTGCCAGAGGGCAGTATCTTTGGATTACTAGGGCCTAACGGTGCTGGAAAGACAAGTTTGTTACGAATCGTTAATCAAATAATTTTACCAGATGCTGGTGAAGTGTTGTTTGATAACCAACCACTTAAAAAACTGCACGTTAAGGATATTGGTTATATGCCAGAAGAAAGAGGGCTATATAAGTCTATGAAAGTAGGGGAACAAGCCATATACTTAGCGCAATTAAAAGGGCTAACTAAAGCGGATGCTATAGAGAGGTTAAAATACTGGTTTAAAAAACTAGATATAATTGATTGGTGGGATAAAAAGATTCATGAGCTTTCCAAAGGTATGGCCCAAAAAATTCAGTTTATAGTTACTGTGGTTCATGAGCCTAAACTATTGATTTTCGATGAACCATTCAGTGGTTTCGACCCTATAAATGCTGAGGTGATTCGTGATGAAATATTAGAGTTAAGCCAAAAAGGTGCTACTATAATATTCTCTACTCACCGAATGGAGTCTGTGGAGGAGCTATGTGAGTACATTGCGTTGATCAATAAATCCAAATGTATTTTACAAGGAAAACTGATAGATATAAAGCGTGATTATAGAACCAATACATTCCGTTTAGGTTTGCTTGCAAACAATAAGGCAGAAACAAAACAAATTATTGAAAAGGCCTATCCTGCTTTGCCTACAAATTTTAAAAGTATAGACGAAGAATTAAAGCTAGAAGTGAAATTGGAAGAAGCCGATACCAATGGGTTTCTATCTTTTGTTAGCAAATTAGGTAGAGTAACCCATTTTAAAGAGGTTATCCCATCGGCCAACGATATTTTTATCCAAACTGTGAAAAAGAATTAAGACTATGAACCACTTACTACTTGTTACTAAACGAGAATATATAAACAGGGTCCGCAATAAGGCATTTGTTATAATGACCTTCTTAAGCCCAATATTAATGCTTGGAATGGCAACTTTAATAGGATATTTGTCCTATAAAAATAGCGATGTAGAAAGACATATCAATGTGTTAGATGAAAGCGGACTGTTTAAAAATGAACTGGTTAGCGGAAGCCAATATAAGTACAGTTTTCTAGAAAATATAGACTTGGAAGAAGCCAAAATTCTAACAGAAGAGGCTAGTCTTTATGGATTGTTATATATCCCAAAAGCAGGAAGTTTAGAGGATCTCAGTCGAAAAATTGAGTTCTATTCAGATGGCACTCCGTCGTTGTCTTTTATAAACAATATAGAAGGAGCTTTAGAAAAGAAAGTGAACTTGCTTAAAATTCAAGAAGAAGGGTTAGATGCAGATTACCTAGCCGCTTTGCGATTAAATATCGATTTGCGCTTAGAAAGCTTTAAAGGTGAAGAAAGTTCAAGACTATCATCAGGATTAAAATTAGTGTTTGGAGGAGCAGCAGGTTATTTGCTTTTTATGTTTATCATAATATATGGTAACATGATTATGCGTAGTGTTATCGAAGAAAAATCAAGTAGAGTTATCGAAGTGATTGTTTCTTCCGTTTCCCCTATGAAACTTTTATTAGGTAAAGTATTTGGAACAGCACTAGCAGGAATTACTCAATTTGCAATATGGGTAGTTTTATTAGTGGTATTGGGGGGAATTGGAAGCAGTGTGTTTGGCATAGATACTTCTGCTGGTATGCCTTCTGAAATGACAATGGCACAAACCGATCAAATGACACAAATCGTTCAAACCGGATTAACAGAATTAATGCAGTTGCCATTGCTTAATTTATTCATCATGTTCTTGCTTTTCTTCATCGGAGGATATTTACTATATGCATCCTTATATGCAGCTATTGGAGCAGCGGTTGATAATGATGCCGACTCGCAGCAATTTATGATGCCAATATTAATGCCATTGATGATAGCGGTTTATGTTGGCTTCTTTACTGTTATGGAGGAGCCTCACGGTACGGTATCGCAGGTATTCTCATACATCCCACTTACCTCACCAGTGGTAATGCTAATGCGTATTCCATTTGGTGTGCCGATTTGGGCACAACTAGTGTCGGTCCTTATTTTATTTGCTACATTTATACTCATCTTGTGGTTTGCAGCAAAAATATATCGTGTTGGAATTCTTGTATATGGTAAGAAACCATCCTACAAAGATATGATGAAATGGTTAAAATACTAAACTAGTTAGACAAGAGGTAACGAAGAAAAATATAAGTATTACATGGCGAAAATATTAATTATTGAAGACGAAGCATCGATACGTAGAGTACTACAAAATATTCTTACAGAAGAATTTCCAAAGCATCAAATCTATGATGCAGAGGATGGGATAAAGGGTTTGGAAATTTTAAAAAAAGAGTCGATAGACTTAGTTCTTTGTGATATAAAAATGCCGAAAATGGACGGTATTGAAGTGTTGGAAAAAGGAAGGGAAATGAGTCCTGATACACATTTTGTAATGATCTCGGGCCACGGCGATTTAGAGACGGCTGTTCAAACCATGAGACTAGGGGCTTTTGATTATATTTCGAAACCACCAGATTTAAATAGGCTTCTACAAACCGTAAGAATTGCATTAGACAGAAAGAAAATAGTTCAAGAGAATATTCGTCTTAAACGAAAAGTGAGTAAGAAATACGAAATGATTGGAGAGTCGGCGCCTATCAAGAAAATAAAACAAATGATTGATAAAGTTGCGCCAACCGAAGCTCGTGTACTTATTACTGGTCCAAATGGTACTGGAAAAGAATTAGTAGCACATTGGCTACATGAAAAAAGTGATAGGAATAAAGGGCCAATGATAGAGGTAAACTGTGCAGCCATTCCCTCGGAACTTATAGAAAGCGAATTGTTTGGCCATGTAAAAGGAGCATTCACATCTGCAGCCAAAAACAGAGAAGGAAAGTTCGAAGCTGCTAATGGAGGTACTTTGTTTTTAGATGAGATTGGAGATATGAGTCTATCTGCGCAATCTAAGGTATTACGTGCATTACAAGAAAACCAAATCCAACGAGTTGGGAGTGACAAAAATATCAAAGTAGATGTGCGTGTATTGGCAGCAACAAATAAAGATTTAGAAAAGGAGATTGAAGAGGGAAGGTTTCGAGAAGATCTTTACCATCGATTGGCAGTGATACTTATAGAAGTTCCTGCACTTAACGAAAGAAGAGAAGATATTCCATTGCTTATAAATCATTTTGTAAATCAAATAAGCGAACAGCAAGGAATGACCAAGAAAGAGTTTTCCAAAGAAGCGATTGGGAAGCTTAAAAAATATGATTGGACGGGAAATATACGAGAACTTAGAAACGTAGTAGAACGATTGTTGATTTTGGGCGAAGATACCATTAGCGGAGCAGATGTACAGCAGTTCGCAAATAAATAAGATGTGAAATTTAGAGGGAATTACTAAGGGAATAATAATATGAAATTTAAGCTATTCTTTTTGGTGTTATTCAGTACGCTAGTACTTAATGCACAAATTAACTATAATACAGATGCTAAGACTTTAGAGGAGATTCATAATCATGTTTTAACGCAAGATAAAAGCTATGAATGGTTAACACATATAACTAAGAACATTGGCGCAAGGCTAACAGGATCGGATGCAATTGATGATATGGTTACGTATACCAAACAGGAACTAGAAAAACTTGGGTTAGATAGTGTTTGGGTAGAACCAGTTATGGCACCAAAGTGGACTAGAGGCGAGCCAGAAGAAGCTTATATTGTATCTGAAGGTAAGAAAACCAAAGTCGAAATTCTAGCTTTAGGAGGTTCAATCGCTACACCTAAATCTGGAATAAAGGCTAAAGTAGTTGAGGTTATGAGTCTGGAAGAAGTAGAAGAGTTAGGCGAAGAAGGTGTAAAGGGAAAGATAGTATTCTATAATCGACCTATGGATCCAACTCATATTAATACATTTATTGCATATGGTGAAGCTGCTGACCAGCGTTTTGCTGGAGCAAGAGTGGCTGCAAAACATGGCGCTGTGGCAGCAATCGTTCGCTCTTTAACGCTACGACAAGACGATGTAATTCATACCGGTTCTATGGGATATGGTGATTTAACGCCAGAACAATATATCCCTGGTGCTACAATAAGTACCAACACAGCAAACTTGTTAAGCGAATTATTGGAAAAAGACAACACGCTTGAATTCTACTTTAAACAGAACTGTAAAAATCATGAACCTGTATTAACCTATAATGTTATTGGAGAATTACGAGGTAAAACCCATCCAGAAGAAATCCTTTTAGTAGGTGGGCATTTAGATTCTTGGGATATAGGCGAAGGGGCTCACGATGATGGAGCAGGAGTAGTGCAATCTATGCAAGTGTTGGACATATTTAAAAACATAAACTACCAGCCTAACCGAACTATTAGAGCAGTACTATTTGCAAATGAAGAAAACGGTGTTAGAGGCGGTAGAACCTATGCGGCGAATGCTAAGGAAAAGAATGAAAACCATATTTTTGCTATCGAATCAGACTCTGGAGGTTTCGTACCGAGAGGCTTTTCAGTTGATCCACAAACACCTGAAAATACGCTGAGTAAACTACGTAGTTGGAAGCCATTATTCGCACCGTATAATCTGCATCTGTTTGAACCGTTAGGTTACGGAGTAGACATTGGACCACTTAGAGATGGAAAGGTGTTGCTAGCTAGTTTATATCCAGATTCACAAAGATATTTTGATCTTCATCACACTAAAGAGGATACTCTAGAAAAAGTAAATCCAAGGGAATTACAACTAGGCGCTGCAGCGATGGCTAGTTTATTATACATGATAGATCAGCATGGACTGTAAGAATTAATCAACGATATTTTAAAAGATAAATCGCTGGCTTAAAGAAAGTTGGCGATTTATTATTTTAGAAGCATCTTATTTTCTTGAGAATAGCAGTACCTTTGCAAATTGTTTTAAAATTAATTATTGATTTGTTAGGAAGATATACAAGAGAGTTTAGATATAATATTCGATTAGCCACACCCGTTATATTTGGCATGTTAGGGCATACTTTAGTTGCTTTAATAGATAATATAATGGTGGGACAACTTGGGTCGGCAGAGTTAGCAGCAGTTTCATTAGGTAACAGCTTTATGTTTGTTGCTATGTCATTGGGAATTGGTTTCTCTACTGCGATAACACCACTGGTTGCGGAAGCTGATGCTGCAGAAGATAGAGAGGGAGGGAAATCTGCATTTAAGCACGGTCTAGTTCTATGTAGTGTCCTAGCTATTTTCTTATTGGGAGTATTGCTATTGGCCAAACCAATAATGTACTCTATGAAACAACCAAAGGAAGTTGTGGATTTAGCAATGCCTTATTTAGATTTAATCGCTATATCTCTTGTTCCTTTAATCATATTTCAAGCCTTAAAGCAGTTTAGCGACGGACTATCGATGACTAGATATCCTATGTACGCTACATTTCTTGCTAATGGGGTGAATGTGTTGCTAAACTACATGTTCATCTTTGGTAAGTTTGGAGCACCTGCTTGGGGCGTAATAGGCGCAGGAGTCGGTACGCTAGCTTCGCGAGTGGTTATGGTGGTTTACTTGTATATTTTGTTGCGCAGAGACAATAAATCTTCGAGTTTTGTAACCGATCTAAAACTATTTAGTCTTCAAAAAGCTAAAGTAAAAAAGCTACTTAATTTAGGGATTCCATCAGGAATGCAAATGTTTTTTGAAATGGGGATTTTCACTGCATCTGTATGGTTGTCTGGAGCGTTAGGGAAGAATCCACAAGCAGCAAATCAAATTGCCTTAAACCTATCGTCCATGACGTTTATGGTAGCTTCAGGCTTTGGGGTAGCAGCGATGATTCGAGTGGGGAATCAAGTTGGATTAAAAAACTATAAAGAGCTACGAAGAATAGCGCAATCTATGTTTTTACTTACTCTGATTAGTGCTTTTGTTTTTGCTGCTGTATTTATGCTGGGTAATAAAGTATTCCCAAAACTTTATCTGGATTTAGATGATTTATCGCAATTAAAAGATAATTTGGAAGTGGTGGCCATAGCGTCGTCTTTATTATTTATATCGGCAATATTTCAAATATCCGATACCGTCCAAGTAGTGGCATTAGGAGTGTTGCGTGGCATGCAAGATGTAAAAATTCCAACAATTATCACTTTCATATCGTATTGGCTGATAGCTTTTCCTATTTCATATTATTTAAGTGCTCACACCGATATGGGTAGTATGGGTATATGGATTGGCTTGTTAACCGGATTAACCTTCTCAGGAACTTTATTATACTTGCGATTTAATAGAATGACGAAAGAATTAATTCATAAAAACGAAAATAAATTAGCTTCTTCGTGATTTATTTGAATAGAATATACTACATTTATGCCTTATTCGTTATAAACACAGATTGAATTGCCAATGCGTTTACCCAGATTTTTATTAGGTGATAATACAGACTTTCCAGAAGATGTTTTTATCATTCACTTAGAGTTTCCAAGATTCGTTTTAAATGTCGCGAGTGGTGAGGTAGAATGGCTAGAGGAATTTAGCTCTGGTGATCAAGAGGAGATTCAAAAAGAAGGACACAAATTCATAGAAGAAGCAATGACATATTATGAAAGAGAATTAAAGCGTTATTCGGATGATTGATACTCTAGCTAACCTAGACACTGGGTTATTTTTATATTTAAATAATTTAGGATCAGAAAAATTTGATACATTTTGGTTATATGTAACCAATAAATGGACTTCTATTCCATTATACGTATTAGCTTTATTTTTGGTATATAGAAAACATGGCATAAAAGGAGCCTTAATAATTATGGGAGTGGTGGCTTTAATGATAACCACTACCGACCAGTTATCAAATTTATTTAAGGATAACCTTCAAAGACCTCGACCTTGTCAAGTAGTTTCACTTCAAGACATCATGCGAATGGTAGCGCCTAGATGTGGTAAATATGGATTCTTCTCTGCGCATGCAGCAAGCTCAGTGGCTGTTAGCGTGTTCTTAAGCAAGTTATTACGTAGGGATTATAGAATTACACCATACTTGTTGCTTGTTTGGTGTAGTATGGTTGCCTATAGCCGAGTTTATCTAGGTGTACACTACCCAGCAGATATTATATTTGGAGCTTCGATAGGTGCAATTGTTGGAATAGGATATTTTAAATTATTATGCTACGTTTATAAACGGATTCTAAAATCTGAGGTTATCCCTAAAAGTGTTCCTGTAATCGACTAATCTATATAGTATAGCTTTAGTGCCAATTCTTTCTGAATTGAATACAAGCTAGATTAACTCAGTTAAATGAAAAATAATAAGCTGTCTTGCTAATCAGTAATGGCTTTAACTAGGTAGTAATCTATATATAACCTTGATCGGTGACTTCCTGTTCCTTCATTTGATTGATTCATATCCAACCTAGTAAGGTATTCTATAGACCTACCCTCGAATGTATTTAAAAGTAAATCGTACTCTGATTCTTTTACTAAGACTCCGATATCTTCCGTTATAGGATATTCATTTTCACTATCAAAGACATTAATTTTAGAACCGTAATCCCAAACAAATTCAGGGGTGGGGTTAGACATAGAAATAGTGTTAATACCAAATTGTTTTTCATAGGAATGAACTGCTGAAACAGGTTGATAGGCTTTATTAGTAAACTGTGTGAATGCATAAGGTAAACCAAACCAAACCAATGCAATACAAAGTATAGAATAGGTGTATAATGAAGGTTGGAGTCTATCTGTTTTGCGTGTTATTTTATAAACGATAAAAGGGGTAATTCCCAAAGCAATTAGATATAATGTGTGCCAAGTCCATTCTTCTGTAATTAGTAAATATACCACCACCACCAATAATACAGCCGATACAAAATATGGAATATACTTTAGTATAGCTATATTTATTTTTGTCCATCTTTCTTTACTAAACCTATGATGTAGCATATAGTAAATAGATACGGCAATCGTTATGGCCAATGGGAACAAGACGGGTAATAAATATCGAGATTTCTTTTCAGGAATAAGTGATAATAACAAAAGGCTTAGTAGTGTCCATACATAACTAAACTTGTGTTTAGAATGTCGCCATTTTACTTTACGGATTAATGGTGTGATAATTGCCAATAATGCAGTTAATGACCAAATTCCGCTTTGTGTAAAGAAACTCCAGTAATAATAAAATGGACGAACATTATAACTTGTCCAATTTTCCGATTCTTTGGCCATAGTGCCTAAAACCTTTTCTGGATTTGAAAGGTAAGTTGCCACATACCAAGATGTGCCGATTACTAAGCTTATAATAACAGTTAATCCAACGTACCACCACTTTCGACCTTGAATGTCTTTTCTATAAATAAGTAAATACGTTATAAGAAAAGGAAGGACCAATGCATATATTCCTACTGGTCCTTTGCTCAAAATAGAAAAACCAAAGAAAACACCAGCTAATACAGTGTGTTTAAGGTTTTTGCTATCGTTTTGGAATAAGTTTAGAGTGTACCAAATCCCTATTATTGCAAAACCATGTGTATAAATATCCCATTGTCCATTTTTACCAGAGAATAGAATGTAGAAGGAAGAGGAAGCAACCAGTATACTTAGTTTTGCTATTTCTTTATGTAAATGTAATGCTAATGTAATTTTGTATAAGAAGTAGAAAGTGCATAAAGCTATCAAAGCAGCAGGTAATCTTAATGCCCATGTATGCAGTCCGAAAATACTGCCAAAAATAGCAGTTATCCATGTTGGTAATGGCGGCTTTTCGTATCTAGGAAACCCATTCAATGTAGTATGAAGCCAGCTTCCATCCTGCAACATTTCCCTTGCAGATATAAAATTTCTAGCTTCCATAATATCTATGGGAATTACTTGTAAGTTCACTAAGTAAAGCGCTAAACAGCTAAAGATTATAAAAGGTAAACTTAAATCATTGTTCCACCGCATTTTTTTGCTTTTTCCAGATTATTGTATTTCGAATATAGATTATTAATCCAGAACCATGACCTAACCATAGAACAGGATCTTGGCGAAAAGTTGCATATACAAGTACAAGACATGCGCCAGCAATACTCAATCGCCAAAACCCAATGGAAAGCTCCGATATCTTTATTCTTTCTGAGTGTAACCATTGGTATACAAATCTAAAAGTAAATAATACTTGCGATACTACTCCTAGTACTAATAACCAAGTAGCTATATTTTCTTTATTAGTAAACTTGTCCCAAGTTAAACTACCTTGTAAATAGCTTGTTAACAGTAAAGCAAATGGACCAAGAACTACTAACCAACGAAAGAGGAAAGGAACTTTTCGCCATTCTTTTTGTAACTGAAGATTTCGAATATATATATAATAGGTAAGTACTTGCCCTAGCATTATAGCTAGATCATTTCTATAGAAACCATAAATGAAAAGTAGAATTGATGCGAGTAAACTAAGTTTCCAAAAAAGACTTGGTGTTACTATTCGTTTCTGTTTCTCGGAAAGTATCCACTGAACAAATAATCTAGAGGAAAAAAGCAGTTGTGCAGTAAAACCTATGGCGTAAATAACTATACTGCTCATTCTTTGTTTTCTTCTAGTTCGTAATCGATATACTTGCGTTTCATCCAACTATAAGCAAAACAGTCTAACAGTGGACCGACAAGCCTATTACCTAAACCAAACTTTGCTTCTCCGGCAATTCTGGGGAAGTGTTGCACTGGTACTTGTACTATTTTCCCATTCTGTAATAAAATCATAGCTGGTAAAAATCTATGTAAACCTCTAAACATTGGAATACGCTTAGCATAGGAAGTTCTGATTATTTTTAATGGACAACCTGTATCGTCCATTCCATCTTTTGTAAATGCTCGACGAATGCTATTAGCAATTTTAGATGACATCCGTTTCACAAAAGAGTCTTTTCTATTTACACGTACGCCGGTTATTAAATCATAATCATTTCTATGCTCTAGAAGTAAATTGAAGTCCATAGGGCTAGTTTGTAAATCGGAATCTATATAACCTAAGAATTCGGTTTCTACGGTATCGAATCCAGCTTTTAACGCTGCGCTGAGTCCGAAGTTCTTTGTGAAGTGTAACGCTTTAAAAGTAGATGGATTTCGAGTACAGATATCTTGTATGATATCTTTACTTGAATCTTTCGACCCATCATTTATAAATAGAACTTGTGTTGGAATGGCAGCTGTTTCTATATATGATAATAGTTCTTTTTCTACTCTAGGTAGATTATCTTGCTCGTTATATACCGGAACAATTATGGTTAATTTTTGCTTTTGCATGGGGCATATTTAAGAAAGTATAAAAGTAATGCTTTTAAGATTAAGTTTTGCTATTATTAAGGCCATAAACCATAATATTGCTTTTTGTAATCATATTCTTAGCTTAGAAATACCTATTAAATAGAAAGCAAAATTACTTTTCATAGTAGACACTGCTTGTGTTAACTGTCTTTTTCATCGTCTAAATCTAGTAACAACTGTGCAGCTTCAAAAGGGGTGAGTCGTTGGTCCTCTACTGCTTTAATTTTTTCTTTTAAAACTTGCTGAATTTTAGGTTTCGCAAAGAATCGTTGTTTAAGTTGGTCTTCTATAGTTTGCATTAGCCAAAATTTATTTTGTTCTTTGCGTTTGGCCTCGAAAGATTTATTCTCTTTCGTTAAGACTTGAAACTCTTGTATTTTATCCCAAACTTTTTCTATTCGAATATTATGCAAACTGCTACAGGTTAGGGTAGTGGGTTTCCATCCTGATTTTTTTTCTGGATAGAGTTTTAATGCTCGATTAAATTCAGCTTTGGCTCTTCTTGCTGGAATTTCGTTGTCACCATCTGCTTTATTAATTAAAATAAGGTCGGCCATTTCCATTATACCTCTTTTAATTCCTTGCAGTTCATCTCCAGCTCCAGCTAGTTTTAGCAACAGAAAGAAATCTGTCATAGAGTGCACCATGGTTTCACTTTGGCCCACGCCTACTGTTTCTATTAGAATGTGCGTAAATCCTGCTGCCTCACAAAGTATTATTGTTTCTCGGGTTTTTCTGGCTACACCACCAAGTGATTCTCCTGCTGGCGAAGGTCGAATTATAGCATTTGGATCTTTAGCCAAAGATTCCATTCGAGTTTTATCCCCCAAGATACTCCCTTTGGTAATAGAGCTACTTGGGTCTACCGCCAAGACAGCTACTTTGTGTCCTTTGGAAGTTAGCAATGTGCCAAAACTTTCTATAAAGGTGCTTTTCCCAACTCCAGGCACACCTGTTATTCCAATACGGATAGAAGGTTTATTTTCCGTAACACAAATCTGAAGAATTTCTCTAGCTACTTCTTGATGTTTTGGGGCGGTACTTTCTATGATAGTTATAGCCTGGCTTAAAGCCACTAAATCGCCATTAATAACACGTTGTGAAATAATATGAGGTTCTAGATTAGGCTTAATTTTTGCCTTTAGAGCTTTTACTTTATCTATATTGATGGTAGCGGGTTTACTCACTCCATCTTTTTCTTGTAATGCGCTTTTACCCTTGCTTTTCTTGCTCAAAATTATGTTAATTATCAGATTATATTGCTGAGTAATACAAAGTTGTTATAACTTATATTTTATAAATATAAATATACTTAAAATATGCGTTTATGAAGACAATACACACAGCAAGAGTTATTTCTGTGGGTGGTAGAAATGGTCGTGTTCGTTCAACTAACGGATGCATCAGACTACCACTAACTGCTTTTACTACGGGAAGCAAAAACCATAGAGAGGGAACCACCAACCCTGAAGAATTGTTTGGTGCCGCCTACAGTTCCTGTTTTGGGGCCTTACTGGAATTGGTTGCCGAACAACAGCAGTTAGAACTATCACCCAATTTTCATGTTTCATCAAGGGTTAATTTACAACAAGATAGCACGAGTAAGTTTCATCTTGAAGTGTTTTTAGATTGTTATTTGCCCAATATTTCTGAAGCAGATGCGACACGGTTAATTCACTCCGCTCACAAAATTTGCCCATATTCTAATGCGATCCGTGACAATGTGAAGATAACGTTGAATTTGCTTAGTAATGAAGAAGTAAGCTAATTGCTTTATCTATTCCCCAATAAAATCATTAACTAAGCGATAGTTCCCCTTTCCCAACAATTCGAATTGCAACCTTTTTTTACTCCCCAACTTCCCCCCTCAATAGAACTTAGCCATGGCTAGTTATATAAAATTTTGAAATCGGATATTATAATAAAAAATTCCCTTTCAAGACTGAAAGGGAATTTATAAAGACAATTACAATAATATTATTCAACTAATACCCATTCATTGGCTTCAATAAGCCGCTGTGCTTGTTTATATTTAAGTTTTTTCTTTTCACCGGTTTTAATATTCTGGATTATAACCCGTTCGTTTCTACCTATTTTCGGTCTATCTCTCACAATTGTCTCAGTTATCTGTTGTTGTTGAGGTTGGGCATTTTGACCTGCTTGTCTTGCTTGTGCAGCACGCTCGTCCATATTTAAAACCTCTTCTTTTTGAACCTGTAATTCTTCTTTTGGTCTCCTAACTTCTTGTGCATCTCTAATTTGCTCTTCATCTTGTTTAGGCAGCT